>Ga0181533_1004286_pt1 | contig 14731 bp, 9 predicted proteins | sample PEATcosm2014_Bin_45_FD_119772 | JGI IMG/M metagenome (GOLD analysis project Ga0181533, IMG submission 119772) | Peatland microbial communities from MTU Mesocosm Facility, Houghton, MI, USA - PEATcosm2014_Bin11_60_metaG | ecosystem: Environmental > Terrestrial > Soil > Wetlands > Peat | place... | reverse complement strand
GACCCAGCATGGCCAAAAAGGCATCCGAAATTCAAATCGAAAACGGCTCGTTTCAACAGCAAACCCATGAATGAAAATAGCTTAGCCCAAAATCAAAATTCAATGACCGGACAGTTCTGATGACGGACAACTGACAACTGACGACGGACAACTGACGACTGCCCCCCGACAACGCCCGCCTCTGTTAAACCATTTTCTGCTACAATCCTACTGAATGACTTCTGAAAATTTTGTTCATCTGCATCTTCATACCGACTACAGTCTTCTCGACGGCGCGTGTGAAATCGAAAAGCTCATGGACCGCGCTGCCAGCCTGAAAATGCCTGCGGTGGCGATAACGGATCACGGCAACCTTTTCGGGGCCATCAAGTTTTATGAGGCGGCGAAGAAGCGCAACATCAAGCCCATTATCGGCTGTGAAGTCTATGTTGCCCCAGCCAGCCGGTTTGACCGCGCCGCCGACACCGACCGCCCCAACCATCTCGTCCTGCTCTGCGAAAACGAGCGCGGGTATCGCAACCTGGTAAAGCTCGCTTCCGCCGCCTACATCGAGGGTTACTACTACAAGCCGCGAATCGATAAGGACCTGCTGGCGCGGCACGCCGACGGCCTGATTGGGCTTTCCGCCTGCCTGCGGGGCGAGGTGGCGGTGGCTTTGGCTTCCGACCGTTACCAAGTGGCGCTCCAATCGGCCTACGATCTGCGCGACATTTTCGGCAAGGGCAATTTCTTCCTGGAGCTTCAGGACCAGGGCATGGAGGAAGAGAAGCGCATCAATCCGCGCATGGTGCAACTCTCGCGCGAAACAGGTATCGCGCTGGTGGCCACCAATGATACCCACTACATCACCGCGGGAGACGCGCGCGCTCAGGAAGTGCTGGTTTGCATCCAGACCGGCAAGACCATGAGCGACACGAACCGCATGAAGTTTCGCACCAACGAGTTCTATTTCAAAACTTATGAAGAGATGTCGGCGGTCTTTGGCCGCGAGGTGCCGGAGGCGCTTTCCCGCACCCTGGAAATCGCCGAGCGCTGCAACCTGCACTTGGAAGCGAAAGAGCACGTCTTCCCCCACTTTGAAGTTCCCGCCGGCGAGACGCCCGACAGTTACTTTGAAAAAGTCACGCGCGAAGGTTTTGCCCATCGCCGCGAGCGGCTGGATCGTCTGCGCGCCGCGGGCCGCCTGAAGTACCCTTTGGAAGCCTACGAAGAGCGCCTGGAGCGCGAACTCGCCCTGATCAAGCAGATGCGCTTTGCCGGTTATTTCCTGATCGTTTGGGACTTCATCCGCTACTCGCGCGAGCAGTGCATTCCCGTGGGTCCGGGCCGCGGTTCGGCCGCGGGCAGCCTGGTGGCTTACTCGCTGCACATTACCGATATCGACCCGCTCCAGAATGAGTTGCTGTTCGAGCGCTTCCTGAATCCCGAGCGTGTCTCGTTTCCTGACATTGACATCGACTTTTGCCAGCGCCGCCGCAACGAGGTGATCGAATACGTCACCGGCAAATACGGGCGCGAAAACGTAAGCCAGATCATCACCTTCGGCACCATGGGGGCCAAAGCCGTCATCCGCGACGCCGCCCGCGCCCTCGACATGCCTTATGCGGAAGCCGACAAAATCGCCAAGCTCATCCCCACCACGCTGGACATCACTCTGGAAGACGCGCTGAAGCAGTCGGGGGAGCTGGCGCAGCTTCAGAAAACCGATGCGCGCATTGCCGATCTGTTGGAGGTGGCGTCGCACCTGGAAGGCTTTGTTCGCCACGCCTCCACGCACGCGGCGGGGGTGGTGATTTCGCCCCAGCCGCTCCAGGAAATCGTTCCGCTGCACAAGAGCAACAAGGATGAAATCACCACCCAGTACGCGATGGACGACCTGGAGAAAATCGGCTTATTGAAGATGGATTTTCTCGGGCTTACCACCCTCACGGTCATCGACGATTGCGTGAAGCTCATCGAAAAGACGCGCAGCGAAAAACTGGACCTCGACGCGTTGACACTGGACGACCGCGCTGCCTACGAATTGCTCAGCAAAGGCCTGACCTCGGGCATCTTCCAGTTTGAAAGTCGCGGCATGACCGACATCCTCCGCCGCGTCAAACCCACGCGTCTAGCCGACCTCACGGCTTTGAACGCCCTCTACCGGCCCGGACCGATCCAGGGCGGGATGATCGACGATTACATCGCCCGCCGGTCGGGCAAGCGTAAGGTCACCTACGAACTCCCGCAACTCGAGGAAATCCTGGAAGAAACTTACGGCGTCATCGTTTACCAGGAACAGGTGATCCAAATCTTCAATAAAGTTGGGGGCTTTACCCTGGGCGAAGCCGACGTGGTGCGCCGCGCCATGGGCAAGAAGAAAATTGAAGAGATGGTGGCGAACAAGGAGAAATTCCTGGCGGGCGCGCGCCAGAACAACGTGTCGGCGGCGAAAGCGCAGAAGCTCTGGGACTTGGTGGAGCAGTTCGCGGGCTACGGCTTCAACAAGTCGCATTCCGCCGCCTATGCGCTGGTGGCCTACCATACCGCTTACCTGAAAACGCACTATCCGGTGGAGTTCATGTCGGCGCTGCTGACATCGGAAATCGGCAACCAGGACAAGCTGACGCGCTACCTGGCCGAATGCAAAGATATGGGCATCGGAATTCTGCCGCCGGACGTCAACTCCAGCGATCTGGCCTTCACGCCCGCCGGCAACGCCATCCGCTTTGGCCTGACCGCCATCAAGAACGTCGGCGCCACCGCTATCGAATCGGTGCTGGCGGCGCGGCAAAAGCTGGGGCGGTTTGATAACCTGGTGGAATTTTGCGAGCATGTGGATTTGCGCCTCTTGAACAAACGCGTTCTGGAGAGCCTCATCAAGGCCGGGGCGTTTGATTCCCTCGGGGCGCGGCGCACGCAATTGGTGGCCGTGCTCGACCGCGCCATGGAAATAGGACAGAAGCGCCAGCGGGAAGCCGAGAGCGGCCAACATGGCCTATTCATCGGGGGCGCGGATACCCCGCCTCCGCCGCCGTTCGAAATGCCTGATGTGCCTGACTGGACCGAGGCGGAGCGCCTGGCGGCGGAAAAGGAAGTCCTGGGGTTCTACGTTACGGGCCACCCTCTGGAAAAGTATATGCAGCGCTTGGGCACGCTGACCCGGCATGACACGTCCTCCATCGAAGAGATGGCGCACGATGCGCCCGTGACGCTGGCGGGAATTCTGCGCGGCCTGCGCGTAAAGCCCAGCAAGAAAGGGGACCTCTGGGCAAGCGCGCAACTGGAAGACCTGCGGGGCTCCGCCGAGTTGCTGGTGTTCCCGCAGGCCTACCTGCAAATGCAGAACGTGCTGAAGCCCGACACCGCCCTGCTTATCAAGGGCCGCGTGCGGCACGAAGAAAATCAGAAACCGCGCGTGGTGGTGAATGAGGCCCGACCGCTGGAAGCTGCGGTAAATGGCGCCAAAGCCCAGTTGCGGATTCGGATTAACCTCGATGCGCTGCGGGAAGGCCGCCTGGAGGAACTCGCCAATATTTTGGCCGGTTATCCGGGGGATTGTCCGGTGGTGTTTGAACTGGCGCGCCCCGGCGACTTCGTGGTGCGCATCCAGTCCCGCGCCCCCCGCGGCGTAAAAGCCGATGATGAATTGCTGAAGCGGCTGCGCGAAATCTGCGGCGATGAGGCGATTCGACTGGAAAAACCGGCGCAGGGGATGTAGGGTGGGGAATCTGACAATGGGGTTCCGGTCTCGTGAGGGAATATGAAGCAAGGAACAATACCTGCTGACGCGCCCCGTTTTGGGGAATTATCAATTCATGGCTTCCGTCGTTTGTATGAGGTTACATTGCTCTTACGACCAATGTCGGTGATGATCGGGGCCAATGGAACCGGTAAGACGTCCGTGCTCGAAGTCCTCTCCCTGCTAGCCAACTCAGCCCAAACCAAACTCAGTGAGTTCATTTCGGACCTTTCCGGCTTGAGCAGTGTACTGACCTATGATCGGGCTGAAGATCTCCGCCTCGGAATCTCCATGACGGTAGCGGGGCATTATCCACTCGAATACTCATTAATGCTGAAGCCGCAGGGTGTCGGTTATATAATCAGCGAAGAAAAGCTGAGCCAACGGCGTCCGGGTTTGCAACGATTCTTACACATCGATTCGCACGGTCCAGACATCAAGTACTTCGAAGCGGATCAGAAAAAGCTTCAGCAACCCAACTGGGAGCACAAGCCACTCGAAACTTCTCTGTCGCAGGTGCCTAAGATGTTTCGGGAGCCGGAGGATTTTCGCAACCGATTATCTTCGTCCACGTTCTACCATGTATTGAACGTAGACCCGCGATCACCGGTGCGACTGCCCCAGCCTATGCGTCCGGCGACTCTGCCGGGGCGTAACGGCGAGGATCTGGTCTCCTGCCTGTTCTATCTGCGGGAAACCGAACGAAATCGTTTCGAGGCGATTGAAGACGCGCTTCGCGCTGCCTTTCCTGGGTTTGAGCGTCTTGAATTCCCGCCCGTGGCGGCAGGAACTCTTGCCCTTGCCTGGCGGGAAACTGGTTTTTCCAAGCCTCTCTTCATGCACCAACTATCGGAAGGGACGCTTCGTTTTTTGTGGCTCGCCACATTGTTGCAAAGTCCCGGCCTGACCTCTCTAACCCTGCTGGACGAACCGGAAGTAAGCTTGCATCCGGAGTTGCTAAGTCTGCTTGCCGATCTCTTGCGGGAGGCTTCGAACCGCACACAATTGGTCGTCGCCACACACTCCGATCGACTTATTCGATTTCTTCAACCGAAGGAAGTATTGCTCATGGATTCGACCGAAGAAGGAATGAGTACTTTGACCTGGGCTGATGAACTTGATCTGGATAAATGGCTAAAAGACTACTCTCTGGACGAATTGTGGAGTAACGGCCGTCTCGGAGCACGCGCTTGAAAATCACAATTTTGGTGGAGGGAAAAACTGAGAGGGCATTTAAGCCCCACCTGACAGCGTTTCTTGCCAAAAGGCTAGCGGGCAGAATGCCCCGACTCGACATGTTTCCATACCATGGCCGAATCCCTAGAGGAGAGGACCTGCGACGCAAGATTGAGAACCTGCTGAGCGGTAGGCAAGCGTCGGACGCTGTCATTGCCTTAACGGACGTATGCACCGGTACAGACGACTTCTTGGATGCCGCCGACGCGAAGGCGAAAATGCGGCGATGGGCGGGACCCAATGTTTCATTTTACCCCCACGTCGCTCAATACGATTTCGAGGCTTGGCTCCTGCCTTACTGGGACGACATCCAAAAGCTCGCAGGTCATAACCGCAAAGCGCCGCAAGGGCCTCCGGAGAGTGTGGATCACAATCATCCGCCTTCATACCATCTCCGAGAGATTTTCCGGATTGGCACTGGTCGAGACTACTATTCAAAGCCCAGGGACGCTAATCGAATACTCCGTAACAAGGATCTAGCCATCGCGGCTGCGAAATGTCCGGAATTGAAGGCATTTCTGAACACAATCATCACCTTGAGCGGCGGGACGACGATTTGAGTTCTGTGTGCAAATCACGCGCTCCCCGCGGAGTGGGTGCCGATGATGAATTGCTGAACCGGCTGCGCGAAATCTGCGACGATGAGGCGATTCGACTGGAAAAACCGGCGCAAGGGATGCAGGGTGGGGGAATATGGCAAAGGCACCAAACGACCAAGCGATCGCGCAGGAACTCGAAAAGCAAATCGCGGAACTCGAGGGCGTTTCAAGTTCGGCCGCCTCACAGGAAGAAATCGAGCGTCTGCGCCAACAGGTCATAGCGTTAAGGCAGAAAGTGTCCGGCCCCCCGCAGGACGCCTGGGAACGCGTCCTCCTGGCCCGCCATCCGCAACGGCCTTATACCCTCGATTATATCCAGATGCTCTGCACAGATTTTCTGGAGCTGCATGGCGACCGCCGCTTTGCCGACGACGCCGCCATGGTCACGGGCATTGCGCAATTTGAAGATCGCCCCATCGTCGTGATCGGGCACCAGAAGGGTCGCGACACCAAACAGAAACTCCTCCGCAATTTCGGCATGGCCAATCCGGAAGGGTATCGCAAGGCCCTGCGGGTGATGGAACTGGGCTCCAAATTCGGTCTGCCTATCATTTGCTTGATCGATACTCCCGGGGCGTACCCAGGCATCGGGGCGGAGGAGCGCGGCCAGGCGGAGGCCATCGCCTACAACTTGAAGGAAATATGCAAGCTGCGCGTGCCCATCGTGGTGCTGGTCCACGGCGAGGGCGGCAGCGGCGGCGCGCTGGGCATCGCTGTGGGCGACGAAGTTCTGATGCACGAAAACGCCATCTACTCGGTGATCTCGCCGGAAAGCTGCTCGTCCATCCTGTGGCGCGATTGGGACCATAAGCAAGAAGCGGCCCGCGTGCTGAAATTGACGGCGGAGGACCTTTATCGCATGCAGATTGTAGATCAAGTTGTGCCGGAGCCCGCGGGCGGCGCGCATATGGACCACGAGCAGGCAGCGCAACTCCTGCGGCCGGTTTTGCGCAGTTGCCTTGATCGGCTCAGCAAATTGTCGGTGGCCGATCTTCTGAAGCGCCGCCAGGAAAAGCTTCGCCGCCTGGCAATCTTCGTCAGCGAGTAACATGGGAAATCCGCTTTTTCGGGACTATGAAAGGCTGGTCAACATCACGGTGCTGGGAAAGACATTCCCGGTCCCGGAGAAAAACACCTGCCTGCGCGCCTTCCAATACATGAGCCCGGAGACGATCCCTTACGGCCGCTTCTGCTGGAATCAGGAGTGTCAGCTTTGCCGAATATCGTACACCATGGGGAGTCAGCCGGACACACCTCCGCGCGCCGTGCTGGCCTGCAAGGTACTTGTCGCCGAGGGGATGCAGATTACGGAACTTTCCGAGGAACTCCGCTACAACTTGCTGGGAGTGATTCGACCCCCGGAGCCCCGGCCGTCTTATGATGAGTAAGATGACGCACGTCAAATTATGAAATGACAAATTGTCCGTTGCCGCAGCCCAAGCGTCGGTCCTGAAGGTCGCTAGTCGTCCCTAACAATTTGAATAGTCAGCATTTACCCTCCGACTCACGCTCTAACCAATTGGGGCAGGGAAATTCACCATTCAATGAAATAAAATGTACATGCTATCCGTCAAGTAGCATTATGCCGGGCGTCAGATTGAGGCAATATTCACCTGAGGGCTTCGGGTGTGTTCAGTGGTGGGGAGATTCAGGGATTAGCCAGGTATCCATTTTCATCTAGCACTGGTTTACGCGGAGGAGCGTTGATCACTGAAGCAAAAGGCGCGTTGGTGCATCCCTGCCCTAAGTTCCCATCTTTGATTTCCAGACGAGGTGACGCATGAGTACTGTTCCTTTCAATGAAACGCCCCAGGGTAGCGGGGGCTTGATTCAAATTTCGTCGAAAGAGGAGCTGATCCGCCAAAAGCTCGAGGACGAGAGACGGCGTCTCGAAAAAGAGGCGGGCATCGAGAAGCGGGCCGTGCAGCAATTCCACAAGCCCGTCGAGCGCCCTTTTACCAAATCCCAGCGCGACCACACCACCATTCTCTTTGGCGGCCTCACCTGGAAACACGAAAAGCTGATTCATGGCGCGCTGGAAGGCCTCGGCTACAAGTGCGAGGCGGTGCCGGTGCCCAACAAGCGGGCTTTCCAGCTCGGCAAAGAGTATGGCAACAATGGCCAATGCAACCCCACGTACTTCACTGTCGGCAACCTCGTGCAATTTGCGCAGAACCTGGAAGAGAAGGGCCTGACCAAACAGGAAATCATCGACCGTTACGTCTTCTTCACCGCCGGCGCCTGCGGGCCCTGCCGCTTCGGAATGTACGAGGCCGAGTATCGACTGGCGCTGCGCAACGCGGGATTTGACGGCTTCCGCGTGTTGTTGTTCCAGCAATCGGGCGGGCTCAACCAGGCGGAAGCAGAAGCCGGTTTGGAGATGAACCTTGACTTCTTCCTGAGCATCCTCAACGCCATGAACATCGGCGACGTTATCAACGACGTGGCCTACCAGATTCGTCCTTTCGAAGTGAATCCCGGCGAAACGGATCGCGTCCTGGACGAGAGCATGGACATGCTGCACGAGGTCATGCGCCGGAAGCGTCCCTGGACGCTGGAAGGGAAGCTCGCTTCGCTGCTTCGCAAGACGAACTTCGCCGGAACCGCCGAATACCTGGGCAAATTCTTGAACCAGCTTTATGGCGACGATTACACGGCGGCGCTGAATGATGTGCGCGACCGCTTTAATGCCATCCCCCTTGACCGCACGCGTGTGAAACCGATCGTAAAAGTCACGGGCGAGTTCTGGGCGCAGACCACCGAGGGCGACGGCAACTTCAACATGTTCAAGTTCCTTGAGAAGGAAGGCGCGCAGGTTCTGGTGGAGCCCATCGGCACCTGGATCATGTACATGATTCACCAAGCCAAGCAGCAAATCCGCGACCAGCGCGGGTTGGATTTGATTCAGAAGGGCGTTCCAAAGTGGAACCTCAAGCAGGTTTTCGGCAGCCACTTGAACACGCAACAGCGGCTGGCCAAGCTGACCGCGGCGGAAAGCATCTTCAAGCGCGAATACCACCGCCTGATTGACGCCCTGGGCGGCATTGCGCATCACCTGACCGATCAATACGAACTCCAGCGCCTGGGCCACCCCTTCTACAATTCGCGGGCGGGCGGCGGCGAAGGCCACTTGGAAGTCGCCAAGAACATTTACTACTCGAACAAAGATCTTGCCCACATGGTCCTCAGCCTGAAGCCTTTCGGCTGCATGCCCTCCACGCAGTCCGACGGCGCGCAGTCCGCGGTGGTTTCAACTTACAAGGACATGATCTTCATCCCCGTTGAAACCTCCGGTGAAGGCGATGTGAACGCCCACAGCCGCGTGCAAATGGCGTTGGGCGAAGCGAAGGTTCGCGCCAAGAATGAAATCAAGCGCGTGCTCGACGAGACGGGCACGACCCTCGAGGATGTGCGCGCCTTCGTGCAAGACCACCCCGAAATGCAGCAGGCCATGTACAAGTACGGGCACAAGAAGGGTGTGGTGGGAGTGGCGGCAAACTTTGTGCTCCACGCCGCCGAGCGCATGAAGGCCGAAAGCCGAGAGACCGTCGGTTGTCCGTCGTCAGTTGTCAGTTGTCAGTAGCAGCCACTTGCGGGCGGTAGCGCAACGTGGTCGGAAGGCCGCAACCAAGCTGTAGCGGCGGTCTCCGACCGCCGGACCGTCGATCGGAGATCGACGCTACAGTCAGGCGCACATAGAGCGCCGCTATAGAAGACGAGGAGGTAGCTGGTATGGCAGACAAGGTGAAAGCAGTTCCCGAGGGCACGCACACGATTACGCCTCATTTGTCGGTGCGTGAAGCGGCCAAGGCGATTGAGTTTTACCAGAAGGCATTTGGGGCTCAGGTGTTGTTCGTCCACAAAATGCCCGATGGCAAAGTCATGCACGCCACGCTGCTGATTGGCGATTCAAGGCTGATGCTCGCCGACGAATTCCCCGGCATGGGCACCCCAGCGCCGCAAACTTTGGGTGGTAGTCCGGTGCTGCTCAATCTGTACGTGGAGGACGTTGACGCCTTGTTTAATCAAGCGGTCGCGGCCGGGGCCAAGGTGACGATGCCGCTGGCCAACCAATTTTGGGGTGACCGTTACGGCCAAATTGTTGACCCCTTCGGCCACTCGTGGGCGCTTGGTTCCCACGTCGAGGATGTTGCGCCGGAAGAGATGGAACGTCGCGCCAACGCCACTTTTGCCGAGATGGCGAAAAAGGCAAGCGCATAGATTCTGTAACTGTAGGGCCGAGCAGCGCTCGGCCGTCACGTGCTGTAGCGGCGGTCTCTGACCGCGGGTCTGTAGCGGCGCTCTATGAGCGCCGAACGGCGGTCATAGACCGCCGCTACAAAGGGCACGCCATGGCGAGCCCCGACTAAGGAGCATCCAGATGCCAGAGGCAGATCCCAAGAACTTGATCGTCGGCTTTGATGTGGGCTCGACCACGGTGAAGTCCGTGGTGGTGGACGCCTTGACGGATCAGATCCATTGGAGCGACTACCAGCGCCACGACACCAAGCAGCCGGAAAAGTGCCTGGAATTCCTGAAGCGCATGGAAGCACAAGCCGGCATCAAAGCGGGCGTGAGCCGCGTTTTCGTGACCGGCAGCGGTGGCGGTCCCGTGGGCGCTTATATTGGCGCCAAGTTTGTCCAGGAAGTGAACGCCGTTTCGCTCGCCGTTGAGAAGCTTTACCCCGAATGCGGTTCGGTAGTGGAACTGGGTGGGCAGGATGCCAAGATCATCATCTTCAAGGAAGACCCTGAGACCGGCCGCAAAAAGAAAATTCCTTCCATGAACGACAAGTGCGCCGGAGGCACGGGCGCGGTCATTGACAAGATCAATGCCAAGGTGCGCATTCCCGCGGAAGAGCTTTGCAACATGGGGTACCTGGGCCTGAAGCTGCACCCCGTAGCAGGGAAGTGCGGTGTATTCGCGGAGACGGACATCAACGGGTTGCAGAAGAGCGGGGTTCCGCCCAGTGAACTTATGGCGTCACTGTTCGAGGCGATCATCCAGCAGAACCTGGCGGTGCTGACGCGTGGCAACACGCTACGCCCCACCGTGCTGCTGCTCGGCGGGCCGAACACTTACATCAAAGGCATGCAGGATTGCTGGAAGTTCAATATTCCGAAGGTTTGGGAGGAGCGCAACTTCCCGCTGCCGGAAGGCAAAGACCCCAAAGACCTCATTATGGTCCCTGACAACGCCCAGTATTTTGCCGCACTCGGTTGCGTGCGCTTCGCCATGGACGAGGACTCAAGCGTTGGCGTCTACAAGGGTTACGAGAAGCTGGAGTGGTACATCAACTACGGCCGCCTGGAAGAGAAGCAGAAAAAAGGCGGCAGCGGATTGTACAAATCGGAAGACGAGCTGAGCGAGTTCAAAGACCGTTACAAGCCGAAGAAGTTCGTTCCCCACACCTTCCAGCCCGGCCAGCACGTTGAGGCTTTCATGGGCATCGACGGTGGCTCCACTTCCACCAAGGCCGTCCTGGTGAATCACCAGGGAGAGGTCATGGTGAAGTGCTACCAGCTTTCCAAGGGCAACCCCCTGGAAGACACCATGGAAATGTTTGCCAACCTGAAGAAGCAGGTGGAATCGCAGGGCGCGACGCTGGAATTGTTGGGGGTGGGCTCGACGGGTTACGCCAAGGACATCCTGAAGGACGTGCTGAACGCGGATGTGGCGCTGGTGGAAACCGTGGCGCACACGCAGGCGGCGCTGCACTTCTACCCGCACGCGGACGTCATCTGCGACGTGGGCGGCCAGGACATCAAACTCATCATCCTGCAAGACGGCCGGGTAAAGGACTTCAAGCTGAATACGCAGTGCTCCGCCGGCAATGGCTACTTCCTGCAATCCACCTGCGTGGGCTTTGGCCACGACGTGATGAATTACGCCGACCTCGCCTTCAGCGCCAAAGCCATGCCCATGTTCGGATACGGCTGCGCGGTGTTCATGCAGTCGGACATCGTGGATTTCCAGCGCCAGGGTTGGAAGCCCGAGGAGATCATGGCGGGCCTGGCCAACGTGTTGCCGAAAAACATTTGGCTGTACGTTTCGCAGATTCCCAACCTGGCGTCGCTGGGCAACACTTTCATTTTGCAAGGGGGCACGCAGCACAACCTGGCGGCGGTGAAATCGCAGGTGGATTTCATCGAGTCGCGCTTTAAGGATAAGGGCGCCAAGCCCAACGTGATCGTGCACGAGCACTGCGGCGAAGCGGGCGCCATCGGCTCCGCCATCGAAGCGCGCCGCCTTTACAATAACGGCCGCCGCACCAGCTTTGTGGGGTTCGAGGCTGTCGAAAAGATCACCTACGTGACGCACCGCAATGAGGGCACCCGCTGCTACTTCTGCAAGAACAAGTGCATGAGGACCTTCATCGACGTGAAGATCGCCAGCTCCGATGAATCGTGGAAGAAGTCGAAGATTCCCATCCTTCCCGGCGTCAAACGCTTGATCGTCGGCAACAGTTGCGAAAAGGGTTTGGTGGAAGACGTGGCCGACATGCGCGATATCAAGAAGGGCTTGGACGCCGCCAAGAAGGAAAACCCCAACATGGCGGAGGTGGCCGCGAAGGCGGTGTTCAAATCCTATGCGCCCAAGGTGGTGGCCGACCCGCTGCCCAAGTTCGCCGTTACGGCAAAGCAAAAGAGGCGCGTGGAGCTGATGAAGAAGCGCGCCAGCCTGCGCATTGGCATTCCGCGCATCCTCAATATGTATACGGTGAACCCCATTTTCAGCGCCTACTTTGAAGCGCTGGGGATTCCCGCTGAGAACCTGATTTACTCCGACTACACCAACGAGCAGCTTTACAAGGAAGGCGCCAAGCGCGGAGCCATCGATCCTTGCTTCCCGTCGAAAGTGGGAATTCCCCACGTGCACAACCTGCTTGCCGTGCACAACAAGAAGAAGCCGCTCGACATCATCTTCTGCCCCATGATCGACGACTTGCCGAGCGACATGAAGTTTGCCCAGGCGCATCGCGCCTGCCCCACGGTGGCGAGCACGCCGGAAGCCGTGAAGGCCGCATTCATCAAGGAAGGGGATCTTTTCAAGGAAAACAACATCCTTTTCCTCGACACCTTCGTGAATCCCGGCAAGCCGGCCCTGCTGACCAAGCAGATGTACGAACAGTTTGTGGATATTTTCGGCCTCTCCTGGGAGGAGAATGCCCGCGCCGTGAAGGCAGGTTTGCAGGCCCAGCATGATTTTGAGAATAAGGTGATGCGCGCGCAAGGCCGCGAAATTCTGAAGAAGCTGGAGGCGGAAGATCGCATTGGCATCGTGATGCTAGGCCGGCCGTACCACAACGACCCCGGTATCAACCACGAAATCATGGAAGAGTTCCAGAAAATTGGCTACCCGGTGCTGACGTTGGGCTCGCTGCCCATCGATCAGGACATTCTCTGGCGGCTCTTCGGCGAGGACGTTCGCGCGGGCTTAATCAAAGACCCCATGGATGTGAGCGACGCGTGGAAGAACAGTTACAGCGAAAACACCACGCAGAAGATCTGGGCCGCCAAGTATACGGCCCGCCACCCCAACCTTGTGGCGCTGGAACTTTCCAGCTTCAAGTGCGGGCACGACGCGCCGATTTACACGGCCGTGGAAGAGACCGTGACCAAGTCCGGCACCCCGTACTTTTCCTTCAAGGACATCGACGAGAACAAGCCTACCGGCTCCATCAAGATTCGCGTCGAGACCATCAGTTACTTCCTGAAGCGCTATCGCGAAGACATGGTGCGCACTAAGACGAAGCAGGCCGACGTTGACGCCAAGATGCGCGAATTCGAGGCGAAACTCCGCGCCGAACTTGATTCGGACTCGCTGATGCCCAGCCCTCCGCCCGCGCCGTATGAGATCGAAACGCCTGTGGGCATCAATGCCATCCGGCAGGGAGAATGATTTCGGGAGGGGAGTGCGTCTCCCCCTGCGCCCATCATATACTTCGCCCTATGCCCTTCGCCGTCACCGTGAGCAAGAGTTTTCACTCAGAGTGAACTACGGCGCCTATATACTTGACTCATCAGGTCTTCCAAAGGACTTCCCTTTGCCGAGGTTGCAGTCCTGGCAGAGGGTTTGAAGGTTCTCCAAGATTGTCTTGCCACCGTCGGCCCAAGGAGTGATGTGGTCAACATGGAGCTCCACGGTCAGGTCATTGGCCGGACTCCTGCCGCACGCTAAACATCGAAATCTGTCCCGAAGATGGACCTTCCATTTCAGCTTCAGAGGTATTTCATGTCGATCTTCCGGTAATAACCGCCGGGGCTTTGTTTGCGGAGGGGTTGGGAGTGAGGTTGTTTGTTGAGTTGGAGATTCCCCCTCCGGATCGTCCTGGTCTTCGGCGTTTGCCCATTCAACAAACGCCGCAAGCGCCCCGCGCCAGGATCCCCAACGAAGCACATACGCTTTGGGTCCAACTTTGGACGGGGGTTCCTTCAACTCGTGGTAATGCGGTTGTCTGCCGTGGTAAGTCCAAAGGTTGACGATGTTCTCGTAGCACTGCAAATCGGTGTAACGTTTGCCAAGGTCGGACTTTCCGATATCAGCTTTCTCAAGAGCCTCGTGCCATCCGCCAAATCGCTCACGAATGACGTCCGCATGGGTCACAGAAATTCTGTCGAACTCCTTTGCTGTGAGAGCGTATTTGCCGACGACCTTGTGGACTCTCTTCATCTCAGCGATCAATTCATCATTAGACATGGCAATGCCGCGTTGCACCTTCTGGCGGTAGGGCATATGCGCCTCGACGAAAAGATGTGAGAGGCCAGCCGCTGCAAGCGCTTTCTCCCATCCCCCGAATCGCTTCTGGACTGTGCTCCACGAAACCCTTGGAGACATCTTGCGATAAGCGTCCATGGTTAGCGGTCCTTTTGAATGCAGACCGGCAACCCGCTTCAATTCTTGAAGAATTGCTTCATCCGTGTATTCAGTTAGCGTTTGAAGCTCAAAATGCTTCATAGACCCCCCATTATTGAGCAACCGGGCTGAGGTTGACAAGGCCAGTGACACCCCGATGCTTGTCGCCAAGGCGTCCTGCATCACAGCGAAGCGAGTAGCGCGGACCTGCTCCGAAAATTTCGTTCACGCGGCGACGCCGGTTTGGAGGGTAACCTTATGGCCGAGTGCTTCGAGACGCTTGACGTAGTAGCGGGTGAGGCGTTCGGTTTGCAGCGT
>Ga0181533_1004284_pt1 | contig 14732 bp, 10 predicted proteins | sample PEATcosm2014_Bin_45_FD_119772 | JGI IMG/M metagenome (GOLD analysis project Ga0181533, IMG submission 119772) | Peatland microbial communities from MTU Mesocosm Facility, Houghton, MI, USA - PEATcosm2014_Bin11_60_metaG | ecosystem: Environmental > Terrestrial > Soil > Wetlands > Peat | place... | reverse complement strand
GTGGGTGCAGGCATCTCCCCCGAGGAAGCAAAGACGCTCGGACTCCCAGACCTCGACTACATTCCTAGGACGAGGGAGCAGGTCATTGTCTGCTTCGCCGACAAGATGGTCGACGCGGATAGGGTCAGGTCCTTCGAAGAGGAGGTCAGAAGGTTCGAGAGGAAGGGACACGACGTGGAGAGGCTCTGGGCGCTAAAGCGAAACCTCGAAGCCGACCTTGGGAAGGACCCCGAAACGCTCATTCTCGACAAGATTAAAGAAACCCGGTAGGGGACGCCGGGTTTCATGGCCAGCTGCATCTGCCGGACCTGCAGACATAAGGACTACGAAAGCTGTGGAAGTTGCAACTGCTGCACGTACCGCAGGTGTGCTTGCATGCCAAAGTCTGGTTATCGACACTAGCTAAAGGAAGACTTAAGGGCAAACCGTGATGGCCCATCACTTGGCAGCGAGGTGGGGAAGCCAGTCCCACTAGAGGGGCTAGGTACATCCCGGCGGGCTCATAACGGAAACTCCGCGAGAGACCCGCAGAGCGGAGACCGCCGTAAAGCACACGGCCGCACGTTCAAATCCTCCCCTCGCTACCTTCGTTTTAGTGAAATAGTGCGTAAACACTGAAATAGCCGAACCGCGATATGCAGGACATTGACGCCGCCAGCGCGCCATGCGAACGCGCCTGTACGTCGAGACGGATGGCACGTGCCTGACCCTCACCTCGTGCACCGCCCCAGGGTCTACGACGACGTCGAGCCGATCCTGAAGTTCAAGACGGTCAAGGAATGGGCCGACGGCAGGGCACCGGGGAACAGCCGCAAGACGGCGGTCTACCACATGGCGGCATACATTCGCTGGAGGAGGAAGATGGGCCTGTCCGTCGACCCCGACCGCTGGGTCGAAGAGTGCGTCAACGGCACCAACAAGACCCTGATCGAGCATCTCAGGCCCCTCAAGGAGTGGGTGGAGGGTCCGGAGCTTGACGGGAGCGACCCTGACACCCGCAGCAAGCACTACACGGACATCCGGGGCTTCTATGCCCACCACCTCGTCCCCCTTCCGAGGTCGAAGCTGAACGAGGGGGCGGTACAGGCGACGAAGGTGAGGAGGGAGACCACGGCCACAGGCTTCCTGCAGATGATGCAGAAGGTGCTCGAGGGGCAGGTGAGGCCACGGGACAGGTCGATGATGCTCTCCATGCTGCAGGGCGGCATGGACGCCTCGACGTTGACCGAGTCCTACAACCACCTCGCCTATCCCCAGTTCGTCGACCACTTCGGCACGGAAGACTGGACCCGGTGGGACGAAGACTACGTCCCCGTCCGCATAGACCTCGTGCGCCCGAAGACCGACTACCAGTTCTATACGTTCCAAGGAAGGGACGCCGTCACAGCGCTGAAGGCGTGGCTCAACGTCCGGAAGTCCTTCTGGGGCGACATCAAGGTAAGGAGGCAGGCGAACCCGCAGATGCTCGCGACGTCAGACCCCATCTACCTGACGGACTACGGTACGGCGATCGCGGCGAGGTACATAACGCACCTCTTCGAGGGCTACGGCGTCCGGTCGGGCGTCAACGTCGTGCCCGACGAGAAGGCCCTGCCGTTCAAGGGAGCGGCCAGGAGATACCCCTTCCGTTCTCACGAGTGCAGGGACACCCTGGTGACGCTGGCCAGGAGGGCCAAGGTCGACCTCCCAGCGGCGAACTACTTCATCGGGCACGAGATAGACGCCTACCGTTACGACAAGAGCCCTCAGGACGACCCCGACTGGTTCAAAGAACAATACACGCGCCTGGCGCCATACCTCAACATCAGCTCACAGAAGGAGACGATGATGAAAGAGAAGATCGAGAGGGGGATAGGCGGGCGGATCAAGAGCCTCGAGGAGGAGAACCTGAATCTCAAGGGCAGACTGACAGAGTTCGAGAGACTCCAGAAATCAGACCGGCAGAGGGCGGAGCGGTTGCAGAAGGCGCTCGAGGACTTCGAGCGATTCAGGCAAGACGCAAAGCAGAGACGAAGGGCCGGCCGAGACCTCAGATAGTGCGGGCCGCCTTCGCAGCTTCCGTTTTCAACATCCTGGCCACCATGTCCAGCCTCCGGTCGTAGTCGGCGATCGGAATCAAGCCGTCCTGGTACGATTCGATCACCTGCAGGGTCGTGCTGTCGTCGGGTAGCGTGTTGCGGGCCCAATCTAAGACCTCAGCCCAGTCTCCGTATTCCTCCTTCTCGGTCTCTGGCGCCCTCAGCCTGTTGCTGGCTTCGGAGACCCTGACTGAGTGCATGTCTACGGCTATGCAGAAAGGGATATATTTCGAAAAGAATTATGGTGGAATCACCATAAAATGACCGATGACTCGATCATGGGATTGCGTCCGCTTCCTGATAAGCAAGAGACGGTCCTGTTACTGAAGAAGCTCGTCAAGGACCTCAAGATCAAGCAGGGGGAGCTGTCGAAGAGAGCCGGGATACCCCAATCGGAGGTCTCAAGGGCCCTCGGCAGGTCAAAGAGACAAAGACCAATCAAGTACGAAGAATTGCAGGCCTACATCGAGGTAGTACTCGACAGGTACTGGTCTCTGCCGAAGAAAAAGAGAGTGCGAAATCTCGCCGTCATGGGTGGGAAGTTGGTTTCCGTGTATTCCGACCAGCGAGTCAGGGAGGCAGCCCAGCTCATGAAAGCAAACGGCTTCTCGCAACTGCCGGTGCTAGATCGCGCAACGGGCAAGCATGTCGGAATAGTTACTGATGGCACAATCATGGAGCGGATGCTCATACCAAAGGCGGAATTCGACCAGCGCGGACTAGATTGGATTAGAACGTATGCTGACAAGACGCTTCAAGCCGCAGATGTCGTAGAGCAGACTCCAACACTGAGTACGGGGGACTCCCTGGACGTAGCCGCGAGGAATCTGATGTATCATTATGCTCTACTCGTAGAAGATAGAGAGGAGTTGGGAATCATCACGCGCAACGACTTTCTGGATCTGGTATTGGAAGATCTCCGAGAGTAGTCCGTTCGAGACCCCTGCTTAAGGCCCTCGGAGCCGACGACTTGCATGGGTAGGCTTTCCGGCCCAAGTCAGTTGATGGTGTGACAAAGGGCATCGCCAATGACGTGAAAGGAAGAAGGGAGTGTTGCCGGCCACAGCTGCGACACCCTCACACCTTTCCACCTATCAAACAGACGTCGAAGGCTCGTTCAATGTTCGTTTCTCTTCCGAGGGGAACTCTGCCTATCCGCTGCGTGCAAAGCTCGAAATCGGAAGCGTTCTCGCCATCAAAATCCACAGAATAGGAGGCACCGAATCGCTTTTCGAGCTTCATGAGTGGGAACCAAGGAAGGGATAGGTTCAGTTCCACTTGCTCTTTAGAGATGATGTTCACTAGATACTTGTCCACGATTCCACGCCAGACGCATTTGAACGCCCACGACGGCGCAGAGAAGGAGAGGCGGCCCCGAGGGAGTCGCCTGATTCTAAGAAAATCCCGATCTTAGGAGATCCCTGCCAGTTTGACCGTGGCCAGGCTACGCCACGGAGCCCGGCATAACGTTCTCGTAGAATTAATTTGATGAGCCATTCCTTGGCCCTTGGTTCATCCCTCACTTTCTGCCCATCATGGAACGTAACGCTTCCAACTTTTCCGCAGTTGCACGATGAAGGTCAATAATGGATTTTCTGCTATCATAGCCAGGAATCCTCGCAATATCAGCCGTAACTTCATCGATTTTCGTTCTGCTCTCAAAGTTCGTTTCCAATTGATGCAGAATGGAAGGAAATGAGACGCCGGAGAGGCTCTTGAATAGGCTAAGCATGGCCCCTTTTTGGGCCTCGTCCAGTTTCTTGGGGTCAAGCACTGGCAGAGGGTTTATCGCCTCCTTTCCAAACCAAACCCGACTTCCCTCCACTTCGGTCCTCTTGTCTATCAACTGATTAAGAGAGAACGTTGAGTTCCACCAGAGGGACAGTATCTGCGCCTCCTCGAAGGTTTTGGTTCTAAATGACCAGAAGGCCCATGTGGGGGCTATCTTCTCGCGGGTGCAAAAAGCGAGCAGCTTTGTCCCGTCCGCGGCCAGATTGAGACCTCCGCGACCTGCAACCAAGAGATAAGCTGAACGAGTAGCTATCTGTTTTCGTCTGGCCAACAGAATCTCGTCCGCTGGGGCACCGTTCCAGAACTCATCGTCGTTCTTGAACCGATCGACAACAACGTAGTCAAATCGGCGGTCCACTAGGATCTTATCCATCCCGGTTGCAGTTCTAGTGGATGCTGCAAGAGCAGACCTCGGAAACCGGAGCTCGATGGCTCTGGCCTTGCTTAGAGCCCACACATACTTCATGTCTTCCTTTGTAATCTTCCAATCAATCATTGTACGCTCTTCGCGCTCGTAAGACAGCATCGTATTCTCCGGACGCATTTCCAACTCTTGCTTGTTCAGTCGCAATCCTTGGATAATGTCGGGAACGACCGAATCAAGGCGATGAAGATTCCCTGCCTCTTCAAGTTCAGGCAACCTCTGCTCTTCTCCAGGCAGGAAACTGAACCAATCGCTTGCTCTGGCAAGCTCGTCCTGAGAGTAGAACTTGGCGCGTCCGAATGAGTGTAATGGATTATCATTTCCGATCTTCTCTGCCTTTGATAGCGAATCAAACAGCAGATCCACGTTTTGTGTATTTGGGAGTACAGACAGAGTACAGAACATCGCTGGTCTCTTGTGGTCCTGACTCTTTATCGCTATTAGCAGAATCTCCCGAAATGAAGCACTCTCGGAGAACGCAGCTCGATATTCTGTCGTAATCACATATCGGATATCATAGTTCTTCATCAGCAGCCTTCTGATTCCCAAGTTTGATGGCTGCCGGAGCACGCTCGCAGGCAAGACCAAAGCCATTCGTCCTTCCGGCTTCAAGAATCGATCAGCCAAGAGCACGAAGTATGCCCAATAGGACTGCTCATTGGTGGTGTAGGATCTATAATCAGGAAAACGACCGACAAGTGTATCTCTGAAATTCTGGTTAATGAACTGCTTTTTCGAGAACGGAGGGTTCATTATCACGATGTCTTCTTTTTCTAGCTGGAATCCTTTCCCTGAGCCGCTTGGGGATATTGCGCCCTTCCTACTCCCCTCAGGCCTTTCCACCTCAAGTTCTCCGGAGCTTGTGATTCTGAATCTCGTCTGTTGAGGTATGATCATCTGCAGACTGGCGACATGATCTCCCGGATGAATATCAGTCGAATCGTGCACGGCCACCCTAACAGATTCAGTCCAATAGACTGGATTTTTCAGCGCAAGCTGAATCACCGCGAGATGAGCAGCAAACGGCATGATATCGATACCTGTCAGGTCTTTCTCAATGAAGGCTTTGTGATCCTCCTCCCGGAATCCTCGCCCAAGAAGATTGGCTTTTGCTTCATACGATGCCATCAAGAGAGTCCCTGATCCACAGGCGAAGTCAGCCACTTTGTCTCTGGGTCGCTTTACGGCGAGTCGAGCCAAGAGCCTGGCAGCCATGGGATTAGTGTAGTACGCCGCAACAGGTTTCCTGACCTCCTCAGGAATCAGCCGGTGGAAGATGTTGCCAAGCAAATCTCTCGTAAATGTCTCCGGCTCTATATGCTCAATTATCCTAATCATGTCGATCATGAATTGAAGGGCTTGCTTCGGAAAGAGCGAAGCAACATCAAAACTGAAGACTGCTTGATAATCATCCTTCAGAACCAGCGAGAAATACTTGGCTGTGAGGTCTCCAGGTGCGTGAATTGCTGTTCGATCGATTCTCGGATACCCGCGACCAGCTGAGAGAATCCGATAGAACACTATCTGATTCAGAAGCAGGTAAGCGGCAGCCTTCTTGGCTGTCTCCAGCTCGCCCTTGTCCTTGGGCATTGAAGCGACGATGTGTTCGAAGAAAGAGGGGTAAGCACCTGACTCAGGAAGATAGTTAGTCAGCTCCGTCACGATGTCCCCCATGAGACTAATGAAGGCATCCGGCTGTTCGGGCTGTTCTGTTCTTTCGAGGGTTCTTCTTATCCACTCGGGAATCCCTTCAAGGGACCCCTCGAAGAGAGTCGGCCGGCGACCTTCTACCTTGAACATCCCTCTGTAGGTTCTCGAAGCAAGGAGCTTCGATGGATCTGTTGTTGAGATTCGAGCCCTCCTAATACTGCTTTTGAGTTCTTCTGGATAGCCGATCAGGAAGTAACCCGAGCATCCTGGAATATCACCAAATTCAATCGCTTGAATGAATCCTTTTGCATAGTTTAGTGACCACTCACCCTCTCCATAATAGACCCCTTCTTCTCCGGCCATTTCAAAATCAGGCTGCCGTCGGCCTGCCTGCACTCGCGCGCTGACCTGCGCCAGTATGTTGAACTTCTTGCTCCGAAGATAGTCAGCAAGCAGGTTGTTTACCGTATCCTCAACCGTATTCGTCTTTGCGCTCCCCAGAAAGGTAGGGGAAAAGGAGTTTATAGATTCAAAAGGGATTCTTCTGGCGATTCTCCCACACCAACTCGATAGCATCCCCGAGGAGTTCATCGAGGACCACCGAGCCCGAATCGAAAGTCGGAGGAAAAACCGCCTTCCTCAAATCATCCGTGACCGTCAACTCTGGAACCATTTACCGTCCGACGACGTGTCTTCGCTGTCGTTTCTATGCCGATGCCCTTTTTAACTCTGGCACATGACATCAAAGAATTCGAATGAGTTCTCAACCTCCTCCTCAGGCCAAGCGCCCTCTGAGCGTGCTCCAGAAGGCGACCAACAAGCAGGTTTCGGTCAAGCTCAAGAACGAACTCGAGTATAGAGGAAAGATGTCAAATTGCGATTCGTACATGAACGTCATCCTGATGGATGCGGAGGAGTCGGAGAACGGCTCGAAGAAAGCCAACTACGGTAGGGTCGTAATCAGGGGCAACAATGTCCTCTACATCAGGATAGAGGACCGTCTCTAGAGAAACCTATTCTCGGTGCAGTGGTCCCTACACTTAGGGGAGATCCATGACAACGGAGTTTAGGACTGGACTGCGCGTGCGCGAGAGGTGAGCAACTCGTTCACTCAGCCTAACCTAGATGGGAGTTCCCCAATGGCGGCGTTTTGACCTGTTCTCTCAGGACTTAGTTTCCTAGCGGTCGATGAAAAGAACAGATCAAGCGCGTAGAATATGTTTGATTTTCCGTGGTTGTTTTACCCGACCATGCATAGAAGATTCCCCATGTTACATTCGAGATTGTTTATTGATCGGAATCCCGCAATCTTGAAGTGAACAAGTTTCAATGGAGGATTGCCCCAGTCAGGCACGTCTTCGCCCTGCCCCAAATAGATTTTCTCGATTAGCGTGCGAGCTACACTCATATTGGTAGGGGTGACCTAGTGTCAGGATTCGCAAGCCCGCTAGATGGATGATCTCCCGTACGCTCTGACCGTTAGCAGCGCTTTAATGGGAACGAAGTGGAGCCGGCGGTGTGCCGCATCATATCAGCGTCAGGATGGCCTGGCACGACTCGAGGTGGAACGGAAGGATCTGCGATGATCCTGAGAGCAATGTCTACTGTGTTGGCCCGCACTCGCTTCTGTCTCCCCGAATCGCAAGAGAGAAGAACATCAAAGCCGAGAAAGAGAACGCTGGGAAGAAGCTGGACGGAGTGAAGGACTACCTCCCGCCGTGTTTCTGGACGACGAACGCGTTCTCAGCGGAGGGCGCGGTCGTCACTCACATTCATCCCTTCCCGCAGTACAAGCACAAGAAGATCGCAGAAGAGCTCGGCCCATACTCGGTGTTCACTTGGCCCTTCAGGCACTCGTTCGCCAGGTCGAAGGAAGCGCAGAAGAGAGACGGGATATATCGCAAGGACCTCGACGCGAGAATCGAAGCCTTCCGCTCAAGAATCTCTTCGGGGGACTCAATCGCCTTCTTCTACCTCAACTACAGCAACCCAATTTCCGCCGAAGAGAACCAGTACGCGTTAGTGGGATGCTCTCTAATCAGCAAAATCAGCGAGCCGACGCACTTCGAATTCAAGGAGGAGGAGCTAGCAAGGGTACGGAAAGGCGAAGACATGCAGAACTTCCCCACGATGAACTGGGCGCTGCAGGTAAACTACGACAGAGAGAAGACGGTTGTCCTCCCATACCACGAGTACCTGCGACGCGTAGAAGAGAACCCGGAAGAGGAATCGAAACTCGACGAAATGCGAGTCCTAATCCAAGAGGATGCCCTCGTTCCATACTTCAAGTACGTCTCTGAAGAGTTGGACGACGACGCTAGCATCTACCTGCTTTACAAACTGAAGAAGTCCGTCTCGATAGTCCTGGACCACGGCCTGGTCCGCTTCGACCAGGAAGAGAAGGTCCTCGAAGACCTTCTGACGACGGCTTGGAATAACAGGGCGCTCTACCCAGGCGTCGGGACTGCCTTGGAGCTACTCGCAGATCCAGAAGCCGAGCCCACAGGCCGGGGAGACGACCTCGTCTCCAGCCTGAAAGTGGCCGGAACCAATCCCAAAGACATCCTTCAGGCGGTCGTCGATCTCTTGAGGAGCAACAAGCCAATCCCGACCGAGCTGTCGGCCTTCAGCAGCCTGATTTCGGAAGCGCGCATCGGGCTAAAGTCTCATTCGACTCTCTTGCCGCTGCTCACGAAGCTCAGCCTCTTCTCGTTGACGAAGGCTCAGCTGAGGCGCATCGTCTTTCCGGGCCATGAGGACGAGAAGGACCACCCGTTCGGCGGAAAGAGCCTGACCCCCGAGCAGATAGTAGCAAATCCATACCTGCTTTGCGAGAGCTACAGGCCCTCGGAGAAGGAAACTGACAAACCAGAACTCGAAGACGGCCCCATAGGGCTCTTCACCATCGACATAGGGATGTTTCCAGATGGCCGCTACACGAAGTCCAGGAACTACGAGCTGCAGAACCTAGCGCCTGCCGGCCCTGAAAGGCTAAGGGCCGTGGCGATTGAGTACCTCAAGTACATAGGCGCGGTCGGGCATTGCTTCACCTCTCTGGACAGACTCTACAAGGAAATCCTGCTCCACCCGTTGTTCTACAAACAAATGCTAGACCTGAACAAAGAAGAGCTCGTGAAGGGAGACCACCGCTCGCACTTCGAGGAAAGACTCTCCCTGGTGAACGACGAGGGGGCCTGGTATTTCTATCTCAGCGAGGTGAAACGTTCGGAGGAGGTGGTCGGCAAGACTGTCGCGACGCTGGTGGGCAGGAAGGGCAATCACAAGGTCGACCTATCATGGATAGAGGGCTACCTGAGCGGAGAGAGCACAGAGCTTGAGAAGAAACTTAAGGGGTTCCCCGAGAAGCAGTTCAGCGCCGAGAGGAGGCTACTGCTGGAAGGTTCTCTCAGCAAGTCGTTCTACGTGATTACAGGCAAGCCAGGGTCAGGAAAGACTCAAGCGCTCAGGAGGGTCATCAACGCGATTCTCGAAGAAGGGGAGAAGGTGACGCTGCTTGCCCCGACGGGCAAAGCGACGCTCAGGCTGAAGGAGGAGACCGGCTTCAAAGAGGCTCAGACGATAGACATGTTCCTGTACCGTAACGGATACGGGAGATACCTGGAAGACCTTGAGCGGGTTCCGACGATCGTCCGGTCGCCCAAAATGGAGCCAATCGAGAACCTAATCATCGACGAATGTTCGATGGTAGACCTTCAGCATTTCGCGGTGTTGCTGTCGCTTCTCGACTTCGAGGGCGGGAACGCGGTCAAGCGACTCATCCTCGTCGGCGACGAGAACCAGCTACCGCCGATAGGCTTTGGGAAGCCCTTCTACGACATAGTGGAGTTCGTCAGAAGTTCGTTGGAAAGGAAGAAACAGCACTACGTCCACCTCGAGACCAACTGCCGCCAGGCGTTCGACGAGAAGATCCTGAAGGTTGCAGACATATTCGTCGGAAAGAACAGGTATTACGAGGAGTTGTTCGAGGCGCTCCAGAAGGGCGGGCCCATAAGCACAGGCCTGGTCGTCGACCATTGGGCCTCGCCACAGGAACTTCAGCAGAAGGTGGATGCCAGGCTGGAGGAGGTAATCGGGCGTGAAGTGCCGGGCTCCTCCGAAGGGAAGCCGGGGAAGTTCAACGAACTCTTTGGGCTTTACCCCAAGGGGTGGGTGCCCAAGAACTCGACGGAGAACCTGAAGCTCGACACCTTCCAGATCATAACGCCGTACAACGCTGGGTTCTACGGGACACTCGGGTTGAACCAGTACGTCCGGACCGAATATAAGGCCGGGTTCTACCCCGACCGGTACAGGGAAGGGTCACTCTTCGGGCACTCCGAGAAAGTCATTCGTCTTTCAAACTGGTACTGGCGGAACAGGACGACCAAGGAACGGACCCTCGCGCTGTCCAACGGGTCAATCGGAGCGGTCTGCAACAAGGACGGAGGCCGACACTGGTACTTCCCGGAACGAGAATCGCCTATCATTTGGATTGACAGCGAAGAGAACTTCGAGCCCGCATACGCGATAACGGTCCACAAGTCGCAGGGGAGCGAGTTCAAGAACGTGTTCGTAGTCATCCCGGAAAGGCGGGGCCTGCTCTCCAAAGAGCTACTTTACACGGCCTTGAGCAGGTCGACACACCGCGTCAATCTGTTCCTGCAGAAGAGCGAGAAGGAGAGCCCACTGGCCGTTGGCCGCCGCAGGTCCTTCGTCCTCGAGCGCAACTCTTCGATTTTTCTCAAACCGCAGGAAGCGAGCCTCCTGCTGGAGCCAGAAACGGGAATCCGCGTCAGGTCTCGCGTGGAATTCATAATCTATAGGAGCCTGATGGAGGCACGAGAGAAAGGCATGCTCACATTCCAGTACGAGCACGAACTCAAGTTCACCAACCGGAGCTACTCGATCCATCCCGACTTCACTGTTTGGGCGGGAGGGAAGACCTACTTCTGGGAGCACCTCGGCGAGTTGGACTCCAGAGAGTACTTTGCCAGCTGGAGGGAGCGGAGGAACGACTACGAGCTGAATCGCCATGCCGAATCGCTCATCACCACCGACGACCTAAACGGAATCAAGCAGGAAAGAATTCAGGATGTGATTGGAGGCATCGTCTCCGGGAAGCTACGTGAATCTCCGGATTCGACGTTCTCGAAGCATCACTACCTTTTGTATGACTAGAGCTAGTCGGATTGCTCATCTCAGCCTTCACAGTCCTTGTGACCTGTACGGGGTTCGAAGCCGAGAAGATGGCGAACATCTACCTGGAGAGAATGAGGCAGAGGTTGCGAGGAAGAACAGAGGATCGGCGTACCCTCCATCACCCAACTGGTCTACGTCGGTGGTGCGTGTTCTTGCTTCGTCTCATTCCCTAGCTCTTTTCCCAGTCTGTCTGCGCATTTTGGATGCAAGTAGATCGAGCCTATCTCCGTCCCACCAATCGCTCCCACCCATTCAATGACGGGGTAGCGGCGCAGCGCAAGGTCGCATCTGAAGCACTTGTAGCCAAGAATGTCTGGGTGCCACTTTCCGCCGAAGTCCTTGGCGCTCTTGATTATCATCTAAGTGACCAAGGCCTCGCGGTTGAGGATTTCATAGAGGTCGGCATGCCTGCTCTTCAGGGTCGATTTTGAAGGTGGAAGAAGACCTTGTCTTGCTGCCCTTCTCACATTTGAACGAACGAACTGCCTGTACCTCGTATTTCCCAAGTATTGAAGGATGGTCTCGATGGCAGCCTCCTCCCCGAAGCCTTTGATGTTTACCAAGTAGGGAGCAAGAACAAGCCAAGTCAGCCGGTGCCGCCCGTCCGAAACCGGATGCTTCAGGATTTCTTCTATGTAGTCATAATTTGCACGCCGCCCGACCGTCTTCGGTATTTGGGGCTCAAGTTGTTGTACTAGTTCGAGCACATCTGCCCTGACTGGTTGGTTTCTGAGAGCCTGCATGCCGCTTGTCATCAACGAATTGACCACGGAAGTGAATAGATCTTTGATATGGTTCTGGGAGAAATGAATCATCCCCCCACCCAGCGGTAGATTGCACAGCTTCCAGGCAGGGACCTCGAAGAGGCCATATTGTGACCCAAACGCGAGGTAGACCTCTACTGGACAACCGAACAAGCTGTTGGGTTCGGGTGTGAATATGAGTGAAGTTGCCTCTTGGAAAACTCGTAGTTCATCTTCCATTCCCTCTCTGATGAAGTGAGCCTTGCTCCTCTGTGCTTCCGACTTCCCAAGACAGGTGGTCAGAAATGAGTTCTTTGATGAGGCTTGGACAGCTACGAAGAAACTATAGAATTCCACAATCGTGTTTGAAACATCCACCCGCTGCGTCCTGCTTACGAAGTCTCTGTACTGCGGCCAGCCCCTCACCCTTTGGATGTCCATGTCGACATTCCTCACCGCGCGGTCCATCCTGTAGCGTGCCTGGTCTATGATTTCAGACCGGGGTAGTCCCTTGTCCTCAGGGGACATCTCCGCGATCACTTCTCGTGCCCTGCGAAGGAAAGGATAATTGATCAGGTCGTCATCGATTCTGGCCATCTTCTGGCGCCACCACGGCGAACCTTCCTTCCTATGATTCTTTCCAGGTAGCGCTGGTTCTGGTCCGGAGTCCATTCAGTGAAGGATGAAGTGACCATTCGGCTATGCTGATTCATAGACAACGGAGAAGCGTTCCTCCTCAGGCGAAGATCGGTAAATCAACCCTAGTCTTAGCATCTCCTCGATAGCGTGGTCAAAGATTCTGTCTTGGACTCTGGACACCGCTTCCCGCACTTCGCTTCTTGACGAGTTGGGGTTCTTGACTAAGTACTCGTTCAATCGTTCGGCCGTTTTTCCAATCTGCCGCAGCCTTGTCCTCGGCGAAACTTGCCCTGCACTGAAGTCTTTGCCAAGCCCGGTCCAGACCTCGAAGAGATCCTCGCGGGCGTTGACGAACTCGCTCAAGGCAATTCCGATTTGGTCCTCAGTCACGATGTCACTCCCCTCCGCACGAGCGATTGACTTTGCAATCGCCATAATCGAGCGGGGACTGCCTGAGAATGCGTCGAGACTAATCAGACCCCCGTATCCCCTAGAATCGTAGTCTTTTCGGAGTTTGATTAATCTGCGATTGATAATGCCGACAAAGTTCTCATTTTGAGTGTTTTCGATGAATGGATGATTGATGTGAGTGGAGATAAAGTACTTTGCGAGGCCGAGATCGAAACCATTTGTTCCCCCATGTCTCTGAACCTCTTTGTCTATCAGAACCGGGAAATCTGACTGTCGAATCCACACTTCATCGAGTCTACGAGGCGCGACGGAACTCGCCGCAAATCCTATCGTAGTTTCTTGAAGGGTGTGTCCGTCAGCAGTGCGTGAAAACACCTTGACATCGCTAAGCGAATCCCAAGTCGACAGGGATCTGTTGTAGATACTCCAGGGGAAAGGGGAAATGTCGAATTGACCTGCACCCTCTATCTGAATCCTGACCCTATTCTCAGCGGTTAAATCCTCAGGTATCATCTTTTTCACGTCTTCAAGCAGGTCCGAACTCATCGTAGAATACTGGTCCTCCAAGGGCATGAGAGCCGCGGTCAACCCGCCCACCCTATTCAGCTCCCCTGGCGAACTAGTCAGAGATGCCAAAAGATTTCGCGTGAGTTGCGTCGGAGGATCTACATATCCCGACATGAGTGTTTCCGCTGCATCCTTCATTGACAATTCTGGCCGGAGACCATCAGTCGGCAATCGCATAATCTGATAGTCCATCACCTGCAATCTGTCTGGAGAGGCAAGTCGTGTAGCTTTCCGCTCGGTGATTCGAAACCCCCTGACGTGCACGAATTCATAATCGTTCGGAAGGAACCTAAGGTCTTCTGTCTCGCAAAGGATTCCGAAGTCAACCGCTAGGCTCGGACGCAGAATGAACCTTCTGCCACCTACCTTGCTAACGAACCCGTCTATCTCGACCGTAGTTGGGAAACGAGTAGCAGATCTTGATGCGACAAATCTTTCAATCAATATGCGCTCGATTCTCGCGTATTCATAGAATCGACTGCGCCGGCTAATTCCCCTCCATGTTAGTGCCTCATTCAGAAGTTCTCGCTCCCGGATTACTAGGTCAAAGATGTCGGGCACGAATTGTGACGGGATCGTGCTGTGATTTAAGCGTCCAATGCATCAGTTTGCTAGCTACCAATGAGAGACTTTGTCTCGATGCCCAGAGCCTTGTCTCGCTGTCGGCTTCGCTTCAGAAACCAGCCTGCTCCCCTCAGAGGGAACACAGATGTCCATCCGAGGGAAAAACTCCCGCACAATTTGCCGGTAGATTAACGCTCAAATCCGACAGAGAGAGCGTGATGCTGCCAGCCTACCTACATTTCCTTAATTCTCGGACTGGGTTCGTTCTCAATTTACCGTAAGTTACTGCTCAAATCCGACTTTGAGCCCGAGATACAATGAGTTTTTATCAAGACCCTTCCGGCCCACCACGGCTCAATTCAAGCTATTCTGCTCGAAATAAGCTGGAATCAAGCGATTCTGTATGTCAACTCCACAAGATACAAGAGCATGCTTGGTCCCTGAGCAAGTCCGAATCCCGTGGGGCCCGCAAGCGCACGCTCCCTCTTGCACTGTCCTCCCAGACAGTTGCTGAAGGAATCGTATATAGCCGACCCGCCGCCATCTCAATCCCAAGTTGGAGCGGGCCAAACAGTTCTCGGACGCGCGTTACATCTCTCTTGAGACGTACAGGAAGAGCGGCAATCCTGTGCGGACGACCGTCTGGGTGGTCGAGGACGCCGGCGT
>Ga0181533_1004281_pt1 | contig 14735 bp, 8 predicted proteins | sample PEATcosm2014_Bin_45_FD_119772 | JGI IMG/M metagenome (GOLD analysis project Ga0181533, IMG submission 119772) | Peatland microbial communities from MTU Mesocosm Facility, Houghton, MI, USA - PEATcosm2014_Bin11_60_metaG | ecosystem: Environmental > Terrestrial > Soil > Wetlands > Peat | place... | reverse complement strand
TTCCGGGCCATCGCTGTGGTTCTTCAGTAGCTCTCGCAAAACATTTGCTGAGTCCTCGTACCGCCCCACGGCCGTGAGTGCCTGAGCAACCAGCAAAGCAACGTGCGGCACCTGCCCATTAGACTCCGTTTGCGCCTGCTGCGAAAACTTCAGGGCTTCTTCATATCGTTTGTTCTGATAATACGACTGCGCCAGTGACCAATGCGTCTCCCAGCCGCTGGCCGCGTCCAGTTGCACGGACTTCTCGAGTGGTGGAATCGCCTCCGCGTATTTCCTCTGGTTGCACAGCGCCATTCCCAATGCCGCTAAAGCGCGCGCGCTGTTTGGTTCCATCTGCGTGGCTTTTTCCAGAACGCTTTGCGCCTTTATCCACTCGCGCTTTTTCAAATCCAACACACCCTGCACGTAAAGTACGTTTGGATTATTGGGAGCGAGTTTTATCGCCTCGTCCAGGGCTTTCTCCGCCTCATCCAACTTGTCTTCTCTCAAAGCCTGCATGCCCTTGTCCAGGGCTTCTTTCGCCTTAGGCGCGAGTATCGGATTTCCTGCTGCCCCGGTCGTAGAACTTGAAGATGCCTCCCGCTGCAGGTTTACCTCTACTTGGGCTCTATCCGGCTCGGAAATCTTCACTTCGTTTTGTCCCGGCTTGTATCCAGCCGCTTCCACAAAGACGGTAAAGTTGCCTAGATCGCTTACGGTGAAGTAGATCCGCCCATTGGATGTCGATCCCTCGTCGCATTGCGTTCCGTTCAAATAAAGTTTCACGTCCGCGGGCACGGAGAGGATCTCTCTAGTACCATCGCGTATGGTCACGTCGATTTCTAGATGGTAACCGCGGCGCTCTGCACCTGCATTGCTCTGGCATCGAGCCACAAGTGGGCAGAAAGAATTACCAAGCAGGGCCGGCAGTAGAAATGCCCCGATTCGCAGCAGCACGTGTTGGTTTGGCTGGTGCATACGTGCCCTGAAAAACTGCCCGAAGCGTGGCCCACCGAATCTGGGGGGCAAAGTCTTGTCTCTCTTTGGGACCAGGCTATGGGATCTGCCTCGATACTACCCTTTCCAGCCGGAGGTGGCCGGGAAATTATTCCCCACCGCTTTTGGTTCGGCTTTGGCGAATGCCGTGCGCGGCCAGTGCGCGGCCGTGCGGCACCCAATTTCGTCTTGTGACTTTACGTCTGTACCAAGCGTCCTGAGAGAAATCGCATGGGCGTGAAATTCCCCAGGCGCGAAACCCGCACCGGGGCACCCGAAAACCCAAGCATCCGAAGAGAAGCTCTGGAGCGTCTGATGTAACAATGGAAGTGCGCCGCACTCACGGGTATATTCTGAGGGTCGGCAAGCGAACTGAGTTTCTGCGACTGAGGACGAATCTCCAATGTACAAGTACTTACTTCTTGCCTGTGCGCTATTGGCTCTGGGAGTGGGCCGTGTGGCCGCCCAAAGCCCCAACTACAGTTTTGACAGGAATGCTGATTTCTCTAAATACAAAACGTATAAGTGGGTGAGGATCGAGAGCCCGCAACACTTGGATGATCTGACCGCGGACCAGCTCATCGGCACGCTGGACGTGGAACTTGCCAAAAAGGGCCTGACAAAGTCGCCATCGGACAAGGCGGATCTCTATATTGGTTATCAGATCACTCGCGGCAACGAGAAGCAGTTGAGCCACTATGAGATTGGTGCGGAGTACGAGCCGGAAGCGGGAGCAACTACGGGAACGGCCGGGGAGACGAGAACTACCGTTCATTCCGGGCAATTGATTTTGTACATGTTTGATGCGGCAAGAAGGCAGTTAGTATGGTGGTGCGTGCTGTCCAATGCGATCGACGCAGACGTCGAGCCAGATAAGAAACAGAAGCACATGGACAAGGCCATGGCGAAACTATTGAAAGACTACCCGCCACAGAAGAAATCGTAGCGAATGGCACCCAGAATTGACCTGGAGTTTCATGCCCGGCCCATCCGCCGGAATTTCCAGAAGAGAAGAAGGACTGCAGACCCAGTGATCAACAGCACGAAAGAGGCTGGTTCGGGCGTGGCTACCACTGGCGGAGGATAAGGTTGCGGTAAAGGTCCGGGCGATGGCGAAGGAGATCGTCCTGGCGAAGAACCGCAACAAGGAAAAGGGAAAAAGGGAAGCAGGCCGGGGTCTGACCCACCGGGAGCGCCGGGCCCAAACAGCAAAGGCATGGACTCATCAGACCAGATTGGCCCCGGCAGCGGAGAGCCAGTTGTTTCCGGGAAGAGTGGTGGCACCGGATGGTCCAAAACTTCTTTCCCCGGCTCGGACGGCGAAGTGGGTATGCCGGGAGTTTCGGAGATGCGATTCCCGCAACGCGCACGCACGAGATGCTTGCCGTCGGTGAAAAGCGTTTCGCCGGCGTGAAGGGCCACTTTCTTGCGCGTCCAGTAAATGCGATTGGCCAGGCGATAGGAAACATAGACGTGCCGCGCGCGTGCCAGGCGAACGATGCGGGCGGACTTTGTCTGGAAATCCGAGTAATGCTTGGCAACGACGGGGTCCTGCTGCAAGGCGGCCTGGAGTTCTTTCGCGCTGGCGACGCCGCCGGGAATAACCGAGTAGGGATAAACGGGATGTTCCGCGTAAAGTGCTGCGGGAGCAGAGAAGGCGGCATCGTTCCAATTCCAGTACAGAGGCAAGGAGGAGGAATCGGCTGGAACATTGAACTGGGGGTCATCCGAAGACGAGGAGTGGGAGTGGACCCAGGACAGAAGAATAAGGACGCTCAGTAGTCCTAATACTAGAAGCGCGGCTGCTGTTCGTTTTTTCTTGATTTTGTTTGGTTTTGTACTGCGAATGTGACCCGGGCCCATTCCGAAAAGGGCGAACAAACCTCACCCTGAAACGCCTTTCTGGTAGATAGAGAGCAAATGCCATGCCAAAGGCGGGAAGCGGCGAATTGGTGGCAGACAAGGGAGATGCCGCCAAGGGCAGGTGAAACCCGGAGGCGTCTAAGCCCAACAAATGGAAAGGGTTTTCAGATATCAGGAAAATCCACAGGACCTGCAGGACTCAGCCGGTTTCCACGAATCATGACTTTACCTCTGCGCCACCTGCCAAATTGCCGATTGGCTGACGTTTCGTATCAACTCGGCTCTAAACCCGCACCCTTTGAAAACCAAAATCCAAAGGGTGCGCCACCCAACTTCGTCTTATGAGCTTGCGTCTGTGCCACACGTCAACTAACGAATATCATCAAAAAACACCATCGACCAGGGCAGGTTGGGCGTTGCTACCGGAAGCGCAGATACCGCAGTCAAGGTGCCGTCGGCATTAATGGAATAGGCCAACACCGCACCTGGAACATTTTGCGCACCGGTCGTGATATACAAAAACTGACCCGCAGGTTCAGCGTACATGCCGGTAATATTCGCCAGGGTGATGGCCGGATTCAAAGGGACGGACGTCAGTGCGCCGGTTTGCGGGTTCACTGAAAATGCCTTCACGCCTGTGGTGTCCGAGGTATACACAAAGTGGCCGGTCGGTTCGGCAGTGAGTCCGGAAGGCATCCCCGTAAGCTGCACGCTGGCCACCTGAGCGATATGCCCACCGCTAATATAATCAATGGCAAAAACCCGAAGCGTGGAATCTCCGCATAAAACATAAAGAAAGGCCTCATTGGGGTCGATGGTCAGTTGGAGTGGTTCGGCACCGAGGGCAAATGGCGAGCCGTTCGGATAGGGGGATACATACAGTCCCGTGGACTCAAACAACTCAGCGCTCGTTCCCCAGTACTGGTATGCCGAAATGGAGTTGTCGATTTGGTTCGCAACGTAAACGAGTAGTCCAGATGGATCGACCACTACTGGACCCGCGCCGGCTCCAGCGGGGAAGTAATTCGTCGGAGGCGTAGTCGGATTAATTGACAGCGCCCACGTTGTGCCGAATTCTTGAAAGGCATAAACAACACCATTCGTGGAGTCGGTCTCAAACGCAAATTGTCCTGACGGGTCGATGGCCACGCCACCCGCAGTCGTTGCAAAGTTCAAAATCTGGCCCGAACCCGGCAAATCGGTTCCTGATGAAAGCGGGAAGATCATCAGGTTGACACCCGTAGTGTTGGAGGCGGCCGCTAAGTCGCTTCCCCACGGCCATAGACTCAGCGAAGAGGGAGAAAGCGGAGTGGCAGTAGATTGTGGTGCCGTTAGCGTACCCTCGGAATTCACGCCGTAAGTTAGAAGCGAGCTGCCTGCGATTGAGGTGATATACGCATTTTGGGGCGTGAGCTTGACCGGAGATGCGCCTCCGACCACAACGGTGCTGAGACTAGGGTCTGGCTGAGTGCCCACGCGTCGCAAGGCCTTCGCTACTCCATCTGTTCCGATTGCCGATAGATACATGTACGGCGTGGTCGTACTCACGCAAAGAAACTGGCCTGAGGGATCCACGCTCAGATCCGATGCAACAGTTGCCAACGGAACACTCCCGAGATGTGTTAGCAAGCCATTCGAGCCAACTGCAAAGCTTTCCAGCGATGCGCTTCCAGGATCATGTGAAACGTCCATAGAACAGGTCGAGTAGGCGAAGTTGCCATCCGGGCTGAAGCGAACGGGTGTTGGATTGATGCAAGTCGCAATCGTGCCGGCGAAGGTGAGCATTCCCGTGGCGCGCACCACGCAATAAGTATCGATGGACTGGCCATTTGAGTTAGCCATAAACAGGTAATTTCCATTCGGGTGAAACGTGAAAGTGCCACCGAGATTTGAGAGCGTGAACGGCGAACCGGAAATCGGCGTCAATGTTCCCGTGGACGAATTGATACTGTAACCTAATCCGAATGTCGTGCTGAAACCGTCAGAGGACGCGCCAACATAAAGGTACTGGCCTAGCGGATCGATAGCCGCGCGCGTGGGAGCACCCGGCAAATTGGTGGAGTTGACGAGCGTCAATTCGCCAGTATTCGCATCCTGAGAATGGGTCAGAAGGTAAGTTGAACTGTTTACGTTGTTTGCGGCGAAGGCAAATTCCCCGGTGGGCTCAAAGTCGATGCAACCCACAGGAGCAGTCTGGGGGAATGGACTACCAGTTAAGGGGGTCAACCCTCCGCTAACCGGATCGAGACTATAACCCTGAAGCTCTCCTGATAAGCTTTGGCCATTGGAGACGGCAGATCCCACATACAGGAACTTGTTCGACGGGTCGGTCGTCGGACAAGGAAAGGTCGCATCGTTGTTGGCGCCCGTCGGGATGTAGCCGGCCATGCGGGGTTGCCCGGAATTTGAATCGATGATTGCCTTGGACGCGAGCCGCCCAGCTCCATTCGTGAAGTAGAGATACCTAGGCTCTGCAATAACCGTAAATCCTGTGTTTGCCGTGAACGTTCCATTTGTCGCGCTGATTCCTGTGTAACCCGTGTGCAGCGGCGTCACGTTGCCTGAGCTGTCGATGCTCGCGGTGAAAGAATTCGTGTTGCTCCATGTGGCCACATTGGAAACATCTGTCGTGGAACTGTCCGAATAGGTCAGAATCGCAGACAGTTTCGTGGACGTGCTCGCACCGATCACTACCTTGGAGTTCGCGGGCACGATATTGAGCGCCATCGGGATCGCCGGCCCGACATTCAAAGCCGCGGTGTTCGTTATCGATCCTGAAGCGGCGGTTATGGTCACAGTGCCCTGCTTCAGCGTGGTCACCAGGCCCGCAGCGTCCGCGGTCGCAACCGTTTCATCGGAAGTTAACCAGGTGACCGTGCTGAGCGCCTGCGAACTGCCATCGGAAAAACTCCCCGTCGCCGTAAACTGCTGTGTTAGTCCGGCAGCAACTGTCGTGTTCTGGGGAGAAACGCTAAGCGACATCAAGTTGGGAGGGCCAACCGTCAAGGGTGCTCCCCCGGTCATCGCACTAAAGCTCGCCGACACAGTGACTGCGCCCTGTTTCAATGCCGTCAGGAGTCCGGTAGGACCGATTGTCGCCAGGGTCACATCCGACGTCGACCAGGTGACCGGGCTGAGCGCCTTCGAGGTGCCGTCGGAGTAGTTCCCTGCTGCGGTGAACTGTTGCGTCAACCCCGCGGCAACGGTTGCATTCTGGGGGGATACGGTGATGGATTGAAGGGTGGGAACCATCGGAGAACTCGTGCCACCCCCGCCACCACACGAAATCAATAGCCATGAACCACTGAGGACCAAAGTAACGATCAATCTAACCAAATGCTTATTAAATCGCCGCGACATAGTCGTCTCTCCACTCAAACTCTGCGGAACTGGGCTTAACCTATCTATGTAAGTCCAGCACTAGTAGATGACGTGCAGATTGTGTGCCGTTTAGATTCAAGAGTATGTGATGGGAGTCACGTGCTGGCTCTTGCAGATGGTCCAGTCCTACTAGTTTGGAAATTGTTGGTATCTTTGCTTCGGCACGAATATCACCGGAATATTTCCGCCGGTAGTGTCGAAGCATTTCGGTTTTTCAAAAAGGCGGCGGATCTTGAAGAGATCAAAGCGACTCGCTGACGTCAGAGTCAAGCCCCGGCCGCCGGGACCAATACTGGGCGCCGTAACAGCGCCGAGAGCAAATAAAAAATCAAGGCAATTACCAGCACAAAGTTGAAGCCAATCATCAAGGAAAGCGACTCACATAGGCCGCCCACCATCGCCCCGGCGATGTTGGATCCGAAATCGAGGTCCGGCTGCGAGCTATCACGGAACAAAGTGCCGAAAATGATTCCCGCAAAGAAGATTGGAACGAAAATTAAGGCGCCGGAAGCAGCGACTTTTTCCCTGCCAGGTAAAGCGAGAAATCTACTCATTGGCACCACGATGTTAACGATCAGTGAGGCTGCGAGGAGGGCATAGTACACCCAGAGCCTTGTTGGCTTTACCGCCAGCACGAACAGGTTGCTGGCCAGGATCATCATCAAAATGGCGAAGAACACTATGGAATTGACAATCCACGTCGAGCCGAACAATAAGGCGAGGTGGACCACGGCCTTTGTCTCGAGCAGCATGAACGCAGCACCTAGAAAGAACATCTGTCCGTTAGGACGCACCCTTCGCACTGGCGAGAGAAAGGAAAGGATCGCCAGCGACAGCAACGCAATTAGGGCCGTAGCCCGAATGTTTAACGCGGGGATAACGGCTGTGCGAAGGTATAGAAAGGGCCAATCATCGGTCGGCACTCGATCGATGCCCCGAGTATCCACGGTGGCTGGCGCTATGCGGTTCCAGTCGGCATCAGTCGAACCCTCGAGCGCGGGTGGCTGAGGGCCGAAACCATTGAGCAGCCGGTTCAGCTCTGGCTTTCTATTGATCCAGAAGGACTGGCGCTCGTCGAACTGCTGGCGTATCGCTGCCAGGGCAGCCGCGTTCCGGCTGGCAAATAACAGGGTGAATCGGGAGTATTGCGAATCACCGGGATGGATCGCTGCCTGAAAGGGTAACGAAATCACAAGAGGTTCGGAACCGAAGGCCTGCCCGGCCATTTTATCGATACGGCCTACGATCCATCCCTGCCGGAAAAGGTTATACACGACAAAGACGCCGCCGGGTTTAAGCCGTGCCGCGATGTCGTCAAAGGCCTGCTGGGTGAAGAGAAAACTCTCGAGCCGAAGGCTGGAATATCCTGAATAAAGGACAAGGGAATCGACGAGCGCGTAAACCACCAAGTCGTATTGCCGGCTGGTCTTCCGCACAAAACTACGTCCATCATCGATGTGCACGGTCACCCGTGGATCCCAATACGGGTGGTCGGGATGAGCCGCCCGGCCAATGTCGTATATAGCCGGATCGATTTCGACCGCATCAACGTGTTTTGCGCCGTAGGCAAGCGCCGCCGCGACGTCGTTACCTGACCCTGCGCCGATGATCAACACATCCTCGAATGGCTTTCCGCGGGAGTCGCGGTTCAACAGGTGAGGGAGGCTGTAAGCCGGCGCCGCATCCTCGATCCGCTTCATCGCTTGGTGGCTGATATTGTTAGTTTCGATCGCCCCGGTTTGCGGCGTGAAAATAATCTTGTAATACGGCGACCACATCTGTACGTTAAGTAGCCGCGACTTCTGAGCTGGGGCCCAAATGGAGTTGTTATAACCAGCGAAACCGATGAGCGCCAATGTGGCGATGAGGGCCGTGCTCTGTAGGAGCGTCCAACGCCTCAGGTAATACGCCCAGATCATGAATGCTAAGGCGAACCATGTGATCGGCGTAGTTCTGAAGTAGGAGGCAAGCGCGAATGCCGCGATGCCAGCCAGGCTTCCTCCAATGTTGCTGATATAAGCCAGCAGGCGGTCTTGGGCGGCGTTGAACGCGCGGCCCATCTCCTGTCCGAGTCCGACGAAGAAAAGTGCGATCGCTGAGAAAAAAAAGGCGGCCACAAGCTCGATTGGCACCACGAAAGCTGATACGAGCCTTGCGCGGTACTCGGTGCCGAAATATACCTGCTGAGGCGAGCCCTGTCCGCCGACATCGAACAGGACCTGCGAGAAATGGATATAAGCCCACAAGACTCCCCAGGACAACAGGACGGTCACGAAGAGCAGTGGCATCACCCATTGGATCCAGTTGCGGCGGCTCGATGCTGCCAGGCATCCGGCCGACATACCCAGGAATGTTGCCAGAAGGACGATATTGGTAAAAAAAGTGAGAAATACGACCGTACTCCCAAACCAACGAATGCACGCCAACTCGAAAAACAGAATAAGAAAACTGATCAGGAACAAATCCAGATAGGAACGCCGCGGGCTCACTTTGGGCGCAGTCGAGTTCCATGTATTCATACACTATCCATTGCCACAACTTTTTAGCCGGAATTTCCTTTTTGACCTGTCGGCTGGAAGGAGTATACAAGCGTTCTCGGGGAATGTAGCTCGAAAACTGTCGCTCGGCGCGAAAACGGTCAGGAGTCTGTGGCCGTCCGATTCCAATACTGTGCGCGGCGTCACGTTGGTGCAAACAACGCTGCGAGCACTCGCCTGGTGATTCTGGAATCCGCGCGGGAAAGACTGGGATTTCTGGCGCTCTCCCCGCAATCGCGCAAGGACTTTAGTCCAGTTCAGCTAAGGGCGCCACGAGGCGATCAGCGTAGGCAGTTGTTCTCGGCCTTTGCCCGATTTAAGAAATCTCTCGCGTCTCATGGCCGCAGCGCGAGATTCACATTCTTCCGTGTAAGCCAACCTCCATGGCCCGCGATTCTTGGTGGATTTGGGTACACTTGCATTGTGCTGGCCGATTCACTGCCCAAGGCCAGCCGCAAACCGCGTCTAAAAGTGTTTTGTGGATTCGGATTGGAGGACATACACGTAAAACATGGAAGGAAATGGCGAGCCTGAGAGGACTTGAACCTCCAACCTTCTGGTTTCCGCCGCAGGCGGACTCTATCCAGTTGAGCTAGGGCGCCACGGGGCGATCAGCGCAGCCAGTTGCTCTCGGCCCTTGCCCGATTTCAGAAACCTCTCGCGTCTCATGGCTTCAGCACGAGAATCATATTGTTCCGTGTAAACCAGTTTCCATGGCCCACGATTCTTGGTGGATTTGGTTACACCTGAGTTGTGCTGGCCGATGCGCTGCTCAAGGTCAGCCGTGAACCCTGTGTAATAGCGCGTTGTGGATTCGGATTGGAGGACATACACGTAAAACATGGAAGGAAATGGCGAGCCTGAGAGGACTTGAACCTCCAACCTTCTGGTTCGTAGCCAGACGCTCTATCCAGTTGAGCTACAGGCTCGTGTGAACAGATTAGCACAGCGGTGGGAAAATCCAAACGAGGCGGGCAGGCAGCGCGGGGCGGATTTTCAGGCGGGGGCAAGCAACCTGAATTCTGAAGTTGAGGAGGGATTCCTCCGCTCCGGGGCGGCAAAAGGCGCCGTCCCTCCGGTCGGAATGACAGATTTTGGGTGGTGGATGATGCAAGAGAATCCGAGGCAACAAAACCCAAGAACCGGTCTGAAGACCGGCCACTACAGGGGCAAGGGAGGCGAGGGAAAACCCTCAGGCCTGAAGGCCTGAGCTACACGGGATTCACGAAGGATTTGCCATGGGCTTCGGCACCGCGCCAGAGGAGGACGGCCAGGGCCACGATCGTTGCGACCTCAAAACTCGCTAGCGCCCATTGATAGCCGAACCTTCCTCGCAGCGCGAACTCCACATTGTTCGTGGGCGCGGCAAACAAGATTCCCAACTGGTAGGCGAATCCCGGGATTAGCCCGCGCGCCGAATCCGCCGCAAGTTCGTTCAGGTGCACCGGAATCACTCCCCACGCTCCCTGCACGCCCATTTGCATCAACACGGCCGCGGCAATCAACAACGGCACGCTCCAGCCAAACGCCCAGAAGGGGATAATCGCCAGCGACAATGCCAGCGCGCACATCATCCCCTTGCGACGGCCCAACACTTGCGAGAGATGGCCAAAAATGATCGCTCCCACCACCGCTCCGGCAGTGTAGATCATGGCGATATTCGCAACCAGCGCGGGACGCAGCCGGTGCACCTCCTTCAAGAAATCCGGATAGAGGTCCTGCGTCCCATGGGACAAAAACATCATGAAGGTCATCAGCACCACAAGATACGCAAAGCGCTTCCATTGCGAAGCCACCGTGCGCAGCACCTCTGCCATGGAGCCGGCGCGGTGCTGTTGCCAGGCCTCGGACTCCGGAACCTTGGTCACTATATAGAGCGCGAGCAGCGCGGGAAATGCGCCAATCCAGAACATGGGACGCCAGCCCCACGCCGGCAGAATAAAGCGCGCCGCCACGGCAGCCAGCAGGTTGCCAATCGGGTAGCCGCTCTGCAACATTCCGCTCAGAATGCCGCGCCACCGCGGAGGCGCCGCTTCCATCACCAGAGAAGCCCCGACTCCCCATTCCCCGCCCATGCCGATTCCAAACAGGGCGCGAAGGATCAGGAACACTGTGTAATTCGGCGCAAAGCCGCACCCCACCTCGATCAATGAAAAATAGACTACGCTGGCCATGAGCGGAATGCGCCGGCCGAACCGGTCGGCCAGCAATCCGAACACGAATGCGCCGACGGGCCGGAAGGCCAGCGTGGCCGCCGTCGTAAGAATGATGGCTTGCTTGGAAACGCCAAACTGCTTCGCCAGCGCGTCGTAGAGGAAGATGATTACAAAAAAGTCGAACGCGTCAAGCGTCCAGCCCAAGAAACCCGCGAGGACGGCGTGATGCGAGCCGGGTTTTTGTGGAGTTGCAGGCATTGCGCTAGTGCTGTGTCTCAAAAACAACGTGAAGAAGTCCAGAGTCTTCAGGGGCTGAAGCCCAATTCATTATGCGGCTCTTTATGTCAGGGCTGAAGCCCTGACCCCGTGAGAAATGCAATGAACTTGCGGCGCACAACACTAGACGCGCCATCCGGTTGGTTTCGGCATCACGCGCTACAATGCCACACTCGCGAGGCGCACGCCAGCCCTTGGCCCCGCATTTTCCAAGTGCGCCTGATCGCGCCCGGGCTCTTGAACTCTCGCCATTCCCCGCTATTTCTCCACGCCTTCAAAATGGGCCTCAATCTCCTCCAGCGTTTTCCCCTTCGTTTCGGGCAGGAACACCGCGGCCGTCAGGAAGTAAATCACCGTACATCCCGCAAAAACAAAAAACATCGTGCCGTATCCATATTTGCCGACAGTGGGCAAAAAAATCGCTGCAATACTGGTTGCGAATCCCTGGTTGATGAGCAACGCGATGCTCATTCCATTGGACCGAATTCGTGTCGGCATCAGCTCCGAAAGCGCCAGCCACACACAGACACCTGGGCCCATGGCATAAAATGCGACGAAGAGATACAACGTGATCGCCACCAGCCATCCGTTTCGCGGACTCGGGATGGGCGTGATCAAGGCATTCTCAATTTTCAACGGCGCTGTGCGCGCCGCGTCCAGGTTCCCAAAGGGGTTGGAAAAGAACGCCACGACCTTGTTGGCCGGTACACTGCGTTCGCGGGTAATCTCGATGGGTTTCGCGGCCGCATCATCCGACCGGGCCACTTTCGAGGCCGCGCGAAAACCCCCGTACGAGTAAATCAAGCTCAACGACGTTGGCCCGGCATTGCGCTCTCCGCCTGCCTCTCCCCTTCCCGCCAGCAGCGCACCGGCCGTCTTCGTGTCGTACAAGAGCGAGAGCTTCTCGTCCGGCCCTACCATGGCCTGCACAACCTCACGCGCATCCACCCTGTGCGCTTCCGTCTTGCGGAAGAGGAAACCCGTGCAGACTATCGAAACGATGATCCCCGCGCTGCCCACGGAAAGCAGGAATTTCCTCCCCTTTCTGTCCACCAGCACCACACCGCCGATCGTCATCAGGAAATTTACCAGCGTGAAAATCACGTAGCCCCAATGCGCCTGAACATCGGAAAGGCCGCTCTGCAGCAGAATATTGGTGTTGAAGCCGATGATGGAATTGATGCCCGTGGTCTGGTTGCACGCCAGTATGACGCAGGCGAGCACGAACGGAATGACGTATTTGCGCCGCAGCAGCGATTCCTTTATTTTGTCCCCGGCCGAACTCTTGGCCTTTTCCGCCGCCCGCGTCTCTTCCATCGCGCGGAGCTCCGATTCCGCCTGCTGGTTCGAGCGCGAACGAAGCAGCGAGCTCAAAGCCGCTTCCTTCTTCCCTTTGCGGAAGAGCCACCGCGGAGACTCTCCCACCAGAAAACTCCCAATCACAAAAAGAATTCCCGGCGGCAACGACACCCAGAAAATGCTGCGCCAGGCCGTGTCTTTGAACGCGAACAGCCGGGAAGCATCGCTAAGCCGCGCTACCTCATCCACGCGGTAGCTGAAGTACATTCCCACCAGCGCCGCCGACACAATTCCCAATGTGAGCAGCCATTGGAATACGCCCGTGCCTTTCCCTCTGCTCGATGCCGAGAGGCACTCCGCCAAATACAGCGGCACCACCACGCCGATGAGTCCCGCACTGATTCCCTGCAGCAACCTCCCCAGCACCAGCGGCTCGTAGCCATGCGCCAGCGCAATCACCGGGATGCTCGCCACAAACAGCACGCCGCTCAGAATCATCAGCGGCTTGCGGCCCATCCAATCCGCCAGCAATCCGGCGAACAGCGTGGAAATCACGCTTCCCAACAGCACAGCGGCAACAACAATGGATAATTGTCCCGCATTCAATCGCGAAGTCGCTTCCAGATAAGGCAGCGCCCCCGCGATGATTCCGACGTCCACTCCGTAGAGCAGCCCACCCAATCCCGCCACCAGCAGGAGAAATCGGTTGTAGCCCCGCTTGTCGTTTCCTGGTGCCCTTGTGCCTTCACCCGCCGGCGCAGATGCCATGGAACCATCCTCTCAACCTGGTTTCCAAAACCGCGTCAATTTTCTGCTTCTCTTCCCCTCTTGCCTGCCTGGATCCTTATCCTGCCCCTGCCTTGGTAAATTTTCCCGCATGTTATTGCGCCACCGGCGCCCGTGCGGACTTCCCTGCATAGGCATTCTCGACCAATTCTTCCTGGCGCACGACCACGACGCCATTCACCGGCACATAAGGAATTCCTTCCGAGGATTGCAGCGGCTCATCGTATGCCGCTTTGCGGAGGACCCGCCGCGGATCAAAAAACCGCGATATCCGCGTCCGCTCCGATCGCCAATCCGCTCCTCTGCCGTTTCACGATTTGAAACCCCGCACGTTGGATTGCTGCCAATTTCCCTCACCGCGGGGTTTGCTGTCAAAGGAATTCTAAATCGATTCAATAGCGGAGAACTGCTCGCGCCGGCAAAAAGAAACCCCGGCTCGCTGGGGGCAACGAGCCGGGGTCGGGGGGTCCTGCCGGGGGGGGCCGGAGGAAACTCAATGTCTTTTAATGTGCTGCCGCTCCTTCGCACGTCGCCAGCACGCAAATCTTCCGTAGCTCTTCGTAGGTAAAGAAGCGCTCTTCTTCGTTCCCGGCGCGTTCGTAATGCCCGATTCCCTTCTCTTCCGAAATCCGGGAGATTTCCGCCGGCGGCAAGCCCAACAAATACGCCGCCCGCGCCTGTGTCACATACTTCGGAATCTGATTTTTCATAGTTCTTTCCCTCACGCTGAAATCATTGCCATCAGGTCTTCTTGCACATCCAGGATCATCGTCTTGTAAATATCGACGTCCCAGCCTTCCCCAATCCTCATGCGCACCGTCTCGCGATTCTCTTTCAGCAGCTTCCCTCGCAGGGGTACCTTGATATCCCCCACTTCCACATGAAGAACCACCGCACGCCCCAGCCAATTCGAGTACCCGGTGTTCATGCATTTCCCCTCAGAGATCCGCTTGGACTCCCTGTCGCGCTGGCTAGATTCGCGCACCCCCGAGTGCGCAGCAATGGTACAGCGAGGGTAGCGACCTAGTATTTCCGTACTGTTTTCGCCCGTTCCCCGGCGTTCTATCAATAATTCCCAATGGGTACTTTCGTACTGAATCTTCGGGACGCGCGTCCCATCGTCCCTCCCCAACCACACATGGGACTCTCTCCTTCGTGGCGCGACGCCTTCATCCTGCTTCCCTATTCACCACCACACCCGGGCTGCGTCCCGGCATCGGGCTGGCGCTCGGCGGTGGTTTTGCGCGCGGCTATGCGCATCTGGGGGTGCTTCGCGTTTTGGAAGAGCACCACATTCCCGTCTCCTGCATTTCCGGCAGCAGCATCGGCAGCATCCTCGCCGCCGCCTATGCCAGTGGCGCCTCGCTCCCGAGCATCATTGCCAAGTGCCGTGAGATTCGCTTCCGTGATTTTGCGCGCTGGCGTGTTTCCCGCTTTGGCTTGGCCAGCAACAAACGCCTCG
>Ga0181533_1004278_pt1 | contig 14741 bp, 12 predicted proteins | sample PEATcosm2014_Bin_45_FD_119772 | JGI IMG/M metagenome (GOLD analysis project Ga0181533, IMG submission 119772) | Peatland microbial communities from MTU Mesocosm Facility, Houghton, MI, USA - PEATcosm2014_Bin11_60_metaG | ecosystem: Environmental > Terrestrial > Soil > Wetlands > Peat | place... | reverse complement strand
TAATTGGTGCCACAATTGCCAGCACGAACTGGAGATGCCGCCGACCAATCCCGGCCACCACCGCAATCGGTAAAACAACCGCCAACCACGCCACCCCAACCGCCACGACGTTCCTTGCGCAAAAGGTTCCAGCGAGCGCCAGGACGGTTGCTATGCCGCGGGCAACAGGATGGGGCTGTTCAAACTTCACCTCGGATGAAACCATTTCGCTCCAGCGAGCCGCGCCGAAAGAGCCGGAGCAGGGTTTGCGGCAGCCCCCTCAGTAACCAGACCGCCAGTACGCACTGAATTGCTTTATCAATTGGTTCGCATGCCAATCCGGAAAGAACGACCGACTTCAGGATGCTTTTTCCGCTGGCGGCCAGGAACGCCACTACCACGGACGCTCCGCTTCCGGTTATACCCCCGAACAGAGCCACTATCACCGGAGCACTCACCACGCCCGCCACAACGCCCAATCCAACACCAGCCAGAACCGTCCGGAACCATGTGCGAAACGCGCCTCCCCTCGCTACAAGGCCAGTATAGATGGCGATCGCGGCCTGCGTGCCGACGAACCAGAAATACACCGGATTCAAAATGCCCCAGAGAGCAAAGCTCACCACACCTACCATAATTCCAGCACGCATTCCAGCGAGCAGCGTTATGGCCACCGTCCCGACCGCATCGACGTACAGCGGGATCTTCAAAGTATGTACGAGAACGCCCAAAGCAAGGTTTAGAGCAATCCCCAAGGGAATCAACGCCAGTTCTCGATGGGCCTTCGAGGCTTGGACCGACCCGACATCCTTGATCTTCACTTGGCTTTGCATATCACTGGCCTGTTTTCGTGTCTATCCGCGTTTCTTCAATCCGCATGAAACGCTAGCACATCCGCCTGCGAAACGGACAAAGCCATTCTGCGTGCAGGACCTGCACGCAGAAACGGAGGACTCAAAATGCGCGCCCGCACAACGGACCCGTTGCGGATGCACCACCGGCGGACTGCTTGCGGATGCACGCGGATTCATCTGGTCTCGATAGACCGACACCCGGATCGCGGTTTACCGTTCCCCCGTGACGACCGACGCACAGGCAAACATCGCGAATGTCGAAAAGGGCTGCGGAGCCAGACCCAGCCGGCCGCTCGAAGTTCGCTTCGCCAGCGCCGTCCGGTTCTGCCTTCAAATCACTATGCCACTGGCACACACACCCTCCATGGACCGCCGCGCTCCTCGCGCTGCGAAGGCCACCACCTGCCCGAGAGGCATCTCCGCGCCATCGCGCTCGCCGGTTTGCATGGTCTGCGCTGCCTCCCGTCCACAAAGAAATACCGACCCCTCCTCCGCTCAATGAACACCGGACTGCAATCGTCGCCGACGTCGAAGCAAGGCTTGGCGTTCGAAGGTTGTGTCGCGTTTCATGAACCAACCGCAACCCCGCTGGTTGACCTCTGGTTCGCAGGCTGGCCCGTCAAACTCAAACTCGAAAAGGACAATCCCTCTGGATCCCACAAATACCGACCCGCCGAAAAGCTCGCGCAAAACCTCTATCACCGGGGAATCATTGGCAACGGCAATGAAACTCTTTTCGTCATGCCATCCTCGGGCAACGCAGCTCGCGCATTTGCGCATTGCACCGTCGGCATGAACGTAAAACTTCTGGTGGTAACCGACGTATTATCGCCCCGCGAGCAACCGCTGTCGCTTACCCGGTACCAACACGTCGAGATTGAGGTAATCAACAGCCCGGACGAAACAGGTTCTCACGTTCGAGCTCGGCGGGCCTTTATCGACGCATTCCTGCGTAAACAGCCAGAGGCAATCCTCATCGATCAATATGCCTCCAGCTTTTACCCCCTAGGCTATTTTTCACTGATCAAAGAGATTGAGGCTCAATGCACACCTTCGGCCGTGTTCGTCCCGGTAGGTACGGCCGCTACGCTCCTTTCGCTGGCTAAGTTCCGCGAGACGCACCGTCGCGGGTGGAAACTGTTCGGGGTGGATGCCGACGGCAGTGCCTTGTTTAGCAAGCCCATCGGAAAGCGACTCAATTCAGGCTACGGAAATGGCGCCCCCACCGAATGGTCAAGATTGGCCCGGCCATCGGTTGATGCGGTCATCCGCGTGCCTGACGATGCAGCTATTTCGGCGTGCCACTGGATGTCCGCGACCCAAGGCCTGCACCTTGGCGCCTCCTCCGGCGCGACACTCGCCGCTTTCCGATGGGCAACGCGGCACGTGAACATTCCAGCCGGCGGACTCCCGGTACTCGTGATGCCCGATAGCGGGGACCTGTACGCGAGCACGGTTTATAGCGACGCATGGCTTGGCGGTCACGGTTTTTCTCACCTAGCACCGAAACTCGCAACATAAGCACCAAAGACAAAATGACATCACATGACACCATCGCGCCCGCCGGCGCTCAGCAAAGCAATCTCAGCAGTGGCTGGGATGTGCTCTATAAACAAGGCGAAAACGGGAAGCCGACATGGAGCGAAAACCCTCCGCCGTTTATCGACGAGGCAAAGGGCCTATTCTTCGACAGCCAAAGGGTCATCGAGCTCTGCTCGGGAGACGGTCGTAATACAAAAGTCTTCTGCTCGTGGGGTGCAAATCTCACGGCCTTGGATATCTCGCCCACTGCGCTCGACCAACTGGGCAAGAACTTTGACCTAGCGGGGATCACGCGGCCCATAACCGTGGTTGGCTCAGCTTCTGACATCCCACTCGGCTCGGGGCTTTTCGACCTCGCGGTTTGCATCGACGGGTTTCCGCAACTCGACCGGCCGCGCCGGGCGATGGAGGAGGTCCATCGCGTCCTCAAGCCCAACGGCTCTTTCATCCTGAACATCTTCACCCCGCGCGACGAAACCTACGCGAAAGGCGAACAAATCGGCCCGCGCGCCTTCCTTTACCACGCCTGTTTGTTTCAGTTTTACGAAGCGGAAGACTTCGAGCCTCTTTTCGCGGGCCTCTTCGCCGTTGCCAACAAGTCAGTTACCACTTGGCGCGACCCGGCGCATGGCGATTTTCGACCGTACCCCCATAAACACGAAGCGCTCTTGTACCAACTCAAGAAGCTGCAAACGTAATTATGACTCCGACACCGACCTACATATCCGATTGCGAGGTGGCGGCAAATCTTACGCCTCAGGTGGCCTATGATGCCGTGTCTGGCGCCCTCGCCGCTCACGCAAAGGGGCTGTGCGTGCAACCCCTCAAACAGTACGTCCGCCCCGGCGGGCGCGACAACGAATTCGAGCAGGGCCGGCTGATCTGTATGCCGGCCTGTATCAACATTGGCGGCCGCATTTTGGGCGTGAAGCTCATAGCGGGATTCCCAAGGAACGTCCGGTACGGCCTTCCACGAGCATCCGGACTCGTCATCCTCTTCGACCCAGTCACCGGCTTCCCCATCGCCGTTATGGATTGCGCTACCCTCAGCGCGCGCCGAACCGGGGCCGTAGCAGCTATCTGTTTCGACCGCTTCGGCTCGCAAGACGAGACTGTCGCAATTATCGGTGCCGGCCCTATTAGCCACGAGGTCATCCTCGCTCTAAATGCAGGAAAGAGACGGGTGAGCCGCTTCCGCCTCTTCGACCTTGACCGCGAGCGGGCCGAAAAATTGCGCATGACCGTAGCATGGCAACTCCACAGCGACATCCATGTCGCAGCCGAACTGGAACTCTGCCTTCGCGGTGCCACAACCGTAATCGCCGCGACCACCGGCTCGAAGGAGTACATTGACCCGGCCCACCTTGACGCCTGTAGGCTCACGGTACCTTTAAGCCTCGACGACTTCAAGGCCGAGACACTCCTGTCAACCGACAAGCTCGTCGTCGACGAGTTTGACGGCTGCGCTCGCGAAGAAAAACTGTTCCACAGGTTGGTCCGTGACGGCCGGTTAACTCGTGACAAGGTTTACGCCGAGCTCGGCCAAGTGGTCGCCGGAATGAAACCGGGCCGGACCGGCGGCGAACGTGTTTTTGCCAACCTGATGGGCATGGGCTGCGAGGACATCTCAGTCGCCAAGGCCGTTTACGACAAGATTCTGGAGAACGAAGCCCTCGACCAACAAATTGATAATAACGAACACGCAATATGCAAGCACTCACGAACGATCCCAATCAATCATTCAAGCTGGTGGCGCTAATCAATAAGCGCCTCGAACCGGGCGTTGCAATGAACGCATTGGCCCATGCAACAGCAGCGGCTGTCAACCTCGCAGGTCAGGAAGGCAGGGACTCGCTCAAGTTCCTCGACTTCACCGATGCCGACGGGCAGCTGTATCCCGGCATTAGTGCCCGTAGCTTTATCATTCTGCGCGGCTCCGATGCAGACATTCGCAAATTGCGCGCAAGCGCGATAGGCGCCGGGTTGCCTGTCGCGGCCTTCATCAATACGATGACCGGGGGCACTTGCCTCGAACAACTTGAGCGCACAATAGTGACCAACGTCCAAGATATTGTATTCTACGCGTTGGTGGTTCTGGGAAAAGCCGAAACGCTCAACCCCTTGACCAAGAAATTCAGCCTGTGGCGGAGTAACCCGTTGGTGCAGGCCACCGCCCCGGTGGCGGTTCAGGCAATTCAGCAGGACCAAACACAAACTCGCTGAGGCTCCTTCGGCCCTACGTGAGCCCCACTCAAAAAGAGCAGCTTCACGGTTCGCGTGCAGTTGCTCTTTTGCTATCTTTTCGTAAAGCACTCCGGGTTTGGTCGCAGGCTGCCGGCGGCCGCCGCTGTCCGGCTTTGTTGCTCCTGGGTGACAGAAGCCGGCCTACAGCCGTGTTTCACCTGCGTGTGAGCGGGAAAAGTTATGTGCATGGGCCGGCTAACTCACTGATGTACAAAGTGGACGCTGCAACCACGGCTTCGTTGCAGCGGTGCAGCTCAGAATCGCTCGCGAACGGGACCCAGGCGCTACGCTACGGGCCGCTGACGAGAGTGGGCGAAGCCCCGGCCATTCGCGGCGCTACCCCGTTCACGAACCCTTCTGAGCCTGGCATAGTGCCCCCCGGTCGCCTCCCCACGCTCTTGCTGGCCGTTGACCAGGCACGCCCAGCAGGGATCCGCAACTGCCGGCTCACCCTTTGCGCCTTTGCGCCACAACGGTTGCTTTGGATTCTAAAATCGTGTTATGAAACCGAACTTGACGGTGCGATTTCGGAAGGGGGCCATTATGAACACATCTGTGATCGTCTTGGCATCGGGCCGTTCGCCGGCCAACCATCCGGCCCGAGGCGCTTTCACGCTAAAGCATCGCCGCGCGGCCTGCAACGCGATTGCCCCGAGCGCGTGGCCGGCGGTCCTGCGGGGAGGCGGCGCAGCGGCGCAGGGCACCCGAGCATCCGGCTCGACAAGGCGGAGCCAAGGGTCCCTACTGTCCGGGACGCCATGAAGCATCGCCATTCGATACGATCACGTTGGCTGGCGCTGGCGAGCGGCGCCGTGCTGGCCGCGGTGCTCGGCTCAAGCGGAATGGAACCGGGCGCAGCGGCGGGCGAGCGCGGGCAGGCGCAGGCCGGGCGGCAGCGCATTCTGCTGGACGCGGACTGGCGGTTCCATCGCGGGGAAATCCCCGGTGTTGCCATTCAGCCCGGGGGCGCTCCCGTCACGCACTGGCGCTGGATGGCGGATGACGCCGGCCCCACGGACGCGGACCGCATGGCCGCCCCGGAACTGGACACGTCCGGGGGCGATTGGAGAGATGCCAAAACGGGAGAGGACACTTTCAAGGGGCGCGTGGGGTTCTCGTGGTATCGCACCACGCTCCCGGCGGCTCCCGATCCTGCGCCCGCGCTGCACTTTGACGGCGTGGATGACAACGCGACGGTCTATCTGAACGGCCAAAAGCTCGCTTCCCACCAGGGCTGGGACCTGCCTTTCGACGTGAACCTCGCCTCGGCCTGGAAGGCCGGCGGGCCGAACGTGGTGGCGGTGCTGGTCGAAAACACCGCCGGCGAGGGCGGAATCACGGCTCCCGTCTCTTTGCAGGAGACGCCGGGATACGAGGCCGCCGGACCAGCCTTGCCGGGCTTCGACGACCGCGCGTGGCCAACCGTGCATCTGCCCCACGATTTCATCGTCGAAGGCAGGTTCGATCCGGGGGCGGATCGCAACCACGGGTTTTTGCCCGTAACCACGGGCTGGTATCGGAAGAGCTTCAAACTGCCGGGCTCGGACCGCGGCAAGAGCCTATGGATTGATTTCGAGGGCGTGTTCCGGGACAGTTGCGTCTGGCTCAACGGCCATTTTCTGGGCCGCCACCTCAGCGGCTATACGTCCTTCCGGTATGACATCAGCCAGGCCGCCAGCTATGGCGGCGATAACGTGCTGGCCGTCCACGTGGATCCGCGCCGCTTCGAGGGCTGGTGGTACGAGGGCGGGGGCATCTACCGGCATGTCTGGCTCAACGCGGCCAATCCACTGCACCTGGCGCCCTGGGGCACTTTTGTGACCGCCAGCCTCCCGGAACCGGGCGCGGACGGCAAGGTTGCGCCCGCCACGCTGCACCTCCGCACGACGCTGGTCAACGACGGCTCATCAGCCGCTGCCGGCAGGTTGGTTTCCAAAGTGCTGGATGACCGGGCCGAGCTTGTGGCGACGGCCTCGACGCCGGTGGACTTGGCCGCTGACGCGCGCCATGAATTTGAGCAACAGGTCCTGGTCCAGGCGCCCCGCCTCTGGTCGCTCGAGGCGCCCCGGATGTACTCCTTGGTCAGCAGCCTCGAAGTGGACGGGCGGGTGCTGGACACGGTCAAGACGCCATTCGGCATCCGCACCGTCCGATTCGACGCCGCCTTGGGCCTGTTCCTCAACGGCCGGCGCGTGAAGATTCAAGGCGTCTGCAACCACCAGGATTTCGCCGGCCTGGGCGTGGCGGTGCCGGACGGGCTCGAATACTGGCGGGTGCGCAAGCTCCAGGAGATGGGCGCCAACGCCTGGCGCATGTCCCACAATCCGCCCACGCCCTCGCTGCTGGACGCCTGCGACCGGCTGGGGATGCTGGTGATGGATGAAAACTGGCACCTGGGCGATGCACCGGACAATCTGGAGGAAGTTGCCTCGATGGTGCGGCGGGACCGCAACCATCCCTGCGTCATCCTATGGTCCATGTGCAACGAGCAACCCGAGGCCGGCAGCCCCGCCGGCGGGCGCGTCTTCGCCGCCATGAAGGCCGCCGTGCTGCGATGGGACCCGACCCGGCCCGTCACCAGCGCCATGAACAGCGGTTGGTTCGGAAGCGGCTTCACGGGCGTCGAAGACCTCATGGGGGTCAATTACAGCATCGAAGTCTATGACCGCTTCCACCGCGAGCACCCGGACATGCCCATGTTCGCCAGCGAGACCGCGAGCACCACCACCACCCGCGGCGAATATGCCGAGGACAGGGCCAAGGCCTTTGTGAGTTCCTACAACATGACCGACGAGACCTGGCGATCTGTGGCGCAACGGCCGTTCATGGCGGGCAGTTTCGTCTGGACCGGCTTCGACTACAAAGGCGAGCCCAGCCCCTGCGAATGGCCCAGCATCAACAGCCACTTCGGCATCATGGACATCTGCGGTTTTCCCAAGGACAATTATTATTACTACCGCGCCTGGTGGCGGCCGCAGCCCATCGTACACTTGATGCCGCACTGGAATTGGCCGGGCAAGGAAGGACGGGACATCCGCGTCGTCGCCTTCGGCAACTGCCAACGCGTCGAGCTGTTCCTCAGTGGCCGGAGCTTGGGCGCCAGGGACATGCCCCGCTACGGGCACGCGCAATGGACGGTCCAATACGCCCCGGGCACCTTGATGGCCAAGGGCTATGACGCAACGGGCAAGGTCACGGCAACCGATGTGGTGGCCACCACCGGCGCCCCGGCGTCGCTCCGTTTGCGGACCGACCGGACCCGTTTGACGGCCGACGGCGAGGACCTGTCGCCGGTCGAAGTGGACGTGCTCGATGCCCAGGGCAGAATCGTGCCCACCGCCGACAGCCTGGTCGCCTTCACCGTGCGCGGCGCTGGCCACCTCGCGGGCGTGGGCAACGGCAACCCAGGCGACCACGACCCCGACAAGGCCGATTACCGCCACGCCTTCAACGGCAAATGCATGGTTATCGTGGGCGTCGGGCAAAAGACCGGCCCCATCTGCCTGGAGGCCGCCTCACCAGGCCTCGAACCCGCCACGCTGCGCCTGCGCGCCGTCAAACCGTCCGGGCGTGGAACCGCTGATGGGCGCTAATCGGCGCTGAGGTGGCGGCCTCCTGGGCGTGGGTCCGGGGCTGCCTGTACGGCAAGGCGTCACGCCGGCAGAAGGGACCCCGGGCGGCAAGATATCATAAAGCGCCGCGCTTGAGTTACAACCCACGCAAGGTGGCTTTTCGCAGTATTCGACGCTCGGTCTTCGATGCTCGGTCCCGTCCCCTCTTGCCGCACCGGGCCGTACCGGGCTCCGTTTATAATGGATAAACAAGATTTCTTTTTCGACCGCCGACAGAATCAGTACCATTCCACGCGTGCGCCGACCAACGCTTGCGGCTTTACTGCCGGGAGCTCTTCCGAGCCATTTGCTGCTGCGCTGTAGGGGCATCGCGGCCCGACCGGGATTCCGTGCCCCTTTGTGGCCCCCCCCGAGAGCGCCCTTTTACAGCTTCCGAGCTTCGGATCTCGCATCGATTCTGTCTGGCATTGTCATCCAGCTTTTCTATAATCGCCCTGCTTTCAGAACTCCGTCGCACAACTGCCGGGTGGCACGGACGGATAAGGGACCTGTATGCATCTGCGTCGCATGTTGGCCGACGAAATTGATAGTCGTCCCCCTACCATGTTTCGGGCGTTGCGTGTCTTGATTGTCCAGGCTGAAGCGCCCGCTACAATCGTAGCCTGGGCAAATGCAGATCGCGTGGACCACGGCTCAACTCGCGGGAAAGATGGCGCCGCGCAGGTCACAGCTCCGAACGGCGGCTTCGGCGCCGGCGCGTGAACGGATTTCACAAGGGGGCGATTTCGACCCTGATCCATTCGGGCACCTCGCGGGCCGGTGCAACCGTGAGGAGGTGGACTGGGGGCGGGAAACTTCTGCCGATATCGCGTGGCGTGACTTCATACTCGTCCGCGATGATGACATGGGCCTGTCGGGCACAGCGTGCGATCTCCTCCTGCAGCTCTGGCGCGCGGCCTAACGCACCGTTCACCAATAAGAGGCGGGCTGCGCTGCCCCGGATGAACCGCCAGGCCTCGTTAATCCGCTTTGCGATTCCTGCCCCGTTCAGGTTTGGAAGGTAGGTTACCCCAATCACTGGCGCCAGCGCCTCTGCGGGATGGATGTCCAAACCTGCAACAGCCCTAACGCCAGGATGCGCTTGGTTGAAGGAGTTGCCGATCGCCACGAGCAGGAAGGTCCGCATGTGGGCCGGGTTGCCCTGGATCAAAGTGGTTCCGGAAGTCTTGAGGAGGATCTTCTTCAGGCGGCTGGTCGCCAGACAATCATGACTGAGCTTCCGGTGCTGGAGGGTGGGGTGCGTGCGGCAGGTTTCGTCGATAAGCTGGTGGCGAGTCGCCTCCGGCAGGCGCTCCAGTGAGGCGAACAGGGCCTGGAGTTGGTGGGCCTCCCCTGATTCACACCAGGATGCCAGAGTGTTTCCGGGGCGGCCGGCGATGGAGCTCCAGTCCTCAAAGCTCAGCGGCTGGCCTTCGGCCCAGCCGAGACAGGACTTGAGGTTGAGCAGCAGCTTCCGAACCCTCTCGGGCGGGAAAAGCGGCGCGGGCTGAATACTGTTTTGAGTCTGGGATTGTCCGTTTTCCATGCGCTTTTTCGTTTCCCGGCTTTCTCGGCAAAGGCGACCCTTCCCATGGCAGACGGTGCTGCGCTCCCGGCGGAAGTAGTGGATGGGATTGGTGAACACCAGGCAGACCACCAAGGAGAGCCATGCGGCTCCTTTGGTCGGATGAGGGCGCGGTCGCGGGAGTGGCGACCCAGAACTCCTCGTCTGAGCGCAACGTGCAGCAGCGCTTTGCCGGCGACCAGCAGATCATCGCCTTTGGGGGCCGGAGCCGAAGAGTTGTTTGATTTCAGGCACTTTGGCGTTTGGCTCTTGTCTCTTCTTGACCGAAGGCGGTTTGAGGGGCACACCCGACCCGGCAAGAGCTCCCGCGGCGCCGCCACTCGGCTACCAGTTGGACTAATCGAATCTCGGTGGGAGCCCTGCCAAGGCCAGGCTGGAAACGCCACCACCCCTCGATTCTCGCACAGCACCGGAGCCGACTGGGGAATATCCTTGCGGATTGGGCATCCGGGCAACCCTCCGGACAAAACGCGGTCCGATTGGAATGCGCTTTGTCAAATGGCGGCTCGAGGCTACAAGGGGCATATCAACAGAGAATCATCTCAAACATGAATGACCTGGCGCAGGACCTCCTTTCGTTCCGGGTGTTTGGTGAACGAACACGGGTGATGGAAACCGTGGCTATGAACTTTGATGGAGGGCGATTGCGAGTGCCCACATACGTCAACGAGTTCTGGACCGCCAAGCAGCGAGCCGCCCACAGCCTGCACGAGATCTCCTACCGCGCTTGTTTCAAACCGCAGTTGCCGCGATTTTTCGTCGAGCGCTTGACGCAGCCCGGGGAAATCGTTTACGACCCATTCATGGGCCGCGGCACGGCCGTCCTCGAATCGGGCTTGCTGGGGCGGGTTCCATTCGGATGCGACGTCAACCCGCTGAGCCTCTTCCTGTGCGGTCCTCGGCTCGATCCCCCGACATTGCCGCAGGTTGCGCGGCGGCTGGCGGAGATTGATTTCGCCGATGCTGAGGAACACCCGGAGGACCTGTTGGCCTTCTATCACCCGGCAACCCTCAAGGAGATCTGCGCTTTGAAGAAGTACCTCTTGAGGCGTCAGGCCGGTGAGGAACTCGACTCAGTCGACCGCTGGATCTGGATGGTCGCCCTCAACCGGTTGACCGGTCATTCCCGCGGCTTTTTCTCCGTTTACACGTTGCCTCCCAATCAGGCCGTCTCGGTCCAGCGCCAGCGGCAGCTCAACGAAAGACAGGGCTTAATGCCGCCTCGGAGGCATGTCGCGGCGCTCATCGCTGGGAAAACCAGTCAACTGCTCGCCCGTTGCAACGACGAAACGCGTCGGCTTCTGGCGGGAGCAAGGGAGGGCGCCAAACTATTGACCGGCCCGGCCTCGGACTGCCCGGAGATTCCGACAGGCGGCGTCACGCTGGTGGTGACCTCTCCGCCGTTCCTGGATGTGGTTGATTACGCCGGGGACAACTGGCTGCGCTGCTGGTTCATCGGCGTGGACCCCAGAACCGTGGAGCTGACGATTTTGAGAAGCGTACAGGCTTGGCAGCGCGCGATGAGCGCCGTTTTCCGGGAACTGCACCGGGTCTTGCGGCCCGGTGGCCTGGTTGCTTTCGAGGTGGGCGAGGTCCGCGGTGGGAAGCTGAAGTTGGAAGAAGCCGTGTTGCCCTGTGGCGTGGCGGCCGGCCTGCGGCCGGAATTGGTGCTCATCCACGACCAGAGGTTTACCAAGACCTCCCATTGCTGGGGTCAGGAAAACAACGCCAAAGGCACGAACACGAACCGCATCGTCCTCTTTCGCAAGGAAGGGTGAGCCCTCGGCCTCGAAACGAAGCAGGACCGCGCTGGAGGCCGTCGCGATTCCGACAAGCACCCTCGGCGCGAAGCCAAATCAGCTTGTCCGCTTTGAGTCGCCACCGCAACGGCCCTCGCCACCCTATGGGTATGTCCTTTCCATGAGCAGCGCCACAGGTTTTAATCGCGCCGTGAACCGTCGCAACTTTCTCAGGGCATCCGCCCTGACGGGCGGCTCCTTGCTCGTCGGGCCGGTGCCCGGTGGCCAAGCGCCCGTAGTCCACCAGCCCATCACTCTCGTGCCCGCCCTGGAGACCGCGCGGCCCAAGCTGCCGGACCTCTCGCCTGCCCGCTGGGTCTGGTATCCTTCCGGCCGGACGTTGCAGAACACCTTCGTCCTTTTCCGGCGCAATCTTCGGCTGTCCGCGCCCCCGCGTCGGGCGGCGGGCTGGGTGTGCGCCGACAGCCGTTACCGGCTCGAGGTCAACGGGCGCCGGGTGCAATGGGGGCCGGCGCCCAGTGATCCGCGTTGGGCCGAGGCCGATCCCCTCGACCTCACCACGCACCTGGAGACCGGCCTGAATACCCTGGGCGCCGCCGTCCTCTTCTTTGGGGCGGGCGACGGGACTTGTCCGCTCGGCAAGCCCGGGTTTCTGTTCTGGCTGGAAATCGAGCACAGCGACGGCCACATCGAGCGGATCGTGTCGGACGCCTCCTGGAGCGCCCTGCTTTGTCGCGCCTGGCCTCCGGGCCGGTATAAGCGCTGGTATCTCCGCGCCTTGCAGGAGGAATTCGACGCCCGCCTTTACCCCGAAGGTTGGTCCGGCGCAGGCTTCCGGGCCGGCGCCGATTGGCTGGCCGCGATGGTCCTGCCGGGTTCGCCCAATAAACCCGCCCTCTCCACGGGCTACCCCGACTACCTGTTCGCTACCGACCCTGGCCCCGCCGGGGCCGAACTACGGCCGCGCAGCATCCCGCTCCTGCGCGAGTCCTTTGTGCCTGCATTGAGGCTGGCCCAGACTCATCGGCTGGAGTGGCGCGTGCCGGCCCAAGACTACTTTGATTTCCGCACCCCGAATGCCTTCGTCGCCCAGCCCGGCCCGTCCGCCGGTCCCCTCGAGGGTCCTTGGCAAGTCCAGCTCGATGGTGATAGCCGCCGCGCTGTCGCCCTCACGTTCGAGTTCAAAGAGCAAATCGTCGGCTGGCCGGGCTTCACCGTCGAGGCCCCCGCCGGCACGATAATCGAACTCCTGGTCCACGAAGCCCACGCCTTGAACGGACCGCCGCTGCTCAACACGCATTTTGATTCCTGGACCCGATTTATCTGCCGGGAGGGCCGCAACGAACTCGAGACCTTCGATTTCGAGAGCCTGCGCTGGCTCCAATTGCACATCCGCGGGGCCAAGGGCGACGTGCGCGTAAGCGACATGCGCGTGCGGCGCCGCATGTATCCCTGGCCCAACCAGCCCCGCCTGCGCTGCGGCGAGCCCGCCCTCCAGCGGCTCTTTGATGCCACGATCAACACCCTGAACAATTGCGCTCAGGAAACGCTGGTGGATGGCATGGCCCGCGAACGCCAGCAATATAGCGGCGATGGCGGGCACCAGATGCACGCCGTCCACCTAGCCTTTGGCGCCCCCGCCCTGGTCGCGCGATACCTGAACACCTGGAGCCAGGGCCTGACCAAAGACGGTTATTTCCTGGACTGCTGGCCGGCCTACGACCGGCTGGCCCGGCTCATCGAACGCCAGCTCGACCTGACATCCTGGGGGCCGCTCCTCGATCACGGTGTCGGGTTCATCTTCGATTGCTGGCACCACTTCCAGTACACCGGCGACCTCGACGCCTTGCGCGAGCCTTACCCGCGCCTGGTTCGCTTTGCCGCCTATCTCCAGGGCATCGTCGCGGCGGACGGCCTGTTGCCGGTCGAGAATACCGGCGTGCCCTCGGTCTGGATCGACCACGTCGCCTACCAGCGGCAGCGGCACAAGCAGTGCGCCTTCAACCTCTACGCGGCGGCGGCCATGCAGCATGCCTTGGCCCCTCTCTGCCGCGCCTTCCGCCATGAGGCCCAGGCCGAGGCCACCCGGCGATTTGGCGCCGGCCTCGAAGCCGCCGCGGTCGCCAAGTTCTGGAATCCGGAGCAGGGTCTCTTCATCAACAATCTCCCCTGGCTGGCGGGGGAGAAGGCTCCGCGCACCTGCGACCGTTCCTTGGCCACGGCCATCCTCTTCGACCAATGCCCGGGCGGCCGGACCGAACCTGCCGTGCGCTCGCTGGTCCAGTGCCCACCGGAGATGGGATTCTCTTATCCGTGCAACGCCGGCTGGCGGCTCTGGGCCTTGGCGCGTGCGGGCCGGGCCGATGTCATAGTGGGCGACCTGCGCTCGCGTTGGGCCTCCATGGCTTCGGTCCGGGACAATCTCACCTTGCAGGAGGATTGGCAGTGCCAACCCGATTCCGACAGCCAATGGAGCCATTGCGCCGTCGTGCCGGTCTATATCGCGTTCCACGGCCTGATGGGTCTCAAACCGCTGGAACCGGGCTTCAAGCGCCTCGAGCTCCGCCCGCAACTGGCCGACCTCGACCAGCTTGACCTGACCGCCTTCACGGTCCAAGGGCCGGTGCGCCTGAGCGCGCAAGCCAAGCCCGGAGCCCGGGAATTGAGCCTGTGGTGGCCCTCCAATGCCGAGGCGGACCTGCTCCTGCCACAGGATGAATCAGTGTCGCTGCCGCGCGCCGCTGCCCCCGCCCCGGCGGGCCTCCGCCGCTACCGACTCCCGCCAGGTGGAACGATCACACTGAATCTCAAACAAACGTAGATGCCCTTCTTCGTGCGGTTGTCGGTTCGATGCTCCCACCCCCCTGAACATATGGCCTCCCCCCTCGACCTCGATCTCAAAAGACTTCAGGTCCTCGCCTATCACCGGGCGGATTGGGCGGAGGACGCCCTCCGGCGCTACCACGCGGCCATCTCGAACCTTGACGCCGCCCAGGCCCATTCGCTGCGCCGCCTCTACAATTGGATGTTCGTCCCAATCACACTCTGGCCGTTTAACATTCAGGATGTGTTGGAAGACTGCCTTGCGACCCTCGAAAAGGGCAAACGCCTGACCTCCCGGCACCGGCTGCTCATCGACATCCTGCCGGACCCGCCGGACGAAACG
>Ga0181533_1004274_pt1 | contig 14750 bp, 10 predicted proteins | sample PEATcosm2014_Bin_45_FD_119772 | JGI IMG/M metagenome (GOLD analysis project Ga0181533, IMG submission 119772) | Peatland microbial communities from MTU Mesocosm Facility, Houghton, MI, USA - PEATcosm2014_Bin11_60_metaG | ecosystem: Environmental > Terrestrial > Soil > Wetlands > Peat | place... | reverse complement strand
CTCATTCACTGGCGTCAGCGATGGCGCTAATCCTGCTGCCGGACTGGTGCAGGGCGCCGATGGCAATTTCTATGGCACGACAGAATATGGCGGCGCGTACGAGGACCAATGGGGCGATACCTTTGGCACGGTGTTCACGATCATGACCAATGGCACGTTCACTTCTCTGTACTCGTTCAGCGGTATTGATGGTGCTAATCCTGCAGCCGGACTGGTGCAGGGCGCCGATGGCAATTTCTATGGCACGACATCCTTCGGCGGTGTGGACTACTACCTGGATGATGGCACGGTCTTCAAAATAACTGCCATTGGCTCATTCACCTCCTTGGTCTCGTTCGGTGGTAGAGATGGCATTGAGCCTGAGGGCGGGCTGGTGCAAGGCACCGATGGTAACTTCTATGGCACGACAGAATACGGCGGCATCAACCGCTCTGGGTCCGGCCCATCGTTCGAATCCCGTTCGGATCCCCCCGGGTATGGCACCGTATTTAAGATGACGACCAACGGCAAGCTGAGCCTCCTCTACTCATTCACTGGCGGCAGCGATGGCGCTTATCCTGCAGCCGGACTGGTGCAGGGCGCCGACGCCAATTTCTATGGCACGGCAGAATACGGCGGCACCAACTACTCTGGCACGGTGTTCAAGATCATGACCAATGGCACGTTCACTCCTCTGTGCTCGTTCAGCGGTATGGATGGCGCTAATCCTGCTGCCGGACTGGTGCAGGGCGCCGATGGCAATTTCTATGGCACGGCAGAATACGGCGGCGCCAACTACTCTGGCACGGTATTCAAGATCACTCCCGGCGGCGTGCTGACTACGGTGTATACCTTTACCGGCGGCAGTGATGGCGCCTATCCCAATTCCGCTCTGGTGCAGGGCACGGATGGCAATTTCTACGGAACGACATCCTCTGGCGGTGCGTATGGCAACGGTGCCATTTTCCGTCTCAGCCTGGTGTCCCCGCCGGCGCCGGTGTTCCAATCAGTGACCAAAGCCGGCGGGACGATCACGCTCACTTGGAGCGCACTGGCGGGGCAAACTTACCAATTACAGTTCAAGACGAATTTGTATCAAATGAGCTGGAACAATTTAGGGAGTGCCATCACCGCAACCAATTCAACGGCGACCGCCTCGGATTCCCTCGGTCCTGATCCGCAACGGTTTTATCGAGTGGAAATCGGCCCGTAGTTGGTCGAACAGCAGTTGCGCAGTTTCCAACAATGGCACGAACAGCATCACCATCATGCCGCCCACGGGAAATTTATTCTTCCGGTTGTCAAAATAGAGTTGTTCCAATTTTGCCGCGCCCTGCCGCAATCATCGCTCATTTATCAAGCCGCGGCAATGCTCCGCAGATTTGTGTTGGCAATTGGTGGTAGCGCGCCAGCAGGCGCTGGCGTTGTGGTCGAGTCAGCTGGCGACGACGAACGAAATCAAATCTGCGCGCTGCCATGCCGGCATCCGCTCACGCCCCAGCAGCCCGCGCCAGACGTGCTCCCCCAGCCGGATACGGTGCAATGTGGAGCGCAGCCGGACGAGGCGGGCAATACATTGCCTGTATGATTAGGCGAGCGTTCAAAACGCACTCCTGCGCCATCGCCCGCAAAACCATAAAGCATGACACCGCCGCCGCTTTCGTGTAGAAAATCCCCATGCCGATTCGGGAAAAACCCGCTGAATTTGCCACGCGGCCATGACCGCCCAGGATTTTATCGCCAAGTGGAGCAAGGTTGACCTCACGGAGCGCTCCGCCGCGCAGGCGCATTTACGATCATCACGGCGTCCCCGATTCCGTTTATATGGCATTCGTGCACGCCTCGTCCTTGGGCGTTTACTACAACCGCCACATTCGTGGCCGTTACCGCTAAAAAAATTAAGAGCATCACTCACATTGGAAAAATCGGGCGATTACCAAAAAGCATCCGCGACCAGTTGGGTCGCCGCATCGAAGATGGTGAACCGGGCAAGGAACTGGTGAAATGGCTCAATGGCTTGTCGGGCGTGCAGAGAGTGTTGAAAGAGCAGTTTGGCGGACGCGCCGTCACCAAACAGAACCTCTCCGAATGGAAGCAGGGCGCCCATCAGGAGTGGCTGCGGCAGAAGGAGACCCGTTCGCTGGTAAGCAGGCTGACCGAGCAGTCTGACGACTTGGATGAGGCGGCGGACGGCATGGAAATCAGCGACCGATTTGCCGGCGTGCTGGCGGTGGAACTCATCCGCCAGGCGATGACCCGGTTGGAAAAGGAGACCGACCCGGAAAAATGCTGGCAGATCATTTGTGAAGTGCATCGGGTATTTTCCCAATTGCGGCGTGATGATCACCGGGCCGTGCGGACGTTCATTAAACGCGATCGTTGGAACCGGGAAGTGGAATACGAGGACGAGGAAGACTTGGAACGCCTGGATCGGGAAAACAAAAACCACCTGATTGAAATATGTTTAAGCCCGATGCACAACCAAGCAGTGGCGGAATGTTTTGGCGGCGGCGAGTATGGCAAAAAAATGGCCGAGTTGCTTCACCGCTTCCGGTTCGATTTGCCATGGAAAGATTTCAGGTTTGACACGGAAATGTCTGGCAAAACCCATCCCGCTTCGGTCAAACCCAATCCAACTGAATCCGACCTAATCCGACCTAATCCAACTGAATAAATACACTGCAAAATTTCCGCAACGCTTGATTAAGTTGCGCCGGGGGTTAACATAAAATCGTGTCCACCTCATTCGTTTGCCGGATTCTCGGACGGCTGTTGACCGGACTGGTTTTGCTGTCCCCGGGCGCGGCTCTCGCGCAGGAAACCAATGCGGCCTGGCTCACGCGCTCCTGGCAGACGGATGATGGACTGCCGGACAACAGTGTGGCCGGTTTGGCGCAAACGGCGGACGGATATCTCTGGATTGGCACGCCCAGCGGGTTGGCGCGGTTTGATGGCCTGCACTTCGAGGATATTTCACTGACGAATGTTGTGGGCCTGCCCAACCGGGGCATCATCGCCATGATGAACAGTCAGCGCGGCGGTTTGTGGCTGGTGATGGATCGGGGTGCGGTGGTTTATCTCAACGGCAGTTCGTCCGGCGCGTTCACAAAGGATTTGCCCAATTTACACATGCCGAGCGGCATGGGCGAGGATGCCGATGGCGGGTTGTGGATCGCGTATCGTGGCGGCGAAATTTATCGGGTTAAAGGCGACAAAGTAAATTCGTTCAAGGCACAACCAGGACTGTCCGAGGGACTGGATATACGCGCGTTAACCACAGACAACCGTGGTCGCGTCTGGTTTGCCAAGGCCAGCCAGGTCGGGATTTATAGCAACGGAGTCTTTCAAACGCTTTGCCGCCTGGATCCACAACCCATATGCCTGGCGGCCGCGCGGGATGGTGGCATGTGGATTTGTTCCGGCTACCGGCTTTTCAAGTGTGATGAAAATGGAAAGCTTCAGGATTTTGGCGGGTTTCATCCGGAAAACAGCGGCACGATGGTGACGGTCATGATTGAGGATCATGAAGGCGCTGTCTGGATTGGCACATCGTACAGCGGCCTTTACCGCCACTACCATTCTGGTTTTGAAACCATCCCCACAACCCATCAGGGGATTTTGAGCCTGCTGGAGGATCGGGCGGGAAATATTTGGGCGGGAACTTTTGGTGGCGGCCTGGATCGCATCCGGCCCCGCTCCATCACGCTGGAAGGAGTCGAAACCGGATTGCCCGTTGCGTCGGTTCAATCCATTTGTGAGGACACGAATGGCGTTATTTGGGCGGTCACGCAAAATGGGGTGTTGGTTCGGAAAACTGGCAAACGGTGGGAGGTTGTCCCGGTGAATGACCAATGGCCCGGGGATGCCACGTGCATCGCATCGGATCCTCAAGGCGCGCTCTGGATTGGCACTCGTTTGCACGGTCTTTTTTGTTGGCGCGATGGCCGGTTTGTGACGTGGAGCAATGCCGGGCAGCTTCAAGGGAAACCCATCCACACGTTGCTGGTCAGCCAGAACGGCGATTTGTGGATTGGACAAGATACTCCTGCCATATTGCGGCTGCGCGCCGGCCACATCCAGACCTTTGACGTTCCGCCAAACAGCCGGACGATCCGGGCGATGGCCGAAGACGCAGCGGGGAACATCTGGGCGGGCACCTCCAAGGGAGTCCTGCTGCGCGTTACCGGGGACAAGATTGAGGAAGTGACACCGCGTCCATTAAAACAGCTTGCCTCGATCCGTTGTCTTTATGCCACGCCCGACGGCGCACTTTGGATTGGTTATGCCGGCTGGGGCTTGGGATGCATGAAGGGCGGAAATTATGCGGAAATCAATGCCGGTCAGGGATTCTATGACGATTATATTTCCCACATCGTTGCTGATGGCTGCGGTTGGCTGTGGTTTGGCGCCAACCGCGGCATCTCCAAAGTGCGCGTGCAGGATCTGGAGGATTTTTTTGTGGGGCGCGCGTCACGCGTGCGTTCGGTTCATTACGGTCGCGGTGATGGCCTGCCCAGCTTGCAAGGCACCTTTGGCGATTCGCCGGACGTTCTGCGCAGTCGCGATGGACGGCTTTGGATTCCCATGCGGACAGCACTGGTCGTGGTCAATGCCAAAAAACTGGATCAAAAGTCAGAACCGCCACCGGCTTTGTTGACGCGCATCCTGGTGGATGACCGGGTGGTGGCTCGTTATGACGGCATTCTTCCGAAAACCGCGAACCCCGGCGATGATACAGTGAATATCACTTCTACCAATGGAAAGCTCCACCTCCCGCCGAAACACCGGCGCATCGAATTCGAGTTTGCCGTCTTGAGTTTCAACGCGCCGGAAAACGTCCAATTCCGTTATCGCCTCAAGGGTTTTGAAGATGATTGGGTCGCCGCCGACACCCGTCCCAGCGCCACTTATCAGCGCCTCTCCAGCGGGGATTACACCTTTGAGGTCACAGCTTGCAACAATGACGGCGAATGGAGCAAAACCGGCGCGCAATTGAGTTTGGTGGTCGCCCCGTTTTTCTGGCAGACATGGTGGTTCCGATTGACGGTGCTGGCCGCATTCACTTTTGGGGTCATTGCCATAGTGCGCTATGTTTCATTCCGCCGGCTGCAAAAACAGTTGCGGGTGTTGGAAGCGCAGGCCGCCTTGCAAAAAGAACGCGCCCGCATTGCCAAGGACATCCACGACGACCTCGGCGCCAACCTGACGCAAATTGCCTTCCTCGGCGAACTGGCTCATCAAGATCGTGGCAAGCCGGAGCAGGTCGCCGCGCGCCTTGGAAAAATTTCGACAACCGCAAGACTGGCAATCAAGTCGTTAGATGAAATTGTCTGGGCCGTCAACCCGCGCAACGACACGCTGGCGCATTTGATTGATTACGCCGGCCAGTTTGCGGTGGATTATCTGCGGCTGGCGGGCATCCGTTGCCGGTTGGATTTTCCCGAACAAATTCCGCTGCATGAACTTTCCACCGACCTGCGCCACAATCTGTTTCTCGTCATCAAGGAAGCCTTGCACAATGTCGTGAAACATGCCGGAGCCACGGAGCTTTGGTTGCGGGCCAGCGTCACCGACCGGGCATTGGATATCTGCCTTGAGGACAATGGCCGCGGCTTCGAGAACGCGCCGGATGACGCGCTCGCCGACGGCCTGCGCAATATGCGCCAGCGCATGGCCGACATCGGCGGAGAGATTCAACTGGAAAGCCGCCCCGGCAAAGGCGCCAAAGTGAGTTTGCATCTGCCCTGGCCGGACGGCTGACTAGAACGTTCGTTCAATTGCATGAATAAGACCATTGACCCAAAGTCAAAGAAACGCGATATGCGGATCAAAGTTTCCATTGTCGAAGACAGCCGTGGCACGCGCGAGAGCCTGACCGAGTTGTTGGGGCGGGCACCATCGTTGCGCTGTGTGGGCGCTCACGCCAATGGCGAAGAGGCGCTGCGCCAGATTCCCGTGGAAGAACCGGATGTGGTATTGATGGACATCAACCTGCCGGAGATGAACGGCATTGAATGTGTCACGCGGCTCAAGGAGCGGATGCCCAAGATGCAGGTGTTGATGCTGACCACTTACGACGAGAATGATTTGATTTTTGATTCTTTGCGCAAAGGGGCCAGCGGTTATTTGCTCAAAAACATGCCGCCGACGGAATTGATCCAGGCCATTGAACAGGTCCACGCCGGCGGTGCGCCGATGTCCATGCAGATTGCCCGCAAGGTCGTGAACCATTTCCAGCATATCAATAAACCGCAATCCGATATGGAAAAGTTAACCAAACGCGAACACGAGATTCTTGCCCTGCTGGCCAAGGGCTATCTCTACAAGGAAATCGCCGACCAGCTCGGCATCGCCCTGAGCACCGTAAGGGCGCATTTGCACGCAGTTTACGAAAAACTGCACGTCCAGTCACGCACCGAGGCGGTGGTGAAATTCTTGGAACGGTGAATAGAACGAACGTTCAATAGATGTGGTGCGACAAATGTGTTAACTTGTATCGTTAATCCGAACATGATTGAGAACTTTTCATGGCCCGTGAACATTCCATCAGGCATTTCTGGAACCGACCGGAAGGGCCGGGGTTTCACCCTCATTGAACTGTTGGTGGTCATTGCCATCATTGCCATTCTGGCGGCGATGCTGCTGCCGGCTTTGGCCAAGGCGAAAGAAAGAGCCTACCAAACGGCGTGTGTTGCCAATCTCAAGCAAGTTGGACTTTCGTTGAAGATGTACACTGACGACAACGGTGATTATTTCCCGATGGCATCCGATGGATCATCTTCAAATATCTGGACAAAGGAAATCTCATCGTATCTGCCTCAAAAAGGCGGCCAGGGTTCGAGCGCGGAAAACCAAGTGTTCGTTTGTCCGAGCGCAAGATACACAGGCCTCGGCACCAACGAAATATCACGCACGTATGCGTGCGCGGGCGCCATGCTCGGCACCCAAGTCAACAGCGTCGGTTTGACGGCGAAAAATCCAAGAAAATCCGTTCCAATGCTCAATTCGACGGAAACCATCGTCGTGGTGGAAGCCCAACAGGAAAAACCCAATGCGAACACAAGTTATTCCAATATCCAGTGGGACACGGCCCAAACCGACTTGCAGTCGGGCAGCCCCGCCGGCTGTTTGGACTTGTATTTTTGTCACAGCGCGCTTTCGTCCATGAACGTGCTTTACGGCGATTACAGCGCGCATCCGATCAAGTTCAGTATGGCGGCGACAACGTGGACGCAAACGCTTTGGGAAAATCGTGACAAAAATTGAATTTTTTTATGAAAACCGGTTCAACAATCCTGCTGGCGCTGACGTGCTTCAGCCTCGGCGTTTCGGCGCAAACCTTGTCCAGCTATCAAGCGATCGTGCTCGGCCAAAGTCCCAGTTCCTATTTCACATTTGACGGCGGGTCGCTGACGAGCGTCGTCGGCAGTCCGCCGGTGACTTTGAGCTACTATTATTCCTCGGGGTCGAGTTCATTCCCATTCAACTACGACATATTTGGAAATCCGACAAACGCAATTTACTTCACCGCAACCACTGACACGGCTTACGACACAACGCATCATTTGATTAACGGCGGCGGCACGGCGACCACGAATTCCACTGTCACAGGCTCGATCACATTGCTGTTTCGGACAATTGATCCCGGCCCTCCGCCGTCAGGAGCCGCAGGGCAGCATTTTGTTTTTTCTGCCGGCGGCACAGCCGGGGCCAGCAACACGTTCGCCCTGCTCATAGAAAACACCAACAGCGGCACCGTTGATCCGGGTTCATTCAAGGTGCGTTTCGGCGATGCCTCTACCACGATTTTGCGGGCCACGAACATCGTGCCAGACGCGTGGTATTATTTTGCCCTGACTTACAACGAAGCGGCCACCAATTCCGGCGGCTTGCCTAATACAAACAAGGCAAATTGGTATCTGGGCCGGCTCAGCGGCGGCGGCACGCTCGCCAGCGGCACCACGACCAACACCGTGAACGCAGTGGCCGGCGACGGAACGGATTTCTTCATCGGTGCCCAGACGACGTATGCCTCCGGGCTTCGCAACCCGGGCGACGGGCGCGTGGATGAAGTGGCCCTTTGGAGCCGCCAGTTGACCACGAATGAAATTCAAGCGCAGTTCACCAATCTGCCAAACGTCGCCTTGCCGCCGTGCGCGACGTATCAAAGCGTGATCACGAACCAATCGCCGACCCACTATTTCAAATTGGACGGCAACCCGGTGGATTCGGTGAATGGGTCGTTGGTCTTGAGCATAAACGGGAGCGCGCCTCAATTGGGTTACGGCTGCGATTATTTTGAAGTGCAGTCAAACGCCTGTTACTTTTCTGCCGGCCCGGACGCCTTGGTTGCCAATACCAATCTTCTCAACGGCGGCGGCACTTACACCGGCGCGCTTGGAAGCGGCAAAGGTTCCATTTCCTGTTTGTTTCATCCGCTCGCGGGCACAAATTACACGGGGCAGAAATTCGTTTTTTCCGCGGGCGGCTCCACTACAAACAGCAACGGCTTCGCCCTGTTTTTTGAAAACACGACGAGCGCGAATCCATTGGCGCTGAAAATCCGTTTCGGCGATTCCACAGATGTCATTCTGCCGGTGACCAATTTTTTCAGCGAATGGTATTACTTCGCGATGACCTACGATGAGACCCAACCCAACAAGCAAGTCAACTGGTGGCTGGCGCGTCCGGGCATGACGTTGCAAACCGGATTTTTCTCGGCGACCATCGGCTCGCTCGCCGGCGAAGGTGATACTTTTTACATCGGCAACGATACTGGTTTCACCAGCGGCTTCCGCGCTGTCAACAGCGGCAGACAAAGCAACGGCCAGGTGGACGAATTCACCATTTGGAACCGGCTGCTGACAACGAATGAAGTCGCGGCGCAATTCAGCGCGCTCTCCGTTTCCGCCGGACCGCCGCCGAAGTTGAGCATCGCCGTCTCCGGCTCAAACGCGATTCTTTCGTGGCCGTCCAGCACGGATTCCGGCTACGGCTTGCAGTCCACGACAAATCTTGCGTCGCCAAATTGGTTGAGCGCAGGCGCGTCGTTCGTCGTGGGAACTAATAATGTTGTCACAAATTCAATTTCCGGCAGCGCGCAATTTTATCGCCTGAAAAAGTAATCGTTGACTAACCAGCAAAAAAACGAAAAGTGAAGTGTTAAATAACCCTAGAAATAATGATCCTATGAAAACATTCCTAACCATCGCAATAAGTCTGGCCTTCGCAACCACTGCGGTTCGCGCGGACCTCGCCAATTATCAAACCACGGTCACCGGACAAAGTCCGACCTATGATTTCCACTTCGACAACTCGCTGAGTTCCGTTGGCAACACAGCAACGTTCACCGCCAACGGCGGCGCCACTTACGGCAGCGATTATTTCGCCAACGCGAATGACGCGGCCTCATTCCCGGCCAGCAGCGATTACCTTTCTCTTGCCAGCCCGGCCGTTATCAGCGGTGAAGGCACATCCACAGCGGTGGGTTCACTATCGTTGCTTTTTTACGTGCCGGCCACGATTCCCGGCACAGGATATTATTTCTCGGACAGTGAGACGACTGGTGGCGCGGCCGGCAGTCAGCCGGCCAACAGTGCTTTTGCTCTTCAGTTCTCCAGTAGCGCTCTCACGTTGAAAATCGGCAACAAGTCTTACAGCGCGCCGACGACTGTGACTGCCAGCACATGGTATTATCTGGCGCTCACCTACAACCTCAATGGTTCGGTTACAAGCGTCAACGGAGTCAATTGGTATCTTGGGGCGGTGGGTGGAACTCTTTCATCAGTGTTTGAACAGAAAGGCGGGAGCGGAAATTTGAGTACGGCCGCCACGTTGGGTGACGGGAACACATTTATCGTCGGCAACAAACAGGCCGCCGTCGTTGGTGTTCCTGCAACCAGCACTGCCGGTGTTGCGGGCGGTGAAATTGATGAATTGGCCACTTTCAGCAGCGTGTTAAGCAGCAGCGATATCACGGCGCAGTTTAACGCACTGACAACCACCGTGCCCGAACCATCCACTTGCGCGGTGCTTGGCCTGAGTGGGTTGCTCGTCCTTTGGAAACGCAGAGCTTTCCGGGCATGACGGGAAAGTGACGGTGGCAGTGGCCGCCTGTGCGGTCGTTGTTTCATGCCATTTACAGTTTGTTTTTGTACTGTGGCGGCGGTCTGTGACCGCCGCCATTGTTTTCACCGGCGCTCACAGAGCACCGCTGCAAAAAATGCGAAACAGTGCAATTACATGCTGAAACTGGTATCACTCGATAAAGCTGGCCGTTTTGATGGTGGCGCATTTGTCTTCGCTCACCGGTCGCCCGCCGGTGACTGACACGAGGTATGTTCCACACATTAAAATTGCCGCTGATTGTTTTCGCCTTTTGTTTTCAATGTGTTTTTGCAGTCCGTGCCGATTCAACGCCAATCCCAGCCGTGCTGCCAAAAGTTGTTTGCGCCAACCCGCACGTACTCGCCGACGCCAAAGCCAGATTGGCTGCTGGTGATCCAGCGCTCCAGCCCGCGTTCGACCGATTGCTTGCCGACGCGCGCGAGGCGCTTGAAATCAAGCCGCCGTCGGTGATGGACAAAACCAGGATTCCGCCCGGCGGAGACAAACACGATTACGTCAGTCAGGCGCCGTATTTTTGGCGCGACACAAATTCTGCCGGTGGCAAATATATTCGTCGCGACGGCGAGCGAAATCCAGAATCGAGACAAGATTCCGACGCCGGACGGTTCGGCACGGTTTGTTCGAGCGCGCAGACACTGGCTCTCGCATTTTATTTCACCGGCGATGAAAAATACGCCGCCAAAGCCGTGGAAATTCTGCGCGTCTGGTTTTTGAATCCGGCGACCAAAATGAATCCGAATCTCAACTTCGGCCAGGGCATTCCCGGCGAAACCGAAGGCCGTCCGTCCGGACTAATCAGTGCGCGCGGTTTGGTGGAATTGGTGGACGCGCTGGGTCTGCTGGCGGGTTCCAAATCCTGGACCGCCGCCGATCAAAGCGGAATGCTCGTGTGGATGACACAGTATTTTCAGTGGCTTACGACGAGCAAAATCGGTTTGGGCGAAGCTCACGCCGCCAACAACCACGGAAGCTTTTATGACACGCAAGCTGCGGCCATAGCCATGTTCATTGGCAAAACCGATTTCGCCCGCAAAATTGTTCTGGATGCGCGCCGTGTGCGTGTGGCCAGACAAATTCAACCGGACGGACGCGAGCCGCTTGAATTGGCGCGCACTCTTTCGTTCAGCTACAGCCTTTTCAATCTGCGGGCGTTGATTGATCTGGCCGGCATCGGTCAGAATATCGGCGTGGATTTGTGGCATTACCAAACGCCCGACGGACGCAGCCTGCTCAAGGGTTTGGAATTCATGTCGCCTTATGCCGCCGCGGGCAAAAAATGGCCGTTTCAACAAATCCACGAACCCAATCGCGCCGACCTTGGCGAACTTCTGCTGCGCGCCGCGCCCGAATTTCCCGAAAGCAATCTCGCCGCCGCCTTGAAAAATTTTCGCGACGGTCAATTCGCCGCCAGCCGCGGGCGTTTACTTTTCAAGACGGCCAGGATTGACATCGGTTCAACGAACGCTCCACGTAAACTCCCGCCGCCGCCCACTGGAGGAATTCAAGAATGACTTCATTCCAGAAGGCGGTGCTTTGCGAAGGACGAAGGTTATGCTGTTCGGTGGCGGACGGGAACTTTTCCGCGCTATTTTCCTGAAATTATGATATGGTTTAGCATGGTGGGAATTAGGCGGAAACTGATTTTATGGTCAGCCTTCCTCGCGATTTTCCGTTTCGCGGTTGTTCCGGCCCGGGCGCTTGATCCGAGCCTGCCGCCGGGAAGCAATTTTGATTTGAGCCACTGGTATCTCCAATTGCCCGTGGACAGCAATGGCACCAACGTTGGCGCTTCGGCCTCGATATCAACGGCGCAACTGACCAATGGCTATACCAGCGCCTGGTTTTACACGGCAACGAACGACGGCGCGATGACGTTCTGGGTGCCGGACAACGGTGCCACGACCTCCGGCTCGACTCATCCCCGCAGCGAACTGCGTGAAGAGTTGTCTCCCGGTAACACCAGCGTGAACTGGACTCCCTATGGCACACACAGCTTGACCGCCACCTGCGTGGTGTCGAATGTGCCCTCCGACACTTTGAAGGTTTGCATTGGCCAGGTCCACGAACAAGTCAGTGGCGGCGATGTCGTGCCGATGGTAATGATCATGTTTGTCAACAACAGTAAAATTTATGTGAACGTCTGGCCCGATGGAAACGTCGACTCCAGTTCGTCTTACAATTATGGAACCCTCAGTATTGGAACCCCGATTACTTATCAAATTGCGGTGACGAACGGGTTGTTGTCGGTCACCATCAATAACAGCAACAAAACGTTTAACCTGTTCGGAGCCGGCTATGCGAACTGGCAGACCAACCAGGTTTATTTCAAGGCCGGAGCCTATAGCCAGACCACCAACCAATGTAACTGCGCCACCGATGGCGCCAAGGTTGCCTTTTATTCATTGACCAGGTATCACGCACCGAGCATCACCAGTCCGCCGACCAACCAAATCGTCACAGCGGGCCAGAATGCCGCCTTCACGGTGGGCGCGAATGGCAATGGCACCCTTGGCTATCAATGGCAGTTCAATGCAACGAATACCCTGGCGAGGGCGACCAACGCCTCGCTGACCATCACCAATGCACAAAGCACCAACGCCGGCAATTATTCCGTGGTGGTGACCGACAGCATTGGCTCCGTAACCAGCGCCGTCGCCACGCTGACCGTCAACGTGGGGACTTCAAGCACGCTGGCGCGTTCGAACTATCAAAGCGTCATCATTAGTCAGTCACCAAGTTACTACTTCAAACTCGATGGCAATCTGGTGGATGCTATTGGCGGCACGGCGACATTCACCGCCAACGGCGGCGCCACTTTCGGCAGCGATTATTTTGGCAACGCGAATGACGCGGCCTTATTCCCAGCCACCAGCGATTACCTTTCTCTCACCACCCCGGCCGTTATCAGCGGTGAAGGCACATCCACGGCGGTGGGTTCGCTATCGTTGCTTTTTTACGTGCCGGGCAGCATTCCCACCACGGGATATTATTTCTCAGACAGTGATACTACGGGTGCTGCGTCCGGCAGTCAGCCGGCCAACAGCGCTTTTGCTCTTCAGTTCTCCAGCAGCGCTCTTACTCTCAAACTCGTCAACACATCAGTCACATTGCCGGCTGTAACTGCCAACACATGGTATTATCTGGCACTCACCTACAACCTCAATGGCACGGTTACAAGCGTCAACGGAGTCAATTATTATCTGGGAGCGGCGGGCGGAACACTGTCGTCAGGATTTAAACAGAAGGGCGGGAGCGGAAACATTAATAGCACGGGTACTTTGGGTGACGGAAACACATTTATCGTCGGGAACAAGCAGGCGGCCGTCGTTCCTGTTTCGGGTGGCACCAGCACTGCCGGCGTTGCCAGTGGTGAGATTGATGAATTGGCCACTTGGAGCACCCAGTTGAACGCCAGTCAAATTGCGAGCCAATTCAGCGCTCTTACCGTTGCCGCCGGGCCGCCGCCCACGCTGGGCATTACTGCCTCCGGCACCAACGCGATTATTTCATGGCTGTCGGGCACGGATCCCGGTTTTGTCCTGCAGTCCACCACCAATTTGGCATCACCAACCTGGTCCAGCGCGGGCATGCCGGCTACCATCGGCAATCAAAATATTGTGACCAATACGTTGAATTGGAATGCGCAATTTTACCGCCTGAAAAAGTAACGGATGTACTGGTTGACTCACCGCCAACAGTTCTCCCAACGGAATGATAATTTTTACTGACACCAACGCGCTTTATATTGGAAACCGATATTTTCGCACGGTGTGGGTACTGGAATGCGTGTCAAAGAAGCATGCGCACTGCGGTGAGTGACAAAGTTCGCTTCAGAACGGTGATAGACATTGAGGTGACGAGGAATACAAACATTCGTGGAATTCTTTGGCGAGAGCTGCTGGAACACGATTCAGAGCAATTCCTTCGCTCCGCCCATTTCACTCCATTACAAGCGGTGGCGTCATAGTAATGTCGTGCTGCCGAAGTCCACTTCAAACTGCCGGTCGGGCCGGATGACGACCTTCCTGACAAGGCCGTCCGCAATTAATTATTCGTGGGCGAACACCAGCGTGGTTTTGTCGTCCTTGATCGTCAATCGCGTGCCGTCAATCTGGGCGGGCATGGATTGTTTTTTGCTGCTGCTGCTGAGCGACAATTCGTAATCAGCCCCGTCACCTTTCCATTTACCCTGCCACGTGGCGATTTCGGTGGCCGGCGGCTGCCCGGGCTGCGTTTTAACATGAGTAAGATGAGGCAGATTTTTCAGGAACGCCTGGCCATCGGCGCCGGCGACAAACGCGGTCTTGGCATACGACTGCGTCACCCAGGCGCGCAGCATCCGCATTTCGCGCGACGAAACTGGTCCTGGTCGCGTCTCCAGCAGCCGGCTCGTGGTCGCGGCCATGTTGATATCCCAACGGCCGATGATTTTTTCCGAACCATATTTTGCCGACTGGCCGGTTTGCAAATAGGCGCACAGGTCGTCAAAATTGTCCTGGACAATGCCCCGGACCAGGTCGGCCGTCTCCTGGTTTTCCCAGAGGGATTTGAACTGGTCGTTGTCGAGCAATTGCCGGATGGGCGCGTGTTGCTTCCACGCATTTTGAAACTCGGCGTTCTGGCCGAGCTGTTTGAAATCATCG
>Ga0181533_1004272_pt1 | contig 14755 bp, 11 predicted proteins | sample PEATcosm2014_Bin_45_FD_119772 | JGI IMG/M metagenome (GOLD analysis project Ga0181533, IMG submission 119772) | Peatland microbial communities from MTU Mesocosm Facility, Houghton, MI, USA - PEATcosm2014_Bin11_60_metaG | ecosystem: Environmental > Terrestrial > Soil > Wetlands > Peat | place... | reverse complement strand
CGATGCTTTTGAGCTGGATGATCGGCGTCGCCGCTTGAGTCATTTCACCTCCCCCTCATCGCGCGCACGCGGATCCAGGTGTTGACCACCGTGGCGAGCAGAAGCATCGCGCCGACGAAGAACTGGAACCAGTCGGGGTCCCAGTCGGCGTAGATCACTCCCTCGGTCGACATGCCGAAGATGAAGGCGCCGAGCGCGGAGCCCACGGCCGAGCCGTAGCCGCCGGTCAGAAGGCATCCCCCCACCACCGAGGCGGCGATGTAGAGAAGCTCGTTGCCGATGCCGGCGCCGGACTGCACCGTGTCGTAGGCGAACAGCTGGTGCATGGCCAAGAACCAGCAGCCGAAGCCGACCGACATGAAGAGGCCGACCTTCACCCGCTTCACGGGCACGCCTACGGCCCGGGAGCTGTCGGCCTCGCCGCCGACCGCGAATATCCAGTTGCCGATCTTCGTGCGCAGAAGCACCCAAGTGGCGAGCGCGATGAACAACAGCCAGTAGAAGATAGTGATGCTGACCTGCGCGCGCCCGATCATGAAGTTGGAGGCGAAGATCAGTTGAAGCGTGTTGAAGCCAGCCATCCCGCTGATGTCTTGGGTCGCCACGTTGCCGGTGATGAGCTTGGTGACCGCGATGTTGAGCCCCTGAAGCATCAGGAACGAGCCCAGGGTGACAAGGAAGCTGTGCAGCTTGGTCCGGATCAGGAGCCAGCCGTTCAACGCGCCGACCCCGAGCGAGAAGAACAGCGCAAAGACAACGCCCATCCAGAGGCTGCCGGCGACCTGCGTGGCGAACATCGAGCCGGCGAGGGAGGAGGTCGTCACCGCAACGCCCGCGGAGAGGTCGAACTCTCCTCCGATCATCAGCAGCGCGACAGCGACGGCCGGGATGCCGATGGTGGCGGCCTCATAGAGAACCGTCGTGAAGGCTGCGAACTGCCGGAACGGCGGCGCCATCACCCAGAAGAAGATGAAGACGAGGATCGCACCGCCGAGCGCGCCCGCTTCTGGGCGTTTCAGCGCGCGTTTCCAGAAGGCCTGAGCCTGATACTGGCGCCGCCGCTGCGCCAAGCCTGCGCTTTCGGTGGTCGTCGTCACGGTCTCCTCCGCTTTGACTCCGCCGGCCGGAGGATGCCCTCCGGCCGGCGGTCGGCTTCATCGCTTGGCCGTCATGCCGCGGCCATTCCTGGACTCAGCGCGTGCCGTTCTTGGCGTATTTGGCCACGGCTTCGGCGTTGTCCTTGGTCACGAAGAAGGGGCCGGTCAGCACCGCTTCCCCGCCTCCGACGGTATCCCCGTTGGTGACGTAGAGCCACAGCATGTCGACCGCCTCGTAGCCCTCGACATAGGGCTGCTGGTCGACCGCCCATTGTATGTTGCCCTTCGCGATCAAATCGATCGCCACCGGGCTCATGTCGAAGGTGCCGACCTTGGCCTTCGAGCCCGACGCCGTGATGGCGTCGAGCACGACTGGCGCGAACGGCGCGCCGAGGGTGACGACGTAATCGACCGACGGATCCTGTTGCAGCTTGGCCTGCACCCGCGCCTTGACCGTCGGCATGTCGTAGCCGGTCACGTAGAGCACCTCCGACTTGCCCTTGAAGGTGTCCTTGATGCCGTTGCAGCGCGCCTCGAGCTGCACCGCGCCCTGCTGCTGGTCGAGGCAGACGACGTTCTTGGCGCCTTCCTTGTTCAATTCCTCCCCCACCGCCTTGCCGGCCACAGCCTCGTCCTGTCCGGCATAGCCGAGCAGGTCCTGGCTCTTCCACTGGCCGACCCCAGCATTGAAGCCGACGATCGGTATGCCGGCCTTTTGCGCCGCCTTCACCGCCGGCGCTTCGGCATCGGGAAAGGCGAGCGTTAGGGCTATGCCGTCCACGTGCTGCTCCACGACGTTGTTGATGAGCTGCGCTTCCTTGTCGGCGGTGGGATCGGCGAGGTAGATCAGCTTCACGTTGTCCTTCGCAGCAGCCGCGTTGGCGCCCTTACGGATGATGTCCCAGAAGGTGTCGCCCGGTTGAGCGTGAGTGATCATCGCGATCGTCATCTGCTTTTGCTGAGCGTTTGCCGGACCCGCGAGTAACGCGAGGGCGCAAGTGCTCAGGGCAAGGACCGTCATTCTCTTCAGGTGTCTCATCAGCTTCCTCCTCCACTTTCTGCGCCAGTCCGGCGCGACTCAGGCCGTCGCACGTCGCGCGGCCAATTCCTTCAAGATGCGTCACGTGAGCGCGCTCGCATGGCTCGGAGCCCACGTCCGTCTTGGCGAGGCGCGAAAACCGCGCGGACAGACGCCCCGCCGCCGGGATTTGCGATAGCGCACGGACGCCATCTCAGATTTCCGGCGGCGCGTAGTCGCTCGCTTCCGCGGGCGCGACGTTCTTGAGCAAAACTACCGACTTCGCCAACCCCTCCATCCGGCTCAACATGACGTCTTCATGCTCGATCGACAGCCAGCCGTCGTAGCCCGCCAAGCGCAGCCGGTAGCAGAAGGCGCGCCACCACTGCTCGCCGTGGCCGTAGCCGAGCGTTATGTAGCTCCAGGACCGAGCGGCGACGTCCGTCAGGCCGCCGTTCTCCAATAGGCTCGTCGTGGCCTGCACTGGCGAGTTCAGCATCGTGTCTTTGGCGTGCACGTGATGAATGGCGCCCGCCAAGGCTTTGGCCGCGGCCAAGGGATCCGCGCCCATCCAGAACAAGTGGCTAGGGTCAAGGTTGGCGCCGATCGCCGGACCGATGGCCTGGCGCAACTTCAGCAGCGAAGGAACGTTGTAAACGAGTTGATGGCCGTGCAGCTCTACAGCGAAGCGTTCGACGCCGCTTGTCCCGGCGATCGCCGTCAGCTTCCTCCAGTAGGGGAGCAGAACCTCCTCCCACTGCCACGTAAGGATCGTCTGAGTCTCCGGCGGCCACGAACAAACGATCCAATTCGGCGTCGTATCGCCCGGCGCGCCGCCCGGCAGACCCGACATGCAGCAGACTGTCTTCGCGCCAATCTCGCCGGCGATTCTGATCGTGTCCTCTAAGCACGCCGCCTGCGCTGCGCCGGATACGGGATGAAGCTGGTTGCCGTTGGCGTTCAGCGCGATGATCTCCAGGCCGCGACTTGCGAAGGCGCGACGGAAGGCGGCGCGCGCCGCGGCGGAAGACTTCATGGCGTTCAGGTCGAAGTGGGGAGCGGAAGACCAGCCGCCGGTGTTGATCTCCACCCCTTGGAGACCCTGGCCGACTGCTGCGTCGAGCATCGCTTCTAGCGGCAAGTGCGCTAGGCTATCCGAGACAAAACCGAGTTTCATGGCGCCACCTCACAGGGGAACGGAAACGCGCTGGCCGGTTTCCAGCGATCGATACGCGGCCTCGGCCAGCTGGAGCGCCTTGCGTCCGTCCTCGCCAGAGGCCGACGGCCGCTCCTCGCCTTTCAGCACGCGAACGAAATGCCCCCACTCGTTGGCGTAGCTCTGGGCGTAGCGCTCGACGAAAAAGAACTGCGGCTTGGCTCGAAGCACGCCGTCCGCCCGCTCTTGAACCAGCATGTGTTGGGCGATGTTTTCTGTTCTTAGGGCGCCGAGCGCGCCGTGCGCCTCCACCCGCTGGTCGTAGCCGTAGCTCGCGCGGCGCGAATTGGTGATGACCGCGATCTGGCCGCTCGCCGTCTGCATCGAGACGCTGGCGGTGTCGATGTCGCCGATCTCCCGGATCGCGGGGTCGCAGAGGGCGGCTGCGGCGGCCTGGATCGTCACGAACTCTTCGCCCATGATGTATCGGGCCATGTCGAAGTCGTGGACCGTCATGTCTCGGAACATGCCGCCAGAGATTCTCAGATAGTCTATCGGCAGGCCGCCGCCGGGGTCCTTCGAGACGACAGTGACGAGCTCGAGCGCGCCGATTTCGCCGGCGACAATCCGCCGCTTCATCTCGAGGATTCCCGGATCAAACCGGCGATTGAACGCCAGAAAGAGAGGCTGCTCGCAGCCGTCGACGACCTTCATCACCTCGTCCACCCTCGCCATGGAGAGGTCGATTGGCTTCTCGCAGAACACCGCTTTGCCGGCTTTCAACCCCTTCTTGATCAAGTCCGCATGCGTCGCCGTGGCGCTGCCGATCACGATGGCGTGGACGTCAGGATCGGACCAGACAGCGTTCTCGGCGACGACCCGGGCGCCGAACTTATCAGCTAGGCTCCGTGCGGGCGTCGCTGCGGGATCGACGACGTATTTCAATCGGGTCTCGCCATGCTCGACGATGTTGCGAGCATGGACGGCGCCGATCCGGCCGGCGCCGAACAGCGCGACGTTGAAAATCGCCATCAGGGGCTTCCCTTACAGTGGTTGAGGGACGCCACAGGAGGGCGCGACGTTGAGCGCTTTACACATCGTCAAGCGTTTCATCCGTTTCCTCCTCCTGAGGCGACCCCTTCTTCCACGCCGCGACGGCCTTTCAGCCGGCCCGGCCGTCGAAGCTCCCTTTCGATCCCGCGATGCACCCGGGGGCAACTTGAAAGGCGATGCGTCTGGGCGCTCTGTCCGATCGCAAGTGAGGATTTCCCCCTCCCACGTTCCGCCCATCCACTGGTCGGCTGCGCGGGGTCGTTTCTAGGAGTTATAATTGATATTCCAATATTAGTCAATTGCGGGATTTTCGTTCCAAACGGCCCCGCCGTGGGCCTCAGCTCGAACCCCGCACGATCAGCCGACCCTCCAAATCGACCGAAGCGCGTTTCGTGCGGCCGACGATCATCTCGACGAGGAGGGCGGCCATTTTTCCCAATGGCTGTTCGTATGTTGTGAGATCATACGAGGGCGCCGCGGCGGCGTCGGCGCCGTCGTAGCCGACGAAGGCCATGTCCGTCGGGCATTTAAGTCCGAATGCGAAGCGCGCGACGTCCATGGCGACGAAAGTCAGCGCGTCGTTCTCGCACATCACGACATCGGCGCGGCGGTCTGGCGGCGTCGCCGAAAGATAGCGCGCCATGGCTTCGCTCGCCGCGATGCGGTCGTAGGCGCCGGCCGGCAGTTCTGCAACCGGCGCGACGCCGCGAGCGCGCCAGAACGCTTCGAACTCGCGCATGCGCCCGAGCGCCGTCGAAAGCGTCGGCGGCCCGGACATGAAGGCGGGACGCCGATACCCGCGGGCCCACAGATGCTCGCAAATCTCGCGCATCGACCGGATGGCGTCGCAGCAGATCGCCGTGACGATGTCGAGCCGGCTCTCCCTCGCCAGCACGTACAGCGGAGGGCTGTTCGGGCGGAGGGTGCGCTCGCGCAGGATTTCGTCGCGGAACGACGTTCCAAGCAAGACGACGGCGTCCACCTGCCTTTGGTCGGCGTTGCGGATGGCTTCGACGTGGTCGGTGGGCTGGTCGATGTTGATGAGGGTCGCCACCAGACCTTCGCGTTGAAGCGCTGCGGTGAGCGCTTTCAAGACCGGCAGTTTGTGGGGATTGCCGAAATCGTCGACCAGGAGCGCGACCTGCTGCGTCGTTTTCGTGCTCAAGCTGCGGGCGAGCAGGTTGGGGCGATAGCCCAGCCGATCGGCGGCCGCCAGAATCCGTTTTCGGCTTTCTTCGGCGATCGAGGCGTCCGACCTGAAGGCGCGGTTCACTGTCCACTTGGAGACGCCGGTCTCCCCGGCCACGTCTTTCGCCGTCGCCTTGCGGCCCGCGCGCCCGCTTCGACGTGGAACGTTCATTCTGTTTTTCCACTGTTTTGCGATTAACCACTTGAACCTCGCTCGCGTTTATGTCAATGCGCCCGGGTGCAGGTCAGTTCGGGCGCGCGACAAGCTTAAGGGCTGGTCTGTCGTTCCGGAATCGCGCCGAGCGTCTCGGCGCGGCGAAGCGAAAAGAGCGAGGTTCAGCGACCCGGATCGACCGAAGAACCGATCGAACGGGTTTCGACGCCGAACGTCGGGCGAGACCGTTTCGGGCTTTTCAAACGCCGCCGTCGACGCCTTGGCCCAAGGGAGGCGATCGAGTGCCTGTGAGCCTACGCGAGACATCGAAGGCCATAAGCGCGGCCCCCGCGCCGGCGGTCGCCGACGTCCGCCCGAGAAACAAGCCCGGCGTCTTAGCGCGGCCGCGCGACAGCCGATGTCGGAAGGACGATCGCCATTCGACTGGCGCCTTGTCAGAGCCGCCCGAGATCCGCGCAGGACCGACGATCGGGGACGGCGAGTCCTCGCGCGACGGCTGCAACTTCATCGAGAGCCGAACATGACTCGGACTTTTGAGCTATCCGCCTGCGCCGAGATGCTTTGGCCGGACAAACCCATGGAGTGGCGTCTGCGGCGCCTGACCGAACTCGGTTTCCAAGCCGGCATATGGGACTGGCAGGCCCATGACCTCGCCATGCTGGAAAAGTCCGGCGCGGTCTTTTCCTCCATGACCGGCTATATTCGCGGCCGGCTGGCCGACGACGAGGGCGCGCAAGAGCTGTTGGCCACGGCGCGGCGGTCGATCGACGTCGGCAAACGCTTGAACGTCGCTCGCCTCAATCTTCATGGAACCGGCCTCGGCGAGGGCGGACTGCCGGTCACGCCTTGCGAAGTCGTGACGGGAGCGATGTGGCTCAAGGCGCGCGACACGCTGAACCGGATCGCCGACCTCGGCGCCGCACACGGCGTCACGTTCATGCTCGAGAACCTGAACCTGCCCGTCGACCACCCGGGCGTTCCCTTCGCCCGCGTCGAGGACACTCTGGCGCTGGTCTCCTCGATCGACCGGCCCGAACTGCGTTTGAACCTCGACCTCTACCATGTGCAGATCGGCGAGGGGAATCTGATCTCATGGTGTCGCAAGTGCCAGCCCTGGATCGGGGAAATCCAGGTCGCCGATGTGCCCGGACGCAAGGAGCCGGGAACCGGCGAGATCAACTACCCCGGCATTGCGCGGGCGCTGAACGACATGGGATATCACGGTCCAGTCTGCATGGAGGCCTTCGCCTCCGGCGACGCGGAAGCGGCGCTCGCCGCGTTCCGCGCCGCGTTCGTCGTTTGACCGGAGCCGCCGTCGGGAACCCACGCCTCGCGCCGTCCGGCGCGAGTTAAGGCCTGGCGGCCGACAGCCGCCCGCCGCGGCGGGCGCATTCATCGCGCGGCGTCAAGCCGCTTTAGGAGGAACTCGCATGCTCAAAGTTGGTCTGCTCGGCGCCGGCCGCATCGGCAATGTCCACGCCAAGGCGATCTCGTCCCACCCGGACAGCAAGCTGGTCGCGGTTTCCGACGTCATCAAAGAAGCCGCCGCGAAGCTCGCCGCCGAATACGGCGCCGAGGCGCGCAGCAACGAAGCGATCATCGGCGACGCCTCGATCGACGCCGTCCTCATCGCGACCTCGACGAACACCCACTCCGAGCTGATCGAGGCGGCGACCAAGGCCGGCAAAGCGGTCCTATGCGAAAAACCGGTCGACCTCAGCCTCGCGCGGGCGCAGGCGTGTCGGAAGGTCGCCGGCGCGACGCGACGGCCGGTGATGATCGGCTTCAACCGCCGCTTCGATCCCAATTTCGCCGCGCTCAAGGCCGCCGCCGACCGGGGCGAGATCGGCAAGAGCGAACTTCTGTCGATCACCTCTTTCGATCCCGCGCCGCCGCCGCTCTCGTATGTCAAAGTGTCCGGTGGGCTGTTCCGCGACATGATGATCCACGATTTCGACATGGCGTGCTGGATTATGGGTTCGACGCCTGAGAAGGCGACCGCGATCGGGACCTCGATCGTCGATTCCGAGATCGGCAAGGCCGGCGACGTCGACACGGCGGTCGTCACGCTGCGTTACGCCGACGGCCGGATCGCGGTGATCAAGAACAGCCGCCGGGCGGTCTACGGCTACGATCAGCGCATCGAGTTGCTCGGCTCCGCAGGCCTTCTCTCGGCCGGCAACGTGCTTGAGAACACCGTCTCGAAGGCGACGACCGCCGGAGTCGTCAGCGCCAAGCCCGAGCACTTCTTTCTTGAACGCTACATGCGCTCTTACTCCGCCGAATGGGCGGCCTTCGTCGAAGCGGTGAGCAAGGGGCGCGCGGTTCCGGTGACGCTCGACGACGGCGTGAACGCGCTTGCCATCGCCGAGGCGGCCACGCGCTCGGCGAAAGGCGAATCAACGGTCGACATGGCGTCCGTCGGGGGCTGATGGCGGGCCCGATCCCGGCCCGGCGATCCTACCGCGCGGCCGTATGCCAGCAGGCGTCGCATCCGTTGCATCTCTTAGGGATGGGCGCGGCGCTGTGGATCCGTGTGGCGTCCCGACGTCGACTGGCGTTGCAACCCGTCGCATTCCCAACAGTGCAAATCGGCGTCGGCGTATGACCCGTGACAGCGGCGCAGGATGCGACGCGGCAGCCCGCTCGTTCGCTGGGTCCGTGAGCGTTGTTCGAGCGAAGCACGAGCAAACCGCCAATCGCACCGCCGCGGTATCTTGCTGGCTGGGTCAAGACGGGGCGGCGAACGACCGGAATCCGCCCCTGGCCCAGCACTACTTTGGCGGAGCGAGAAAGCGATGGCTCCGCAGTGCCCTGCCTTCGCCACTAACGCGCCAACTATGCGGATCGCTTGCGGGGTCGGACGGAAGAGGATTGATCGGGGAGCGAGAAGCACGTCCGACGGCTGCGGCGCACTTGACTTGGAAAGATCGATTGTTGGCGCATATGTTGGCACAAAAATATTTTGCGTTACACAAACCATGTAATTGCAATAAGTTACGGTCGTTTTTCGGCTCCCTCTTGCGCACCAGGCGTTGCGGCGCCGCTCATTGCGGCGCCAATAGAGCGAAAAATTTCCTTATGGCTTGCAGCCGCTGAGTCGAGCAGGGGACGCCGCCTCGACCCCTTCGGTCGGCGCGCGCCGCGGTCCCGCGCGTCTTGGGCGCGTTCAGGCTTGTTTGCTGCGGCGGACGATCGGCCGCCAACGCCTCGAACAGGCTCGCCGTTCTCACAAGAATCGAAGAAGGACGACGGGCGGCCCTGGCGCGGCGGGCAAATCATGAGTCGGCGTTCGCGGCCGTGGGCAATAGACTGCCGCCTTGACGAACCTCGGGGAAAGACGATGACCGCCGTCAACGCCGTGACCGAACTTACGATCGAGGGCGAGATCGCGACCCTCAGGCTCGACTCGCCGCCGGTCAACGCGCTCTCGGTCGATGTCCGCGACGGGATCAAATGCGGCCTCGAGGCGGCCGAGGCGAACGCCGGCGTCAAGGCGACCGTGCTGATTTGCGCCGGGCGCACCTTCATCGCCGGCGCGGACATCTCGGAGTTCGGCAAGCCGCCGCGCCCTCCCTATTTGCCGGACGTGCTTGACGCCATCGAGAACGCGACCAAGCCGGTCGTCGCGGCGATCCACGGAACGGCGCTCGGCGGCGGATTCGAAGCGGCGTTGACCGCGCACTATCGCATCGCGGTCCCTTCGGCCAAATTCGGCCTGCCGGAGATCAAGCTCGGCCTCATTCCCGGCGCCGGCGGCACGCAACGCCTGCCGCGCCTGATCGGCGTCGAGCAGGCGCTCGACGTCATTCTCTCCGGCGCGCCGTTCGACGCGCGCGAGGCCAAGGCGTGGGGCGTCGTCGACGAACTCGCCGAGGAGGGGCGATTGCGCGAGGCGGCTCAAGCGTTCGCGCTGCGGCTCATCGCCGAAAACGCTCCGCTGCGCAAAGCGCGCGATCTGTCGGCGAAGATCGACGCCGCGCGCGGCCATCCCGAGATCTTCGAGGCCATCCGCAAAGCCAACGCGCGCAAGTTTCGCGGCTTCGAAGCCTGGGAAAAGGCGATCGAATCGGTGAAGAACGCGGTCGATCTTCCCTTCGAGGAGGGGATCGCCAGGGAGCGCGAATTGTTCCTGGCGCTGCTGGCGACCCCGCAATCCAAGGCCCAGCGCTACGTCTTCTTCGCCGAACGGCAGGCGGCCAAGATTCCCGACATTCACGCCGGCGAGCCGACCCGCCCGGTGCGGGGCGTCGGCGTCGTCGGCGCCGGCGCGATGGGCGGCGGCATCGCGATGAATTTTCTCAACGTCGGCATTCCCGTGACGATCGTGGAGGCCAGCCGCGAGACGCTCGATCGCGGCTTAGGGATCATCCGCCGCAACTACGAAAACACCGCCAAGAAGGGCCGGCTGACGATGGCGGAGGTCGAGGCGCGCATGGCGAATTTGACCGGCGCTCTCGACCTTTCGGCTCTCAGCGACAAGGATCTGGCGATCGAGGCCGTGTTCGAGGACATGGCGCTGAAAAAGGATATTTTCGCTCGGCTCGACGCGATCGCCAAGCCCGGCGCGATCCTCGCCTCCAACACCTCCTATCTCGATATCGACGAGATCGCCGCGGCGACCAAGCGGCCGGAAGACGCGCTGGGACTGCATTTCTTTTCGCCCGCCAACGTGATGCGGTTGCTCGAGATCGTGCGCGGCGCGCGCACCTCGACGTCCGTCCTTGCCACTGCGATGCGAATGGCGGGCCGAATCGGCAAGGTCGGCGTGGTGGTCGGCGTCTGCCGCGGCTTCGTCGGCAACCGCATGCTGGCGCAGCGTCAGCGCGAAGCGCTGAAGCTGATCGTCGAAGGGGCGACGCCTTGGGACGTCGACCGGGTTCTTGTCGAGTTCGGCTTTCCCATGGGCCCGTTCGCGATGAGCGACCTCGCCGGGCTCGACATCGGCTGGTCGAGGGCGACGAGTTCGCGCTCCACCATCCGCGAGATCTTGTGCGAAGAGGGGCGGCGGGGCCAGAAGACCGGGGCCGGATTCTACGACTACGACGAGGCCCGCAACGCCAAGCCTTCGCCGCTGGTCGAGCGGATCATCCGCGATTTCGCGCTCGCCAAGCGGGTCGAGCGCCGCGCCATCGCCGACGCGGAAATCCTCGAGCGCTGCCTCTATCCGATGATCAACGAGGGAGCGAAGATCCTCGAGGAGGGCAAGGCGCTGCGCGCCTCCGACATCGATATCGTTTGGATCAACGGCTATGGCTGGCCGGTCTATCGCGGCGGGCCGATGTTTTACGCCGACGCCGTCGGCGTTAGCAAAGTGCTCGCCAAGATGGAAGAATTCCGCGCCGCCATGGGCGACGATTTCGCCCCCTCGCCGCTGCTCGCGCGCATGGCGCGCGAAGGCGCCCGCTTCGTGAATTCCTAGCCGGGCCGGCCGACGCGCGGTCGCGCCGGCGCGATGGATCGCAACGCCATCAACGCCCCGCCGGCTCGGCTTCGCCCGGCGAGGGTCGACGGTGGATCCGCGTCCCAACCAGCGGCGCCGATTGGCCCTGTTCGGGTTCAGACGGATATGAGACGGGGAGTTGAGCAAGGGGAAGGGGTCTTTGAAGCCGAGAGTTGCGGATCGCCAACCTCAGAGACCCCGATGCAGGTTCTTGGCCTGCCCGGTCATATGACCCGCAATGGCCGGGCGGCGCCGCGCGCCGCGCGACGGGCTCGACGGCGAGCGGGCGGCGTGGGGCCTGAGCGCGCGGCGCGCCGACAATCCGATGGGGGCAAACGCAAGATCGCCGCGCCGCTGAAGCGCCGAGGCCTCCCACCACGGCCTCTCCTATGATGTGAACTCGGACACGCCCTTGACAGGCCGCGCCCGGCCGTGTCTTTCCGCCCGCGGCTTCTATCGGCGAAAGGGCGGGGATGACGACGGCGTTGGTGTTTCCCGGGCAGGGCTCGCAGGCGGTGGGCATGGGCAAAGCGCTCGCCGAGAGTTTTCCCGTCGCCGCGCAAGTCTTCGCGCGCGTCGACGCGGCGCTCGGGGAAAAGCTGTCGAAGGCGATCTTCGAGGGGCCGGAGGCGGAGCTGACGCTGACCGCCAACGCACAGCCGGCGCTAATGGCGACGAGCCTCGCCGCTTTGCGCGCGCTCGAAAGCGAAGCCGGGCTCGACGTCGCGCGCGACGCCGCGTTCGTCGCCGGCCATTCGCTGGGCGAATATTCGGCGCTGTGCGCGGCCGGCGCGCTGACGCTGGAGGACGCGGCGCGGCTGTTGCGCATTCGCGGCCAGGCGATGCAGAAGGCGGTTCCGGTCGGCGAGGGCGCGATGGCGGCGATCCTCGGGCTCGACTTCTCGGAGGTTTCGAAGATCGCCGCGCAGGCGGCGAGCGACCTCTATCTCGCCGGCGCCGTTTGCGAAGCCGCCAACGACAACGGGGGCGGCCAGGTGGCGATCTCCGGCACGAAGGCCGCGGTCGAGCGGGCGATGGAGGTCGCCAGGCTGAAGGGGGCGAAGCGCGCGCTGGCGTTGCCGGTGTCCGCGCCCTTCCACTGCGCGCTGATGCGCCCGGCCGCCGAGGCGATGGCCGAAGCGCTGGCCAGAGTGACGATTCTGCCGCCGATAGTTCCGCTCGTGGCCAACGTCAGCGCGACCGCGGTCTCCGACCCCGCCGTCATTCGCGACAACCTCGTCGCGCAGGTGACGGGGACGGTGCGCTGGCGCGAAAGCGTAATGTATATGAGCGGGCGCGGCGTGACGCGCTTCGTCGAGCTCGGCGCCGGCAAGGTGCTGGCGGGGCTGATCAAGCGCATCGCCGACGGCGCGATCGTCTCCAGCGTGGGAACGCCGGCCGATGTCGCGGCGTGCAAGAGCGCCGGCGCGAACTGAGACTCTTTAAGGATAGGAAAGGCGAACGCCGTGTTCGATCTGACGGGCAAGACCGCTCTGGTGACGGGCGCTTCGGGGGGCCTCGGCGGCGCGATCGCGCGCGCGCTGCACGCGCAAGGCGCCGTGGTCGCGCTGTCGGGAACGCGGCGCGAGGCTCTGGAGGCTCTGGCCGGCGAACTCGGCGCGCGCGTTCACGTGACGCCGTGCGATCTCTCCGATCCAATCGCCGTCGAGGCGCTCGTCCCCGCCGCCGAGGCGGCGATGGGCTCGCTCGACATTCTCGTCAACAACGCCGGGGTGACGCGCGACAATCTCTTCGTGCGAATGAAAGACGCCGAATGGGACGCCGTGATCGCGGTCGACCTCACGGCGGCGTTTCGCCTCGCGCGCGCGTCTGTCAAGGGGATGATGCGCCGCCGTTACGGGCGCATCATCGGCATCGCGTCGATCGTCGGCGTCACCGGCAACCCCGGACAAGGCAATTACGCGGCGGCCAAGGCGGGGATGATCGGCATGTCCAAGGCGCTGGCGGCGGAGGTCGCGCGCCGCGCCATCACCGTCAATTGCATCGCCCCGGGCTTCATCGCCAGCCCGATGACCGACGCCCTCAACGACAAGCAGCGCGAGAGCATCCTGGCCTCGGTGCCCATGGGCCGCCTCGGCGCCGGCGCCGATATCGGCGCCGCGGCGGCCTATCTGGCCAGCGCCGAAGCGGCCTACGTCACCGGCCAAACCTTGCACGTCAATGGCGGAATGGCAATGATTTGAGGCCGTTGCAGCGAGCGAGCGACGCGCCGAGCGCCTCGTCGCCGCCTCTCGCCTTGCTGGGAGAGATATGCTATCGAGCCCATTCGTCGCCGATGCGCAATTCCTGTCGCAGGGGGCAGCGCGCGTGGGATGGTAATCGAGACGCGCTTCGCCGGGAGCCGGCGCGCGTCGCAGGGGACGGTTTTTGAAGGGCTCGATCGATCGGCGATCGAGCCGGGGGGATCCATCACAGGCGGGCGTTCGCGCCCGGCCGCACAGGGGAAGAGCAAATGAGCGACGTGGCGGAGCGGGTAAAGAAAATTGTCGTCGAGCACCTCGGCGTTGACGCCGACAAGGTCGTCGACAATGCGAATTTCATCGACGATCTCGGCGCCGACTCGCTCGACACGGTTGAGCTCGTCATGGCGTTTGAGGAAGAGTTCGGGGTCGAAATTCCCGACGATCAGGCCGAGACCATCGTGACGGTCGGCGACGCGGTGAAATTCCTGGAAAAGGCCGCGGCGGCCAAGTGACGATGCTCGCCGGATCGTCTCGATCCGCGTGAGCGGGAAAAGGGCCGGCGAAAGTCCGGCCCTTGTCGCGTCAGGGGCGCGCGAAGCGCCGCGAATCGCGCTTCGGCGGAGCGAGCCCCGCCGCGACCAGCTAAAGTCGATGGGAGCTTGAGGAGAGGGGATGAAACGCGTCGTCGTCACCGGATTGGGCATGGTCACGCCGCTGGCCTGCGGGGTCGAGGCCACTTGGCGCCGGCTGCTGGCGGGCGAATCGGGGGCCGCGCGGGTCGAGAATTTCGAAGTCTCCGACATCGCCTGTCAGATCGCGGCGCAGGTCCCGCTCGGGTCCTCTCCGGACGCCTTCAATCCCGACGATTGGATGGAGCCCAAGGAGCGGCGCCGCGTCGACGATTTCATCGTCTACGCGATGGCCGCGGCGACGCAGGCCCTGCGCGACGCCGATTGGGCGCCCAAGACCTACGACGAGGAAATCGAAACCGGCGTGCTGATCGGTTCGGGGATCGGCGGTCTGAGCGGCATCTACGACGCTTCCGTCGTCCTGCACGAAAAGGGCCCGCGGCGCATCTCGCCGTTCTTCATTCCCGGACGCCTGATCAATCTGGCGAGCGGCTACGTCTCGATCGCCCATAAGCTGAAGGGTCCCAATCATTCGGTCGTCACCGCCTGCTCGACCGGCGCCCACGCCATCGGCGACGCGGCGCGCCTGATTGCGCTCGGCGACGCCAACGTCATGGTCGCCGGCGGCGCCGAATCGGCGGTCAACCGTCTAGCGCTGGCGGGGTTCTCGGCCTGCCGCGCGCTTTCGACCGGCTTCAACGACCGGCCGAAGCAGGCCTCGCGCCCCTATGATCGGGATCGCGACGGCTTCGTGATGGGCGAGGGCGCGGGCTGCGTCGTGCTCGAGGAGCT
>Ga0181533_1004266_pt1 | contig 14775 bp, 16 predicted proteins | sample PEATcosm2014_Bin_45_FD_119772 | JGI IMG/M metagenome (GOLD analysis project Ga0181533, IMG submission 119772) | Peatland microbial communities from MTU Mesocosm Facility, Houghton, MI, USA - PEATcosm2014_Bin11_60_metaG | ecosystem: Environmental > Terrestrial > Soil > Wetlands > Peat | place... | reverse complement strand
GCCGCAAACGCCAGCGGCTTCCTCCTAGTCTCCTTATCGAAAACGCCTCGGTTCGACACCCCTCTCCACCCCAACAGTCTGCCCCGAGGCGTTTCCGATCAAGGCTAGCGACCATCCGTGAGCTAGGACTCATTTCTTTGGCCCTTCCTTACATTCGTGAAGATCGAACTTGTCTAGCAGATACAGCTCCGCGCCGACGGCGTCGCGCGCGAAGGTCGCCGGTGTGAAGAATTTGAGCTGACACTTCGCGCACGAAGCCATCGCTGGAAACTTGCCTTCATGCCGCACGATGACGAAGCGGCGCTCAGTTCGCCAGTCCGGAATGCCGATTGGGGGACCACACAGATAAGATTCAAACTGCTTCGCGATTGCGCCGAATTGTGTCCCGTCTGGGAACTTAAAGCCTATTTGGCAGTCTGCGCACTCTAGGAAACGGCCCGCTGGGGACATCAGGATGCCGATGCGATGACGTGGCGGCGGACAACTAGTGCCTTTGGACACTGCATGTTCCAACTCTCCATATGCAAGACCATCATACGCTCTTAGTTCTCGGGAGATTAAGCATTCAAGCTGGCCGCGAAGAGGCCACTGCCTCACTGACACGTTGGGGTAGACCGTGCGCAGATCGCCCGCTCGACAACTGTACCGAAGACGATACTATGAGGATGCTACCGAGAAAGGACGGCGAGTGATACAGTGATCACAAAAGGCCCCGATCGGTGAGGCTGGGGTGTTGTCATGAAAACCTATGAGCACGAGTTTGCTCACTCTCACGAGCATTCCAAGAGCATTTGGCGGTATAGTTCGGGGTCCTTCCTTCAATCTCTAGTCACCGCGTTGGTGTTAGGCACAATGGCTGCACTCATTGGAATAGCCGTCAGTGCTGCTTTGTACTATCGGCACGTCGCGTGGTACATAGGCGCTGCGGCCGGACCTCTAGCAGCGACGCTGGTCGTCATGTGCCTGGCGACGATTGCGCTCGAACAGGCCCGCAAGCGATCCATCCGGCGAACCCTGGAACTCGCCTTTCTGAACCACCACGTTCGCAACGCCCTTACCCAGATGAATATGGCGGAGTACGTCGCTGATCCGCAGCAGCACGAGCGCCTGGTGCGGGAAGCAGTTGGCCGAATTTCTGAAACCCTGTTCCGAATTGCCAACAGCGCAGACCTTACCGGACTGTCTCTTGAAGTGGATCTCAGGGGCACACAGCTGACCCATGAGGGAGAAGCGCGCGAGCAGGAAGACACGAAGAAAGCGAGTTAGAGAGGGGCTTCAGATCGCAGGAAAGACGATTCTTGATGTAATCAGGTCCATAAGCAAAATTGCGATTCTGCGCCCATGGGAACTCCAAACCCTCGGCGACGCCATCAGCGGACGCATCAGTAACCGGCCCTGATGGTTACCGCCGACATCTGCGCCCTGGGTATTGAAATCCTCTAATCCGCTTACCTTTCAAGCACTTGCCCGAAATTACTCCGATGGTTCTACTCCCTTCGGAGAGATTGCCCGGGTACCCTCCGCGCCCTATAATCGTCCTACTCTGGTTAAGGATTCTCCGTCAGGTTCCGGGTAGAACATGGGGAGGGTGAAATTTGTCCGAACGCACCCTCCGAGCGAAGGATTGGTGAAAACGAAACTCCCGGATATGCGTAAGCGCATGCAAATCGCTTCGATACTGACGGCCGGTACGGCCCTCGCGACCTCCCTGGCTTTATGCAGCAGTCCCGTCCGTGCGTGGGCGGCAGAAGGTGACCACGCCTCGGAAGTGATCACCACCACCGAGGAGCACGGGCGCAAAGTGTACGTGAACGAATCGATCCCGGCGCCAGCCCGCGCCACTCCTGCCCCGCAGCCCAAGCGGACGACCTGGATGTACTGGAGCACCAGGGAAAATCGCTGGAAGCCAGTGCCCTCGGCCAACACTGCCTCGATGCAGGCGGCGCGCTCGGCGGCGGCGGAAATCGGCCAGTTTGTGCATGAATCGTCCAAATCGGCGAATGCGCGGATTATGGCCGCCAATTCCCGGGGCCATCAAGCCACGCCGGAAGAAGTGGACGCGGCCATCGTGATGGCGGCGGCGCGCCACAACGTGGATCCCAATCTGGTGCGCGCCGTGGTCAAAGTTGAGTCGAATTACAACTCCCACGCCATTTCCAACAAGGGCGCGATGGGACTGATGCAGCTCATGCCTTCGACGGCGCGCCTGTTGAAGGTGAAGAACCCGTTTGATCCGGCACAGAACGTGGATGCCGGAGTGCGGCATCTCAAGTCGCTTCTCGAAAGCTACGGCGGCGACGTGAAGTTGACCCTGGCCGCCTACAATGCAGGTGAGGGCGCAGTGGCGCGGAGCGCGGGCGTCCCGCATTTTGCCGAGACCCAGGACTACGTGCGGAGGATTACGAACCTCTACTACGGAGGTTTCGATTTTGCTCCGTCCGGGGCTTCGCGCGATCCGGTGCACGTGCAGCGGGATGCGCGAGGCGTGCTTTATATCAGCAACACCGACTAAGGTTCGAGCATCTATATTTAAGCAGTCTCTCAGGTACCACAGGCAGTTCAATTGCAACGGCAGTAACGAAGCGAGCCATGGCGCGCGATTGTTGCGTCGCAAAGAACGCGACGCTTCGCGCGGCTCGCCCAGGTCCCTCGGCGGGCAAGAAGCGCCCGCCTCAGGATGACAACGAGCCGACGACTTTGAAGACACGATCAGGCCGGCGCGGCTTGCGCTGGGCAGCGCTGCTGTTGTTGGCGGCGCTTCCCGGAGTGCCGGCCCATGCCCGCACCCATCACAGCGAATCGCATCATGGAGAAGCATGGGCCCGCGACCGCTTCGCCGCCGCCGAGCGCATGCGGGAAGCGCTGAACGGACGCCCTCCGGCCGACCGCTCGCGGCACGATTATCAGCGCGTCATCAACGCCTATCGCAACGTCTATTTCGGAGCGCCAACCTCCACCAAAGCGGATCCCAGCGTGGTCGCGGTGGCCGAAACCCTGGTCGAAATGGGGCGCCGCTTTGACGACGACAAGATCCTCAACGAGGCCATCGCCCAGTACAAGTTCCTGCGTCGCGAGTATCCCGGCAGCAGATATCGTTGCGACGCGCTGTTTACCATCGGAGAGATTTACAAGGACGATCTCAACCATCCGGAGGAGGCGCGGGCCACTTTCCAGGAATTTCTGCACCGCTATCCGCACAATCGGCTGGTCGACGATGCCCAGCAGGCCATCGTCGAACTGGACAAGCAGGCGGAACAAGACAGGAAGGCCGAGGCCGAGAAAAAGGCCCGCAAAGAAGCGGTCGACCAAAGCAAGGGTACCGCGGTCAAGGATTCTCAGACTACGAATGCAAACGCTCCCGTTTCCGAGCCAGCCTCCGAACATTCGCCTGATCGCCACTCTGCAACGGGTGCCCCACTTCTCGCCGGTTTTGCCAGAAGTGGGAATCTGCCGCGGGTGACCGGAATCCGGCACTGGTCCACGCCTGACTACACTCGCGTGGCCATTGACCTGGAAAGCGAAGTCAAGTTTGCCTCGCAGCGCATCGCTCATCCCGACCGCATCTTCTTCGATCTGCGCGACACCAAGCTGGCTTCTACCCTGGTGGGCAAGACCTTCGATGTGGATGACGGCTTCCTGAAGAAGATTCGCGTGGCGCAATTTCAGCCTGGCCGCACCCGGGTGGTGCTGGAAGTCGACGATCTCTCCGATTACGACGCGTTTCTGCTGCCCAATCCTTACCGGCTGATCGTGGACATCCACGGCAAGGATGCTCGCCAGAAAGACGCGAAGTCGGCGCAGGCGAAGCTCGAGAACGACGTGGCGACCGCCGACGTTGAGGCGGCGCCCAAGGCCGGGGCATCGAAGGCCGAGACCAAGGCCGGGACCAAGACCGAGACCAAGGCCGGGACAAAGACCGATGCGGCCACGTCCGGCGCGAAGGCCGATCTGCGAGCGCCAGCCGCGGCGCCAGACGACCAGGATGAGGACGCCGCGAACCCGATATCGAAGAGTGAAGCCACCAAGACTGAAGCCGCGGGCACCAGGCCGCGCCTGTCTGCGCCAGGGGCTGTGCATACCACGGTAGATCCCAAGACCGGGGTGAAGAAGGTCATCGTCGAGGCCGACCGTGACGAGTCCGCTCCAGTTCAAGTCGCCAAGCTTGAGGCGCCGGCGAAGCACGCTGTTTCGCCCGCTGCCCCGAACACGAGCGGCAGCCAGCCGGACTCCGATTCCACCGTTGCCGAGGAAAAATCAGCGGCCGATTCGCCGGCCGCCAGACCTGCCGCAAGCAAGTCTGCGTCCCGCCTCGCCCATAGCCGGAACACAGCCGATCTCGACATTCATGAAGCGAAACCAACCTCGAGCGGCGACCGTTCGCTGATTCGCGCCCTGGGATTGAAGATTGGCAGGATCGTGATTGATCCCGGCCACGGCGGCCACGACACGGGAACCATCGGGCCCAATGGGCTGGAAGAAAAAGATCTGGTGCTCGACGTCGGCCGCCGCCTGGGCAAGCTGCTGGAGGCGCGCCTGGGCGCCGAAGTCGTTTACACCCGCAAAGACGACACGTTCATTCCTCTGGAAACGCGTACCGCGATCGCCAACCAGCAGCGCGCCGATCTGTTCATTTCCATTCACGCCAATTCCAGCGATGACCCGGAAGCGCGCGGGGTCGAGACTTACTACCTGAATTTCACCTCGTCGCCGGAGGCGCTGGAAGTGGCGGCGCGCGAGAATGCGGTTTCGGAGAAGTCCATCTATGAACTGCAGGACCTGGTGAAGAAGATCGCGCTGAAAGAAAAAATTGAAGAGTCACGTGAATTCGCCGGCGACGTGCAGCAGTCGCTGCACAGCGGCCTGGCCGCGAAGAGCCCGGGCATCCGCAATCGCGGGGTGAAGAAAGCGCCGTTTATCGTGCTCATCGGCGCCAACATGCCGTCGATCCTGGCCGAGATTTCCTTCGTCAGCAATCCCGGCGACGAGCACCGGCTCGAGACTGGCGAATACCGCCAGCGCATTGCCGAGTCGCTCTATCGCGGCATCGCCAAGTACGTGAGCGGATTAAGCGGCGTGAAAGTGGCCAGCAAGATGGACAAGCCCACCGGCCAGTGAACCGGCAGAAAACCGCGTTTCCGCCAGGAAGCGGAGCTATCGGGGTTTCTGGATGAGATCCGATACGAGTGGCAGCCGCCTACTGGATCGCGCTGCCCACCTGCGAGAAGATGCCGTTCGCATTCGATCCGATCAGCCGGACTGTCCCCACCACAATGACGAGAATCACGGCCAGCATCACCGAGTATTCGGCGACGTCCTGACCGCGCTCGTCCGACCAGAGATTAGAGAATAAATTGCACATAAGTACTTTTCCTGTCGCTCCTAAACCGCGCCCGGGACGGGCGAAGTCGCCTCACCCGAAGTCGCCGCACCCGAAGTCGCCGGAACCTTGTACTCCGGAGAGCCGAGCCACAATGCGTCGGCATCCTGCATCACGGCCTGCAGTCCGACCTGAAACTCCGAAGTCCCCTTCAGCTTCTTGATCCAGACCACTCGATACTGCCCCTTGCGCTGGCGATAGAAGATGGTGACCTCGTCCAGCAGGGTCAGTTCACGCCGCACCGCGCCCAGCCGCAATCCGCCCGGAGTCACGTCAAGGGTGTGGGCGAGTTCCTCGAATTGAGCGCCGGAACTGTCCTTGCCCTTGATCCTTATCGGAAGCACCGCCTTGGTTCGGCTGCCGGTGCGCTGATTGTTGTCTGCACTGCTTTTCCGCATCTGGTCACCTGCAGCTAGTGTGCCCCCACTGCTGCCGTTTGGGAATGGCTCCGAGGTGTGGGGGCACGGTGGTAACCACCCGCTGGAAAGGCTGTCAGATCAGGCATTTGCAAGCCCTCGGGAACTTTTGCCCCGGGCTTGTGGTCTAATGAACACAGGGATCTCACCGGCCCAAGAATCATCGGCCCAGGGATTAGGGATTGAGGATGCGCGTCTCCCGTTCTGTCGGCATCGCGGTTTTTCTTGGAGTTTTCCTGGCTGTGGCGTTGGCCGCGGACACGCCGGCTACCACGCCACCGGCGCAGCTGCCCGCTCTGTTGCCGTCGGAGTTCGGGGGATGGAGGATGCAGGGCGCGGCCCAGGCCAGCAAAAACCCCGCCGCCGCCGATCCCGCCAATTCCTCCATTCTCGACGAATACCGCTTCACTGACTTCGCCGCTGCCACCTACACCCGCGACGATGGCCGCACTCTGAAGATCCGCGCCGCGCGTTTTGCCGACGCCTCGGGCGCATTCGGCGCCTACACGTTCTATCTGCAGCCGGAGATGGCGAAAGAGGAAATCGGCGACCAGGCCGCGACTCTGGGCCATCGCGTGCTCTTTTACCGCGGACACGTGCTCGTCGACGCGCAGTTCAGCCAGGAGTCCGCCATGTCGGCGGCTCAGCTGCGTGAACTCGCCGGATTGCTGCCGCGTCCTGGCGGAAACGCGGGCAATTTGCCGAGCTTCATTCAGTACCTGCCGCCTCGCGGCTACGTTCCCAACACACAAAAGTACGTCATGGGGCCGGGAGCGCTGGCCGCTCTGGCGCCGCCGGTTTCCGCCGACCTGGTGGATTTCGGCGCGAGCGCGGAGGTCACGCTGGGGCGCTACAACACGTCGAATGGGGAAGAGACCTTGATGTTGATTTCCTACCCCACGAATCAGATGGCAGCGGACCATCTGCGCCGCATCGATGCCGCGCACCAACTGGGTCAGCCGCAGGCGGGAGTTTCGACGATCGAAAGCGCAGGTTCGTTCCACGCCAAGCGAACCGGGCCCATCCTCGTTGTGGCCAGCGGGCCCGCTTCCGACAGCGATGCCAAATCGCTTCTCGACATGGTCAATTACGAGGCCAGCGTCACCTGGAACCAGGCCACCGATCAGCATGAGGTCAGGGATCTCTACCTGCTGATTCTCAATGTCGTCATCCTGTGCGCAATTCTCGGCGGGCTTGCGATCGTGGCGGGCGTGGCCTTCGGCGGATTTCGCATTCTGATGAAGCGCTGGTTCCCCGACCGAGTTTTTGACCGCCCCGAGCAGATGGAATTCATCTCGCTGCACCTTACCGAGATCATCGTGCAAAGTCCTTCCCCAAGTGGAGACGAAGGGGCGCAGCAGACCGGCCAGAACCCCTCTTGATGCCGGGTAAGTGGCTTTAGAAATATCGGCTTACGCACTGAATCAGGCGCTTTCGTCTCAAATTGTTACACTTTTTCCCGGTATTGATTGGTTTTGTATGTTATTGAAAACAAAGACATTTATTTAACAAAAATCGCTTGACACCCCCGTTTTTGGACTCATAAGATTTCGGCAGAAAGTTTTGACGGAATCTAAAGCCTCCGTTGGAACTATTCTCCCTTGAAGAAGAGGCCGCCCAGTTGCCGGGTGGCCTTTTCGTTTGTTCTTCTGGTCCTCCCCGCGCAGAGTAAACTTCCGCTGACAGCGTTGATGAGGAATACGGAACTGTGCGCCGTGTTCTTCGTATCATCAGTTGAGAGTATTTCGTTTGCATTCGATCAGAATCATCAAAATCCCTGGAGGATCTCATGTTCTGCGACGCATGCGGCACAGCCGTACAACCGGGGCAAGCATTTTGCAGCAAGTGCGGAAAACAGATTGTAGGTCCCATCTCAGTCGCGGGACCGCGTCCGGGGCGGGTGCAATCGCACCTTCAGTTGCTGGGCATTCTGTGGCTGGCGATTTCCGCCTTCAACGCGGTGGGCGGCCTGATTCTGCTGGTTCTCGCTAACACTCTGTTTTCGCATCTGCGCGAGATGAACAAAATCCCGCCGGACGTGCCCGTCGGCTTCCTGACGGCGCTGTTCAGCACGATCGGAATTATCATTCTGGCCAAAGCAGCTTGCGGGTTCATCACCGGCTGGGGATTGATGAAGCGTGACTCCTGGGCGCGCATTCTCGCGCTGGTGCTGGCGTTCATCTCGCTGTTCAATATTCCGTTCGGCACCGCCATCGGCGTCTACACGCTGTGGGTGCTGCTGCCCGCCCAGTCGCAGCAGGAATACGATGCGCTGGTCGCGGCGCAAGCCGCGTAAGCGTTCTCAAGATCAGGCTGCGGAAAAAGCCGCGAATGCGTGCGCCGCCGTGGAAGAGCGGCGCTTCAGCGCCGCGTAAGCGGTTTGAAATCAATGCGGCCTTTAGCCCCGGTGGCTATTCGCCGATCGACGAGCGAAGCGAGGGAGCTTGCGGGCACAATCGAGACTCATCAGCAAAGTGTGGGATTCAAACTCAGCAAGGAAAAAGAGTGGGCTGTTTCCGGTCGAGCGAAGGATTCTCGCAGGCCATCCCTGACGTCCCCGCCTGATTCTGCTCCTATTCGGCGGCATCCCTAACAGCCCATGAAAAAGGATCTATGGCATTGAAAGATCAAAGATCTGAGAATTTCGTTCTAGGGAAAGGCTAGCGCCGTGGCAGGCAGGAAAGAAGATAACCGAGGGAGTTGACCGGGAGGATGATGGGTCCTGACTCGTAGCGCAATAGCGTCTTAGACAACATTTGAGTCATTACCGCAGCGTTCCGTTGACTTCCATGCGCCGCCTTCCTAACATGGCACTCTTGAAGCCATGCTCCAACTCCCCATGAATCGCCCCATGAATCGCCCAGGCATGAATCGAAGCGGTCACGTTCTCGGCGCACTCTTGCTGCTGGCCGCAAGCAGCAGCTCACTTGTCGCACAAGCTGCGCCCGCGCCCGTCGCGCCGTCGGTGGTTGTGAACTGGACCAGGAAAACGCCCAACCGCACCACCCCCACGTTGCAGGCTGTAGTCAATCCCATGTTGCGCCCGGGTTCGCCGATCCACGATGCCTCCATGGCGGCTCTCGGCCGGCTGGGCTGCGACTATGTTCGCTACGCTTTCTGGTTCCCCTATCCCAAGCTGGTCGTGGCCGAGTTGCGGCCTCCCGACCAGACTCAGACCTACTGGGATTTTCAGTACATCGACCCGCTGGTTGAGGATTTTCTAACCGCCGGCGGCGCCCATCCCAGCGTCTGGATGTTCAGCACGATTCCGCAGTGGATGTTCACCACTCCCCAACCGGTTGTCTATCCCGGCGATCCCAATCAGGTCTTCTGGAACTACTCCCAGGGCTCGGAACTGAGAGACGTGCCGGCTTTGGCCAACTACTATGCCCGTCTGGCCAGCTGGTACACCCAGGGCGGCTTCAGCGACGAGTTAGGCAAGTTCCATGCCTCCGGCCACCACTACGACATGCGCTACTGGGAGATTTTCAACGAGATCGACGGGGAGCACGAAACCACCCCGGAGCAATATGTCGAACGCTACGACGCGATCACCGAAGCGGTCCGCAAGGTCGTGCCCGGGATGAAGTTTGTGGGCCTCGCTCTCTCCAATCCCGAGGGCGGGGCGCGCATGTTCGAATATTTCCTCGACCCCAGGAACCACAAGCCGGGCACGCCGCTCGACTACATTTCCTTCCACGTGTATGCCACGCCGAGCGCCGATCAAACCCTCGACCACTGGCAGTTCACCTTCTTTGACCGGGCGCAAGAATTTCTTGCTGCCACCCGATATATCCTGCGCACCCGCGATCGCCTCTCGCCCTCCACCAAAATCATGATCAACGAAGCCGGCTCGATCCTCGCGAGCGACTCCGATCAAGGCGATCCCACCCACGTGGAGAAGCCGATTCCTCCCGCCTATTGGAATCTGAGCGGGGCGCTGTATGCCTATCTCTACCTCGAACTGGCCAAGCTCGGCGTGGATGTCGTGGGCGAATCGCAACTGGTCGGTTACCCCAGCCAGTTTCCCAGCGTCACCATGGTGGATTGGACCAACGGCAAGCCCAATGCGCGTTTTACGATCCTCGAATTGCTCAAGCACAATATCGGCCCCGGCGACGACTTCGCCGACACCGAGGTGCACAATGGTCCGCCCGCGGACGCCGACGCCATCGAAGCCCAGGCTTTCCTCCGCGGCAGCCAGCGCAAGCTGCTGCTCGTCAACCAGCGCAATCGCGAAATCGTTGTCGAACTGCCGAAAGAGTGTGTGGGAGCGACCGTGGAAACGATCGGAGGAACTTCACCCGACGTCGTGAAGCAGTCCGTGGGAGACGCAAAGATTCGCCTGCTGCCCTTTGCCGTGTCGGTGGTCACGCTGAAGGACTAGAGCCGATCTGGAGTTGTCGACGGCCTCCAGGAATCAGGGGATGGTCAGCCTTGACAACCGACGACGGTCGTCACTCCATCGCTGGCCCGCGATCGGTCGCCTATGGCCCCGTGGAAGAGCGGCCCTTAAGGGCCGCGCCCGCGATCGCCTGGGAGGAGCCGGGCTTCAGCCCTGGTGGATTGAGGGCCTAAAGGCCATTCGCTTTGGGGCGCCGGGAACGCGGCGCTGAAGCGCCGCTCTTCAACGGCTGCGCGGGCTGCGTCGCAAGACCAGCAGTTCCCAATGGCCCAGACAAAAACGAAGCCGCCGCTCTTTACGCTTTCTCCCGCCACATTTAGAATCGAAGACAAGCCGACGTAGCTCAGTTGGTAGAGCAGCCGATTCGTAATCGGCAGGTCAGCGGTTCAAGTCCGCTCGTCGGCTCCACGTTTTACGCGGGTTCCAAGCATCTCAGCCATCGGAACCCGCTTTTCTTCTCCCATTTCTTATCCCATACCCGACATGACATGCCGATTCGTCTCAGACAAGCGTCAGGCATTGCCGATGCGTCCCGCCTTCGCCAACTTGTCGAGTGCATCGGAGACGACTTCGGGCACGTCCTTGATGTAAGAGTCTTGTGTCACTGCAACAGAGGCGTGACGCAGGGCGCGCTGGATTACTATATCCTGCACGCCTTGCTTGTGGAGTTCAGTTGCGACTCCACGGCGGAACCCATGCCAGCCCTTCCATTCCAAATTCTTCGTCTTCAGGAGCGGGAGAACGATTCGGAGGATGTTGCTTGGTTGCATCGGGGGCAATGGCATCCCTTCCCGCGACACTCCAACTTGTACCCGTCACAGGTACCGTAAAGAGAGGGATTACATTGGCAGGATGGTTTCGCATTCGTATGGGTCATAATTCCCCCCGCCCGACAGTGACCACTCCGAACATTTCTTCAAAGGGATCTTTTTCCTTCAGCATCTTGGCAGTCACACCTGTGTTGTGCAGAAGGTTGCGAATAAAAACGACGAGAGGTTCCCAATACGGGTATCCCTCCCTCCAAGTCATCTGGCGAGAGCATTCGCCCTGATGAACGACTTCCACTTCGCCAGTTTCCTTCCAGATGACGATGGCATTATGTCCCCTGACATCTATTCGTTTTTTACAGACGGCACAAGACATAGTCGGGAAACAGCCGCCGTTTGCTCTTTGATAATTGATATTCATAACCCCCTCCGTCCATCAAACGACCGAACTGACAGAGTGCGTCTTGCATTGCGTGCATCCCGCAACATTCCGGAGATGCAGCAATAGATACCGTCTGGTGTCAACACTCTGCCGCCCGACTTGGGTCTGCATTCCAAAACGTTACGAGGCTGAGATGTTGGCTCTTGGGGAGACGGGTCTACATGATTTCTTCCTTCCCTACTTTGCGGGAAACATACTTCAACGAAAACGGATAGGAAAGGCGGAAGCGGCTCTTATCTGGGAACGGAGGGAATCATGCCCGACGAACTGAAACCAGAAGAAATTCGTCACGCGTATTGGGGCGGAACACTTGAAGGCGACAAGATTCTGTGGACGCATAGGAACATTATTGTGTTCTTCGAAGAACACAGTTTGAAGTTGAAGGATGTGTTACAACATATCGGCCCGATTGAACTGACGCACTCCTGTGGACGATGCGGCAAGACGGGGTTGGCGATTTCATGGCATCCCTTCCGCTCGGGCTGCTGAAGGCGACAAAGGGAACGACTGAACTCACCCCCAGCGTCATCGGTGGACCACAAGGTAAGACATGGCAAGGTCTGAAAGATGTCATTGGCGGGGGATTGCAAATGATTCAGGAACCCGCTGCCTTTGTTGCTCCTGAAGAATCGCAATTATCGAAGGAAGGTCTACTCTCCGATGTAGCGGAGGGGGTGACGAACGCTGGAACGAAGGCTGTGACGAAGGCAGTCACCGCTGCAACAAATGTCAAGAATCTAGTTCGCCCGCCCGAGGAAGTTGAGGCACAGGTCACTAAGGACGCTATCAAACACGTTCTCGGAAGCAAGGCTGACGCGGATGTCATCGATGAAGCCGCTGACCGTATCGGCAAGACGAAATTGTTTTCAACCGTCGAGAATGAACTGAAACTTGTCAAGCCACAGGTTGACGCGGAACTCACCGCTGCCAATGCAGAACTCGACAAGGTACTTGCTAACAGTTCTGCTCGGGTCCAAAGCGCGGGAACGCAACTTCACAAAGTCTTTGATGACCTGATTCAGAATGCCCGAGCGGGTGTCGGGGACTCCTCCGAAGCCGAGAAAGCAATAAATACAGTCCGTGACCGAGTGCTCCCGAAGATAGGCGACGGTGATCTGTCCGTTCAAGAGACGAACAATCTCAAACGGTTAGTCGGGGATGAAATTAAGAAGTTTCAACCGCCTGACATGCTGAATACAGCGGGCAAGAACGAACAGGAAGCATATCGTCAAGCGTACTTCAAACTCCGCGACCTAGTTTCTGAAGCCGAACCTGCGACAAAGGACTTGAACAACAAAATCTCAAACGGCATTAGGCTTCAGGATTTGTTGGAGAGAAAGTTCCCGCAACTTGAGACCCCTGAAGCCGCGAGAGCGTCGTATCAGGGAGTACGGTCAGAGGCAGCGAAAACCTTTGTGAAAAAGGCGACCATCGGTACAGGCGTAGCAGGACTGACCGAGGAAGTCGCACGGCGAGGAATCAATAAAGCCGTACAAGCAGCGAAATCGAAGAACGATTAACAAATTACTGAACACGCCCACCTTTTTGCTTGACGATGAAGCAAACCCTTCGTGCGGATGCGCGGTCACTTGATGCGCTAAAACCGAAAGAAACTGTATGGTTCACGACGAGAAATAGGGTGTCGTGGCCCCACTAGTTTTTGGAGAAAGGTAGAACAAGTCATGCTTTATTCAACTCCCGCGTCAGTTTCCGTTTATTTGGGTCCACCCGTTGATGGAGACGGCACACAGACAAATCCGAATTTCCAAAACGGGTCTCTCGAAGTCGGTCCTAATAATGCCTGTGCTGAACTTCAGAGGACGCCTGCAATGACAAAAGTCTCGATATCGGGAACGGGCGTCAAGCAGGTCGGTAGTCCATCACAATTTCAGGTCACCGTCTCCCTGTCCACGGGTTCACTTCAACTCGAAGGTCATGTGATGGACGCATCGAACAATGTCACAGATCCGCCACTCGGGACGTTTGTATGGAAGTCGGAACAACGGTTCGTTGCGACTGTCGATTCGACAGGACTGGTCACACTTGTGGGGCGCGGCTCCTGTACGCTCGAATGCAGGTATTCGCGTGCCGCATCGTTGCCGTGGACGTACGCGACTCCGAGTCCGACAGAGGGGATGTCCGTTTTCGCGACGTGCGACTTGACGGTGACTCCGTGATACTTTCCCCAAATGACCCTTCATGGGACTTCATTCCAGCGGGGTACGGTTGGCGACCCCGCCCAGATCCGAATTCACCCAATTCTGAAAGACCACGGGACGCGACACATGATCGTCCTCGGAGTCATTTCAACCCAAAGACCAAAGAACTTCATCTCAATCTCGGCTGTGACTCTATCGACCCCGATTACATCAACAAGATGTTGTCTGTTGCGCGGGAGAAGTGGGGTGAGGTCTCCGCGATCTGTATCTACATTTCACAGGAAACGTCTTTCCGTGAGGGGTGGAAACTCGCGGAATGGAAATTCGAACCGATGTTGAACCCTGACAGTGGTTCGGTTCAGATCGCGTTCTGTCAGCGTCCCGCGAAAACGGTCAAGGAATCCGAATCCGTTCCTGAGGAGAAGCCCTTCAGACGTTGGATGAAATTGACCTTAGGCGTGTAACGACGGGCAATGCTCATTGACTGTTCACAGCGATCTCATGTGACGCAACAGTCGGTGGTTCGACTACGGCTTCTCCAATGTCGCGTTGATAGTGACATTTCCACCAGCACTGACGGTCATCGTCCGGTGCCACGATTTCAGCCCTTCCTTCTCTATTAACACCAAGTGCTCCCCCACAGACAACTGAATTGTCGAAGGGGTACTGCCCATAAATTTTCCGTCAACGTTGATGTCAGCACCTTCAGGTATGGACTTGACGGTCACAGTCGCGGGCTGTTCTGCCTGTGGGTTGTCGGTTGCAGGCTCCTGCTGTGGAACAATCGAAGTCTCTGCGACTGGTTTATCGGAGGGCTTCAACTTGAGCAGGGCGGTTTTAGCCTCATCTTGTCCGACTGGAATTAACCGACCCCCGCCCCGCCAATTTCCAGTCAGAATGACCATCTCCAAGTACACCGTCTCATTCGGCTTGACATCCACTTCCAACGGTGCTGCGTTTTTCATGCTGGATTCGAGATTATGCTTCCCCGGAGCGAGTTGCAGAGAGATGTATCGTCCATTTTCTAGTCGGGCAACCTGATTGCCGTCAGCGTAAACGGATGGCTTCAGAGCCGAACCCGTGAACTTGCTAGGGCGATAAACGATGACGGTGCCATTTTGGGCTAGGGCTGGCAGGCAGGAAGCAGCAAGGGTGAAGACCGCCAGAGTCTTGTTCATGCCTGTCATATTAGCCCTCACACCAGAACTT
>Ga0181533_1004263_pt1 | contig 14781 bp, 12 predicted proteins | sample PEATcosm2014_Bin_45_FD_119772 | JGI IMG/M metagenome (GOLD analysis project Ga0181533, IMG submission 119772) | Peatland microbial communities from MTU Mesocosm Facility, Houghton, MI, USA - PEATcosm2014_Bin11_60_metaG | ecosystem: Environmental > Terrestrial > Soil > Wetlands > Peat | place... | reverse complement strand
GCCCCCAACAACCGCCGCTCCTCCAACTTCTGAAAATCACGCCGCACTCCTGCCGGGTTTCCCATGACCGGAGAGTAGCACAATATCTTAGGAATGTCACTATATTATTCAATGCTCAATAGAGCCGTCATTCACTCTATGACAAAAGCCGAACTTCCCAGGTTCGAGAAGTTCGGCTTTGCAATGCACGATCATTGAACCAATCTGCATTGCAGCAGCGAACAGTCGAGTAGCTACAGAAATGATCGTGCACGCGTATGCCACTCACCGCCAATTGTTCAGTTCCGGCAAACCACAGAGCGTCCAAATCTTTAAATCGCCTAGTAGTCCCACTGTTTGTTGCGCACGGGTTCTAACAGTTTCTGCACTTCTGCTACAAGTAGCAGGTCAACCGGTTCCTGATGCCATTCAACGTTGCGTCGCACAGATTCAGGATTTGCGGAGCTGAAGAGAGTAGTAGGAAGGCTGGGGTTCTGGCTGGCAAATTGTAGAGCCAGCTTCGCGATGGAACTACCTTGCTTTCGACAGAAGTCGGCCGCTGCTTTGAAAGTAGCTCGGTCTTGAGGACTTGCAGGATGCCAATCCGCAGGTCCACGGTCTGTCAACAAGGCGCTGCCAAATGGAGAACCATTGATAATTCCAATTCCCTTGGCCTCGGCAATAGGCAGCAATTCTGTAATTCGCGTGTCGTTAAGGCAGTAGTGATTATGAACTAGGGCGGCATCCACATCGAGCGAAGAAAAGATTCTCGTCCAAAGATCCATTGGATAAATTCCGAAACTGACGCCGCCTATCCGCCCCTCTCGTTTCAACTCCAGCACCGACTCATAGCCCTCCGTGAGAGCCCACTCGGCATGCTTACGGCCCTGGTATTCGATATCGTGGATGTGAATCAGATCGAAATAGTCAGTTCCCAAGCGTTCAGCACTCTCGTCAATCGACTTGCGAATCCGGATGCGTGAGTAGTCAAGTGTGTCTTCGCCGTAGGTGCCGGACTTGGTGTACTTGCCCACCTTCGTCGAGAGATAATACAGGTCGCGCTTGACGCCTCGTAATGCCTTTCCGAGAACTGTCTCAGAGACTGTCCCTGCATATGCGGGCGCGACGTCGAAGTAGTTGATCCCGCATTCCAGTGCCACATGCACCGCCTTGATGGCTTCCTTTTCATCGACAGAACGGAAAACGCCACCGAGAGATGAAGCACCGAAGCTCAGCCGGGAAACCTTCATCCCGGTCCGTCCAAGAATATTGCGTTCCATAAAAGCTCGCGCGATGATATCGCGATTCAGCGCACAATGAAGAGTCGAGCGCAGCATGCGATCGAGCGATTGTTTCACAACCGCACCGCTTTTACTTTGTGCCACTCGACGCTCGACAGCAGTGTGCCAAAGTGTCCGGGAACTGGCGAGCCCACATTGGAGCTCGAATACAACTTACTTGCTATCCATCGCTCTCTTGCACTTCCACGACCGCTTTCATCATCCCAACTTTTTCGGAGAGCTTTTTGAACCGCGCAGGCACTTCGTCAAGAGTGAGTCGATCAGTAATCCAAGGCTCGGTATTGATCTTGTTTTCTTCAAGCATCCGGATAATAGATGGGAACTGGCCACAACTGTTTCGGCTCGCATGAATCGTGATTTCACGCCGATGCAGCAGCGCGTCATCAATTCGCACCGGATCACGCGTTAAGCCCACGAAAACAAGCCGCCCTCCAGGAGCTACATAATTCAGACTATCTGCCATGGCGGTCGCGCTGCCCGTAGCATCCAATACCACGTCAGCCAGTCGTCCATCAGGCGTTGATACGGCTTCGACACCCAACTTGTGTGCAAAGCGTCTTCGCCAATCGTTGATTTCTATGACTGCCACCTTCGCCCCCATGGCCGTGGCGAACTGACTCGCCCCAAGCCCGATGGGGCCGGCCCCGACCACCAGCATCTCTTCACCCGGCCGCAATTGGCTTCTCTTGACGGCATGAGCCCCAACTCCCAACGTCTCGACCAGAGCGAGTTGATCAAGCGACAGTAGTTCTGATTTGTGCAATAGCTCGATTGGGACCCCTAGAAAGCCCTGCATGCCTCCATCGACATGTACACCAAGCAACCGAAGCTGTTCGCAGCAGTTCGTTCTGCCCACTTTGCAAGTGCGGCATTGGCCGCAACTCATGTATGGTTCGATGGCGCATCGATCGCCCGGGCGAAGTCCTCGGGTATTCTCGGGCACTTCCACTATTTCGCCCGCAAGCTCGTGCCCCAGGACGCGTGTGTATGTGTATATTGGGTGCCTCCCAGCGAGAGCATGGAAATCGCTTCCACAAACACCAACTCTATGAATCCGAACTAGGGCTTGTCCACCGGAAGGCACTGGGCGTGGGACCATGACCTCGACAAACTCGCCCGGGGCATTCAGCAAAATTCTTCTCATAAAAGGATTCCTCGAAGGGCGGCTAGTAAGAGACTTGCTTATATTGGTCCAGCCATCCGCCGCAATGAATTGTAGGGCACGATCCAACTTCCGTCAAGCTGATCCCAGCGAGCTCTCGGCGGACACTTTTGTGATGTCTGAGCGGAACACACGATTCAAAAGGGCTGGGTGCGGATCATTCCTATCCTGAAACGCTTGACATTCAGAATTAATGAATGATAAAGTTCGCGGTCACATTGGCCCATCCAAACGCCGCGTAGGCACTGCGCGGTGCCATCAATTGGACTGGTCACGGCAATGTGCGCCGAGGTTTAAGAGCGTGAGAATGCCTCACAAGACAAGGAGTAGCGGCGAGCATACTCTTATCGGCGCAATCTGAGGCGAAGGGCGAGTTCTCTGCGGAACCTCCCGCGCCGATTGCGTAGCGGATGCAAAGAACAAAAGAACATATGACCAAACGACTTCGTTCACAGATCGCATGCCTTCTGCGACACAAATGCCGGTGTAGTGTCTGCCCATCAAATTCTCGCAGCGGATTTTGGGAATGAGCTACGCCATGCAGCCTACCCTTACAATTCCAGCTCTCGATGTCGCGATCATTCTGTTGTACATGTGCGGCATATTGACCATTGGCCTGCTGTCCGTGCGTCGGATCAAAATCACGGGCAACGTGTTTTTTCTCGCCGGACGATCGCTGTCGTGGCCGTTCGTCGGTGCGGCGCTATTCGCATCCAACATTTCGACCATCCATCTGGTTGGACTTACTGCGTCCGGCTACAACGAAGGTCTTGTTTGGGGGAACTTCGAATGGATGGCATCGTACACGCTCATCCTGCTGTCGCTCGTGTTCGCTCCATTCTATTTTCGAACCCGCATAGCAACTTTGCCGGAATTTCTGGAGCGCCGGTACAGTCCCGCGTCGCGCTCATTCTTGGCTTTCATGGCAATTGTTGCAGCCTTGTTTATCCACATTGGCATGAGTCTGTACGCCGGTGCAGCAGTTTTCCACCGCTTTTTTCGTATTAACGTAGTCACCTCGATCGTGATCATTTCCACAGTCGTCGGGATTTACACCGTGCTCGGCGGCCTACGAGCCGTCGTCATCACCGAGACCGTCAATACCGCGATCCTCATACTGGGAGCGTTATTGATTTTGGCGTTTTCTCTGGCCGCATTGCCTGGCCACGGAATCCATTCAGTGGAACAGTTTAGGGCCGCTGCGAAGCCGGAACAATTATCGATGCTGCACACTCACGACTCGGCAGGTCTGAGCTGGTATGCCGTGCTGCTTGGTTACCCGATTCTCGGCATATGGTATTGGTGCACAGACCAGACTATTGTTCAAAGAGTGTTAGGTGCGCGCAGCTCAGAGGATGCTCAATTAGGCCCCCTCTTTGCCGGGTTTCTCAAGATCTTGCCTGTATTTCTGCTCGTGCTGCCTGGCGTCATCGCATATGTATTGTTCCATGACATCATCGGGCACGAGAGCAACCAGACGCTGCCGGTGCTCATTGAGCAATTGATTCCGACAGGGGTGCGGGGCGTGATCACTGCGGCAGTCCTGGCGGCCCTGATGAGCGCAGTGGCAGCCGCTCTCAACAGCATCGGAACCCTTGTAGCTGTTGACATAGTGGCACGGCTACGACCCAGCACCTCCGATCGTGCGCAGGTGACCATTGGCCGTATTAGTTCAGTCGTTGTCATGCTGCTGGCTATGGCCTGGTCAACCCAAGGTGGACGATATTCGAGCATCTTCGAAGCGATTAATGCCATTGCAGCTGACTTGGCCCCTCCGATCACGGTCGTGTTTTTGTGGGGAGTGCTGTGGCGTCGAGGCACCAAGCAAGCTTCGCTATACACACTGATTTCGGGCTTCACCATGGGAGCGATTGCGTTCATCTTGGACCTCCCTGCGTTCGGCACGGAGAAGATCGTTACTCACCGCTGGGGTATTCCTTTCATGATGCAGGCCTGGTGGATGTTTTGTATTTGCAGCGTCATCTACGTTGTGGTCACGCTGCTCACGCCAGCACCTGCGCCCGAATCGGTGGACGGCCTGACCTGGGATCACCCCCTGGCCGCTGTGACCCAGGAAAGGTTTAAGGGTTTGTCCGACCCCCGCTTAATCGCAGCGGTCCTCGCAGTGACGGTCGGTGTTCTGTACTACATCTTCCGCTGAGGCCTGAGGTCAAGTGTCACCGAGAAGCGTAACTTTGGAACCTTTCGCGTTACGCGGATTCTTTTCGCAAGGGCAAACTGCCTAATGGGATTGATTTGTGGCTACGATGAAAATCGACACGCACCAGCATTTCTGGAAGTATAACGACCGGGATTACGTATGGATGACCGCTGGCATGGACAAACTCCGTAAGGATCACCTGCCGACGGACTTATCGCCACTGATCAACGCCGCTGGCATTAGTGCTACGGTTGCGGTACAAGCTCGACAATGTCTCGAAGAGAGTACTTGGCTTCTGCAACTCGCGGACGAGTATCCTTTCATCCGCGCGGTAGTAGGCTGGGTAGATCTCAGCAGCGATCGCGTTGTGGAGCAGCTTGAGCAGTTCGCTCAACACCCGAAATTCCGCGGTGTCCGACATGTCGTCCACGACGAACCGGATGACGAGTTTATGTTACGGGAGAGTTTCCTTAGTGGGTTGAGTCAGCTGAAGCGATTCGAGCTAACTTACGACCTCCTGCTGTTCCCTCGGCATCTTCCCATTGCATGCGATGTGGTAAAGCGATTTCCCGACCAACGCTTTGTGCTGGACCACATTGCCAAACCTCCGGTTCGAGCAAAAGAAATGGAACCATGGGCGCGTGACCTCAAACGACTGGCAGGTTTTGCCAATGTTTCTTGCAAGATTTCGGGGCTTGTAACAGAGGCCCAGTGGAATTCATGGGAAGCGCAGGATTTCGAGCCGTACCTCGATGTTGTACTCAGCGCATTTGGGCCGCAACGGCTAATGATCGGCTCGGATTGGCCGGTGTGCACTTTGGCGGCAGACTATAACTCGGTGATTAACTTAGAAACCAACTACCTTGCCCGGCTTTCGGGCGATGAACAACATGCAATCTTGGAAAAGAACCCCATAGAGTTTTATTCCATCCAGTTCTGAGCACAAACGGGGCGCACTTGCGCATGGCCCCAGTGTCGTTGCTTCCTGATCTCAATCGGTCTACGGCGACTGAGTGCGGGAGTTTGTCACCGTCAACGTAATCTCTATCGGCTTCGTCGTCTGCTGCTGCACAAAGACCACCAGATCCGTGCTGTCCAGATTGCGTTTCGTCCCGATCCGGACAGTTTCTGCTGGCAAAGCACGACCATCGACTGTGACTCTCGCCGCGTCGGCATTCCAATTCTTCACCAGGAGGGCGGGGTCGAAAAGCGGAGAGTTGTCCGAGGCTTGCAGCTTCAACTGCAGTTGCGGAGAAGTCCCGGAATTCCGGACTACCACAAACGCGCGTTCTGTCGGGTCATAGCCCTTGCTCTCAAATCCCTGTCCGCTGATCTCGATGGCCGCTGGATGCAGCCAAGATTTGGCCAGCATGGCCAGTTCAGCTGCGGGCCGATTCGTGAGCCCGTCCATAAGGATTTTAGTGATCGTGTCCTCACCTTTGGCGTACTCGGGCCAATAAATATGCGAAAGGGAAGAACTTGAAGCTCGATCAGGGGCGACTGCGCAACGACCACTGGAACCGATTAGACCCACCGGCCAATGATTCCACCATTCGAAGGTCGAACGCGTGTCCTCGCCGGTGTAGGTGCTGAAGGAGGCCGGTTGAGGCGCCACTTGGAAAGGCTTCCAACTCGACTTCAGATTCACTATCTGAATATTGGCATCGGGTGGGTTGGGCAAGGCTTCCGGAGGGTGCGGTAACCAGGAATAGTTTGCCGTCTGGCCCGCCATGTTTGCGAGAGTGACTGCGTCGTTCTGGATACTGTCCTCAGGGCGCGTGCCCGGACCAATGACAATTATGGTCTCCTGCCACTCGTGCCACATGTCCGGCGGCTGTACGCGGTCACTGTGGTGGAGGACCTGTTTTCTCACGGCCACTCCGTCGGGATAAACCGTGTAATACTCGTCAGCCCAATCGAACCACCCGGTGAGCGGGTCCTGGTGCGTGCCACGATAGAGAATGTCGGCAAGCGCATAGCGCCAGTGAACGACCGCGCGGGCAGCGCTGCTTTCCAGAATATTCACTCGTGAGTAACGCGTCTGTTTGTCAGACATGGGTTCGGCGTCGTATACATTCGAGCCGTGGTACCCGTCCTCTAGAAATTCATCGGTGTACCATTTTCCATTTTCGGTTACCCAGGCCGGGATATAGTTGAGACCATGCCAAAAGACCAGCCGTATTGGCGCATTGTCGAAGCGAACCACCACGTCCGATTCCGGCCCTAGTCGCCACAGCCGATCCCAGGTTTCCTGGTACTCCAAAGTTGCGTAGTAGGCACCGAACGGCCCTGTCCCCGGAGGTCCAGCAGGCAACACTGGCCAAGGCAGTACTTCTCCCCGTGGCGGGTGGGCCTGCGCAAAGTCGGACTGGATTTCCTCTGGAGCAAGGCCCCGATTATAGATACTCACCTCGTCCATCAAACCATCAAATGAATACCAGGTCGTGACCTTCGGGTGGATGTAGCAATAGGGAAGGACGGCATCGCGAATACGTCCTATCAGAAGGTCGATGGGATGGGTGGGTGCTTGGAGTTTACCGGAAGCATCCAGGTGTCCGACTTGCTTACCATCGATGTAGAGCCAAAGTCCGTGCGCTGAATCATATGTCCCAACAATAAAAGCCCATCTCTTCAATGGAATCGATGCTTCAGAAGTGACTGTTTGCCAGCGATCTCCAGCCTCGACCGACATGCCCACGTGGCCCTCAGCGTCGATGCCGAAAAAGTATCCGCCCTGCTGCTCGTCCTGATAGTCCACCACTGGCACCCAGTTCCAGGGATACGTGTTGGGAGCAACCCATGCGGCGACGCTTATTGCGCTCCCCATGGCCGGGACCTGTTTTGCGAGTCGCGTGACACTTGTGGTGTATCCGTCGAACCGCAGCGCGTTACCAGACACACCGTGAGCATATGCGTAGTATCCACTCACGTTGTCCTCAGCACCGCTGATGGCGTCCCTGGTTTTGGCACCGCTCGACTGATCAAACTCCCATCGGGCCACGGGACCGTTTTGCTGGCCAGCTGCCAGTCCAGCCAGCAAGATGGGAAATACCTTCCCAAGAATGCGCAGAAGCAGATGGTTCACGGTGCGCTGTCCTCCTGCACTGATAGACCTTCCTGATGCTGACAACATTGGTCGTACCAACTATCCAGCCAGAGGCCCTCATGCTAGGATCTCAGGCTAACACTTGTCAATGCTGATTTGTCACAAGGTTACCTGACCTGAACGGGACCAGCCCATGGCATACTGCTGCTCAGAATGGTTCAACCATCTGCGCATCCGGAGCTTTCTACTCCCCTGCTCTGGCAAACCGTGGCGCGAGGGTTCCACACGGCTGCTACCCCGGTTCTCGCCTGATAGGGAGATTGTGAAATGATTTTTGTCGGAGCGGTCCCGGCCATCTGCCATCGGTATGGGCGCGGTCGGGATCGCCCGATTTTGCGTTCCGTTTTGCAACGCTCCTCCGCGGCCAGATTCTGGTAAGACCGATTCCGCCGCCGAACTAACCACCATCTATCTATCCCGTCGGTAGCAGCAGTAGAGTGATCCGACCCAACATTGCACTGAACTACCGCCGCGTCAGATGTTCCACAAGGCGTGGATTTCGGTACAACGGTAAAATGTGGGGTTTGCGGATGGAATCACTGTGTATTCAATGAGGCTGGATAGGACCAGAAGGGAGGATTTTGGTACGCTCCAGAAAATGCTTATTCAGTTTGAGCATCCATCATCTGGATAGTGAGTCAACGATTTTCCAGGGCAAGGGAGCACATCGACCCCTGCCTTGTTCTCGCCCAGTCGAACGAGCTCACACTAAGCACACCGCAGTAACGGCACCTGTGCTCTGGTGGACCGCCATCAGTCACTTTAGAACGCAGAGTTCGCTTTGGCGTACGCCATAGAGTCTGGAGGTATTCATCGATCGGACGCGAATTTACAACGTACACGAGTGCGCGCGGAGGGACCTGTGTGAAAGTGATACCAGTGATACCGTTTTTATGGTCAATGCAGGTCGTTAGAGGTCGCCGGAGACAACCGACCCTAAGTCGAGAATGTGCTTGAAACCATCATAAACACAGGGTATTATCGCTATGTGTAGGAATCATCAGGACTTGCTAGAAATGGCGGTAATCGAATCCCTCTCCCTCCGCCATCACTCAGTTGGTGCAGAAGCACTTAGCCAGTCTCACTGGACGACTGGCACGGTCACACTTGGCTCATCTGGAGCACAAGTGGAGCACAATAAGGCTTCGGAGAACTGCTTCATTGCAGCGATCGCATCGGGCGATGCGGTCTTGATGTAGTGGTTCTGAGTGGTGGCGACTGTACTGTGCCGCAGGATACGCTGAATCACCGAATCATCCACGCCCAGGCGGTTCAGATTCGACGCCAAGCCCCTACGGAACCCATGCCAGCCGTGCCACCCGATCCCAGCCTTCCTGAGGAGATCCTGCATCTCCCTTCGATAGCAAGCCTCTAGATCGAGCGGTTTCCCGACCGTGTTTGCGAAAATCGGGCCAGCCACCGGAGTGCCACATCTCTTGCGATGTGCGTCAAGCCGTTCCCGTGGCCGGCAAGGCCGCCGATCAGCGTCACGCCCGCCTCTTGGAGAAAGCCGTCAATCGCAAAGCGCAAGGGCGGCGCGTTCTCGATTTCTTCCCAACTGTGAAAGATGCTCCGCCAATTGTCCACGTCTCCCCCGCAGAGCAACGTTTCCCGCATCTGGTCTATGAGCGCGAGTTGGTCCTCCGGGTCGGTCAGTTTCGCTAGCTCTTCCAGCTGTTTCGAGAAACGAAGGCCCTGCCCCGCCTGCCGCAAGTCTCGAACGTGGTGCTGCAAATTCTCGGGAACGACGCCCCTGGTAAGGTCCCAGACCTGAGCCATAAGACGCTCGTCGAGTTTCCCGCTGAGCGAGGGTAAGTCAGGAATCTTGCCCTCGTTGCGAAGCTCGACCATGGCGCTGAGGATTGCACGGTGATCGCTTGTTACGAATTGATCGGCTCGCAGCAGCCCGGACGCGATCGCGCCGTCCAGTTCCTTCGCCGATACACGCCATCAGTCTTACGCTTGATTCGTTCCGCCCACTGAACCGCAGCGGCGTCCAGCGATTCGGTTTCCAGCTCTACAACTGCGGCAGCCAACACGCCCCAAGTCATCGACAATCCCGAGGTCATCGTCTCCTCGCAGTTTGCCATGTACCCAAATTCTGCTGGGGTTGTATCTGCTTCAGTCTACGGCAATAACCAGATCTCCTGCGGTGGCGTGGAAAGCACAGAATGGCTGGTCACGCTCAAGTTCCCATCATGCTGTGACCATCTTCGCCGACCAGCTCTCTACGAATGCTCCGAAGCGGTCGAGTGCCTTCGAGAAATTGTCTCCGGCGGCGGCAAAGCCCAGGCGGAAATGCGAGGGCGCATCGAAGCAATCACCGGGAGCCAGCAGGATTCCACGCTTGGTGGCGGCCTGGCAGAACCGGCGGTCGTTCTCTCCGCTTACCAGCCAGGGGAACGCGGTCATGCCGCCTTGCGGCGGAATCCAGCCGAGTACGTCGCGATGGTCCGCCATGAAGCGATCGAGGAGCTTGAGGTTTCGGGTGGCGACTTCCTGGGTCTTGCCGAGCACGACGTCACGTTTGCGGATTGCGATTTCCGAAAGAATTTCTCCGGTGGTGGTGTTCGAGATCGAGAAGTAGGCGCGCGCGGTCCAGTATTGCTGGCGGCGCTGGGCGTCGTGCTCGATCACCCATCCCGTGCGCACGCCGGCAATCGAAAATGCCTTCGACAGGTCGGCGATCACGGTGGCGTGCGGCAGGCGCGCCGCTGATTTCGTTTGCCTTCCGTGGTAGATGGGATGGTAGACCTCGTCACTCACCAGCTGGATTCCGCACTTGGCGGTGAAGTCGTGCAGGGCTTCCATTTCGCCGTCGCCGATGGTCGCGCCCGTGGGGTTGTGCGGGCTGTTGACCAGGATGAGCTTGGTCTTCGAGTCGGCGAGCCGCTTGATCTCGTCGGGGTCGATGCGGAAGCCGTTCTCGCGGCGCACGCGATAGAAGCGGGTTTCTAAGCCAAGAGATTCCGGGAGCGCCGAGAAAGTAGTGAATCCAGGCAGCGGGATGATCACGTTCGCGCCGGGCTCGGCGGCCAGCCACATCAGGGCCACGAGCGCCTCGGAGGCGCCGGTCACGATTTGGACGGCCTCTACCAGGACATGCTGCATTTCAGCGATCGCCTCACGCAGACTGTCGGCGCCGGCGGGGCGGCTGTAGACCAGGTTGTGGTTCAGGAAGCGGTGGCGCGTTTCGTCGTCGGCGAGGGCGAGGATGTCTTTCACGGTCCAGGTCGGTCCGGTGCTCGCAGCGAGGTTGAATTCTATGTCGTGTTCGTACTGGTCGAGCCAGGCATCCAGCAGGAAGGGCTTGAGTTGCATGCCAGCACCTCGAAGGAGAAGTTGGTTCCTGTTATTGATTCTGCGAGTCGGCGCACGGATGATCTTTTAGTTTACGAGCGATGAGAATCCAGCGCCTAAACAGTTTGCTGCAAACCCACGTTGGGCGGCGTGTGTACTGCGGTTTGGGAAACCGCCATACACCGCAAGTCCTTGATAGACAACATGCCAAATGCCAAAACGAGTGGAGCACACGCGGAGAACAGTTGGTGGGCGCATTCCCGTCAGACCGTAGCCGGAATCTTCCCAGTTACTGCAACTTCGCGTACTCGGCTTTGGCTTCCTTCAGGATGGGGATGTCGGGGTCGGCGTCTTTCCAGAGGGGGAGGAAATCCTGATAAGCAGAACGGGCTTTCGCGGTGTCGCCCTGCATGGCATAAGCGCGGGCGAGTCCTAACCGGGCCAGCACTCCCAATAGAGAGCTCCCCACCATCCCTCGGTGGTCAATGAATTTCTGAAATTCGACTGCCGCTCGGTTGCCGTCGTGGAGTATGAGATGGGCTTCCCCACGCAAATAACCGAGGTGCGTTGGTGTGCTAACTTCGCTCGTGCTCGGCACCTTTAATAGTTCGATTGCCCGGTTCGGGTCTTTACGTTCCAGGGCGACCGACGCCCGGATCGTGGGCAGCCAATACCTCTGGACCAGCGTGCCCAGCGGGAAGGTCTTATCGAGTTCGGCCGCCAGCTTCTCCGCCCCTGCCGTATCGCCTGCCAGCGCCACACTGACTCAGACGTTCATGCTGCCTGGACTACCGGGTCGCACGGTTGTTTTCCAATCTAGGGTCCTGATCTTCTCACCCTCGGCCAGCACGAGCTTTTCGAGAGACAACTCTCCTTCGATCACTTGAATATGGAGGGAACGACGGTCAAGCGCAATCGTGCCGAAGCCGAAAGCCGTAGAGAAGAACGTTGTGAACGGACGAACTGGCACCGCGGGACCAAACCACAGCGTCTTCTGCACGGCCGAGTAGCGAAACCCCGCCAACGCTCCCAGCAGCGCGTAGCTGGCCATGGCACGAGCGTAATAGTTTCCACATTCGTATTCGTTCCAGGGATTTCGAACGCGGCCATCATAACGGCTGCGCAAAGCCTTAACGATGGTCAGTCCCTCTCTGACGAAACCCTCCGCAATGAGATGCGACGCCACCTGGTATTCAATGCCGGTCCAGACTTCATCGGAATACACAAAAGGTAAGGTGGGTTTTCCGCCCTTGGGCCAGGTACACACCAGCAATCCAGGTTCGTGTCCCATGGCATATCCAGGACGCTGCGCATTGGAATGCTGCGCGAGGTCACTCCTGAAATTGTGGTTGAAAATGGCCTGTAGATTCTTTCGGACATGCTCATGGGCCAGGGGCGTGTCGATTCCGTAGGTCCGAGCCATCCACGCTCCGATGACCCCATCAGACATGCATCCGCTACCGTATTGGTATTTCGGACCTTCCTCTTTCAGAAGCTTTTGCATTTCACTACTATGCTCATCCACTTCTGCCACCATGCGAGCGAACGAGTCGTTTCGCAAACCCATGTACTGCACTTTCTGCTGGTAGTACTCGCCATTGAACAGCTGTTCATCCATAAAGTGCGCGCAACGCCGGGAGAGTTCCTCATAGAACTCCGCATCGACAGGTTGTCCGCTGGCCCGCGCCATAGCAGCGAATGCCGAGAGCGCACCCAGATAGATGCTGGTGCACATACCGTCAGGCCCCCAGAACTCAATGTCGTAGGTATTGTGATGGGGCTCAAACAGACCTCCCCGGTGATCTGGATCCCAGGTGCGAATGCAATAGTCCAAGCTGCGCTTCGCCAGTGGATACATCTTCTTCAACCAATCCGAATCTCCGGAGATCTGCCAGTCGCGGAACACTTTCATGATCCCGCCCAGTTGGCCGTCCGCAGCGGCATAGAAGTCGTGTTTGACGGGGCCTTCGGGTAAGGCGGAGCGGAAGGTAACGTGGCCGCTTTCATCCATCGAACGGACCAATTCAAGTTCGCGGAGTGTCCGCTCCAATTTCGGGAAGAGATGAGGGAAAGCCTGGGCATAGTTCCACACGTGTGTGCAGGAGCCGTGGCAGCAACCGCCATCGGGAAAGCATCCCTCCCACCCCCATAGGTCTCCATTTTCAAGGCGCAATACGGTGGGAGACTTGAGGATGGCTAAATTGGCTGAGACCGCGTCGAGAACGTACGGCGGCAAAGTGGAGGAGAACAGAGCCTCCTTGAACGCGACGGTGCGCGAGCGCAAGGAAGAGTAGTTTTCCGAGACGTGGAAAGCCACTTCGCGGGCGTCTTTCCAGACCGAGGCATAATACGGTCGCCACGGAGGAGGTGCCCCTTCCCCTAGCGAACGGCACCCGGGCGTTTCTTCGTCGGAGGAAGTACCAGTAGGCGTATCACCGCCCACGTGCACGTAACAATTTGGAAAATGCCATGTGATCAGGATGGGGTAGGTTCGGGACGCCCCCGGGGCTAAAGCGCCTTCGAGCAGGACGGACGCTCCGTTGCGTCCGCCGGTATCGATATCATTCGACCCTTCGTTGGTACTGAATGTTCCCGTCGACAGTTCGCGCCACAGCGCCGACAACGAATCAAACTCCCAGTCGGGGCTGCGGAGCCACATCCCTTTAATGCGTGGCTTATGGCCTATGACCATCAGGCAGGCGCTACCGTACGCTTCGACATTCGGGTTCTCCACATTGTGCAGGAACACACCCCGACCAGGTATCACGGCGTTTCGGCTCTTCGATCCGTCGCTGCCGCATCCGGGTGCCAAGTGAGATAGGTGATAGGAGAACTCATACTCGACGGTACGGGTTGTAGGGTTGTGGAGCGTGTACTCAAGGATGGCGCACGGTATCCCCGAATTCTTGTCATCCAGAGGAATGAAAGGGTTCCAGGCGGTGACTGTAATCCGCAACGGGACCGACCGGTCACTGATCTTAGCTTCGCCAAAAGGATACTCCCCTTGGAATGTGCATTCGTCAAAACGCGGGAACCCCTCGAACCCTCCGCGACGATATCCTTCTCCCTGGAGTCCCTGGTCGTAAATCTTCAATAACGGAAACGGACCCTCTACCAGTTTGGTGATCGGCGACGTACCTTTGATATGAAGGACAGCGAAAGCAGCGTTGGAAGATGTGAAGCCGTCAGGCAAAGCAGTCGTCGTAGGCCGGTTCCCGATGGAGAAATCCTGCAAACCGCCGTAACCGTTTAGACAGATGCAACCAGCCCCGATCCCCCCCAGAGGCATCGCCACCTGAGTAGCCCTCACGCCGCTAAAGATGCGTTGCGGTCCACGCTGGAAGAGTTCCCCCGGCGAGTAGGGGATCTGCTCGGAGGCAGGATTACCGCGATCGCCTGAAATTGGTGAGACCGGATCCGTTGCTGTTACAGGCACGGCGGCGCCCAAAGCTGCAGTGGAAGTGGCTATGATGAATTCTCTGCGAGTGGATTTGTCGTCAAGTGGCATAAACACCTTCGGGGAAACCTAGAATAGTCTTTTTCCCCGTTTCGGTCTGTGCCAGCGTTTTGTCCACCCCGGATAGCTCGGGTTGTTGGCGATCGCGGTAGGGACACCGGTTGCCCGGTGCCCCCCGCACAGACCCGGACGGGCGCTCGTTAGCGCATCCGGTTCTTCTCGCAGATGAATAGCGGCCAAACATGTTGCTTGTCCGCTTGTCCGCACACTCGCCCACCGGTGGGACACACGCAGTCCCACTCTGTGTCGGGTATG
>Ga0181533_1004262_pt1 | contig 14782 bp, 13 predicted proteins | sample PEATcosm2014_Bin_45_FD_119772 | JGI IMG/M metagenome (GOLD analysis project Ga0181533, IMG submission 119772) | Peatland microbial communities from MTU Mesocosm Facility, Houghton, MI, USA - PEATcosm2014_Bin11_60_metaG | ecosystem: Environmental > Terrestrial > Soil > Wetlands > Peat | place... | reverse complement strand
CTAGCCGTGGATCAGTTGATGAGTGACGAGCACCCCCAGAAGCCTTCCGCTGCCGCGCAAGGTGCGGCAGGCAGCGGGCAAGTCCAGCGTGCTGCAGGCCGCCGGGAGCAGCGCCAAGATCCTGCTGCCCTCTGAATATTAGCGCGATGTGGTTATTGTGAAGCCCGGTGCCGAGCCGTGCATTTATCAAGCCCCTGCCGATTGGCTGCTCGCTGCTGCCGTAGGCTCCATCGGAAGAACAATGGAGAACGCGGTTCCACGACGTGCTCCGTTGCTGCTGGAACGCATACGGATGGTCCCGCCATGCTTGTCGATGATCTGTTTGCTTTGAATCCCTCACTTGAGGTAAGTGCGGAGCACGTCGATCAATTCCTCGGCTGCTGCCACGTGCTGTGAGTCGGGCTTTTGCTTGGGATCGAGCACGTGCTCGCGGATGTGGCCTTCCAAAACCTCGACGATGAGGCTGTTCATCGCGCCGCGGGCAGCGGTGATCAACTGAAGCACATCGGAACAATCCTGTTCCCCGTTAAGGGCGCGCTCCACGGCTTCGACTTGTCCGCGGATGCGCCGGACCCGCCAGATCAGTTTCTCTTTGTCATTTAGGGTGTGCGCCATGCAGGATAGTGTATACCCCTACGGCTACCCCCTCAGTCGATTAACGTTGAGACCGGCAGCTTGGCTTAATAAAAGCTATTTTCGAATATATTGTCCCTTGACAAGCGGATACCGGCATGGGTACATTGGTTTGGACGTTGGTTGTCGAGACGTTACAGTACGCACGGTTCCTCGGTAGGTGAGGCTCCTGCGCGACACACAGGCCACTGCCCGACGACTTCGAAAGAAGTTTGCCTGAGCGGTAGAACAGGAACTCCCGGATTAAGGGTTTTCCTAACGTGGCTGAGGTCTTCGGACCTCTTACGGTGCGCGGTGCTAAAACTTGGACGAGTGGGGAAAGTTAGCTGATCGGCGGAGTGCTGTTCCATGCAGCTTCCGCGGTTCTTCCGCTGGGTTTTCCTCGCAGTAGGTTTTCCGTCCTTTCTTTTCACCCAAGCACCCCAAGGATGTATGAACGACATATTCGAACAAGATGATAGGCCTCCGAGTAGCGGTGGCAATCCAGTGTAGAAGAAGCCGTGTGACCCGATAGACGCTTTTGTCCTGCCTATCGCCTCACCTCCGCTTCTTCTGACTGACAACTGAAGAACGCCGAGGTTCGAGGCTCGTGCTTAGCACGATCTCACCCTCCATGACGCTCTGAACAATACTCCGCGGTACGAAGTGCTCGCGCGTACGCCTGCCGCCTCGCTCGCCGCAGAGATTCTTTGTCTTGTGTACCGGCACGCAGGGAATGGAGGTAAGTGATGCAGGGGAAAGTGATTGCAATCTCGACCGCAGGGATCGGCACGCCCACCGAAGCGCCGGTGGTTCGCGGCAAGATTGTACGCTCGAAGTGGGCGCGTAACCTATTGACGTTCCTGATGGTCTTCGGCCCTGGTCTCATCGTAATGGAAGCGGACAATGATGCGGGCGCCGTCTCTACGTATGTTCAGGCGGGAGCGCAGTATGGGACCAAGCTGCTTTGGCTGCTGCTGCTGCTTTTGCCGACGTGTTACTTCATTCAGGAGATGGTAGTCCGTCTCGGTATCGCGACCGGCAAGGGCCACGCCGCCATGATCTACCAGCGTTTCGGCAAGTGGTGGGGGCTGTTCTCGCTGTTCGATCTTGAGGCGGTAAATTTCCTGACGCTCGTGACCGAGTTCGCCGCCATTGCTCTGGCCGTCAGCCACATGGGGATTTCGCCTTATCTTGGCGTTCCCGTTGCGGCCGTTGGATTGACCCTGATGGTGCTGACCGGGAGCTATCTCCGGTGGGAGCGCATCACGGTCTTCCTCTGTCTTCTTGACCTTGCATGGCTGGTCATCGCATTTCGCCTCCGTCCTGGTTTAGGCGGCCTTGTGCACGACACGCTGGTGCCTGGCGTTCCCGTGGGCGGCATTACCTCCAGTCTCATGTTCCTGGTGATCGCCATCGTCGGAACCACGATTGCTCCGTGGCAACTGTTCTTCCAGCAAAGCTGCATTGCCGATAAGCGCCTGCGCTTCGCGGACTTGACGTGGGCGAGGCTGGATACATTCCTGGGTGCGGTCTTCACGATCGTTGTGGCGGCTTGCATGATGATCGCCGGCAATGCGGCGCTGGTGCATGGCATCAACTTTGCCGATCCGGCGCAGATGGCCAACGATTTGCGTCCGTTTGTCGGTGAGGTCATTCGCCTCGGCATTCTGCTGCTGATGATCAATGCCGCTGTTCTCGGCACGACTGCGATCTCGCTTTCCAGCGCTTGGGCTTACGGTGAAGTGAGAGGATGGCCGCACAGCCTTCAGATGCCGGTGAAGAAGGCGAAGGGCTTCTATGCAACTTATATCGCTTGCGTCGCCGCAGCCGCAGCAATTGTGCTCATTCCGCGGGCACCGTTGCAGTTGATCATCCTCGGTGTGCAGGTGCTGGCCGGGATCATCCTGCCCTCGGCCATCATCTTCCTGCAGTTGTTGCTGAACGACAAAGAATTACTTGGCGAGAAGTATGTCAACCAACAGTGGAACAACTGGGTGAACTGGACGATCATCGTCGTCCTCTTCGCTCTCTCTCTGATCCTGGCGGCCCAGGTGGTCGCTCCTAACCTGTTTCCGTCAGTTTGAGGTTTGTAAGGAGGGAAAAGCATGAACTTCATGCCAGCAACGATGGATCTGAATATGGCCAAGGTTCCCGAGAATCACTACGTTGTCGTGCATCCGCTCGATGATGTTGAGGAACAAAAAGTCGACACTTCGACCCTAGGCCCGATGCCGATGACCACCAGCGTGAAAGTCTCGCTGATTGCACTGCGCGGCTATCTGGTCCTGATGGTTCTACTCGTGTTCTACCACGTGATGGATCTCGCAGGAGTTTTTGGCAAGCACTAAGCGATCGTAATTCGAGGATTAACGATGAAAGAGCAAGAGTCGCAACCCCCGAGTACTCTAACTGGGCTAATCGGGCAGAAAAGGACGTGATCGTGAGCTGATTGCGTGAACCTTTCCACCGATGGAGCCAATTACCGCATCGCAGGTCTTTCGTCCGGCGGCGCAGAAAGGTGGAAAGAGAAATGGCGACGGTTACCGCAATCGCTTACAACCTGCTGGAGACGATTGGTCTCGTTCGGCCTCGGATCGAGGTAGTGGTTCGCTACATCAGCGAACATCCGACAACGCCCAAGCCACTTCGGATGGAATGGGTGAGAACCACGGATGCTTATGGCCGCAGGATTCTCCGGGTTCAGTGGGTAGAAGACACATCAGAAGACAGGAAGCTAGTGGCTTCCCGGTACAGGTGCAACTGACCATGGAACTAACAAAGCGAAGACGACAAGCGTGGGCCTGAAACGGAACGGGACTGTTAAAGCCAGCGGACGAAAGAGCTCCCTCTGCGCTTCCGCCTTCTTTAAAGCAGCCGCTTCCAGTCCCGCTCACTTTTGGCTACAGCACAACGCACGGCAACAACTGCGCTTGAGGTGTATGTGCATGGCCAATGGCAACACAGCAAGAGACCCAGGAGGAGTCCGATGATAACGAGGACCAGAATTTCGACCATTGCCATGTTAGCTGCATTCCCCTTCCTGGCCCCTCGGAAAGAGGTTCTTCCTCAGACTCAGGAGGGGAGCGAGGACTTTAAGGAAAGTGAAGACTCAACGGCAGAGGCTGGATCAAACAGCATCTTTTCACATCTGCGCGGCGGACGCTTTTGGGTCACTGGGCGGGCAAACGTTATCTCTCAAGCCCATCCGCTCTTCAAGTACTTTAATCTTCACTGGTTAGTGCTCCACCTGCCGGTTACGCTCATCCTCCTCGCACTGCTGTGCTCGACCACGCTTGCGCAGGTCGCACAGTCGGACGAGTCTGACGAACAGAACCCCGAAAAAAATCCGCCCGTTACGATGTTTCCTCATTCCGAGACGAGCCGCTTCTGGGTTTCCGGGCAGATGAACTTCATCTTCCAATCTCATCCGGGGTTTCCGGCAAAATACAGCGGCACCAACAGCTTTCAGAATACCGGCGAAACCGGCTTGACGCGCGTGCTGACGCTTTACACCGGTCTGCAAATCACGCCGAGGGACGAACTCCTATTTGATCTGGAGGAGTCGGGCGGATCAGCCTTAAGCAACGCGCTTGGACTGGCGGGATTTACGGATCTCGACGCGGTTCGTATCCCCGGCGAAGGGTCGCCATTGAGCACCAATCCTTACATGGCCCGCGTCATGTACCACCACATCTTCGCCTTGAGCCGCGAATCCATTGCCGCCGAAAGAAACCCGCTTTCGCTGTTTACGAAGTTGCCGGCACGCCGGCTGGAGTTCCGCATCGGCAAGTTCAGCACGGCCGATTACTTCGACCTGAACTCGGTGGCAAGCGACAGCCATCTTCAGTTTATGAACTGGACGGTGGACAACAACGGAGCCTTCGATTACGCGGCCAACACCCGCGGCTACACTTATGGCGCGATCCTCGACTACGAAGACAGGAACTGGGGAATGCGTTTCGGCGAGATGCTGATGCCCAAGGTTGCCAACGGCGACCAGCTCGACGCCGACCTGGCGCGGGCGCGGGCGGAGAACATGGAATTTGAGCTTCGCCCCAGGTTGCTGAAGGACCGCAAAACCATCTTCCGGGCGCTCTCTTACGTCAATCACGGCAACATGGGCGACTACCGCGAATCGATTGATCGCTTCCTGCAGGGAATCGATCCGACACCGAATATCGAGAAGACTCGCCAGCAAGGGACCATTAAGTACGGGTTCGGCTTGAATGCCGAGCAGGAATTGACCCGCGACCTGCGCCTAGGCGCCCGCTGGGGATGGAACGAGGGACAGCACGAGTCGTTCGCCTATACCGAGGTCGACAGCACCGTCGAGTTGGCCGCCGACTATGCCGGCCGAAGCTGGAAACGCCCCTCGGACAAGACAGGCTTGGCATATGTCAGCAACGGCATCTCGAAAGATCACCAGGAGTATTTGCGGCTGGGCGGGCTGGGCTTCCTGCTGGGAGACGGCAACCTGAACTATGGACGCGAAACCATCGTCGAGTATTACTACATGGCGCACTTCTGGCGCGGCATCTTTGCTTCGTTCGACCTGCAGCACATCAACAATCCCGGCTACAACCGGGATCGAGGACCTATCTTGGTACCGTCTCTGCGTCTGCATATCGACCTGTAGTTTCAAAACGGCCTCTGGGCCTGTTTCGCCAAAGACACCTGCCGCGTTCCTGCGCGACTAAAATGAGCAACCGCAACCCGAAAAACGGGGTGGTCGACTGGGAAAGATCGGAAACAAGAAAACAGGGAAACGCTGCAAACCCTGTTTGCGGCGAGAACCTCGGATACGGTACCGTCCGCACTCCGTTCCAGCAGGTGAGCTAAAAACCCCCGTGCCCAGTGCCGTAAAAGGGCACGCATCTAAAGGTACTTACGATCCCGATTCCGGCGAGCTAAAAACAGATGTTTGTCGCTCAGTATTCTTGTTGAACCAACGAAGACGAGGGGCGACCAGCCCGCCGCTCCCCGTTTGGCGGTTCCCGACCGGAATGCGCTACTTTTCCGGAGTCAATCCCTGTCGCGTCATAGCCAATTTCACTGGCCGGGAAGTCATCTGCTCGTAATACTCAGCCGTATTCTTCGACCAGGCTTGACCGTCCGAGCGGCCGATGTGCCTCCAATAATCCAGCAGCGCGGCATCGTAAGCAACAATGGCTTCTTTCAGCCCTTCCCGGTGGTAGCTTTCGTCGTGACGGAACACCTCCATCGGCAGACGGGGCTTCTGCTGTGCCGGCTTGGCAATGTGTCCGACCGACAGACCCACCGCAGGAAACGAATGCGGCGGCAGTTCCAGCAGATCGATCATCCCCTGCGGATCCCGGCGAATGCCGCCGATCGGCACGATTCCCAGTCCGAGGGAGCGCGCTGCCGCCATCGCTGTCGCCAGCGCAATTCCCACATCAATCACACCAGCTAGCAGGCCCTCCATGGTTTCCTGGGCCACCTGTTTACTGCCAGCCAACTCGACGCCAACCCCGGTCTTGTAGAAATCAAGTACGACCGTGATAAACACCGGTGCCTTGGCGATCCATTTCTGGCCGCCGGCCAACTCAGCTATGCGGGCGCGGCGAACGGGGTCACGGACAACCACCATGGAGATGTGCTGCGCGTTGGCGGAAGTTGGCGCCCGGCGCGCCGCCTCAAGAATCGAACAGAGAGCTTCGTCGCTCACCGGCTCGTCGCTGAAATTGCGGTCGCTCCGATGGCTATAGAGCAGAGAAAGAGTTTCGTTCATATTAGAAGAACTTTAATTGCGGAGAGAACCTGGAATCAAGAGGCAATTATCAGCCTTCAACCACACGTTTGGACCTAGACCCGAGAATGTAAATCGCTCAGCCCTTGCCGTCGCCAGCCAATTTCACAGTAGGAACCGTATTGCTGCCGGCGAGGGCGTTCTTGCCTGCGGCGTTTGTGCTCCCTCTTTAATCAATATTTCACGTTTTTGAACTTAAACTGCCCATTTCTGCTTTATGTGAAACGAGCGATGGCAATCAGGATAAAGTTTGCACGTCGCCACAAATGCTGAGTGCCTGGCCTGAAATGTTGCGTCCGGCGGGCGAACACAAAAACAACGCTGTTGCGGCAATATCGTCCGCCGTGACCATGCGTCTCAGCGAGGCCCTGTTGGTGAGTTCGGCTTCGATTTCGCCATAACTCACCTGTGCGAGTTCCGCGCGGGCGCGGATAACACCCTCTTGCCGCGGCCCTTCCACAATGCCCGGCAAAATGGCATTGACGCGGATACCGGCAGGTCCGAGCTCGATCGCCAAGCTTTTTGTCAGCCCGATCACCGCCCATTTCGATGCCGCGTACGGCGTCCTATTGGGGAAGCCAAGCCGGCCCGCAAGCGAAGATAGGTTGATGATCGCGCCATCCTTCGACTCGCGCAGCATCGGTACCGCCAAGCGCGTGCAGTAGTACTGTCCGTTCAGGTTCACGTCAATCGTGCGCCGCCAGTCATTCGGCGAAATCTGCTCGATTCCTCCAGTCGGTCCGGCTATTCCGGCATTGTTAACCAGAACATCGAGCCCACCGAGCGACCGCCGCACATCTTGAAAGAGCCGTTCGACATCGGCTTCAGCGGAAACGTCGGCAACAGTGCTGCTCACCGTCGGAAGCTCTTTTGCGCAATGCGTCAGAGCCTCCTCGGAAACGTCGCAGATGTGCACTCGCGCGCCGCACTCGGCAAATGCACCGGCAATCGCACGGCCTATCCCGGAGCCGCCAGCGGTCACCAGGACGCGCAACCCCCTTCCTATTTTCGCCTGTAACATGATTTTCCCCCACACGCTCCTTGATAATTGCTGGTATCTTCTCCCGCCAATATCAGATCAACAGGAATATTTCCAAAAATGCCACGGAGAGTTTTGCACTCCGCGTTTCTTCCCAAAAAAGTATGAATTATTCTTCACGGCTAGCGGTTATAGCCGAGTTATTTTGACTTCGAATGCGGGAAAATTCTACACCCATCTGGGCCGTAACTGCACTAGGCGGGCGAGCAGAAGAACCCAGGACCGCAGTTTCATCAAAAATCCATGGGCGAACCTGACGCTAAAGGCACGGTTACAGTGAAACATCGGCTTGCATGGGCGAAGCGGGTCATTCCTGGCTTCCAACGAGGCCGCATATGTAACCGGGCAACTGATCGATGTCAGTAGCTGCATGGTGCTTTGCGGAATCTTCGATTTGGGAGTCTCGTTTCGCGCGCTTTCTGAAAGTGACAAACGCGCAGAAGCAGTGTGGGGACGAGGACGGGCTGAGTTCGGCTGACGGGAGTGTGCAATCGAAAGGCGTTGACTTTTCGAGGTGAGAGCTACAAAATCATGGGTCACCAAGACGGATATTAAGGGTTCGCAAATGGGGGATGTAATTCTCGGCGCGAAGGTCTGCCCGAATCCCCCCTCGTTCGTTCGGGTGAAAGTAAGGTTTTCGCTTTCCCAAAGCTTGCGTGTAATCGAGTAGAAGCACCGCAACAGAGGAGGAGTGTTGAGTGGAGTCGTTGTTCAAGTTGTGATCAACGGGATCCTAGTAGGCGGTTTCTATGCGCTAATGGGCATGGGCCTGAATGTGATATTTGGCGTCATGAAGATCGTCAACTTCTGCCAGGGCGAACTGTTGATGGTCGGCATGTATCTGACCTATCTATTCACCAGCACTCTCGGCCTGGATCCTTATCTATCATTGCCACTGGTCGCCATCATTATGATGTGTCTAGGTGCGGTCATCCAGCACGGCCTGATCACGCCATTGCTCGGCGCAGCCAATGATTCTAACCTCATCTTCATGACGGTTGGCCTGATGATGCTGATGCAAAATCTGGCCCTGGTGCTGTTTAAGTCCGATTACCGAACGGTACAGACCGGATATTCGCTGAAGAATATCCATTTGCTCGGGCAGGTGGTCAGCCTGCCGAAGCTGATCAGCTTCGGTGTCTTGATCTTCGTAACCTTCCTGTTGTACGCGTTCCTGATGAAGTCGGAAACCGGTAAAAGAATTAGAGCCACTTCCCAAAATCCCATCGGGGCGCGGTTGGTAGGGATCAACATCAATCGGATGTACATTCTGTCGTACGCAATTGGCGCGGCCCTGGCCGGAATCGCCGGTACGTTGTTGTTGCCCTTCTACTATGTCTTTCCGATGGTGGGTGCGACGTTCACTCTGCGTGCTTTTGTGGTGGTGGTCCTGGGCGGACTTGGGAGCATCAAAGGCGCATTCGTGGGTGGAATCGTTCTTGGCCTGCTGGAAACCATGGGAGCGTTCGTCGTGGGACCGCAGTTTAAGGACTCGGTAGTGTTTCTGACCTTCCTCGCGATCCTGATATTGCGCCAGCATCTTGTGTCGAGGGCGAGGTGACCCGGGTGGGATATTTACGAACATTTTTTGTCGAGCTTTCTCTGTTAGCCGTTTTGCTGCTGGTTCCTTTCTTCATTGTGGCGCCGTACATCCTGCACGTGTTCATCATGCTGTTCTATGTGGCAATGCTCGCAGTTGCCTGGAACATTCTCGGCGGACTGACGGGGCAATTCTCCCTCGGGCATGCCGCTTTTATGGCAATGGGGGCTTATGCGTCCACGCTGTTATTGATCAAGTTCAACGTGACTCCCTGGATCGGCATGATCGCAGGAGGAATTCTCGCCGGTGTAACGGCGGCCATCATCTTTTATCCCTGTTTCGTCCTCAGGGGACCTTATTTCGCACTGGCGACGATCGCTTTCGCCGAAACGTTTCGTAATCTGTTTACGAATTGGGAGATGGTTGGCAAGGCGCAGGGCATTCTGCTGCCAATGGTCGATCGGTCCTGGTACAACTTCCATTTTTCCGGCAAGCTGCCTTACTACTACATTGGGTTGGGAATGCTTCTTGTTATCTACGGAAGCTTTGCAATCCTGGAGCGCTCCCGTCTTGGTTATGGATTCAAGTGCGTGCGCGAAGACGAGGACACCTCCAATGCGATTGGCATCAATGTGGTCAAGTACAAGCTCTTGGCCACCTTTCTGAGCGCGGCTTTCACCGCCGTTGCCGGAGCGTACTATGCGCAGTACGTTCGCTACATAGAGCCTGACCTCATGCTGGGCGGCTATTCCATCGAGATCGTATTGCCGGCGATTATCGGCGGTATCGGAACTGTCGGCGGTCCGCTGCTCGGCGCTTTTCTTTTGATGCCCATCTCGGAATACCTTCGCGTCATGCTCGGAAATGTGATTCCGGGCGGCCACCTGATCGCCTACGCCGTCATCCTGATCGTGATCATACGGGTAAAGCCCTTGGGCCTGGTGGACTGGCTGAATGGCCTGAAGTGGTATCGGCAACTAAGTGGGGCAAAGCTCGGCGTGGCTGAGGCGGTGAAGAAATGATGTTGCAGATTCAGAATGTATCGAAAAAGTTTCGTGGACTGCAGGCGCTGAACGATGTGATTTTCTCGGTGCAGGAGAAGGAGATAGTGGGGCTGATCGGCCCGAACGGCGCCGGCAAGACCACGCTCTTCAACGTGATCAGTGGTTTCTACCAGCCTTCTAGCGGACACATCATTTACAAGGGCACGGACGTGACGACGCTGCAGCCGTTCCAGCGCTGTGCGCTCGGCATGGCGCGAACCTTCCAGATCATGAAGCCGCTGCCCTATATGTCCGTTTTGGACAATGTTATCGCCGGATCGATGTTCGGGCGGAATTGTTCGCGTAACGTCGCGGTGGCGGGACCGCACGCCTTCGGCATCCTGGAATTCACAGGGCTACTGAAGAAGCAGAACGTGCTGGCCAAAGAGCTTGGCACGGCCGACCGCAAGCGGCTGGAGCTGGCGCGCGCCTTGGCTGCCAAACCCGACCTGCTGCTGCTCGACGAGGTTATGTCCGGGCTCAACCACGCGGAAACCGAAGAGTGCGTCGCTTTGATCCGGGAGATCAACAAGTCAGGAGTGACCATTCTGCTGATCGAGCACATTATGAAGGCCGTAGTAACGCTCTGCGAAAAGATCGTTGTGCTTCATCACGGCGAAAAGATCGCCGAAGGATCTGTGGACGCCGTCATGAACGACCAGACCGTAATTGACATATACCTCGGGAAAGACGATGACAAGGCTCTTACAAGTACAGTCAATTAATGTGGCATATGGCGATATTCAGGCGCTATGGGATGTGAGCTTTGAAGCCGACGCGGGTGAAATCATCTGCATCGTCGGCGCCAATGGTGCCGGCAAGACAACGCTGGTGCGCACCATTTCTGGCATCATCCACCCCCGCGATGGAAAGATTGCCTACGACGGGGAAGATATTACCTACATGGCGACCTACGACATCCTTGCCAAAGGTATCGCCCACGTTCCTGAAGGTCGGCAACTGTTTCATGACATGACAGTGCAGGAGAATCTGGATCTGGGAGCGTTTTCCAAAGAGGCCAAGAAACAGTTCCGGCAAAGCCTGAACAAAGTGTTCGCAATGTTTCCCCGGTTGGAAGAACGTAAATATCAAGTAGCCGGAACCCTCAGCGGCGGCGAGCAGCAGATGCTCGCCATCGGCAGAGGTCTGATGTCGATTCCGAAGTGCATCATGTTCGACGAGCCTTCGCTGGGAATCGCGCCCAATCTCGTCGAGCAGATTCTGGCGGTGGTCCAACAGATTGCCCGCGAAGGTATTACCATCATCTTGGTCGAACAGGAAGTAAAGAAGGCTCTCAAGATCAGTAATCGCGGCTATGTGATCGAGAGCGGCAGGCTGGTAATGAGAGGAAAGAGTCAAGAATTGCTGGCTGACCCCGATTTCCAGCGCGCATATCTTGGATTATGAGCACGCCGGTGCCGATTTATGGAAAGCAGTCAAGAACAGCATACCGCAGGCAAACAGGTGCATGGCGTTCAATAGAACCCCATCATTTAATTCGAGGAGGACAGTCATGATAACCAGGCAGAAAGCAATCTGTGTTCTAGTTGCTTTTGTGTTGAGTATCGCAATGCTCGGAGGTTGTAATTCCGGTGCAAACAAAGGCGCATCCGACAAGATCCAAATCGGCGCGGTTTATCCCTTGACCGGCGCCGTGGCCTCTACCGGGCAGAATATTAAGAGGGGAATCGATATGGCGGTCGAGGATATCAATGCCTCCGGTGGAGTCTTGGGAAAGAAAATTGAAATTGTTTACGGCGACAGCCAGGGCGATCCGAAGATCGGCATGTCGGAAGCTGAACGGCTGATGACCCAGGGCAATGTTCCAGTGATGCTGGGTGCCTATCAGAGCGGCGTCACCGAAGTGATTTCGCAGGTGGCGGAAAAGAACGCCACGCCTCTACTCTCGGCCATTTCTACGGCTGACGTTTTGACTACTCGCGGCTACAAGTACTTCTTCCGTATGGCCCCGACCAACATGATGTATCTGCGCGACATGGTGCAGTACGTGGTGGATTGGAACGCGAAGTCGCATTCGAATCTCAAGACTGTGGCGATTATCGCCGACAACACCCTGCTGGGTCAGGAGACCGCCAAATGGGGCAAGTATTGGGCGGATAAACAGGGCCTTAGCGTAATCAAGGTGATTCTGTACACCCGCGATGCGGCCGATCTCTCCTCGGAGGTTGTCACCTTAAAATCCGCAAAGCCCGACGTTCTGATGGTCGATCCCTACGTCTCAGACGCCATCCTGCTCGTCAAGACGATGCACGAACAGGGATTCAAACCCAAGATCATGATCTCCAAGGCGACCGGCGTCATCGATCCGAACTTCCTGAAGAACTTGAAGTCGCAGGCGGAAGGCATTACCACGGCGGTCGAGTGGAACAAGGGAATGTCCAAGGGCAAGGACATCAACCAGAAGTTTGAGGCAAAGTACGGCATCTCGATGAACGGCCATTCCGCCGAGGCTTACACCGCGGTCTGGGTGCTTAAGACCGCCATCGAACAAGCCGGCGAGGCGAATCGCGATAAAATTCGCGCCGCTCTGGCGAACCTCAAGATCGAGAAGAAATTCCCGAACGGCCCGGAGATCATGCTTCCCTACGACAAAATCTCTTTTGAGGCCATTGAACTCGCAGGACAGCAACATCTCAACCAGAACGTCAATGCTACTCTGGGCATCGCTCAAATCAGGGGCGATGAGTACAAAACAGTGTGGCCATTCTCAGTAGCTGAGGTTCAGCCGGTTGTTCCACTACCCTGGTAGGGAGAAGGCGGCGGTCCGCTTCCGGAACTCCGCCGCCTTCCATCGTTCCTCAGGGCGGGAAACTCAGCGAGTACAAGGCCGGCAAGCCGGTCATTCACGATCTCGCGTTTGCAGTGGAAGACATCGGGGCGCGAAAAGAATGCCTCTGCTTGACGAACAGTCGGTGCAGGGAGCTGGCGACTTAGTTGTGGACTTCCTGAAGCCACGGCATACCGGCGGGATCTTAGAGCGGTTTCATAGTTGCTGTACCCCATAGCCGCAGTGGCGGAACCAAGCGGCTGCATTGTGAGCGGTAACGACGGCGATGGCCGCGGTCACCGCTTGATCAAGGATTTCCAGCAGTCGGGCCTTGGCAGCCCGCAGGTGTTCTTTGATTTTGGCCCAGCACTGTTCGATGGGATTGAAGTCGGGCGAATAGGGTGGCAGATACAGCAAACGGGCGCCAGTTTGCTCGATGCGCTGCCGCACGGCTGGATTTTTGTGTGCCGACAGGTTGTCCATCACCACCACTTGTCCGGGTTGCAATCGCGGACACAAAACCTGCTCCAGGTAGGCGAGGAAGACATCGCCATCGGTGGGCGACTCGATCGTCATGGTCGCCAGCAGGCCGGCCAAGCTGATGGCCCCCAGCAATGTCAGGGTATGCCAGTGCCCGCCAGGCGCTCCTTCTCGCACTCGTTCGCCGCGCGGCGCACGTCCATAACGGCGCGTCATCTCCGTGGTCACGCCGCTCTCGTCCAGAAAGACCAGTTGCCGGGGATCAATCTGACTTACCTGCTCCCACCACGCCTGGCGCCGCTGCCGGCCCGCCTCCGTGTCTTGCTCACAGGCGTGCAGCGTTTTTTTTACGCCGTAACTCCAGGCGCTGCAAACACAGCCAGACTAACGACTTGCTCCACGGCACCCCAGTCTGTTTGCGCAACCACTGTTGTAACTCCCACAGCGTAAGATCGGGTTGCGCCCGCAGCTGGGTGCGTAACTCCCGCTCGATGGCAGCCGTCATCCAACGCGCTGGACCATGACGCGCTTGCCGCACCCGCTCCATCTGCCCGAAACGCAACTGCTGCTTGCGGATTTTCTTCGCATAATCCCAACTGACCCTGAACCGCTCCGCCAACTCGCGCAGCGACACCCCGCCGCGCTCATAGGCTTGCAGTATCCGGCACCGCAAATCATCAGAAAAGGCTCGTGCTATGCGCTTTCGCCGCAGAGAATCTCGCCACCGGCAGCTTACCTTGGTTCATCCGTTCGGGGTATATCTACTTTGGAACCGCTCTAATGGTGATGGTTCGCCAAACCGGGTTGCTTGTCTCACGCCAGTGGCCTGGCTTAGAAGTTGAGAATTCCAGCCCGGAATGCTGCCGTTGCCCCACGGCGCTGTCGGTATGTACTGATTTTCATTCCTTCCCTTTGAAAAACTCATTGAGTTCGTCTGCGATCTGATCTGAAAACAACAGCATGGGGCAATGGGGGTTGATGCACTGCATGTTCGGCCAGATTATGCTTTCGACCTGCGCCGGGGTGATCATAATCTGAGGCGGTTTCCGATCCTCACCACGGGACAGATCCAACACCTTCTCGGCGAGTACTTTCTTGGCCTCCAGCGCCAGATCGGGACACAGGACATCCAAGCATGTCCATACAGCTTCGACACGCTGGCGTGCGGCAAGCTTGATAGCTGCCCTTACCTCGGCACTCAGCTGGCGGTTTCGACTCATGCGACGGCATTACCTCATCAACCACACAAGTTTTGCGAAACATCTAGCGAGCGAAAAACATATGTTTAACGCTCAGCAGAACCGCCCCAGTAAGTCCTTTAGATTAGGGGGTGCGTAGGCTGCCCCGGAGCGAGGGTTTTTAGCTCACCTGCCGCAGCCGTTTACGTACGGTGCCGTACCCAATGCCCATTGCATTGGCGATCTCTCGGAGGCTTGCGCCTTCAGCTTTCATCTGGAGGATACGGTCGCCATCCGTTACCCGGCGTGGACGACCAAGCCGTTTGCCGTTG
>Ga0181533_1004257_pt1 | contig 14798 bp, 12 predicted proteins | sample PEATcosm2014_Bin_45_FD_119772 | JGI IMG/M metagenome (GOLD analysis project Ga0181533, IMG submission 119772) | Peatland microbial communities from MTU Mesocosm Facility, Houghton, MI, USA - PEATcosm2014_Bin11_60_metaG | ecosystem: Environmental > Terrestrial > Soil > Wetlands > Peat | place... | reverse complement strand
CGCCTGCCTTACACGGGCGATGGTCAGGCGGCGTCCGAGGCGGCCATCCACCACTTCGACATGGCGGCCTTTTACACCAAGTGGCTCAACGATATGCAGGACGCGCAAAACCGGCGCGATGGGTATGTGCCGCACACGGCTCCGTTCCAGGGCGCCGGCGGCGGGGCTGGGTGGGGCAGCGCGTATGCCATCTTACCCTGGCGCTGCTACGAATACTATGGGGACACCCAGGTCCTCCGGGAGCATTACGCCGGGATGAAGCAGTGGGTCGGGTATCTGGCCTCCTGGGCGCGCGACGGTGTCGTGCGCAAGCACCGCCCAGGCGAATGGGTGAACCTGGGCGATTGGTGCACGCCGGGCACGCCGCCGCCCACCGAATTAGTGGACACGTACTTCTACGCAGAATGCGCCCTGAACGTGGCCCGGGCGGCCCGCGTGCTGGGTCAGGACGGAGACGCGCTCGAATACGAAGCGCGCTACCGGTCAATTTGCACCGCGTTTCATCGAGCGTTCTATAGTGCGGGTCACTACGGACCCAACGGCGCAACTGCCTTGGCCCTGTCGGTCGGCGTTCCCCCACCCACACTGCGTCCGGCCGTCGTGCAGGCTCTCGCGGACATGATCCACCGCTCCAATCAGGATCACCTCGACACCGGCATTTTCGCGACGCCTTGCTTATTCGATGTGCTTTGCCAGGAGGGGCACGCGGATTTGGCCTACGCCATGATGAACCAGACTACACCGCCCAGTTACGGCTGGTGCCTCGACCAAGGCGCCAGCACCGTCTGGGAGCAATGGACCGGCAAGAGTTCCCACAACCATCCCATGTTCGGCGTCGTCGTCGTCTGGCTCTATCGCCATCTCGCGGGCGTGCAGACCGATCCCAACCGGCCCGGTTACGAACACGTCATCATCCGGCCGCAACCCGTGACTGGGATCGCGAACGCCTCCTACTACACGAGCACGTTGCGCGGTCGGGTCGGGGCGGGTTGGGAGAAGCACTCAGGTTCGTTTCGGCTGCGGGCGACCGTGCCGCCGAACTCGACCGCCACCGTCTGGCTGCCTGCGTCTGCCGACGCGAACATCCGCGAAGGAGCCCTGCCCGCACGGAAGGCCGAAGGCGTGCAGTGGCTGCGGCGCGAAGGTGAGCGCGAGGTGTTTGCCGTGGCATCTGGGGAATACGATTTTTCAGTGCCCGCCCCTTGAAACGCGCCTCTGGTTTCTCACACGCATTTAAGGCGGGTGGTGAGCGCCCTTTTCACCGACAAGTGAATCTCCTCGGGAAAGCCAGAGGGGAGTTGTTTCTCGATGGTATTCATCGCGGTATCCGCCGCCCCGGCCACCTCCGCCAATACCTCGCGGGCGAGCGACCCCGGCAAACTGGCGCGCTCGGCGGTCTGGACAAAATGACGCCCTTTGATTTCGTCCATCCGGTAATGCCTGCTGTCTCCGACGGACATGGCCAGTTTCATCTGCTTGCGCTGAATCTGACGGCCATCCAGGCTCGGTTGCGCGGTCAGCACGTCATAGAGTGGCGTCATTTGAAAGCGCCCTCCCGCGCCCAGGAAAACGCTGAAGTTCTTGGCGTGGCCGTCCGTCGCGCCGAGGAGCCAGAACAGGATCTGCGCCTTCAAGATATGGGTGGTCGGCGTCGTCCCGTGGGGTTTCAACCATTTCCCTTTATGGCGCAGCAGGGCGGTCTTCTCCTGGGCCCCGGCGATGGAAATGCGGAACTCCTCGTCCATGTCCAGTCCCAGTGGCGTCCGGACAAGGTTCTTCAATAACCGCTCAACTTCGTGCTCCCCCACGACCTCTCCATCGATCCGCGAGGTGTCATAAACCGCATCGTCATCGTCGGGAACAAATTGCAAGGCCCCAACGCAGTCCCGCCCGATCCGAGACAGCAGACTATAGGCGTCCGCGCCCTTGGCCCCGATTCTCTCCGCAATCCGTCTCCTCAGGGTCTCCGAGTCCGGCAACAAGTTCTCACAGACGGCCACCACCCGTTCCCCCCGGTAAGCATCTTCCCGCAGAGGCAGAGAAAGCGAGAGCGGAATGGCATCGTTCGCAGAGAGCCAGCTTTCCACATAACGAAACGAAACCGCTCCGCTCGGTTCTTTCAGCAGATGTCCGACCAGGCGGTTGTTCAGCAGAACCCGCAGGGGGATGTGTTGGCGTTTGCGCGGCATCAGAGATCACTTTCCCCGCGCAGGCCCCCTTTGGAACGGGGGGCGATGTGGAATTCCAAATCAAGGACGGCGAGTACCGTCAGCAGGGTCTTGATCCTGGTGGCGGAGTTTCCGTTCTCTATCAGGGAGATGGTCTCCTGGCGCAGGCCGGCCTTTTCGCCCAGGGCCTGCTGGCTCCAAGCCCGCCGTTTACGGGCGCGGCGGATCAGGTTGCCGATTTGCTTTGGGTCACGGGCCAGATCGTTCATGGCGGTATTATGCGCTATATCCGTTAAACCGTCAATATCGGATATGGCACATACTTTGTGATTATGTGCTGGAACGTATGGTGAGAGTCGAGCAGCGGACACACTGGCCGCCGTCGAAAGGGACCTGGAAGTCCTTCGTGGCCAGGGCGCGTTGAAGCGCGGCTGCTTGTCCAGCAGCGAGAGCCTCGTTCTCGGCCAGTGAACCGACACCGCGATTTGAATTGACCCTTTAGGTTGGTCCTGATAAAACTGCATTCGTCGTGAATAATTTGGCGGTCGGCTCCGACTGAAGGATGGAATAATGAGTTATGCTCGCTCTGCAAAAGCCCGACCACGTGGAAAGCGACCACGCGTTGATGCGCCGGTTTGCCCGGCAACGCGACAGCGAAGCGTTTTCCATCCTGATGGGCCGGTATGCGGACATGGTCTGCACCACCTGCCAGCGGATTTTGGGGGACGAAATGCAGGCTGCCGACGCGGTGCAGGAGACCTTTTTCCAATTGGCCAAGGATGCCGACCGGATTACGGGCTCGGTAGGCAGCTGGCTGCACAAGGTAGCGACCTGTCGCGCGGTGGACCTCATCCGGCAGAATGCGTCCCGGCGGCGGCGCGAGGGCAGTTACGCCTCGGATGCCGCGTCCCGCACCAACACCTGGTCGGAAGTGGAACCGGCGGTGGATGAGGCGCTTGAGGAGTTGCCCGGGCACTTGCGTGAAGTGCTCCTGCTGCATTTTCTGCAAGGGCGAACCACGGCACAGATCGCTGTGGCCCAAGGCCTCTCGCAGCCGACCGTTTCGCGTCGGCTGAACGAGGCCTTGGAGTCGCTGCGCCAGATCCTGCGCGGGCGAGGGATTCAGGCCGGCCTGGCGCCTTTGCAAACGCTGCTGCTGCACAGCAACCGTGTCGCGCCCGAGGCCCTTCGCTACGGTCTGGGCAAGATCGCGCTGGCCAAGGCGAGCATGACCGGCACAACCTGGGCGGCTTCGGCCTCCGCTCCCGCGGCCGCCGGGGCAGTCAAAGTCGCTTTGGCTGGCGCTGCCATGGTCTTGGCGGCGGGGACCACTTGGGTGGCCCACAGGGAGTTTACGCATAGCCCAGCCCCGATTGCCACTCAGGTGACCGCGGTGCAAACGGCGCCCGCGAATGCCGGTCCGAACGCCCCCCAATCCGGCATCCAAGGCCTGCCGGCCGGAGGTTTCCCAGCCTTGCAGCCCTGGCAACGCCGGTTGCCGCCCAATACAGCGAACGCATTCTCGCGCCGAGCGCCCCGCAACCCCGTTTCCTTAAAACAACGGACCTCTGCCGCCCCGTGGGCGCCCCAGGCCGGTTTGCTTCTGGCCTCTCACACAAATATTCCAAGCGCGCGCGCGCCGAAGCCCGCGTTCACCAATGCCGAGGAGGCGCCATTGTGGCCGTTGTCAACAAACGCGCTTCCGGCTCGCACGGCAGCCTTCGGTCCGTGGTGGCTTTACGGTGCGAGTGGCGAAACCGAGGCCTCCGCCGGACCCAGCGCCCTCAAGCCGCCGGCTGCCGTGGAACGGATGACGCCTGACGCCAGGGCCTTCTACGGTGGAGCGACCATGGGGCCGTCCCCTCTCAGAGGCCCCGCCCCGTTCTTCCTCCCGAACCGCACCCCGGCGCCGGACAAGAAGAAATAAACAACCGAGGTCCCCCCTCGGCTTGCCTCGGCAAAAAAACTCAGCGTCCTGAATAATCGGGGTTTCGGCTCCGACCCTTCAGTGAATGAAAGAGTTTTTATGTATCGGCAGAGGTGTGTTGGTGCGCCGCCCGGTCGGCCCCATGGACCCGGTCTTTTGGAGGGCGCCGGCAGAGCGGAGCGGCGGCGGTGCGTTCGGAGCGGAGGGAGATCGCGCCGGGGAATTGACCGCGAATGGGCGCGAAAGGACGCGAATGAGAAACCCAAAACAAACCGTGCCGCCCGGCTTGCCGGATTCCGCACTCCGCACTCCGCACTCCGCACTCGTAAAAGCGGTGTCGCGCTCCGCTTGCCACCGCCCTCCGAAGCGGCCTGGCCGAGAGGGCTCGGCAGACTTTGTCACTGGCCCGGCGGCGGGCGCTTTTACGTTGGTTGAATTGCTGGTGGTGATGGCCATCATTTCTATCCTGGCCAGCATGTTGCTTCCTACCCTGGTGCGCGGCAAGCAACGGGCCCGCGAGACCCAGTGTCTGAATAACCTGCGTCAAATCGGGTTGGGGACCAAGATGCTTTGGGATGACGGCGGTGGGAAGATGACCTACGTCTCGGGCGGGCAGGATCCTCTGCCGGGGTGCCTCCAGCTCATTTACGGTTTGGCGCGTACCCGGAATCTATTCCCTTATCTCGGCATCTCGGAGGTGTTTCACTGCCCGATGGACAAAGGCAAGATCAGCCAGGATTGCCATCTCCACCCTCGGACCACGTTGCTGCCCTCCTGCTGGCAGACGCGCGGATTCAGTTACGAAATGAACCTGGGCACGCCCAACGGGATACCGATCCCTTCCACGCGCAGGCCCGTGGCGGGCAGCATCCAGGGCCAGCTCGAAACCTGGGTGCCCGACCCGGCACGGTTCATCCTGTTTTACGAGCCGCCAGCCGTCCCGCAAGTCTGCCATGCCATACCCCCGCTCTTTCCCCCAACCTGGTACCAATGGCACCGCAACCGCGGCCGCTACAGCTTCCAGGATCCGCGCCTGGCCCCCGGCCTCTTCTATTCGCCGGTGCTGTTGGTGGACGGACATGGGACAACGCTGAACTTTACGCGGGCGCTCTGTGCCAATCCTTACTATCCCTTCGAGCAAACAAAGGACTGGATGTGGTATAAACCCCAAGATCCGGCAGTCGCCGCCGCCAACCCTCAGTGAGGCCCATGCTTGAAGAACCGGTCATCATTCGTCAGGAACACTTGCTGAAACTGGCGCCCTTCTGCCAGGCCTTGGGCGAGGCGCTTAGCCGCTCCGGCCTGACCCCGGACCAGGCGCTCGGGGTTTGGCGCGCAGCCCTGACGGCCCAATGCACGCGGTGCGGCATCCCCATCTCGGGCGAAGAGCTTTTCGCCCTCTCCCAACCGCCGGGCGACAATCCCAGCCCGAAAGTCCGGCGGCTCAAGCTCGGCGACTGCGCCTGCGTGGGATGTGAATCCTACTTTTACCTGCTCACCTTCCGCGCGCAGCCGCCGCTGGATTGGCCGGGGCTGCTGGCCAAGGCCGAAGCCATCCAGGCGGAGTTGGCGCGGCCGCTCGCTGCCCAGCGCTGGACCGCGGCCCTCGCCAAGGGTTTCCTGCAGTCCGGTTTGACACGCCGTGCCGCTTTGGCGCTGGCCCTGTTGCTCCTGCTGCTGCTTATCCGGCACTGGCACACCGGCGGCGCCATCCCCTGGCTGCGAGAGCCCGAGCATTTCCGAGTCGCCCCCGCGCCCGAGGAGCCCCATCCTTCGCCCGGCTCCAAAGATTCGCCAGGCGACCGCTTGGTCACGTTCGACTTTTCCGGCTATCGGCGCGGGTTGATGATCTGCTACGACGGCGATTTCCCGGAGATGACCCGAGCCTATGCCAACCGCGCGTGCGCGGTCCTTTTCTGGCTCAATAACCGCCCCGATCGGGGGTACGCGGAAGTGAAAGACCTGGCGCGCCGGAATTCGATGATTATGGCCACCGCCTGCTGTTGCAGCGCCGACCACCCGCGGGCCCACTGGGCGGCCATGCCCATGGCTCTGGCAGGTTAGGATCACCTTACCCTCTCGGCGGCTCCCGCGCGGCGGTAAATGTCAGCGACCGTCTGACGGCACTCGGCTGGCGCGTCCAACAAGGTCACTGGCCGCGGTGCCAGAAGCCCGATCGCTTGCGGTATGTCCAGCACGCGTAGTACGCCCAGCAGCGGAGGCGCCGCGGGGTCCGTGTGCGAGGCCGGAGGCCGGGCCAGGACCAGGCCGGCGATGTCCGGTTCGAGCAGACCGGCATAACCGGCCAACACCGCCGCCGCTCCTTCCCCGGCGAGATAGACCTCGGCCTTTCCCTGGGAACTCGCGCGCAAATACCTTGCCGCCGCCGCGATGTCCCACACGCGGCCGCTGTCCACGGTGCGCCCCAGCAGGTAGTGCGAGCGTTCGACGTAGTTCGGCGGATTGCGCGTCGTCCACTGGCTGCCTCCGATGCCGCGCGGCTCGCAGACATAGATCGCGTCCTGCTCGCCGGCGTAGTCCTTGAGCCACGCGGGCGGCGCCTCGTTGAGGTCCGCGCGGGCGACGACCAGCCAGATGCGCTTGGGCTCAGCGGTGGCGCCGCGCACGGGGCGCAGGCGTATCGTAATCGGGGATTCCGTACTCAGGCGCACAATGCCCGAGGGGGTGGTTTCCGCCGACACCGCCGCCGGAATCCGTTCGGGGAAATGGTGGAAGCTCTTCTGACGCAGCCTTGCCAGCAAGTCTTTCCTCCAGGACTCGAATTGGCCCGGCTCCGGCGGCGCGGGCTTTGCCACGGGAACGAACTCGTAATCGATGCGGCCATTGATCGCGTCCTTGGGCAAATCAGCATCGGTGGGGAAGACACGGAGTTGCTCGGGCCTGATAGGGTGTGCCTCCGGCGCATCCGCGTTCACCAGATCCACCTCGGTGTCGAGCACGGGCCGAGGGTCGTTTTTGAGGCGCGTGTTCATGAAGCGGGCGACGGCCTGGCGAATGTCCTGCCGATACGCATGGCCGCCGATGCTCACGACGCTCTCGACCAAATCGCTGGCGCCCATCAGGCTGTAGATGCGCTTGAGCCGATTGATGACCCGCTCGTTGCCGTCCATGGGAAAGATGGTGTCGGCGTCGCTGTTGACGAAGAGGAGAGGACGCGGGGCGACCATGCCGGCGACACGCGCCCAAGCCCATTGGTAGGTGTTGAAAAGAAACATGCAGTCGCAATGGCCGTTGATCACGCGGTCGGGCACCTGGGAGAGGAGATCGCTCAGTCCGCTCACGGGCGCGGCGGCTTTGACCCGCTCGTCCGCGGCGGCTATCCAGAACGTCGCCGCGCCGCCCCCGCTGATGCCCGTGACGCCGATGCGCTCGGGGTCCACGGTGGGGAGGCTGCACAGGTAGTCGATGCCCCGGATGCCGTTCCAACATTCCACTCCGGCGGGCGTGTAGCCGCGCGAGAGCCACCACCAGCGTCCTTCCCGGTAGAGGCCGTGGTGGGTGCAGGTCAACTCGCCCAACTCAATCGTGTCGAGCACCAGGCAGAGGTAACCGTGGCGGGCGAACCAAATCCCGTGCGACTGGTAGCGCGTCTTGGTCCCGTCGCGCGGCCGCGGCGAGTGGCCGCACACATACAGAACCGCGGGCAGCCTTTCGCCCGGCGCGACGGTGGCCGGACGGTACAAGTTGCCGGTGACGTACAATCCGGGCCGGCTCTGATAATGCACCATGTCCACGAGGTAATCACCGCGGTCGAGCGTGCGCGTGACCGTCGCGTGCAGCGGCGTCTTCTCCGGCAGCGGCCACAAGCCGAGCATGTCGAGATACTCCTGGCGGAACCGGGGCCGCAGGCGGCTCCAATCGTCGCCGGTTTTGATGTCCGTGAGGAAATCCGCCTCGATCTTCTCGGTTTCGCGCGCGAGGTACTCCTGGATCATGGCGTCGCCCGGTTGGCCGCGATCCACTGGGTCGTGCAGTTGGCCCGCTGGACAGACTCGCGGAGGCAGCAGTGCGATCTGGAGCAGAAGGATGAGGATGGGCGTTTGGGTGAGTTTGAGGACGGGCGTGTCACGCATAGCGTTTATATGAGCGGGTGGAAGTTAATGGGGTTTGAGGCGAATGACCCGCGAAGCGTCAAAGCCCGCCGCGCGGTAAAAAAAGCGATTTCCTATCGATAATTGGTGTTGGCTGCGAGGGGTCAGCGCGATGGCGAGAGCGGAGATCAGGACCCGGGGGGGAGCAGGAACTGGTGGCGGGCATAACGCTTCCTTTACAAGGGCGCCAGCGACGGCCATGTGGCCGCTGTCCAGTGCCGTTGATGAAAAATGTTGGCACAGCAAGCCGCATGAAGTGCCTGAGCGTTCCCTGGAGGCATGCCGGGCCGCCTGCTTGTCCGTTGCGTCCTGCCAGTCCTCGCCGGGCCGGTGCTTGCCGTTGGCCCGGAAGGGTCCGCGCGTGAGGCAGGTTGCGTCGCAGGCAAACATAATCCTCTGGGCAACGTCTTTGCCATTCTCCTGCTTGGACCATGGCGAGAGGCGAAACTCGAAGGTGTGCTTGCCGGCCGCCACGTTGGTCTGCCCCAGCTTCATCCACCCCAGGGGACACCAGGTTGCCAAATCCACGTGGTCGGTGGTCGGGTAGTCCGGCTTGACGGAGCCCCAGGGACCCTGGTCGATGCGCCAATCGAACGGCGCGCGGATGCCCTCCCAGCCAATCCGGCTCCAGACCTCATAGTTTCCGCCCGACGAAACCTGGAAATCGTAGCCCAAGCGGGCGCCCTCCTTGGGCAGTTTCTTCGCCAGGTCCTCCTGATCGATTTGCAGGAAAAGCCATTTCCCGCCGGAGAGAAGCTCCGTGCGCCCCCAGCCCTCGGCCTTCACCTCAACGTTCTTGGTCGTCGGTTCCTCGCCTTCCAGCCAAATGCAATCCTGGCCGCGGGCGGCCGAGATCGAAAGCAAAAAGGCGGCCCATACAAACGTGCGATGGCGAATCATAGCGAGTTCTTTCCTCGTAGAGTCATGCCGGTTTAGCGGGGTGTTGGCAAGATGATAACAGGCATCGGGTCGGATCATGGCGCGGTGGCGGCTCTCACCGCCAAGAGGGCGGGCCCTCCAGGCGCCATCGAAGCGGCGGAGCAAGCACAAATCCGCGAAGGCGCTGGCAGCGTGCGCTGCATTATGGCCTTTGACATCACAGCCGCCGTTTGCTAGCCTGGCAGCATGAGGTCGAAGGACGCATGGTTAGACGTTGTTGCGGCAGCAGCGCTCTCAGTTGCCTTCGTTGCGAGGGCTGGTCCAGTGCCAATGCCGCTGGAGACGGAACTGGATCGAGCAATGATCGTCTTTGTTGGAAAGCTGACGAGGATCACCAAAGACCATGAGAGGGGTTTTGTTACCACGGGCCGAGCCACGTTTGAAGTCAGTGAATGGTTGAAGGGGGATGAACGAAAGGATATGACCGCCCTCGCCGTAATGGCGGTAGGAAGCGGATATTCCGGCGCGGCTGTTTTGCCCTCGTATTGCGCGGGGCAGGAAGGCATCTGGGTGGTAAGGGCATCCGAGGAATTATCCTGGCCTAGCGGACTTATCGACGGGAAGAAGCTGCAGGAAGTAAAGAAGAGTCTGGCCGAGTTGCGCAGGCGCAAATGGTCGGAGCCAGTTGACGGCATGCAGCTTTCGGCCCTGTACGGCTCCTATTACGGCACCGGGATTTTTGTCGCGGTCAAGAACAGCTCCGCAAATCCTATGTTCATCCCCCGGGTCGCCAAAACTCTGGTGACCGCCGTTGCGCGCGATGAGGCCGGGAAGGAATATGCCTTCGGCCGCGGCGGCTACAACACCAACGTGCCCGGGCCTATGCCTGCCGATCTTGTTCGCCCAGGCGAGGTGCAGTATCTGGACATGTATGTTTTCCCGAAAGACCTTCCTTATGGCAAGTGCAGCGTCGCAGCAACCTTGTCGAGCACCATTCCTGAAGGCCTCACACCCGCCTTCGAACTGAAAGACAGGCGGACGGTGAAACTGTGGACCGGCAAAGCCGTCACGCCGGCCATCACCGTTGATTACAGCAAGCCTGCGGACCCCCGAAATGGGAGGTAATCGGGTCTGAAGGATGAAATGGGGTCAAGGGCCTCATATTGCGCCTCACTCGTGAGCACGGCCCAACCGGTCATGGCCCGCGCCGGCGCGATTGAGAAGCTGTGCTTCCTGCTCTACCCCTCTAATCTCGATCAAGACGCTCGGCGTCAGATAAGAAAGGACCGACGAGGAGTCATTTGGCTGGGGAAGTAATCGATTTCCTTGCATGTGGAACGGGGAAGGAGGATAAAGTCAGGCCATGAGATTGCTGGCCTCCTTCATCAAGGCGGCCACGGGCGACCGCGTGCCCTGCGTCTATATCGAGAACCATTGGGTGAGTGAATCTGCCGTTGACGGCAGAGTCTGCCTTACAGGACAATCCGCCTATGCGCGCGCCTCAGAGCCGGTTGGCCCGCCGATGGCGGGGCTTCACTTTTTCTATCCTCTTCCTGACCGCCGTTGGTCGGACCCTTGCACAAGAGCCACGTGGGGACTTGGACGCTGCCATCGAGCAATGCCGCAAGGGCCTGCTGGTCATCGAGGCGCCGCCGGGCGCGGAAGTCGTGGTGGAACAGCAGCGGCATGAGTTCTGGTTTGGAGCCGCCTTGGCCAGCCAGGCATTCAACGATGGCATGCTCCCGGAGGACCGCCAGACCTATCTCAGCGTCTTTCTGACCAACTTCAACGCGGCGGTAACGGAGAACGCCTTGAAATGGCACGACATGGAGCGCAGCCGCGGCGCTATCAATTACCGGACTGTGGACGCCATCCTCGCCTGGGCGGATGGGCACCGGATTCCCTTGCGCGGCCACAATATCTTCTGGGGCATCCCCAACATGGTGCAGGACTGGCTCAAGGCCATGTCCGACGACGAACTGCGTGCGGCACTCCAGAGCCGAGCGCTGGATGTCGGCCGCCGCTACCGGGGCCGCTTCGCTGAATACGACCTGAACAACGAGATGATCCACGGCAATTACTATGAGCAGAGGCTGGGCAAAGGCATTACGCTGCAAATGGCGCAATGGGTGCGCCAGGGCGACTCCAATGCCGTCCTCTTTGTAAATGATTACGACGTCCTGACCGGCGCGCGGGTGGATGATTACGTGCGGCACATCCGCGGGCTGTTGGACCAGGGCGTGCCTATCGGTGGCATCGGCGCGCAAGGCCACTTGCACGGCGATACCTTCGATCCGGTCGCGCTGCGCAATGCGCTGGGGAAGCTCTCCCAATTCAAGCTGCCCATCCGGATTACGGAGTTCAACCTGCCCGGGCAACGCTCGCGCTACTACCGGGACCGCGCCTTGCGCCTGAGCGAGGCCGAGGAGAAGGCCAAGGCCGAGGCGCTGGCAGACTACTATAGGATTTGCTTCGCCTGTCCGCAGGTTGAGGGCATCCTGATGTGGGGATTCTGGGAGGGCGCCAACTGGATTCCGGTTTCGTCGCTTTACCGGCGGGATTGGACGCCGCTGCCCGCTGCCGAGGCCTATCATGAGCTGGTCTTCCACAAATGGTGGACGCATTGGCAGGGCCGTGCCGATGCCCAGGGCCGATGCGAAGTGCGCGCCTTCTATGGCCAATACCGCATCAAGGCCGGGAACCGGGAACGACTGGTGAACCTGCGCAAGGCGGATGGCAAGTTGACAGTTGCTTTCTCCGATTAGGTAGGAATCCGTTCGCCGCCCCCGACCCTCGGGCGGTTTACTCCCGTTCAACGTGAAGCCTATGAAGACAACGAGCCTGTACGTCGCGTTGGAACTGCTGTTGGTCGGCCTCTCCCGTGGCGTGGCGTCCGGCCAGCCCCCCGACGAGCTTGCGCAACTGCGCCAAGTCCTCCCCGCCTGTCCGGCCTTCGACCAATGGCTGAGGACTTTCGGCTACCTGCCGCCCGATTTTGCGGCATTGCCGGCAGTCCCTTACCCGCAGGACCTGCTGGCCACCAATGAGAACGGCCAATCTCGCCACCTCATCGCGTCCGAATGGCCGTCGCGGCGAAAGCAGATGGCCGGATTGGTCGAGGAGTACTTGCTCGGCCACGCGCCGCCTGCCCCTGGGAATGTGCGTGCCGTTATCGAGGCGAGGCAAGAGGAGCAGGGACACCAAACCTGGACGGTGCGCCTTGAGTTCGGCCCGGAGCACGCTGCCAAGCTCCACTGCTGGCTATGGCTGCCGCCCCATTTCCAGGACCACCCCACGCCCGTGTTCCTGGTCGATAACACCAACTATACCCAGTTCGCCCGCGATGCCTTCGATCAAGGCCGGTTCCTGATCTGCGTGTATAACGCGACCGACCCGGCTTACCGGGCCGACAAGAAAGACGAATCGGAGGGATACAGCGACCTATTCGGCAAATTCGACTGGTCGGAATTTCGGCGGAGGGGCTGGAGCGCGTCGCGCGCGGTGGATTGGCTGCGCACCCTGGATTTCGTGGCTGGGGACCAGATCTACATCGGCGGGCACTCGCGTTCGGCAAAGCAGGCGCTGGCCTGTGCCGCGTTCGACGAGCGCATTGCGGGCGTGATCGCTTCCTCGCCCGGCTCCGGCGGCTCACTGCACTTCCGCTACTGCGACCAATACTACTATGGCGAATCGGCCGAGCGGCTCACGACCGTCTTCCCCCTGTGGGTCCTGCCCAAGGTGCGCTTTTTCGCCGGCCGGGAGAACCAGTTGCCGGCCGACATGCATTTCGTGTATGCGCTGATCGCCCCACGCCCGGTGCTGATGAGCACGGCCATCAACGACGATGTGGAAAGCACCTGGGCTGTCGAGCAGATGTATGAGTCCATCGCCCCGGTTTGGGAGCTGCTGGGCCGTGCCGGCAATCTGGCGCTTCGCTATCGCCCCGGCCAGCACCATCCCGACGCCGCCACCTGTTCGGCCCATAGCCGGTTTCTGGTGCTCTGCTCCGAGGGCAAACCCCCGGCGGAGACCTTTCCCTGGCGCCCCTATCATCCGTGGAATTATGAGGCTTGGGCGCGGCAAAACCCCGTTCCGGCGCCGCCGCTCGCCCGCCCGAAAACTCCCGAGCAGACGCGCAGACTCATCGGCTGGCTCCTGGGCGAAGGCCCGGCCTACCAGTCGGTCCAAACCACCTTTGGCCAAGGCGAATCCGACGAAGTCGCCAGAGTTTTGAATCGCTCCGACTCCGGGCGCCTCCGGTGCCGGTTCGGCGAGCTGAATGGGAACTTTTACTACCCACCCGATCGCGCGGCCAGCCCGCCCTCCCAAACGGTGGCGCCCGGAGCCAGGCTGCCGGCGGTCATCTGGCTGGCGCCGCTGCAATGCTCGATGGGCTATACCCCCGGCTACCGCACCGGAGATGTTCCATACACCCGCTTAGCCCGAGCTGGGTTCCTGGTGCTGGCCTTCGATCCCATCGCCACCGGCTCGCGCCAGGAAGAACGGCGCGATTTCTACCTCCGGCACCCGCGGTGGAGCCTCATGGGGCAGATGGTGCTGGATGCCCGGCACGCGATCGACGCGGCCCTGGCCAATCCGGATGCGGACCCCCGGCGCATCGGCCTGGTCGGGTTCGGCATGGGCGGCATGGTGGCCACGCTCACGGCGGCGCTCGATGAGCGGGCCTCGGCTCTCGTCACCGCCTCGGGTTTCAGCCCCTTCCGCGGCGACACCGATGCCGCCGGCACAGGCGGCTTGCGGCGTTGGTCGCACCTCTACGGCTGGTTGCCCCGACTGGGCCAGTTTGTGGGCCATGAGGCGACCGTGCCGGTCGATTTCCCCGAAATCCTCGCCGCCATCGCCCCGCGGCCGTTGCTCGTGGTGGCCCCGACGCTGGACTGGCACCATCCCCAAAGTAATGTCGCCCAGGCCGTCGCGGTGGCCCAGGGCGCCTACGGCCTTGTTCAGGCTGGGGACAAACTCCAACTTTATAGCCCCGCCTGCCTGGCCGAATTCAACAACGACATTCAAACGCATATCACCCGGTTTCTGGAGGCCCCGTGAGCCTCTCGCCTCCAAAGCGGCTCCCGGATGCCATAAGCGGCTCTCAATGTTAACGAGGCAGTGGACCTCCTGGATGGCGGAGGCCTCGGAGCAGAGCACGCGCACCGGGCGCGGCGCCTGCGCGAAGGCCAAAGGAAGGATTCGACTGGTTTTCACGCGGAGCGGTGGACATAATCCGGCCATCTGCGATGAAGCAGCGGAACCATACACACTCGATCCTATGAAGACCCCCTCCCTGGAAAAACAACCCACCACCACGTCACATCTCACCCGCCGTCAATTTGTGGCCACCGCCGGGGCCTCCGTTCTGGGCGCCACGTTGCTGCGGCCCGAGTTGGTAGCCGGCACCGAAGCGAATGGCAAGATCGATATCGGCTTGATCGGCTGCGGGGGACGGGGCAAGTGGATTGCCGACCTCTTTCTCAAGAACGGCAACTACAACCTGGCGGGCGTCGCGGATTATTTCAAGGACCGGGCCGACGAGGCGGGGGAGAAGTTTGGGGTGCCCAGCGGGCGCCGTTACACCGGCCTGCACGGCTACCGCAAGCTCCTCGACCAGAAGCTCGACGCCGTGGTCATCGAATCTCCGCCCTTCTTCCATCCGATCCACGCCGCCGGCGCCGTCGAGGCCGGCAAACACGTCTATTG
>Ga0181533_1004251_pt1 | contig 14811 bp, 15 predicted proteins | sample PEATcosm2014_Bin_45_FD_119772 | JGI IMG/M metagenome (GOLD analysis project Ga0181533, IMG submission 119772) | Peatland microbial communities from MTU Mesocosm Facility, Houghton, MI, USA - PEATcosm2014_Bin11_60_metaG | ecosystem: Environmental > Terrestrial > Soil > Wetlands > Peat | place... | reverse complement strand
GGAAGTCGGCCGCGACGCCGAGACGCATCTCGTGCATGAGAACGAGTCGATCTATCTGCCGATCGGCTGCAAGCATCGCCTCGGCAATCCCGGCAAGATCGACCTCGAACTGATCGAGGTGCAAACGGGTTCCTATCTTGGCGAGGACGACATCGTCCGTTTCCAGGACGCCTACAACCGAGGCTAGATTTTTGTTCCGACGCGTTTTCTTAACGCGAACGAGCATCCACTTCGTTCGAAAACGCTCTTGGGCCCCCTTGGGAAACCGCCGTGGCGCGCGTAATCGTCAAAATCTGCGGCCTGTCGACGGCGCCGACGCTGGAGGCCGCGATCGGCGCCGGCGCCGATATGGCGGGCTTCGTGTTCCATGAAAAAAGCCCGCGCCATATCGGCCTCGGCGCGGCGCGGGGCCTTGGCGCGCTCGCGGCGGGCCGGATTAAGAAAGTGGCGCTGACGGTCGACGCCGACGACGATGCGCTGGACGCCGTCGTGGAGGCGCTGTCGGCCGATTATCTGCAACTCCATGGCTCGGAATCGCCGGCCAGGGTCGAGGCGGTGAAAGCGCGCTTCGGCCTGCCGGTGATCAAGGCGATCGGCGTCGCGGACAAGGACGACGCGCGGGAGGCGGCGGATTTCGCCGGCGCCGACATCATTCTGTTCGACGCCAAACCGGCGCCGGGCGCCGCGCTCCCCGGCGGCAATGGCCTGCCCTTCGACTGGCTGCTGCTGCAAGATGTCGCGGCGGATAGGCCCTGGCTGCTGTCGGGCGGGCTCGACGCGAGCAATGTTGGCGAGGCCCTGCGCATGACCGGGGCGCCGGGGGTCGATGTGTCCTCGGGCGTCGAGAGCGCGCGCGGGGTCAAGGATGTCGCGCGCATACTGGCGTTCGCGCGAGCGGCGCGGGCGCTTTCTTCCCCCGCGCCAAAGGTCTAGAGTCTTCCGGTTTCTCGTTGAAACGGGAAACTCTAGATTAATGGCCGCCGACGCGCTGTCTTCACGCGAACCGGTTTCCACTTCGCTCGAAAGCGCTTTAAAAGAGCTCAAAATCCACCCCCTCGAGGATCGCCCGTTGAACCAGATCGCCCCCAATTCCTTCCGCAACGGTCCCGACGAAAACGGCCGCTTCGGCATTTTCGGCGGCCGCTTCGTCGCCGAGACCTTGATGCCGCTGGTGCTCGACCTCGAACAGGCCTATGCGCAAGCCAAGGTCGATCCCGCCTTTCACGCCGAGCTGCAAGGGCTGCATAAGCATTATGTCGGGCGGCCGAGCCCGCTGTATTTCGCCGAGCGCATCACCGAGCATCTTCGCGCACAGGCGGGCGAGGGCATGGGCGCCAAGGTCTATTTCAAGCGCGACGAGCTCAACCACACCGGCGCCCACAAGATCAATAATGTGCTGGGGCAGATTCTGCTGGCGCGGCGCATGGGCAAGCAGCGCATCATCGCCGAGACGGGCGCCGGCCAGCATGGCGTCGCCACCGCCACGGCCTGCGCGCGCTTTGGCCTCCAATGCGTGGTCTATATGGGCGCGGTCGATGTCGAGCGGCAGAAGCCCAACGTGTTTCGCATGAAAATGCTGGGCGCCGAGGTGATCCCGGTGCAATCGGGCGCGCGCACCTTGAAGGACGCGATGAACGAGGCGCTGCGCGACTGGGTGACCAATGTCGCCGACACGTTTTATTGCATCGGAACGGCGGCGGGGCCGCACCCTTATCCGGCGATGGTGCGCGATTTTCAGTCGATCATCGGCACGGAAACACGCGCGCAAATGCAGGAGATGGAGGGCCGCCTGCCGGATTCGCTGGTCGCCTGCATCGGCGGCGGCTCCAACGCGATCGGGCTGTTTCACCCCTTCCTCGACGACGCCGGCATAGAGATTTACGGCGTCGAGGCGGCGGGACACGGCGTCCACGTGCCGAACGGCCACGCGGCCTCGCTGACCGGCGGGCGCCCCGGCGTGCTGCATGGCAACCGCACCTATCTGCTGATGGACGGCGACGGCCAGATTCTGGAAGGCCATTCGATTTCGGCGGGGCTCGACTATCCCGGCGTCGGCCCGGAACACAGCTGGCTGCATGAATCCGGGCGCGTCACATATCTCAACGCGACCGACAAGGAGGCGTTGAACGCCTTTCAGCTTTGTTCGAAGCTGGAGGGCATCATCCCGGCGCTGGAGCCTTCCCACGCGCTGGCTAAGGTGTTCGAGCTCGCGCCGCGAAAGCCGAGGGATCACCTGATGGTGATGAACATGTGCGGGCGCGGCGACAAGGACATTTTCACCGTCGCGGAAATTTTGGGCGGGATGTGACAGCGCGGCCCTTTCGCGGGCGCCCGCGCCAACCGTTTATTTCGGCGGCTTTTTGTAATCAATTTTCATGCAATCGTTCGCTATGTCCTTATTGTTCAAAACCCCGGGCGGGAAGCAAAACTGCAGATCGCCGGTGGCGGCGTCGATTTGCCACGCTCCCAACACCGACTCATATAGGCCGCCGCCCATGGATCCAGCGTGAATCGATGTTTGCACGTTAGGAGAAACCGGAAGGACGGATTTGTGATTCTTCGAACGGGCGCACGTATAGGACATATACGTCGACCCCTTGAGGATATGAATTGTCGTGGTGCAGTAATAGATGTTGCGCGTGGCGTTATCGAATACGATCGCGCGGAACGTGTGGTCCATCGACTCCTTCGCGATGTCCGAGGTCCCGCTGTATGGGAACACTTCGAAAGAAGCCGCGAAGGCGGATTGTGATACAAGAAACAGAGCCGTCCCCGCGATCAGAACCTTCTTCATGACGGCGCCTTTCGATGAACCAATCCAAGCCTCGTGCCGCCGGATCATAGGCCGATGTGGTCCGGGATCAAAAGCGGCGTCGTTCCCGGCTTGGCCGCTTTCCATTGGCGGCGCCGAGCGCCGTTCGCCGAGCGGTCACGCTGGAATGGACCGAATTGGCGGATGGAAATCCCGGCGGGCGTTCCCTTCGCGGTTGCGGCGCCGGGACGATTGATTTAACAATCAGAGCGGATAGCTCGGCTGTGGGAGGGGAGAGCCATGGCGCAAGCCGAAACGGACGGCGTAACGGACAAGCGGCCGCTTTCGCCGCATCTGACCGTCTATAAGCCGATGCTGACCATGATGATGTCGATCGCGCATCGCATTTCCGGCGTCGCGCTTTATCTTGGCGCGCTTCTTCTGGCGCTCTATCTGCTCGGTCTCGCGTTTGGGCCGGGAGCCTTCGGCGCCGTCTCCTGGATCGCCAACGGCTTTGTCGGCCATGTGATCGTGCTGGGGTTCAGCTGGGCGCTGTTCCACCATTTGCTCGGCGGCGTGCGTCACGCGCTGTGGGACCGGGGCCTTTACATGGATCCCAAGGGCCGGGAGCTGCTCGCGCAGGCGACGCTCGGCGGCGGAATCATCCTGACGCTGTTGACCTGGATCCTGTCGACCCTCGCCAATTAGGGCGGAGTTTCATCCGCGACCGCCTGGAGGCAAAAGCGCATGACGTCTCGAACACAGTTCATCAGCGGCAGGACGGGGCGGGGCGCGGCCTATGTGTCGGACGCCTCCGGCGCCGAGCACGACAGATTCATGCGCCTTTCGGCCCGCGCGTTGCTGCCGCTCGGCAGCCTGGCGGCCTGGTACATCGTCGGGCTGTCGGGCAAGTCGTTCGAAGCGGCCCGCGCCGAAATTGGCCGCCCTTTCCCGGCGCTCGCGCTGATCGTCTTCATCGCGATCGCCGCCCCGCATGCGCGCAAGGGCGTCGAGTCGATAATCGAGGACTATGTTCATGACGCGGCGCAAAAAGAAAAGGCGCTCCTCGTCAACAAATGGGCCTCGATCGCCGTCGCGCTCCTGTGGACGCTGGCGATTCTCCTGATCGCGGCGCCAAGGTGACCGGTCAATTCTCTAGTCGAAAAAGGCGTTCTGATGGTTGCAATGAGCGGAGCTTCGGCGAGCGCCAACGTCAATGGTCGGGCTTATGACATCGAAGATCACAGCTTCGACGTGGTGGTCGTCGGAGCCGGCGGGTCGGGCCTGCGCGCGGCGGTCGGCTGTGCCAAGGCGGGCTTACGCGCCGCCTGCGTGACAAAGGTGTTTCCGACGCGCTCGCACACGGTCGCGGCGCAGGGCGGCGTCGCGGCGGCTCTCGCCAATATGGGGCCGGACGACTGGAAATGGCATATGTACGACACCGTCAAGGGCTCCGACTGGCTCGGAGACCAGGACGCGATCGAATATTTGTGCCGCAACGCTCCCGATGCCGTCTACGAACTCGAACATTGGGGCGTGCCCTTCTCGCGCACCGAGGACGGCCGCATTTATCAGCGCCCCTTCGGCGGCATGACGACCGATTACGGCAAAGGCCCGCCGGCGCAGCGCACTTGCGCCGCCGCCGACCGCACCGGCCACGCCATGTTGCATACGCTTTACGGCCAGGCGCTCAAGCACGACACCAAGTTCTTCGTCGAATATTTCGCGCTCGACCTCATCATGGATTCGCGGGGCCGCTGCCTCGGCGTCGTCTGCCTCAAGCTTGATGACGGCACGATCCACCGTTTTCGCGCCGGCCTGACTATATTGGCCACCGGCGGCTACGGCCGCGCCTATCTTTCGGCCACTTCGGCGCATACCTGCACCGGCGACGGCAACGCCATGGTGCTGCGGGCGGGACTGCCATTGCAGGACATGGAGTTCGTGCAGTTCCACCCGACCGGCATTTACGGCGCCGGCTGCCTGATCACCGAGGGCGCGCGCGGCGAAGGCGGCTACCTCACCAACAGCGAGGGCGAGCGCTTCATGGAGCGCTACGCGCCGAGCGTGAAGGATCTCGCGCCGCGAGACATGGTCTCGCGCGCGATCACCATGGAAGTGCGCGAGGGGCGGGGCGTCGGCAAGCTCAAAGATCACGCCTTTCTGCATCTCGAACATCTCGATCCGGCGATCCTGCACGAGCGCCTGCCAGGCATTTCCGAGAGCGCCAAGATTTTCGCCGGCGTCGACGTCACGCGCGAGCCGATCCCGATCATCCCGACCGTGCACTACAACATGGGCGGGATACCCACCAATTATCACGGCGAAGTGCTGACGAAGAAAGGCTCGGACGCCGACGCCGTCGTGCCCGGGCTGATGGCCATTGGCGAGGCGGCTTGCGTTTCCGTTCATGGCGCCAATCGGCTTGGCTCCAATTCGCTGATCGATCTCATCGTGTTCGGCCGCGCCGCCGGCCTTCGCGCGGCGGAGTTGGTCAAGCCCGGCGAAACCCTGCCGGAGTTGCCGGGAAACAGCGCCGACGCGGCGCTGGCGCGGCTCGACGGCTTCCGTTACGCCAATGGCGGGACGTCGACCGCCGTGCTGCGCGACAAAATGCAGCGGGCGATGCAGACGCATTGCGCGGTCTATCGCACCGGCGAGGTTCTGGCCGAGGGCGCGACGCAAATCGCCGCCATTTGGAAAGAAAGCGCGGACGTAAAGGTCACGGACCGCTCGCTGATCTGGAACTCCGACCTGATCGAAACGCTGGAGTTCGACAATCTGATCGTCCAGGCGGCGGTGACGATCGAGTCGGCGGCTAATCGCCAGGAATCGCGCGGCGCCCACGCGCGCGAGGATTTTCCGGCGCGAGACGATGCGAAATGGATGAAGCACACTCTGGCGACGATCGAGGAGGAGAAGAAGGCGGTGGCGATCGATTACCGCCCGGTGCATTCCTATACGATGACGCAAGAGGTGAGCTATATCGAGCCGAAGGCGCGTGTTTACTGACGACGGGGCGACGAGAGGGACCGTGGTCGATGCCGAGATTTTGGTCGCCGCTTCTTGGAGCCTTCGCGCTGCTCGGCGCGAGCTCCGCGAGCGCCGAGCCGGATCTTTCGACTTGCGGCGCCCAAGAGCTCAAGCGCTACATCGGCGCGCCGGTCGAGGCGTTGAAGCGCGTCCGCCAAGGCGACGCGCGTTACGTCCGCGCCGGTTGCGCGATGACCATGGACTATAAATCGGGGCGCTTGACGGTGGTTTACGACCGCAAGACCGACCGCATTATGAGACTGGGCTGCAATTAAGCCGACAAACCGCGGATAGAGCGAGACATGGTCGAATTCACGCTTCCCCAAAACTCGAAGCCCACCGAGGGCAAGACCTGGCCGCGCCCCTCGGGCGCGAACATCCGCGAATATCGCATCTACCGCTGGAACCCGGATGACGGGCAAAACCCGCGCGTAGACACATATTTCGTCGACGCGGACGATTGCGGGCCGATGGTGCTCGACGCGATTTTGTGGATCAAGAACAAGATCGACCCGACGCTGACCTTCCGCCGCTCCTGCCGCGAGGGGATTTGTGGCTCTTGCGCGATGAATATCGACGGGACCAACACGCTCGCCTGCACCAAGGGCATGGACGAGATCGAGGGCGCGATCAAACTCTATCCGCTGCCGCATATGTCGGTCGTCAAGGACCTCGTGCCGGATCTCACCGGCTTTTACGCCCAGCACGCGGCGATCGAGCCTTGGCTGCAGGCCGGGCAAGACCCCGAAAAAGAGCGGCTGCAATCGCCCCAGCAGCGCGCCAAGCTCGATGGTCTCTATGAGTGCATCCTGTGCGCCTGTTGCTCGACATCCTGCCCGAGCTATTGGTGGAACTCGGACCGCTATCTCGGCCCCGCCGCGCTGCTGCAGGCGCATCGCTGGATCTCGGATTCGCGCGACGAGGCCGGCGAGGAACGTCTCGGCTATGTCGACGACGCCTTCCGGCTTTATCGCTGCCACACGATCATGAATTGCACCAAGGCCTGCCCCAAGCATCTGGAGCCGGCCAAGGCCATCGCCGATTTGAAAAATCTGGCGCTCGCCAGACTTTCCTGACTCACCCGGCGGCCTTGGCGCATTCGGCGGCGCAGCTCGCGCAAGCCGCGCCGAGCGCCGCGCATTCGGCGACGCCGGGAAGCTTGTCGCAGTCCTTTTTGCAGGCGAGGCACAGATCCGCGACCGTGCGGGCGAAGGCCGGCGCATAGGGCGAGCCTAGGCCCGCGAGCGCCGTCAGCGCGCCGCAGGCGGCGACGACATCGGCGGTCGAGTTCGCGCAGTCGGCCAGAGCGACGTCCTTCGACGCGAGCGCGCGGCGCAGGCAATCCTGGCCGGCCGCGAGGCATGCGGCGCTGGCCCGCGCCAACCCCGGATAGGCCGGTTTCGGGCGAAGTTCCGGCGCGGCGGATTTGGCCGGCTTTTCCTGCGCCGCGACCATGGACGGCGATAGAGCCGCGAGCCCAAGCGCCCCGACAAATCCGCGTCGCTCCATGTTCCCCCCCGATAAAGCACGACGACATCAGCCGGTCCGCGTGGCGGGACCGTCACATTGCGACTATAAGCCGGCCTTGGGCGGATTTCACGGGGGGAAGCAACATGGCGGCGCTGGCGCATCTTGACGCGCAGGAGTTCATCAACACCTTCATCTCTTTGTTCGTCGCGCTCGTGCTGGGCGCGGCGATCGGCGCCGAGCGGCAATATCGCCAGCGCACGGCGGGGCTCCGCACCAACGCGCTCGTGGCCGTCGGCGCCTCGGCCTTCGTCGATCTCGGCATGAGGCTGAACGGCAATGTCGGCGCGGCGCAGGTGCTGGCCTATGTCGCTTCCGGCGTCGGTTTTCTTGGCGCCGGCGTCATTCTCAAGGAAGGCATGAACATTCGCGGCCTCAACACCGCCGCGACGATCTGGTGCTCCGCCGTCACCGGCGCATTCGCTGGAGCCGATCGCCCGGTCGAGGCGGTGATGCTCGCGTTCTTTGTGCTCGCCGGCAACACCTTCCTGCGCCCACTCGTGACATTGATCGAACGCGCGCCCATCGACGAGAGCGCCACGGAGGCGATTTTCGACGTGCGCGTGACGGTCGCGGAAAGGCGGCGCGACGAACTGCGCGACCTGCTGGTCGAGAAGCTCGAGGCCGCGAATTATCCCGTTCGCGACATAGAAGACATCGAGCGCGACGAAGACGTGGAACTGGTGGCCACGCTGTCGGCGATTAGCGTGGAGGCCAAGGAACTCGACGCCGTGACAGCGGATTTCGCTAGACTCGACGGCGTGCGGCACGCAACCTGGTCGTCGCGCAGCAACGATTAACAGCGCCGGCGCGTCCCCTCGCGCGCGGCGTCTCCGCTATTTCGCGCGTCTTGCGCTCGTCGCGTTTCACCCATAGACTTCGCGCCAGTCCCGGTCGATTCGTTGCGTAGCCCCTTCGCGGACGGCAGAAGCTCCGCCAACGAGGACATGGCGCATGGAAACCGACGCCGTCGCCGTTTCGCATGAGTCCGCTGCGGCTGCTCCCGAAAATGGCACCGAGGCGTCCGCCGAAGAGAAAGTCGTCACCGACACGGCTTTGCTCGTCACCCAAGGCAAGCATCGCTTTTATTCACTGGTTTTGCCAAGCGACGTGCTGGCGGCGACCTGCACGGTGGACCCAAGACAGGAAAACCCTATCGACGGCTTTCAGCGCCTGCTCGACAAGCGCCGGGCGCGCGACATCGCCGAGTATATCGACAGCGGTTTCGGCACGGCGCCCTGCGCGGTCATTCTTTCAGCCCAGCCGCGCGCGCAATTGCATTACGATCGCGCGAGCCAGTTGCTCCGATTCCGCAAAAGTCCCAACTCGTTCCTGATTATCGACGGCCAGCATCGTATTTACGGCTTCAATCTGGCCAAGCGCAAGGTGAGCATCCCCGTCGTCGTCTACAACAAGCTCACGCGCGCGCAGGAATGCCAGTTGTTCATGGACATAAACACCAAGCAGCGCCCCGTGCCTCCCGAGCTATTGCTCGACATCCGCCGCCTCTCCGAGACGGAGACGGAGTCGGAAGCGCTGTTGCACAACGTGTTCGATCTGTTTTGCGCGCGCGAGGACAGCGCCCTCAAGGGGCTGCTTTCGCCCTCGGAGCGGCGCAAGGGAATGATCTCGCGCGTGACGTTCAACGCGGCGCTGAAATCGATCGACGGAGCCTTCGTCGACGCCTCCGCTCAGGACGTCTACAGCGTTCTGAACCCTTTTCTTCTCGCCTGCGTCAATGGGCTGGGGTTGCACGAGGCGCAGGCCAATATCGCCAATCCGGCGTTGTTCAAGGCGTTGCTGCTGCTCTTCCCAAATATCGCCGAACGCGTGGCGGATCGTTTCGCGGGCGTTTACACGGCCGCCAATTTCGAGCAGATGCTGTTGCCGTTTTTCCGGCGTCTCAAAAAGAACGAACTGCCGAAACCTGGGGTTGGTCATCTCGCGTTGCACGAACATTTCCGCAAGACGCTGACCGCCGGCTTCTCGCTCAAGCAGTGGTTATTCGCTTAACTGCGTTTCCGGCGAGCGCGTCGAAACGGAAGCCTAAGGCTTCGAGATGGGATCGGCGCGCGGCGCGAAGCCGTGTTCCGTCTTGCGCCAAAGGAAGGGCCGCGCCCAAAGCTCGGCGAGCGCGCGCCAGGCGGCGAGGCTCAACATGAGCTGCCACAACGGCGCCGCCAGCAGCGCTGGCCAGAATCGCGTCAAACCTCGCCGGCGCATGCCGACCAAGGGCGGCCAGAGTAGCGCGGCGAGGCCCGATAGCGCGGTAAAGCACCAGATCGTGCTGAGCGCGACTTCCATGGGCGTGCGAGGCGTCAGCAAATCGCCGAAGGCCGCGCGATAGCAAAAGACCGTCGTCAGAAATGGCGCCAGCAACGGTCCCGCGAAGCCGCCCGTGAACATCGCAAGCACCGCCAATGCGCGGCGGGCGCCGAGATCCTTGAAGAGACGGCGGGGATACCGGCAATGCACCAGCGCGGTTTGCATCCAGCCCTTGAGCCAGCGGGTGCGCTGATCGACCAAAGCCTTGAAGGTCAGCGGGGCTTCCTCGAAGGTCTGCGAGTCGAATGTTTTAACGTCATAGCCGGCGCGGGCGAGGCGGGGCCCAGATCGGCGTCTTCGGTGACGTTATAGGCGTCCCAGAGTCCGACTTTGCGCAGCGCCTCGATACGAAAATGCGGTATTAGGTAGCAAGCTCACCAACGCGGGTTTCGCGATTTGTTCGGAATGACGAACGGACCGTTTCGTTGAGCGGAGGCTAAGTCACGCTCAAGAGCGCCGGCCTACCGGCAACTTCATTGCAACGCGTTATTAACGTTTTATTAGCTTTTGTCCGCTTGATATTATCTCGCGCGCATCGTATAAGATCACGACTCGCGGCGGAATCACCCTTATGGCCATCAAAGACATCGCTTCAATCTTGTTCGCGCTGGGCCAAGCGGTTCACGATCAAATCAATGACGCCCTCGAAAAAGCTTATGAGCGCGGCCTAGCCGATGGTCGACGGATGGCTGCTGAGGAACTTAGCGCCCGCGTTGTGAGCGTTCTGAACATTTCGGCAGAGGCGACCGTTATCCGAAAAGAGACAACTGTTCTCGCCGCGCGGTCCGACAAGACAACAGCGCGGTCGCCGCGCGGTTCGGTTGCGCCAGCGGTCCTCGACGCCTTGCGTGATACTATCAAAGGTAAGAAACCCGCCGAAATCGCTGCCGAAAAAGGAATACCCGAAAATAGCGTTCGAGGGATACTCAACAAATTGCGCCATGAGGGTGCCGTCGAAAAACGCGGGGAACTTTGGTTTCCAGCCAAACAAGGGGGAAATCATAATTTCGACCCCAACAAGATTTTTAGCCCTCCCCTACCTCAGGGGGTGGCTAAATGAGATGAAGGCTCCGAGCTTTCGCCACGGAGCCTTAATATAGAGATTGGGGGTAGCAAGCGCGAGGTAGGACCGTCCAAGCCACGCCTCACGGATGCAAGTTCCGTTACCTCCACCGGGTTCGCCCCCTTCCATAAGGGGTGAACCGCCCTCTCCCTTCCATAAGGAGGGGCTATGTAAACCACCCCGCGCGGATCGGCTTCCAAAACCGGTTCGTGCGGCACGCTTCGTTTTCTACAGGAATCCTTGGATTCTGTCCACTACTCCGCGCCCTTTTCCGGCTCGGCATATAGGACGCCCAATGTCCCGCTATCGTCCAGGTCCACAAAGCGAATACCGCGCACCTCTAAGGCAGCTTGAATTGCCTTTAGATTTTGCAGCATCGGAGCGCGGCGCCCAGCTTCAAAATCTCGAATCGTCGAAACCCCGACGCTCGCGGCTGTCGCCAGCTCGGGTTGCGAAATATCAAGAAATGCGCGAGCGGCGCGGCACTGAGCAGGAGTCATGCCCTCAAAATAGCGACGACAGTTTATTTAGTCAAGGTCATCAATTTATGTTGACGCCATCACTATCAGCGCTTATTAATGAGGTCAACGCAAACCGTTGGACCTCTGGACATGGCGCAGCACTTCCTTCTTTCGACCGCCGCTCGCTCGCTCTCGCTGGCGAAGGTCGCTCGCATGTCCGACGACGAAGCCCGCGACGCCTTCAAGCAAATCCGTTGGGCCGAGACCGAAGGCCAGCCGGTTTGCCCACGTTGCGGCTGCTGCGCCTCCTACGCCTTCAAAACCCGCCCTCTGTTCAAGTGCCAAGGCTGCGACCATCAATACAGCGTGACGAGCGGGACGATTTTCGCGGGCCGCAAGCTCCCGGTTCGCGACTATCTCTTGGCCATCGCGATCTTCGTAAACAGCGTGAAGGGTCATAGCGCCCTTCAGCTTTCCCGCGAACTGGACGTGCAATACAAGACGGCTTTCGTTCTCTCCCATAAAATCCGCGAAGCCCTCGCGGCGGAAGTCGAGACGATGAAGGCCAGCGGGACCGTGGAAGTCGATGGCGCCTATTTCGGCGGTTACGTGAAGCCTTCCAACTACAAGGAAAATCGCCGCGACCGTCGCCTTGCAGTCAACCAGAACGGCAAACGCCGCGTCGTCGTCATCATGCGCGAGCGCGGGGGCCGCACGCTTCCCTTCGTGTTCAAGAACGAAGCTGCTTCGCTCCCGACGCTGGAAAGCCGGATCGACGCCTCCGCCACGATCCACGCCGACGAAGCCTCGCATTGGGATCGCTTGCACGCCAAATTCCTGACGAAGCGCATCAATCACGAATGGGCGTATTCAGACGAAGGCGCTTGCACGAACCAAGCCGAATCATATTTCTCGCGCCTTCGTCGCGCCGAAGTCGGCCAGCATCATCATATCGCTGGCCCGTATCTCACGGCCTATTCTCGCGAGATCGCTTGGCGCGAGGATCATCGCCGCGTTTCGAATGGCGAGCAATATCTTATGGTTTCGGCGGCTGCTCTGGCGCATCCTGTGTCGCGCCAGTGGAAGGGATATTGGCAGAAAGCCATGTAAACACAGCGCCTAAGTTCTCCACAGCTCACCAACAACAAATGCAATCCCAACCACAGCTCCCATAGCCATCATATCGACATCTGATCCCTTTAAAGTAACAGTATCCTTCCCTTGCATTACGTGAAAAAGGATCAAACAGAACGGTGGTATCATTACTCCATAGAAAAAATCATTAATAAATAGGCTTTGCGACGATATTATCTTAGAGCACTTAACGCGCCTATGAATAATCTTGCTTGCAGCCACTAGTAGACCAACGATGATAGTTATCACTCTCGAATGAGCATCTAAAAAATCTGATAATGATGATAAAACTACCAAGGCAACATTGTACGCATCCTCAGATTGTTCCATACATATCCCCTAAGCATGCTCTACACCGTATTATTACGCATCAGATAACAGAAACCCAACTATGAATCCGCCAACTCCGCTAACAATATCGATGACAATATTGTGAGTTGGTATGAAGAACACGACGCTGGTAATGGACATTGCCGCAATTGCGCCAGCCAATCCAAATTTTATCCTATATAAAGCTGATCTTCCACTGCGAATAAGCATGTGAGGCTCCTCACCCCGCGCTTGGATCAATGATGATCTCACTCGCCGGTTAACGGGTAACGAACAAGCGAATCACATATCCCCATTTTTGTCCATATCAAGCACTGCCAAGGTGGCAACGCGTCCGCGTCGGCTGCTCGGACTTTCATGCAATCCCCACACCACGCGCCCAAGGCCGTCCTTTGTCTGCATCACCGCGTCAGCATGTCGCAGCATCCGGCAAGCCTTGGATACGCGTCTGACGATATCGACCATCATCTTGCGGTCGGCAATGGACTTACCCTCAAGGGTAATGAGGGCTTCGGCTATCTCTCGCGAGGAAAGCGGTCTAGCGGCTTTCCGAAGCTCGCTTAGGACGAACTGGCGAAGCTCATTGCGGTAAAAGAGAACGATCCTTGCCGAGCGGGGCGTCTTGCCCTCTAATTTGCCTTCATAGCCGAAAGTCTCTAAGACGCGATCTATCGACTCTATGGCGTTGGCGATGACGGCCTGTTGGTCGCGCAAGGCGACGGCCTCTAGTGCTAAATCTTCCCGTTTTTTGAGAAGGCCCGAAATGACGGTTTCATCTTTCATGCCGCATTGTGACGCAACTACATGATAATTAATAGGCTTTATCAGGTGAGCCTGCTACATAATACCGCGAAAATGATTGGAGGTGCCGCCGAGAAAAATAGGCAGCCCCATCGAGCTGAGGCCCTTGTTGAACACGTCGAACAGCGCCGCGTAATCCAGCGCGAAATGCGCGGTGAGCCAATTATGCGCGCCATTGTCGATGCAAAGGCTGGCTTGCAGACAGGCGACGCGCGCGGGCAGTCGCGCGAACAGAGCCGCCGCGCGCCGCAACTGCCGCGGCTCCGGCATATCCTCCGCGTCGAACACCGCCAGCAGCGCGCCGCGCGCGAAAGGCGCCGCGACATTCATCGCGCGCGGCTTGGTTCTTGGCGAGCCGTCGGGCGCTATCAATATCTGGTGCGGCGCGCGCGGCCCGTTCCGCGCCAATGCCCGCGCCGTGGCGCGGTCGTCTTGCTCGACGACGAAGATCACGTCGAGCTTCGCGCGCGGATAATCGAGCCGGTCGATGGCCCGCGCCAGTTGAAGCGCCACGCGGGCCTCCCGATACAGCGGCACGATCAGCGTATAGACCGGCAATCGCGCCTCGGCGAGGGGGGGCGGCCCGCGCCGCGGGCTCGAAACTCTGAGCGCAGGCGAAGAGCCGCAGGAATACCGCGGATAGAAACGCCGTCGCCAACGGCAGCCCCACGGCGAGCACGAGCGTGGGATAAGGCGCGAACAGCGCGGCGAGCAAGCCCGCGTTGGCCGCGATGGCGACGGCGAGCGCGCGCCCTCCGAGCGCGCGCCGCACGCAAAGCGCCGGATCGGCGCGCTCGGCGCATGACGGCGCGGCGGCCGCGGCCAATTGCAGCGCTTCCCCGCGAGCCGCGACCAGAAAGCGGCTGGGCGTCGTGATGGCGAACAAAGGGCGGCCATTGCTCGCCCGCGCCGCGCCGGTCAGACGGACAATGGCCTCGCCCCGCGGCGCGAACAGCCAGACAAGGCCGTCGGGATTGGGGGCAAGCCGCGCGTGACCTCGCGCGAGCGCGAGCATGGGCCTGGCTGGCCGCTCGATCTCGAAGGCTTGGGAGAGAAAATCGACGCGAAGATGATCCGCCAGCGCGCGATAGAAAACCTCTTCGTCCACGAGGCCTTCCCCCAGCAACGCGGCGTCCGCGGAGACGCCCTGGCGTCGCGCCAGAATGGCGGCGTATTGCAACAGCGCCATTGGAACGCCGAAGCCGGCGAGAAAGGCGATCTCCGTCGGCAGGGGGCGCGGCGAGGCGTCTTGCAGCCCAACTCCCCAGCGAAGTCGCAGGCCCACCGATCGGGAAAGCGCCTCCACGCGGCGCCGGTCGAGGCGGCCTCGCTCTTCCCGCATTCTCGGGGCGGCGGTCGATAACCCGTCAAACGAATAAAGACTC
>Ga0181533_1004249_pt1 | contig 14814 bp, 26 predicted proteins | sample PEATcosm2014_Bin_45_FD_119772 | JGI IMG/M metagenome (GOLD analysis project Ga0181533, IMG submission 119772) | Peatland microbial communities from MTU Mesocosm Facility, Houghton, MI, USA - PEATcosm2014_Bin11_60_metaG | ecosystem: Environmental > Terrestrial > Soil > Wetlands > Peat | place... | reverse complement strand
TCATGCGGCAGAGCCGAGGCGAGGTCAGAGGCACACCCCGTAAGCGTCAATTTACGATGAAGCCGCAAGTCATCAGTAGTCAAGACTACTTAGACCCTGACATCGTGGAGAGGAAACGTCGAGACAAAGATTTCGACGTGTTGCTGTCTCCCGAGTTTGACTACGAGGGTCGCACTTTCCGTGTCGTGCTAGACGGCCATCACTCTCTTGAAGCGTCTCGCCAATCCCGTAGGAAACCTCGATTCCTCATTGCAAAACCCAATGAAATTGAATGGTTTGGCCTGACAGGAAATGGCGACGACGGGGTTGCGGAGTTCCTGCAGATGCACTACAACGGGGCCGATTGGCGTAACATTGCGACCAACGGTCCGGCTACATGGGGGCCTCCTAAACGACGGTCTTAGGGGTGTCAACCGGATAGCCCCGACGGCGAGGGCGGCCGCTACTTGACGTAGTTGGAGGCGATGCAATCGATTTCGTCCGCCGTCCACACGAGGGCGGGCACGGCTGCGCTCACGCATCCGACCAGCGATCCAGTCGCGGCAGTCTGGACACACGAAACCGCGGCGCTTTCAATGTTCTTGTTCTGTGGGTCGGCCTTCGTGCACGCCACGAGGTTGTTGTAAAAAGTCTGTTTCGTCGCGGCGCTGGTCGCACACGCGGACGGGAGCAGAGCGGCCGAGGCGAGGGTCAAGAGAGCCAGCATTTTCATCATGGGTGGGTCCTTTGTCTACATGAAGTCAGGGCGGGCCCAGCTGGGCCGGCCTGTGCCAGGGGCACGGGTACAGTCAAACGGGCCGATCCTATAGCGCGAGGTCACCCGCTCAAACCATAGGGTCTGCCGTGTGCCGGCATCGGGTAGCGGGCAGTGCTCCGCTTCCCACAGCACTTGATTGAGCTCGGGGCCGATCGCGAGGATGAGGTTTGCACGCTGCCAAGGCTCACGGCGGGCGGTTTCCCCTCGGTGGACAAGGTGATCGCAAAAGAGGTCATCCTCGGTTTGCGCCAGGACGCAGTAAAATTGCAGTCCCGCCGAATCTCGCCAGCTCACGAGATCGTGCGCGTGGCAGCGGAGCAAGGCCGCTTGGATGCGTCCACCGTCTAGCTCGGCATCGTTCCCATGCACGAGGCACAGTGTAGCGATTGACCGGGTGGAACGGTAGCCCTATTCTGTTGACCATGTCGATCTTTTCGTGGAAGCGCAAAGCGGCCACGGGACTAGCCGCGGTCCCCAAGGTCAAAATGTCCACCGTCGAGAAAGCCATCTTCCGGGTAGCCCAGGGGTACCCCGGTCTCCCGGTCTATGAAAAGCGTTGCGCGCTAGACCTAGTGCGGAGCGTTTGGACAATCCTCGGGCAGTCCAGCCTCGCCCGCGTAAGTGAGCTCTTGATGCCCTTTGTCGCCGCGATTGCAATACCGATTGTCCGACACTCACGCACACTTGGGTCAGAGATTGTCCTAGCACTGGACAAATACGGCGGCGAGCTCCGCGACGATCTAGCCTTGCAAATCGGCGGGCCCCATGCATGGCCCGGGCGGGTTGCGGCCGCTCGAGCGGACCTTGAACGGCAAGGGGTCAGGCCGCATGCAGCCTAAGCGAAAGTACACGATGAAGCATCCAACGGGGTGGCTCCATTCGGAGTGCAAGAAGGGTCGCCACAAGTGGATCGCGCCTGTCAAGCAAGGCAGTCGATGCGGCCGCCCAAATTGCAGCGCCTTACGCCGGAGTGCCATCGCGCCGGAAGTGTATAGGGCTCGCCTCCGTGGCCTGAACAAGCCACCCGCCCGAGCTCCTGCCCCAGCGGCTGCGCCCGGGCCCGCCCCAGCGGCCGCGGCGCCAGCTCCCGCCCTTGCCCCAGCTCCCGCCGCTCCCGCCCGCCCGCAATTCGGCGACATTGCGGCCACCCTGCGCATGCAGACCCTCGAGCTCGGCCCGTCGCCGGTCCCATTCCATCCCACCGACGGCGGGCCTAGCCTCGAGGCTAGCCCAGCTGGCGGAGCTGCTCCGCCGGCAGAGCCCAAGAGCGATCGAACGTCGCTCACTGAGCTGCTCTTGCCTGAGCTCCCGGGCCTTATGGTGACGGGGTGCGAGCACACGGTTAGGTGGTGCGGCCGCGAGCCAGGAGAGCCCGACGAAGAATACCTCGAGCGATGGCGCCGCGAGTTTGACACCACGATCGGGCAGAAACTGCCCAAGCTGGAAATGAACCCTGTGTTGGCGCTGGTCGTGCTGACGATCTTGCTCGCGGTTTCGATGTGGGCATCCGGCACCCCGATCGCCAAGAAGGAAAAGCCGCGGCGCGAGCCGATCGCTCCCGTGCCTACACCAGCTCCGCCCCAGCAAGCGCCGGCGCCGGCGCCGGCGACGATGCCGGGCTCCGTTCTGCCGTTCACTGCCCCGCACGACGGCGAGCCAGACGAGGTCACCGATGCCACAAGCTAAGCCAGCCCCTGCCCCCCAAGCTAAGCCAGCCCCTGCCCCCTCGAGCCTAGGTGGGCCCGCTCGAGCTCGGCTCAAGCATCTCACCCACAGAGACGCCATCGAGATCATCCTTGACGATGCGATACGGGACAGCGAAGGGACGGGCCTTGGCTGCGTTGGCTCGCCTCGGTACGGTAAGACGTTCTTTCTGCAACGGGTGCATGCCGCCATGCTGGATCGGGGCGTGGCGGACATTGTCTTTGTGCATGATGCCAAGGCCGCTGTCCCGCAATTTGACGGGGTGGTGGTGCGGGACTTGGCGGACTTCCAGCGCTACAGCGCCACCCTGGCGCCGAACGTGTCACCTAGCGTGGTGGTGTTTCACCACCCCAATATGTTCTCGCGCCCCAGCTTGCAGGACGTTGCTCAGGTTGCCGCGGCCGCGGCCGAGTCGCGCTTTCGCGTCTGCGTCTGCGCGGACGAGGTCGTGAAGGGCACCAACGGTTCCCGGGATTGGGAGAAACCCGGGAACGGTCGGCCCGCCCTCTACCCGCTCATCATCCGAGAGGGCGGAGCCCAACGTATCTCGCACACGTGGGGGACGCAGGTTCCACAGCAGCTACCTACAGAGTGCCGGGTTTTGACCCGATCGGTGGCTTGCTTCCACCTGGAAGGTCTCGCAGCCGACGCCGCTTGCGACCATTTTCGCCTTGGCGACGAAGCGCCCGAGGTCCTGCGAGGTCTCGAGCGGGGCGAGTTTTTGCTTTTCTGCCAAGGGCGGGATTGGGACCGGACGATCTACGGGCCGGGATAGCTTTCCCTCTTGGGCTCCGAACCGTCCACGATATGGACGCGCGGCAGGCTTATTCGATCGCCCGGTGGCTAGGCGTTCCCCTCGAGGTAGAGATCAACCTCGAGCTCGTCCGTTGCCTGATTGGCCACCGTGAGGGATTCTTGAGCACAGGCGAGGAAGCGCCGGATGCTCCCGATCGTGTCCGCCGTGGGAGTGCCCACCGTGAGGTAATGCGCGTTTGAGACCGCTTGCCTTGCCAGCAAGAGGGCCCGCTCGAGAGTCACGCTAGTCATGGTCCGACTCCTTGCCATACACCAGCTCGCGCGAGCTCACCTCGGGCATGGTCTGCGTTCTCACCAGCATTCGCCGATAGTCCGCGAGGGTGGCGAAGACCGGCCCGAAAGCCTCCGCGGCCGCCAAGGCCCGGCGCCTCTCTTCCGCGAGCTCGGCCGCGGTGGCAGTCCGCTCGAGCGGCCGCTTGCTGGCACGCCGGCGGCTCATGAGATTACCACCCGCACCACCAGTGCTACCAGTAGCAGGACTAGAACGGGATGGACAATGCCGTGCATTTTCAACCTTTCCTTTCCTTGGGGTCAGTCGCCGCGGCTCGAACAAACTGCGGTTGCTGACTCCAGTCCGATGGTTGTTGCACCTCCTGTGCCCAAGGCGGGGGCAAGATCGGGCCGGGCCCGTCGCCTAAAGCCGCGTGCAAAGCTTCCCAATGGCAGCGTTCACAATGCCCGGGAACGTTCAGGTTTTCCGGGTACGAAGCCACGCACCGCTTGCCCATCTTTCCGCACATTCGGCATCGTTCGTCGCTCATGGCTACCGTCATTTCTGACGCTCCGGCCGTCGGTATTCCGACAGGAAGCCTAGGGCGAACCCGTGGATCGTGAGGAGCATGCACGCACCGATGAAGGCCCACCAAAGCACGTCTTTCATGGTCCTACCTTGAAGTCTGCGGCGTGGTAAGCCTCTCGACGGTCCACCAGCGACAGACGGCCATAATGCGCGGTGGTCTCGATCGAGGCATGCCCGACCGTGTCCTGTATCGCGGTCATGGGCACGCCGGCTTTGAGGGCATGCACCACATGACCGTGGCGGAAAGCGTGGGGGTGGGCCAGCCTCCGATCGATGCCAGCCTCGAGGCAACCTCGCTGCACCACCAGCCATGCCCACCCACGGGAGCGGCCGAAGATCAAGGGGTCATCCGATGTAGTCTTAAAGCGCCAATGGCTCGAGAGGTAGACGGCCAGCTCGCCCAGCACATCGGGTTCGAGCGGTACCAGGCGGGAGACTTGGCGCCGGCGCTTGAGCGTAGGTAGCTGCACCGTCCGTTCCTCGAACCGAATGTCAGATACCCGCAAGGCCAAGAGCTCGGAAACCCTGGCCCCGGTCGACCACAGGCAGAGCACGAACAGGCGTTCGAGCGATCGGGCCGGCAACGCATGGATGACCTGCCCGGCTTGCTCCCGGGTGAGGTAGAGAGGCAATGCATCGGCATTGCCTCTTGCATTGCCACGTGCATTGCCACGTGCACGGCGCGGCGCACTGTTCCGCTCGAGCGTGTTTCGACTTTTCACATGTGATTTGTTCACACTTGACGCGGCCGCATGAAGGGCTCGCCAATTAAAATCGGCCTTCTTTCGCTTCCCCCGCGATCGCGCTTTCGACATTTTCCGTATTCTGTCTAATCGCCCCCCCCCGGACAAGGCCGCCACTCCAGAAAGCGGCGCATGTCGCGTTCCCACTCCCGCATTTGCAGCACTCCCATGCGCTCGAGCTCGACGAGGCTCGAATCCTCCGTCCACTCGTGCATTTTTATGATGCGGTACGCTATAGGAACCTGCTCTAAAGCCTGAATGTTGGTCATCCACTCGTGCATTTTTATGATGCGGTACGCTAGAGGAACGTGCTCTAAAGCCTGAAGGTTGGTCATAACGCGGAACGATGCAACCCGCATGCCTATAAGCCTCCGGCTTTAGGGCACACTCCACCGTCGGGACACGGGTCATGTGGTAGTGACACGTACATGGACACTTGTTCCGGTCCTAACTGATAAGGACTAGAGAGGGTTGATGGACAGCCGACACTTAGGCGGCCGCGTGGCCGACACCTATGAGCGCGGACGCACCTATCCCATGTGGGATAGTGATGCAGGTTTCTCTACCGTAGACTACGGGAGAAAGGCCCGCGGGGCCCTCGAGCTCGCAGGAAATGCGCGCGTGAGCTCACCAGCTCGCGCCACCGGGCAGAACTCCGCCCTAGGCCATCGCTGCATCTGCCGCTCTCCTTATGCGTTCCTGGGGCCAGTCCGGATGCTCGGCCCTCAGCTTGAGGGCCAGCTCCGACCAGCGCCGGCGCCGATCGGTCTCGCCAGGGTCAGGGTCAGGCGGGGCGGCCGCTCGCTTGCGTTGCGCCTCAGCAATCTGCCGCGCCACGTTGGCTACAGCGTCGCGGAGCTCGGGCCTTGGGGGCGGGGTAGGTTCCTTCACGGCGGATCGCTTTTTCGCCTTGGCTCGCTCATGGGCCAGGGCGACGGGAAGGTTGAGGGCGTGAAAGAGCTTGAGCGAAAGCCTCTTGATGGCGGGCACGCTGCGCACAGTGCCCATGGCGGTATGTATCCGTTGTTCGATCACGGTGAGGAATCCGCCCTCTTGCAGCTGAGCAATTGCCCGCTCCGCCCGGCGGAGCTCGAGGTCGGCATGGTCCGCGATCGTCTGGAAATGGATGTTGACGAAGGCCCCTTTACTCACGGTGCCCACGCGGAGCGAGGCTAGATCGCAAAACTTCAAGAGACCCTTGAGGACGCGGACGATCGCCTCTCGACGCTCGGATCGCACCTCATCATCACCGGGCCCTATCGCGATGCTGGGGAGCAAGGAGGGCCGATCGTAGAAGCCCTCTACCCGGTCCGCAGCAATGGACAGGATGCGCGGGTATCCTCCCGGGCCCGTCGGAATGGGCCGCGTAGGCTGGAGTATCGGCGACAGGGCCCTGTGGCCGCACCGATTGCCGTAGGCTAGATGCATGTTGCGTTGCCGCGTGGCGCGTGGCGCGTTTGAGACCTTGCCCCGCTAGAGAAAGGCGGGCCCTCGCCCGACACTTAGCGGGGCAAGGCGAGGGCCCTCTCAAACGCAACGCCTAGATACTAGCTCGAAGCGCCTTTCGTTGCAAGTGGCGCGGCCGCGGTGGGCACAGACGCCGGCGTGACGGCGGCCGCAACGTGAGCGGCGGCGCCGGCGGAAGTCAGGATCGCCCCCTCGGCAAAGTCGATGCCGAGTTTCGTCGCGGCCGCTTGCGCGGCAGTGGCGAGGGCCGGGAATCGCCGGCGGTAGATCGCTGTAGCCTCCGCCTCGAGCTGGCGGACGAAGTCTTTCAAGAGTCGAGCGGCTGGCGAGCTCGCGGGCTTCGTCGCTTGGCCCGGGGTGGAGCCTTGCGGAGTGGGGGCCTTGGTTGGGTTTAGAGCGGTCGGGGCGGACGATTGGGTCATGGTGTTAATCCCTCTTGGGCAAGAACGTTTTGAGGAACGAAAAAATGGAGCCGAGTGAGGTCGGGGCAGCGATGGCTATCAGGGCGAGCAAGGAGGCTCCGAGCGGAGCCCATGCCCATGGGTCGTGACTAATCCCCCCCGGGCTTTGGAGCAGCGACATGCATCTGCCCAGCTGGCGGCCGATCGCGATCGAAGCCGCTACTGAGACCGCTGCACCTGCCAGACTCGAAACACCGGGCAAGAAAGAACCCGAGGACGGCGAAAGCGACGCCGGCGGCGTTTGCGATCCAGATGGCTCTATGGCCGGCGAGACCATTTAGGCGCACGAGCGTTGACCCGATCCCCCGCCCGCGGCGCCTCCACCTGATGCCGTCGGAGCTGGGCCCATGCCTCGCCGCTGGTCGCTTCCAGCGGCGTGGACAGGACGGCGGCCGGCGTGGCTGGCGAAGTGGATCGCCACGACCACGATCAGGCCGATGATTAGGTATTCGTGTAGTTTCATGAGGTCAACTCCTTCTTTTCGTGCGTGAGAAACAGTAGGGCGGCCACGGCCAAGAGGATGACCCACCACAGGCCACCCACCACGTTGCCGGCCACCTTGGCGACGGTGTTGGCGACGGTTGCGCTGATTTTGTCGGCCGTGTTCACGATGGCGTCCGAGAGGTCCGCAAGCACGTCCACGTCGAAAAACGAGTCGATCGTGGCCATCATGGAGGACGTGAGCGAGACCGCGTTTTGTAGGAAAACCATGTTGCTCGAGTCCACGTTCCCCTCGTCGCCGTCGGGGTCCGCGGCCGCGGCATCGCCGAATGTGGACTCGGTCGCCATCACGCGAGCATAGGTGTCGTCCAGCTGCGACTTGAGCTGAGCCATTTGCGCCTGTCCGCTCGCGGCCGCGACGAGGGCCATGGTGGCAGAGCTCACCAAGCCCTGCGAGTTTCCCGCGCTCACGTCATCAAACACCGAGTAGGCCGAGGTACAAGCGTCGCCGCACGAATGAAGGATCGTCTGCGCTTGCGCCCACGTGCAAGGGTCGGGAACGTACACACTGAGGTTGGGACCGTAAAGACCGCCGGGCATGTTTTCCCTCACATGATGGTTTGCAGTGGTTGGGCGATCGGCGTCGGGGCGGAGTGGCCGTAGTCGCTGGGAGTCATCACGAAAGGCGCGGCCGTCGGGTAGACGGTGCCAGCCGTGACCTGTGCTTGCGTCGGGCCCGGCGCCGGCGCCGGCGGGCTCGAGCTCGCGGTCGGGGCGGCCGCGGCCGCTTGCTGCTTCGTCCAATCGTAATAGAGCAGCAAGAGCAGCGCCGCTGCTCCGAGCAAGGCCCATTTCTGCCCCTTGGTCACCGGACTAGCCTCCGAGGTTGCTGGTCGTGGTGCCCGACTGGCCCGGGCCCGGGGACAGCGTCGAGAGGAAACTCGAAGCGCCACCCGTCGGACTCGCGGTCACGGCCGATTGCTGCATTACGTACCGAATGACCAAGAAGATCACGACCAGCACCACGCCCCACATGACCAGTTTTTCGGTTCCCTTTTTCATGGCGTCGTTACTCCTGCGGCAAGCTGGGCCGTCTTGATCGTGGTGGCTTCTGCCCACATGAGAATGATGAGCAGAGCCACCAAGGCCCCTAGAATCAAGTGATCTTCGCGAATCGTTTTCATGGTCTCTCGGTGAGACGAATCCACCCGGCGCAGCTGTGGGACGCTACGAGCTCGAGGTAGTTAAACACCGTGCTCGTTCCACCACTCACCCGCATGGGAAGGAAAACCGTGTCGGTCGTGAGAGGCAAGGTGCCCCACCCCATGGTTGCTTCCCAAGTGCTGACCTGTGGGAAGTCGCCGGCGGGCAAGAGCTGGCGGGACAGGGTGCCCTTCCCGCCGGTAGCTTGCCCTGCGACTTGCCGGGCCAGCAGCAAGCCCGAGTTGGGCGTATAGGCCACTTGCATGGTCCCATTTTCGGCGACCAAGTTGGACGGCTGGAAACCCTGGATTACCATTCCGCAGCTGGTCGGGGCACCTTGCGGGAAAACCGCAACGTCACACTGACCGGAGGGCCCCGACGAGGGCGGGTCAAGGGTGATCTCGAGCACGTATTCTTTCCGAGGGTCCAGCCCTTGGAAGGTCTGGATCGTGCCTCCGGTATCCTCGCCCGCGAACGAAAAGCCCACCGTGGACGTGCTCACGTCCGCAATGTCCAGCCCAGAGACATCCGTGGTCTCTCCCGTGGTCAGGTTGGGCGAGCCCACTGCCACCCCGCCGACGGTGAAGGAGACCGAGGATGCAGCCGCGACGAAGCTATCCGCACCGAAGGCCCACGCGGCGCCAGTCTGGGCAATCTGCACCTCGCCAACGTTCGTCCCTGCGACTTCGGATGCCAGGAAGGCCGCGAGCTCGGCCGAGGCGAAGGGGGCAGTCGAGCCGCTATCGCCGCCATACCCCGCCGTGTCCGCATCGGCCTTGAGCATGGCCGCGGTGTAGTTGAAGGTCGCGATTACCTCGCTGGTCGTGTCGAGGAAGGTCAGGGTGAAACCGCCCGCCGTCAGATCATCGGCCGGCGGGCCCGCACTGCCGCTCGAGAGCTCGAACGCGGCATCGTAAAGCACGCGGGGCAGGGTGGCATTCAGGACGCCATAGGGCCACATCCCCACGTCGAGAGGAGTCGAGCCCACGCCCCAGCTCGTGACACTCCATGTAGTGCCCTCGGGAGTGAACGAAGCCGCGTTCGTTTGGTCGTCCGGTCCCTCGCCCGAGGTCAGAACGTAGAAAGCAACGTCAGGATTACCGCCCGAGTCGCCCGACATCCGGATCGGGGAGTTGGCTTCGACCACCGTCTTAAGCCGCGCTTGAATGGTGGATGGCACCCCGTCGCCGTCGGAAAGGTCCGAGATGTCAAGGGTAAACCGGCCCTCGGTCTGCACGTAGGTGTCATCTTTTTTGACTTCGACGTACAGGAGCTCAGTCACCGAAAGCGCGAACGCGAAGTAGTCGTATTGGGCAGCACCCGACGGCTGGCCGCAGTAGCACGTGAGGGCCGGAAAGCGCCCGGTCAAGAAGTCGTCATGGATGACGGACAGATCCCCCGTGTAGTTGTTGAGCCACTTGAGGCTGCCCCAATTGTTGATGACGAACGAGACCGCTTGCTCGACATTGGCGAAGGGTAGCCAAGTCGTCACCGGCGGGCTTCCAGACTGCCCCGCTGCCACCCATGCCGCCGTCCCGTCGCGGCTCACCACGATAGAGCCCGCGGGCCGGTAGCTTGGCGGCGAGGTCCCGTTGTCGATGGCTTCAAAAGCCTTGTAGCTGGTCGGGGGAATGCCGGCGGGCCCGTTGACCACGGGAGCTCCGCAAGGAATGCCGGTCGAGGGTGATCCGCTGCCCATGGGGAGAACTCCACCGAGTTGAACGTCTGCGCTCATGTGGCGGCCGCTTGGCTAGGGGTTTGCGTGAAAACGATCAAGGTGCTGCACCCCGGAAGGCTTTGGGGCACCAAGCCCGACTTCGTCCACGCTTGAACCGCGGGGTGACCGTCGAGAAAATCGGTGAACGAGTCGTAGCCCGTCCAATGGATAAACTTCGTTGCGCCGCTGGTCGGGTCTGCGATCGTGCCCGCGTTGATCGCCTCGGCCACGGCGAGATCATCCTCGTGTATCTCGCGCCCAAAGGGTCGACCGTCGCCATCGCCCGCCGTGCTGTAGCGCCGGCCCGCCTGCGTTCCCAGCGTGCCCGGGTTGACGGTGATCGCTTTTTCGATGCTCCACCCGTGCGCGGCCGCATCGTTCTTTAAGACCCACTGGATCGCGGCCTTCTCCGTCTGGCTCGCTCCCGCGTGCTCGCTCGCGCTCACGCGCGACATGCCCACAGCATCGGCCGTGACATCAGTCCGGCCCGTGGCCGCGTTGACCTGGGCCACGAGGTCAGAGAGCGACTCTTGCAGCGAACCGTCCGCGTTTAGATGCGAGGTCGTGAGCTGCTTTCCACGACCAGCACCAAGGAAGGCCCGCACGACTTGGATCGGATCATCGCCCATGAAAAACCACCATGCTGAGAGGAGTAGCACACCAAGCCAGAAGACCAGATGCGAGGTTTTCAAGGCTCATGCCCCCACCGGGTAGATTATGTCGAACGTGCTGGGGATCGTGGCTCTGACGAGGGCCACCACATGATCGGCCAGCCCATCGCAGCCCATGACCACGTTCGCGCGGAGCTCAAGCGCTAGGCAAAGGTTCCAGGCGGGCAACTCCTCCTGCGTGGCATATGCCGGATTCAAGGAGTAGGACACCACCAAGCGGATACCGTCGCCGCCGTCTGTGATCTCGCAGCCGTCCCCTAGGCCGTTGCCGAAGGTCCCACCGTTCAGGAAGATCGCGGAGTTGATTTGCCCCAAAACATGGGTCACCCCTTGGTTGTCCCGTCGGATAGCGAAGGCCGCGAGCCCACAGGCCCACCCTTCCCCCTCGGTTCCGTTGTAGGCACCAAGGGGATCGTACCCCGGGAAATTCGCGAGCCACTCCGCCCGGCGAAAGAAGGCCGAGGCTACCAGGCACATGCGCCGGTCAAGGCCCCAGATGTCGATCGTCGCCTGACCCGTGGTTGCGGTCGGGTTGCGGTACGCGTCGCCGTCCAAAGGATTGTGGACCGAGGCAATCACGAGCTCGAGCCCGCGATCCTGCCCCAGCGGGACACGCGCTTGCCCGCTCGAGAGGTCCCACACTAGAGAGAATTTGCCCATGGTCGGAGCTTAGGACGCGCTGTCGCTGTAGTCGTCACTCCCATACGAACCCATGCCGGTATCAGAAGACCCGGAGCTCCCCAACAGACTCGCGACGCTGCCCGCGGCGCCGGCGCCGGCGGTTATGAGCGAGCTAGCTCCCGCAAGCGTGCTGCCGGTTCCGGTGAGGACCACAGGGGTGGACGTTCCGCCCGGCATGCTTGCACCCGTCGCATACGCTCCCGTGGTCGCCACCACGGCGGGCTTACGCAGGATGACGAAATACACAACCACGATGCCGACTCCCAAGAGGACTAGTGTGCTTGTTTTCATGTGCTGAGCTCCGTTTCAGAGAAGACTCGCCGCAACGCCGGCGAATTGCAGAGACTGCGCGAGGCTAGGGGCCCCGCTCGAAAGATTCATCCCCTTGCCCTGCGTCCACACGGACGAACCACCCGGGCCGGATTTGGTCTGCCCGAAGCCAAGCGTCTTGGCTTGAGTCGCCGTCATGTCGTCAAAGTCGACGTACCCGTACAAGTCGAGCTCCGCTTGCCACGCGTTCAGCTGGGCCGAATACTCGAGCGTGCCGGGCACGAGAGGATCCGTGATTACCGAGGTCCCACCCACTCCCCCGCCCCAATACCCGCCTTGCATGAGTTGCTTGAACCATTCGACGCTCAAGAACTCGTAGCCCTGCCCGATCATGGTCGCGTCGATGTTGTCGATGGGGACGCCGGCGAACAGGCCCACCGTCTGACCGTTGAACGCGTCCGCGCCAAGGGTGGCAAACTGGCTCGCGGTCAGGCTGTTCAGGTTTTGCAGGTTGCCCTTTTGAGCCGCAGCGAGAATGCCCGCGATCGTGGGATCGCTCGAGCCCCCTCCCGCTGCCTGAACAGCGTCCGCGGCCGCATCGTAGGCCGTTACCTGCGCTTGCGTGTAGACGGTGCCCGCCGTGGCTGCGCCCTGGCTAGGCCCGGGCGTGGCATTGCCCGGGCCGGCGCTCGAGCTGGCCGCGGCCGCGGTGCTGGAGTGGTGGAGCAAGAGCACGACGACCAGCACCACGACGCCTAGTAGCAGATATGTCGATCGGCTCGACATGGCCGCGAGCTAGGACCGGGCCGGGTGAGGCGAGACCTGGGGACTAGGGGACAGCTGCGAACCGGGCAGGGCGGCGAGTGCCTTGCCAAGGCTGGCTTGCAAGTCGCGGAAAGACGAGGTCACGAAAGCGTGCTGAGTGCTGGGCAAGGTGTTGTAGGTGAAGTTGACGGGCAGCTGGAAGTTGCCGCGCGGCTTGAGGGTGGAACGAAGGTCCATCCCAAGGCCCGGCTGCTTCAGGAAGAGGAATTTTATGTCGGCCGGGTTGATGCCGCTGACCGTGTCCGGCCCGCCGCTGACAACATCGGCATAGTTCCCGTTTTGGTCGAGCCCGACGGGGGAAGCCCCATAGCGCTGTGCATCGAGGCGAGCCTTGATGAACGCGGGCACGTTCTGCATCTTGTTAATGCCCAGCTTCGGGCAGTCGATCTCTGTGATGTTGTCCATGGTCGTGTTGCCGCCAAGGCCCACCAAGGAGGACAGCAGCGCGATCGAAAACACGTAGTCCTTGGGATTCGAGCCGCTGGCGTTCGTCTCGTTGAACCGGCGCAAAGTGATCTGCGAGCTCCCGCCCTGGATTTGCTCGAGCACGTGTTGCACCAAGAGGGGCCAATGCCACGTAGGGTTAGGGACAACGGGAGTCGTGACCCGAAGGGTGGAGGTCCCCTTGATGATGGCATCGCTGCCCGTGCTGCCGCCGCTGACAGCTTGCAGAGCGTTGCGGATACCCAGCTGCACCACGACTTGCATCTGGTCGATGATGCCTAGCCAGAGGGCCGAGGCTACCGGACTCACGAAGAAGGATTGGGCGTGGGGGATCGTGAAATACCGGGTATAGGTGGCTTGCGTGTTGGCGGTCTCGGGGACCGAGATAGTAGCTACGGGGGCATCGCTGCCACGGTTGAAACCCATTCCCAAGAACTCGATCAAGTGCTTGAGGATCGGGCCGGTCCCTACGGTGTTGTCCATGATCTGCCCCAAAAATCTGGGCTCGTACATGGAGACTTGCTGGACCGTCCGCGCTAGGTCTTGGTCTTGGATCGGGTTGACGGCCGTGCTCAAGACCTCGATCGTCTCGTTCACTTCCACCACCTGGGCAACGGCACAGAGAGGCTTGTTACCCGGCGAGGAAAGCGGCTGCGAGCCATCGACCAAGAAGGTCACCGGCGATGTCGCCGGCGTCGTGTCGAAATTCTGCTGATAAGCCTTCGGTCCGCTCAGTAGCTTTGCCTCAACAACATCTGGGGCAGAGCATCCCACCACACCGAAAGCGGCGGCGACCGATCCCATGAGGGCCAGAAACCCAATAAAAGCACCGTGCCCAGAGGCATGGAGGGCGGCGGCTCCACAGCACGACGTAGCCGCGGCCGCCGCATGGGGGTGCAAGAACGCCAGCATCCCGACCAGCGTTGCGATGGCGAAGGCCGCGACGGGCCCGGTCACGCCAAACACCTTGGCGACATAGGGCCGGACTCCCGTGCTCGGAACCGTGCCAGAAACGAGACACCAATTCCCGATCGTCACTCGAAGCCGCATCGTAATGATGACGATGGCAAGGAGGATGAGGATCGCCCAAACGATGTGATCGGACGCTGCGCTTCCGATTTTTTCCGCGCCTGCGGTGGGGGATGATTCGGCCATGGTGTTGTCTCCGTTACGGTTTGTAGGGGTGGAACCGTTGCCAGAATACGACAGATCCAGCCGTAAAGACAATGGCTCTGATACACTGGCGCGCGAGGAAGGAGATACGCGCACACATGCCCACACTTCGGCAGAGATACGAAAAGGCGAAGGAAAACTCGCGTCTAACTGGGCGAAAGGCCCTCGGGAAGCCTCCGAAGTCAGAGGAGGCGAAGGCTTATCGCTCCGCCCGGGCCGAGTACCATCGCCTCGGTGAGGCTCTCATGCGGCAGAGCCGAGGCGAGGAACTTACGATGAAGCCGCAAATCATCAGTAGTCAAGACTACTTAGACCCTGACATCGTGGAGACGAAACGTCGAGAGAAAGATTTCGACGTGTTGCTGTCTCCCGAGTTTGATTACGAAGGTCGTACTTTCCAGATCGTACTAGACGGTCATCACTCCCTTGAAGCCGCTCGCCAATCCCGTAGAAAACCTCGATTCTTCATTGCAAAACCCAATGAAATTGAAGGGTTTGGCCTGACAGAAAATGGAGATGACGGCGTCGGCGAGTTTCTGCAGATGCACAACAACGGGGCCGATTGGCGCAACATTGCAACCAACGGTCCGGCTACATGGGGACCTCCTAAACGACGGTCTTAGGGGCATCAACCGGATAGGC
>Ga0181533_1004247_pt1 | contig 14823 bp, 13 predicted proteins | sample PEATcosm2014_Bin_45_FD_119772 | JGI IMG/M metagenome (GOLD analysis project Ga0181533, IMG submission 119772) | Peatland microbial communities from MTU Mesocosm Facility, Houghton, MI, USA - PEATcosm2014_Bin11_60_metaG | ecosystem: Environmental > Terrestrial > Soil > Wetlands > Peat | place... | reverse complement strand
TGCGCAATGCGTACCCGTTGTATGAGACGGCCGCCGTCTACGACGGACAGCGCGCAACCACGGACCAGAAGCGAGTAGTGATTCTTTCCAGATCCGCCTTTACTGGTCAGCAGCGCAATGCCTCAATCTCATGGTCGGGAGATGTTTCGGCGAATTGGGAGACGCTGCGCAGGCAGATTCCAGCCGGGCTGAGTTTTAGCATGTCGGGGCTGCCTTACTGGACGACGGATATTGGCGGGTTTTTCCGTCCTGTCGATCAGTACACATCGGATGTCTATCATGAACTGCTTATTCGGTGGTTTGAATTCGGCGTGTTTTGCCCGATCTTCCGCATCCACGGTTATCGCTCCGAAACAGAGATGTGGAAATACGGCCCACAGGTCGAGGATGTTCTTCGCCAGTACGATACGCTGCGTTACCGGCTGTTGCCGTATATCTATTCCGAAGCCTGGAATGTCACTAACCAGGGTAGCACCATCATGCGCGCGCTCCCCTTGCAGTTCCCAAACGAGCCCAGAGTTCGTGACATTCAGGACCAATTCATGTTTGGATCCTCACTCCTGATCAACCCTGTCGTCGACAAGGGAGCTACGGAACGGGAATTGTGGCTGCCGGCGGCCGCGGGATGGGTCGACTTCTGGAGCGGGGAACGCCGCCATGGAGGAGAAGTGGTTAAGGCCGATGCGCCTCTTGCGCGTATCCCCATCTATGTAAAGCAAGGCAGCATCCTGCCTCTCGGGGCACCCGTACAATCGGCGGAAGACGATTCCGCTCCCTTGGAAATCCGGGTTTATTCCGGACAAGATGCAGACTTCACATTGTATGAAGACGGTGGAGACGGTTACGCATACGAAGGCGGACAGAGAGCGACAATTCCTTTGCATTGGGATGATAGTCGCCGGATGCTTGTTATCGGTCCAACTGACGGGAGTTTTCCAGGAATGCAAAAGCAGTTGACTCTTCGTATTGTGAGCGTCCGTTCAGGCCATGGCGTGGGCATTCTCCCCGAGGAGAATGCCGATCGAGTGCTGGAGTACGACGGACACCGCATCGCGGTTGAAGTTCTCAATTCCCCGAAGACTCCATCTTCCGCGACTTCAGTTCAATGATGCCTCTGACGGCTTCTGATCCCGCATTTCCTTTTTGATTCATCACAATGAATCTCCGAAAGGCAGTAATGCGCAGATCACGTGCAGTCGTGGGGAATCTCCTGTGCCTCACCAAAATCCCATCCGAGTGTAAAGGGGGATCGATCAATGATTCCGGGCAGGGCCACACCGGGTAGTCCCCTTTGATAGCCACCGGCGCCGGATACTATATTGACCCAAGCTGAGAAGGTTGCGTCGCCTTGAGCCAGGTTTGCCAGACTGGTCGGCGTCCCAATGGTCGCATAGGTGCTGCCGTTGGTTTGCATGCCGCCATCGATCTGGCCCGTGGTCGCGACCGCTCCATTGTTCGTGGCGTTGTTTCCGTTGCTTGTGCTGTCTACAAGAGACAGTTGACCGCCATTGTTCGCAACATGCCAGACGCCCATGTAGTTGGCATCCCACACGCCTGTCGGATTCTGCTGCGAAGTGGTAATGCTGGAATTCCCGTAGAACACATAGAGCACGGTATCCGTTGCATGAGAAAGGGTTGGAATGCGCACCCACGCGATGACCTGGCCGGTGACCGAATTGTATTCCTCCATTTCGTAATTCAGCACGTTCTGGCCTGCCGCATCCGATGTGAAGATATTGTCGTAGCCGTTGGGACTCGCAACGTGGCCGCCATTGGCTATCGTGGCAAGGAGGGGATCGGTGGTGTTGAACAGGAACGGGAAGTTGGTTTGGCCGGTGTTCGGGATTTTCGTGTGGTCGATGGTGATTGCGCGTTGGTAGCTGTATCCGTTCGATGCACATTACGATGCCTGGTTGACGACGACGCTCTGCGTGACCTGTGCCGCTGCTGCGTAGTTGGCGTTGCCGCCTGATTCGCGGCCACCACCACCGTGCCCACCCCGGTGATGGTCAGAGTGCTGCCCGAGATCGTACCCGGACCGGAGACGACGCTGAAGGTGACCGCGTTGCCCAAGGCTCCACCTGTTGCCGACAAGGCGATTGGAGCCACTCCATAGATCACCGGCGAGGCCGGCGCCGGGAAGTTGATGGTCTGCGATGCCTGGTTGACCGTCAGTGTGACCGTGGCCGTGGCCGTGTTGTATTCGGCTGTGTTGGTGGGCGTGAAGAGTACAGAAAGCGTCTGCGAACCGACCGCCAGCACCGTGCCGGCAGCGGGCGTGTAGACGAAGGCGCCCGTCACGCTGGCCGTCGCGTCGAGCTGCGTCGCACTCAGCGCCGTGCCGTAGGTAATAGCCGCTGGCGTCGCCCAGGTAATGGTCGGATTTGCCTTTGGCGTCAGGGTAACTGTGGACGAAGCCGACGCGGTTGTGCTGGCCTGACTGGTCGCGGTAACAGTCACCGTCTGCGGAGTCGTGATCGTTGCCGGGGCCGTGTACAGGCCTGACGTGCTGATCGTGCCCGTCCCAGCCGGAGTAATCGTCCATGTCACAGCTGTGTTGCTGGTGTTGGTCACGGTAGCGGTGAACTGCTGCGTCTGCCCGCCGTAGAGCGTTGCAGTAGCCGGAGTCACGCTTACGGTTACGGGCGCTGGAGGCTGTAGAGGTGAACCGCCAGAGCAACTGTTTCCGAGCGCCGCCGCGCCGGTCAGCGAGATAGTGTCGGCGACCAGGATCAGGCAACTCCCACTGGACTCCGCCCCTGAAAAGGTCAGCGCGGTTGTCGGAAAGTACAGTACGCCTGACAACGAGGAGGCCGATGAGCCAGTGACCGTATTCGCCGCCTTCCCCGTGCCGATGGTCCAATCCTGATAAAAGAGAATGCCGTAATAGGAGCCGCTGGTGGGAGCAGACAGGGTCGCGACAACCGCACTGCTGATCGCCAGAGGCCCATAGTTGTAACCCAGCCCTTGCGTCAGATAGAACGTGACGCCGCTTCCCTTGAGAATGCTCGCTCCCGTCACATTCAATCCACCGCCCATGAGAATGTAGGTTCCAGGATTGAAGGTCACGGTCGTAGCGCCACTGATCGTGATGCCGTTGCAGTAGGTGCCCGGATTCAGAGTGGACGAACCTGTAGTCGCTTTGAAGTTAGTGTAAGTGCATGAACTGCCGACGGGTGGAACCAGAAACGTCAACGGATCCGCCTGGTAAGCGGAACCGGTCGATGGCTTTGGCGAAAGCGTCACCGCTCCCGAAGTGGAATACCCCCCAACCACGTCGAAATACTTGGCTGTAAAGCTGCCCGCGCCGGAAAATGAAAACGCCTTGCTGCTCGATGAATCCACAACCACGCCGCAACTGGGTGCGTTGATGATGACCGCGCCATTGATATTCAGAGTATTCGCGGCTGTCTGATCCAATGCATAGATGCACTGGTCGTAGGCTGCGTCGAGGCTAGCGCTTGATGCGGGTGGAACAGGAAGGCGATCGAGATGGCGAAAAAGATCCTCGCTACGTGCCGAAAATTCATGTCGGGTCTCCACATCTTTACTTCAAAACTTGTCTGGGGAAGGTTCATCGAAGCTCGCTTCGTCATCACATGCCTGCCTGGCAGTAGTCGCTGCTGGAACTCGCAATGGACTTGATCGGCGCGCTGGGGCTGGAACCGAATTGCATACTGACGATCTGGATTCCGGCGGCTTTGGCGGCGTTCGCGGCCGCGCGCGGATTCAGGGCTCCGAGATCCGCGCCGCCTGAAAGCATGGCCATATACACCGGCGGTGCGCCCGCGATCTGAAATGCAAGGCTAGCCGTTGGGTCGAAAGCACAGAGACACGCGTCCGGCGGTACAGCGCCCGGGGAGGCAACGAGTTCATTTGCTTAAAAAAGAAAGGCGGACAGAAACAGTAGCGCGATGCGGGTGGAACGGAACACTTTCATTCGATCCTCGCAACCTGGGTGCTGGTAGAAAAGTACATCCTTAGTGGGCCAGAGCCGCTCAAGCAAAGATATCCGCCTGCGGCTCTGATTTTCAATCAGCAGTGACAACGGCACTTCTGCGTCGGCATTGAATGTTGTCGATCAAACAACGAAAGCGCGAAGTCTGCATCAACATCGAAGTGTTTCAGGGGTGTTTCATAAGAAAAGACGCCGACACAGCCTGACAGCGCCGTAGACTCAAACCTGAGACACGTTCCTGGAATTGAAAGAATGGCATCATTTGTTGCACAGATCACATCTGAAAGTCAAAGGGAAACTTGCAGCGTGATGCATATCACCTGGGTGTAACCCCAATGTTAACTCTAAAGGGCAAATATATACTTGACAAATCAAGTCAGATGGGCTATGATTTGAAGTATGAAAGGCCCAAAGACACTCCAAGACGCAATCATTTACTTCGCCGATGCAGACAACTGCATTGCCTACATGGTCTCCCATCGCTGGCCAAGTGGCGTATTTTGTCCAACTTGCGGACGGGCAGACATTACCTGGCTTCCTACTCAACGCAAATGGCAGTGCAAGAGCGCCCATGCTAAAAGGCAGTTTTCGGCCAAGGTCGGGACTAACTTTGAGGACTCCCCGCTCGGCCTTGAAAAGTGGCTTCCCGCTGTTTGGCTCATTGCCACTGCCAAGAATGGGGTCAGTTCCTGCGAGATCGCCCGGTCCCTCGGCGTCACTCAGAAAACCGCGTGGTTCATGCTCCATCGGATTCGCAAGGCCATGGCGAGCGGTTCTCTCTTGAAGATGGGCGGCAACGGCGGCGAAGTAGAAGCGGATGAGACCTTCATCGGAGGCCGCGCCCGCAACATGCACAAGAGCGTTCACGAGCGCCGCATCTCTGGAATGGGTCAGAGCGCCAAAGACAAAACCATTGTCATGGGCATTTTGGAGCGCGGCGGTCGGGTCCACACTCAGGTAATCCCGGATCGTCAGAAACATACTTTGCAGCCCATCGTTCGGGAGCACGTCGAAGCCGGATCGGCTCTCTTTACTGATGAGATGGGCGGATATAAAGGGCTGAATGACGAATATCTCCATCAGATCATCGATCACGCTGTCCGGTACGTTGATGGCCGGGTCCATACAAACGGAATGGAAAACTTCTGGTCGCTTTTGAAGCGCAGTCTTTCCGGGACTTACGTGAGCGTCGAGCCGTTTCATCTTTTCCGCTATCTCGACGAGCAAGTGTTTCGCTATAACTATCGCGCAACCCAAAAGCATCCGCGCACCGATGCTGACCGTTTCTCTGCCATCCTCTCGCAAGTCGCTGGCAAGCGCCTCACTTATGCAGAGGTCACCGGCAAGGTGGGACAAACGATTAACTAACCCAAGCCGGAAGCCACGGGGACCACGAAAGAAATCCTGATGCCAACTAAGAAGCGCAATCCCGAATATGTGAGACGATTCGGGATTGCCGCGCAAACTGCCCAAAAAGCAGTGACCATGGCCCAGGTTGGAATCCGCCGCGCTATTAAAGACAAGCCGTGGCCCCATTGGTATCTCCTGCGCTTTACCGGACCGCATGGGCACGAATCGCGGGGAGTGGTTGACTTGATAGCGATTCGAAAAGATCACAGCGAGCCTATCGCCGGAACGAAACGTGGAGACGCGCTGCAAATCATCCTGATTCAAGTCAAGGGCGGAAGCGCCGCGAAGCCAACGGCGGAAGACGCGGCGCGGCTCCGCATCGTTGCCCGCCGTCATGGAGCTTGCGACGTGTTGCTGGCAACGTGGAAGAAAGGCAGCGAAGCGCGATTCTTTTCTCTGCATAAGAGGCTTCCTGAGTGGAGCGAAGTTGAAGATTTACGAAGCGTGTTTGGTTGACTTTGGTTTCGGCCCGCGTTTGCGCTCGCCTTTCGCTTTGCGCTCTTCCACGCTCGCCCGTATCTCCGCATCCACTTCCGCTTTGACCTTTACGGGATCGGCCTTAAGAATCGTGTCCATTGCAGCGTTGAACTTCATAAACTCGGCATTCTGCTTTGACATTATTTCCTCCGGTCAATTCTGTTGCGTTTGCACATTGCTATCAATTCTTTGTCAGTGAACATCTGCTTTGCCGTGGGAATTGGAGTCAGTGCTTCAAAAGACAATCTCACCCCTCTGATGGGTTTTACCTTGATTTGGTCAGCGAAGAGTTTGCGGACTTCGTAGGCGAGATAATCAGCGGCTTGGAGTTGCACGACCGCTTTACGCCCGTCTGGATATTTCCGGCTTGGCTTATGGGTTTTTCCTGGTTTAAAGATCGGATACGGAAACGCTGGTCTTAACTCTGTCATCGCATGCACCAGGCCGCGTTTGTCTGGTCCGCCGTCTTCATAAACATATTCCAAATCGCTTTCCTTGGGATAAAACCTTGAGCGTCTTGTCCGAGCGAGATCGGCACACTCACGCCCTACAAGGCCATAAGGGCTCCCGCAGGACTCTTTGAGTTTGAACATCTCATTGATATATTGGAAAACGCTGTCAGAAACCGCCGCGACGAATCCGTAGCGGGCAAATTTGCGGATTATTATTGAAGCGTCCTGTATGAAGTTTGTGCGAGTTGATGCAAATTCCTCGCCTCTCCATTTTCTGAACTCTCCAGCGTTTTGGCAGTAATCAGCCATATGGAAGTCTGTGATTTCATACAGGTCGAGGTATCGCCTCCAGTCTACCTCGAATCTTTCCCATTGCTGAACACTTGCCACATAGCCGCAAACAAACGTGAATTTGCGAGACTTGCCTTCATCGTCAGTCCATTTCTCAATAGACTCATCGAAATAGCAGGTCATCATAGCGAAAAGCACTTCCTCAGTGCGATAGCGCGCCCCTAATACAGAACGTGCCAAATGGGTGAACGCGCTCACAGCACACCCCCATCATGGGCGCTTGACGCTGATTCGTCAAGTATATATTTGCCCTCTAAAGTAAATGCAGACATTTCCCGCCAACAGCGGTGTTAGATCAGCATATGTGCAATAGGATGAGAGCATTAGCGTCGCAAGTGAAGCCGTATTCGCTCCGCTCAGATACGGCGCTACCCAGCTTTCGTGCTATTGTCTTCCGTGCTTCAAGCACTTTCGTATACAGTCCACGATCTTCGATTTCATCTACGCTGAAGATCAATTGCGATGATAGAAGGTCCATAGCGCCCGCATCGTTTGGAATGTCGATCACTCGGCGCGCAATTCTCATCTCAGAGATGCTGGCGGAAATGGATGTGTTGTGAAAACGTCTGCGCGGCTACCCGGCCGCCTGTGGACTTGCTCCGCCCGTACCTTGCGGAAAGAATGCGTGCTTGGCCAGTGAGTGATCGCGTGGGAAACGTGCGAAACAACGATCTGCGATTGTTGGAGGCGGTGAGTTGAAGGAAACCGACTGGAATAGGCAACTCAAGTTGAAAGATCAAAGAAGGAGGCTGATTTGACGCGCGGCACCTTCACAGTTTTGCCGGGTTCGCGCTTTCGAGCCGCCATGATCCTGGCGATCATTGCGGATGCACTACAGATCGTCGTCTTTCCCTTATTTGTCGAGGGCGCTGAATCACCCGCTGATGACATCCTCGATTTCGGGATTGGCGCCGTGCTGGTTTACCTGCTTGGCTGGCACTGGGAGTTTCTTCCATCGTTTCTTGCCAAGCTCGTGCCCTGAGTCGATTTGGTTCCCTTTTGGACGATGGCGGTTGCAAACGTCTATCGGAGATCGAAAAGGATCGCGGTTACTATCGAAGGAATCAGAGAGGAACCCCCAACAAGGAGAGACTCAAGTAGTTCGTAAACTGTGTGTATCGAAGCGCAATGAGACCAGAAACCAAGAGCATGAACAACAATAAGACCGAACAACGTTATCTCACCAGCAGGTTTACGAGCGCAGTGGACTATGCGCGCCACATCCACATCGGGCGGCGTAAGGGAACCGATATTCCGTACATGGCCCATCTTCTGGGGTTGCGTCCCTGGTCATGGGTGAGACAGGGCACGCCGGGGTCCCTGTCACCGAAAACATGGTGATCGCCGCCCTTCTTCATGACACTGTCGAAGATCGTCAACTTCACGTCGATGGCCTGCTTTTCAGCATGCATTGGGGCTGCGAGATGGTGCACCGCAAGCCGCGTGCGTCACTCGACGAATTCATGACAATCCAGGTTGGCTCAGCTCTTGCCCTGTTGGATGACTTCCACCGACATGTGGCTCAGCTTCTCATAGATTCTGCCGCGGCGGCGCAAAGGCCACCAATCGTAAAGGTAGATCTGCATCGGGCGCCACATCGCGACCCAGCCCGCGATCGTCAAACTCTCCTGCAATACGCTGGCCCAAGTGCCCGCCTCGCCTTGCAGCAACACCTTGCTGATGATGAGACACGTAGCTAGGCACGACAGCCCGATCAGCAGGCTCGTCCAGCCTTGCTTCATCAACGCGCTGAACTCCAAGTGGGTAAGTTCGGCGCGGTGGGCGAAATGGTTGTGGACAGCCTGCCGGATCAGTTCCTTCGGGTTGTCTTGCGTCGGCCACTGCTCCAAGTGAACCCGCAGCATGACGTGCGCGTCAGGCGGGAACTCTTGCGCCCAGCCCACGATGAATTCTTCCGCCCTGTCGTCGAGATCCTTTTCGATGAATGGGGAAGGATCCATCGAATTGAAGAGTTGATTTAGGTCGCGCAGTTTTAGGCTGATGCTGCGCGAGTGCGCCGGGTCAGCCACAAGTTCAACCGCTAAGGAAGAGCGCATCGATAATCTCCATCGGGCTGCGTCCACGAATCGCGTCTTGACCAAGTTGTTCTGAATGCTCGGCGGGCGCAAAGACTGGAATGGTCTGCCCGGTCTTTTGTACCAGCCGGAATGTTAGTCTTCGGCGGTTTTAGGTTTCAGTCGGTACGCAGCTAGCTGCGTACCGACTGGCGAATTCACTCGGCGTCCTGTCCTCGAGAGCCCTGTGAGGACGACTCTCATTGTATTCCTGACGCCAAGCTTCGATCAGTTGCTTGGCCTCGGCCAGGGTTTCGAACCAGTGGACATTCAGGCATTCATCGCGGAAGGTTCCGTTGAATGACTCGATGAATGCGTTGTCCGTTGGCTTGCCCGGTCGGGAGAGGTCGATCTTCACGCCGTGCTGGTAGGCCCATAGATCCATGGCCTGACCGCTGAATTCGCTGCCGTTATCGCAGAACAGAAGTTTTGGTGTTCTGCCCTCATGCTTTAGCTTGTTGAATGTTCGCACCACGTCCTCCCCACTCAAGCTCTGACCCACTTCGATGGCGATGCCTTCCCGGGTAAAAACATCGACGATGGTCAGACAACGGAAGCGTCTGCCATCCTGTAGCTGATCGGCCACGAAATCGATCGACCAAGCCTGGTCCGGAGCTGTCGGGTGGATCCGCTCTTCGCGATGCCGCACCGCCTTACGCCGCTTCTGGGGCCGCTTCTTCAATGCCAGCCCTTCATCCTTGTAGAGCCGATACACCAGGTGCTTACCCACTTGCCAGCCTTCGCGTCGCAGCAGCACCAGAATCTTCCGGTATCCGTAGCGTACCCGGCTCTGCGCAATCTCCCGGATGCGGGCACGGAGTTCCACCCACTCTCGTCGGTGGCTCTGGTAGCGAAAGGTGCCGCGGTTGATCCGCAATACTCGACAGGCATGCCGTTCGCTGGCCCGGTACTGGTCCCGCAGATAATCGACCAGTGGCCGGCGCCGCGACGGCTTCACCACGTTTTTCGCAGCACATCCTGAAGCATCGTCCTGTCCGGGCTCAAATCGGCCACCAGTTGCTTCAACCGGCTATTCTCGTCCTGCAGTTGCTTCATCTCCCGGACCTGTTCCGACTCCAGGCCCACGTATTGCTTCTTCCAGCGATAGAAGGTCTGCTCGCTGACACCAATCTTCCGGATCAGCTCCGCCACTGGCACCCCCACCTCGGCCTGCTTCAGCACCCCGACAATCTGCTCCACAGAAAACCGCTTCTTCTTCATGGCCAAATCCTCTCGCCCTAAAGGACGCGGTTATGGCCGAAGACTAACATTTACCGTGGTTCAAAAAAGTCGGGGCCGATCACGATGATGCGGAACACGCCAATACAAGAACGTGGGGAAAAAATGCTATTCATGCTTGATTACTAAGAAGAGACGGTACTTCCTTCTGGTACCGGATGGATCCGCGTAGTGGACGAATATGTAATAGAACGCAGGTTGATAATACTGCTTTCCCAAATCGACTTTTCCGCAGAAATGCCCAATACCACCTTCGGTGATATGCGCACGAGTTGGTTTTTCCGGAATCCTTCCGACTTGTTGCGCAAAGTCAACGACCACATCCTTTACCGAGACTGGCTCTGCGTTCGCTGCCTTGGAAAACTGCACACAGAAGTCGTTGCTTCCAGGTGCAAACTTTCCTGAATCGTTCACGATTGAGATTGACAGACCATGGTTGCGCCCTGAAGCTATCGTATTTTCACTCGCGTGAAGGTCAGGAACAGTAGCCAGGATCATTGCCCCACAGAGTGTGGAGCACGTCGCCAACTTCATAATGATGCTCATTTGCTATCTCTCACCCTCGAATTGAATGATGGTCATTTTCGGCACCGATGGTCTAGCTTCCGACTCTGATGCTCTTATGGGAACAAGTTTGTTGACATTCATGATTAAAGCCTCCGATAAGAAGCGATTGGCCTCCGGGTATGTCGATTAGTATTCTTCGGCAGATTCGGCCACCGGAAGAACATCGTTGTCGCCCGCAATCCATACGTAAAGAGTGGGCAGAAGAAAGATTCCAATGATCAGGTTGGCAAGCAGGCCGCCAACGATGACGATGGCGAAGGGGCGCTGCGAGTCCGAGCCAATGGCATGGGAAAAGGCTGCGGGAAGCAGACCCAGCGTGGCCACAAGCATCGTCATCATGATGGGCCGCAGACGCAGGACCGCGCCATCGACTGCGGCGTCAATGATGTGTTCTTCATAGGAGACTTCCGTACCCTTGCTGCGGGCGCGGAGTTGGTTGATGAACTCGATCATGATGACGCCGGTCTGCACAGAGACGCCGAAGAGCGCCAGGAAGCCGACAGCAGACGAAACTGAGAAATTTGTGTGAGTAAGGAACAGTGCGAGTGGACCGCCAATGGAAGCCATCAGGACGCTGACCAAGACGAGCAGAGCCCATTTGTAGGAGCGGAACATGGTGTACAGGATCATGAAGATGGCCAGCACCGTGATGGGCACCACGATAGTCATGCGCTTGTCGGCGCGCTTCTGGCTCTCGTACTCGCCGGCCCATTCCAGGTGGTAACCGGCGGGCAGGCTCACGTTGCGATTGACCTTGGAAATTACCTCTTCAACCGTGGAGCCCAGGTCGCGTCCGCGCACGGAATACTTGATTGCGATGTAGCGCTGGCCGCCCTCGCGATAGATCTCCTCGGCGCCGTCGTCGGCGGAGATACGGGTCAATTGGGCCAGGGAGACGCGCTCGCCGGAGGGCGCGAGCAGACGGACATTTGCGATGGCCTCGCGGGTGTCGCGGTACTGCTGTTGATAGCGCAGGGTGACGTCGAAGCGGGCCTCGCCCTGCTGCACCTGGGTGAGAGCGTTGGCGCCCACGGCAGTCTGCACAGCATCCTGGACGTCGGCCACGTTGATGCCCCAGCGCGCCGCCGCATCGCGATCCACGGTGTAGTTGAGGTTGGGCTGGCCGATGATGCGGAAGATGCCCAGGTCCTCGATGCCCTTGACGGTTGCCATCTGGGCCTGTACCTCTTCGGCTTTCTTTTCCAGGGTACGCAGGTTGTCGCCGTAGAGCTTGACGGCCAGCTCGCCTTTGACGCCGGAGACGGCCTCTTCCATGTTGTCGGAGATGGGCTGGGAGAAGTTCCAGATGACGCCGGGGAACTTCTGCAATTCCGTGTTCATGGCGGCGATCAGGGCTTCCTTGTTCTGGTGGAAGACCGGGCGCCATTCCTTCTTGGGCTTGAGGTCGACGAAGTACTCGGTGTTGAAGAAGCCGGTGGTGTCGGTGCCGTCGTCGGGGCGTCCTGTCTGGCTGACGACCTGGGTCACCTCGGGGAACGAAGCCATGACCAGGCGCGCCTTGTTGGTGAAGTCGATGGAGGCTGTGGGGCCTTCGCTGGGGGGCAGCGTGCCGCGCACCCAGAGAGCGCCTTCGTCGAGATGAGGGAGGAACTCCGAACCGATGGCGCCGCCGAAGGTGAGGAAGATAGCAACGGCGAAGAGGCAGGCGGCGATGCCCACGGTGATATACCGATTCTCAATGGCGGCGCGAACCGCGGCGCGATATTGACGTGTGAGCCACCGCATGATCGGGTTCTTCCACTCCCTGGCGCCCTTGCTGAAGAGGATGCTGGCCAGCACCGGGGCGATGATCATGGAGAAGGTGAGCGCGCCGAGCAGCGCGAAGGCCACCGTCCAGGCCATGGGCTTGAAGATCCGGCCCTCGACGGCCTGCAGGGTGAAGATCGGCAGATAGGCGGCGATGATGATGGCGATGGCGTAGAAGACCGGGCGCTGCACCTCATGCGCTGCCTCGCGAATGCATTGCGCCGGGGTGTGGGTGCCCTCGTGCAGCGAGAGATGGCGGACGATGTTTTCGATCATCACCACCGCGCCATCGACGACCATGCCGAAGTCCAGAGCGCCCAGGGAGAGCAGGTTGGCGGGAATGTGGCTGAGATCGAGGCAGATGGAAGCGAAGAGCAGCGCGAAGGGGATGGTGAGTGCGACGATAATTGCGCCGCGCACATTGCCGAGGAAGAGAAAGAGAATGATGGAGACCAGGAGCACGCCCGCGGTGAGGTTGTGCTCGACGGTATCCACGGTGAACCGCACCAGATCGGAGCGGTCGAGGTAGGGGACGATCTTGACGCCCTTAGGCAGAATGCTGTTGTTCAGCTTTTCGACTTCGGCGTGAATGCCAATGAGAACGGGATCGGAGTCGTCACCCTTCTGCAGCGCCACGATGCCTTCGACGGTGTCGGGATTGTCGACGATCGAGCCGTCGGGCCGGTGAGTGGATTTGCCGATCTGGCCGAGGCGAATCTTGGGACCTTGCGCGACAGTGGCAATGTCCCTGATCTTGATGGCCGCGCCGCTGGAGTTCTTGACGACAGTGTTCTCAATGTCCTGGACGCTGGTGAAAAGGCCCAGCGATTGGACGTTGATCTGCTGCGCGCCCTGCTCGATGAAGCTGCCGCCGCCGTTGGTGTTGTTGTGGGCGATCTGGTTTTCGACCTGGCTGATGGAGAGGCCGTAGGAGACGAGTTTCTCGGGGTCGAGCCTGATCTGGTACTCCTTGGTCGGTCCCCCAAAGCTGGAGTCATCGACCACGCCCTTGACGCTCTTGAAGGATTTTTCCAGGGTCCAGTCTTCCAGCGCCTTCTTTTCCATCACGTCATAGGCGGGGTTGGTGCTTTCCAGGGTATACCAGTAGATTTGGCCGACGGGGCTCCAGTCGGTGCCCATCTGGGGAACGAGATTGGCAGGCAGGCTGACCATGCTGAGCCGCTCCAGCACGTGCTCGCGGTTCATGTCGCTGGTGGAGTCGTCGTCGAAGATCAACATCAGGCTGGACAAGCCGGCCAGCGTGGTGGAGCGGAGATGGGTGAGGTGGGGAATGCCCGCCAGCTGAATCTCGACCGGGACGGTGACCTGGCGCTCGATCTCCTCGGCGCTGCGGCCGGGCCACTGGGTGAGGACCTGCACGTAGTTGTTGGCTACGTCGGGGTAGGCCTCGACGGGCAGATTGCGGAAGGAAACGATGCCCCAGGCGATGATGACCACCACCCCACCGAGAACCAGCCAACGGTTCTTGAGCGCGAAATCGACGAGTGCGCGAATCATTTATTGATTCTCCGCGGTTTCAAGCAGCAGAGCGTTGGTGACTACCTGCTGGCCGGGCTGGATGCCGGAGAGAATCTCCTGGCGGCTGCCGTCGAGCATCTTGCCGGCGCGGACTTCGGTGCGCTTGAACTGATTGCCGCTCGCCGGGAGATAGACCCAGTCGCGATCATGCAGGTGCAAGACCGCATCGGCGGGAACCACCGCGTGCGTCTCCTTCGCGCGGCTGGTAAAGGTAGCCGTGGCGAACATGCCCAGCTTGAGAAAGCCGGGGTTGCGGACCTCAATGCGGACCTTGGCGGTGCGCAGCGATGGATCGAGGATGGGTCCGATGTCGCTGATACGGCCGGTGAGCGGGCGATCCGGAAAGGCGTTGAGCTTGATCTTCGCTTCCTGGCCGAGTTGCAGCTTAGGGATGTCGTTCTCGTATAGATCGCAGATAATCCACACGGTGGAGAGGTCGGCGATGGTGAAGGCGGTGGCCGAGCCGGAGAGGCTGACGCCAGCGGCCGATGCGTTGGTCACGTTCTGGGCAACGATGACGCCGGAGATGGGCGCATACACGTTCACTACGCTGCTGGGGTGATTCTCGTCCACGCCAAGCGTTTTCAGTTGTTCCTCCGCGGCGGTCAGGTCGGCCCTGGCATTCTTCTCCGAGTCCTCAGCCTGCTCCAGCATGGCCTGGGAGATGGCGCCGTGCTTGAAGAGATCGTCGGCGCGCATATAGGCCATGTCGGCCATGTGCTCGTCGTTGGCGGCCTTGAGATAGGTGTCGAAGGCGTTGGTGATGTCCGGGCTTTGAACTTGGAGGAGAAGCTGGCCCTTCTTCACGTTGTCGTCGAGGCGGGCCTTGATGTCGACCACGCGGCCATTGGCCATCGAGATGACCGGGATCTCGCGGGCGATGTCGGGAAAGACTGAGCCGGTCGCGGTCAACTCGGAGGCGGATTCGATCTGGGTTGCCGCGGCGAGGGGAAACTTGGCAACATCGTTGGCGTCGATGGTGACCAGG
>Ga0181533_1004246_pt1 | contig 14823 bp, 9 predicted proteins | sample PEATcosm2014_Bin_45_FD_119772 | JGI IMG/M metagenome (GOLD analysis project Ga0181533, IMG submission 119772) | Peatland microbial communities from MTU Mesocosm Facility, Houghton, MI, USA - PEATcosm2014_Bin11_60_metaG | ecosystem: Environmental > Terrestrial > Soil > Wetlands > Peat | place... | reverse complement strand
CTCGACGCGGGCGAGACGCTTTCCATCATCGGCCCGTCGGGCGCGGGCAAGAGCACGCTGCTCAACATCGTCGGCTCGCTCGACCGGCCGACCGGCGGCGGCGTCACGCTGGGCGGGACTGAAGTGACCGCGCTCGAAGGGGACGCGCTCGCGGATTTCCGGAGCCGCTGCGTCGGCTTCGTCTTCCAGGACCACCACCTGCTGCCGCAGTGCAGCGCGATCGAGAACGTGCTCCTGCCGACGCTGGCCCTGCCGCCGGCGTCGCGGGACAGCGCGAGCCGCGCGCGCGAACTGCTGGAGCGCGTCGGCCTGAAAGACCGCCTGCACTCGTTTCCGGCGCAACTTTCCGGCGGCGAGCGACAGCGCGTCGCCATCGCGCGCGCTCTCGTCAACGGCCCGCCGCTGCTGCTCTGCGACGAGCCGACCGGCAACCTCGATCCGGAAAGCTCCGCCGAGGCGGGCGCGCTGTTCCTGGAACTCGCCCGCGAGCGCGGCGCGATGCTGATCGTCGTCACGCACAATCTGGAATTCGCCCGGTTGTTCGGACGCTGCCTGGAACTGCGCGCGGGCTCCCTGCGCGAAAGGCAAGTTTGAATTCAACACGGAGACAAAAAGGCCACGGAGAAGCACTGAGGAATTTTTCCAGGACTCTGAAATCCTGACCTTTTCTCCGTGTCTCTCCGTGTTCTCCGTGCCTCCGTGTTGAAAATGGGCTGCACCTCGCAAGGTATGAAACAAGATTTCGCCATAGGCGGCCTGATCCGGCGCGACCTGCGCTACTACTGGCGGACGAACCTGGCCGTGGCGCTGGGCTGCGCGATCGCCGTCGCGGCGCTCGTCGGATCGCTCCTCGTCGGAGATTCCGTCCGCGGCAGCCTGCGCGATCTGGCGGTCGAGCGGCTCGGGCGCGTCGAATATGCGGTCGAGTCGCCCTCGTTCTTCCGCGAGCAGTTGGCGGCGGACCTCCTCGCGCAACCGCAGGCGAAAGGCGCCGCCGATTTCGCCGTCCCCGCCATTCTGGCCACCGGCGCGGCGAAATCCGCTGACGGCGGCGCGGTCGTCAACCGAGTCAACGTCATCGGCGTCCCGCCGGAATTCTCGAACGTCGCCCTCGAGCCTTTCAGCCCACCGCAGGACCGTCGGATCGTCGTCAATTCCACCCTCGCGGCTGACCTGGGAATTTCCGAGGGCGAGGCGATCCTGTTGACCATGGGACGGCAGCAGGACGCTCCGGCCGACTCGATCTTCATGCGCCGAAGCCGCGCGCAGACGACGCGCACGCTCAGGCTCGTCGTCGGGCGGATTATTCCGTCACGCGGGCTCGGCGCATTCAGCCTGCGGCAGCAAGCGTCGGCGCCGAGGAACCTCTACGTTTCCCTCGACTGGCTTCAGGCGCAATTGAAGGCGCCGGCCCAGGCGAACACGATCCTCATCGGCCGCCGGAACGCTCAACCCGCGGTCGAGGGCCAGGCGGCGCTCGCAGAGGCGCTGGCCGCGTCCTACCGGCTGGCGGATTGCGGCCTGCAGTTGAGGCCGGACCCGGCGTTCGGTTACCTGGCGTTGCAGAGCGGCCGGATCGTGCTTCCGCCCGCCGCCGTCGCCCGCGCCGAGCGCATTGCGGCCGAACTCGGGATGAGCTGTCGCCCGTCTTCAGTCTATCTCATCACCACCCTTGAGCGAATGGTCCCCAAGACTCACGGCCCCGAAATTCACTATTGCCTGGTCGCGGGCTTGGATCCGCGGGCGGCCCCTGCCGGACCGCTCCCGATGGTCGGCGGCGGCGCGCCTCCGGCGCTCGGCACGAACGACATCCTCCTGAACGCGTGGGCGGCGCAGGCCCTCGGCGCGCGAGTGGGCGACTCGATTGGCCCCCGGACGACCCAGGTGCGCGGCATCGTGGCCATGGAAGGCGCGGCGCTCGACCAGGGGCTTGTGCCGGAGTTCGAGGGGATCACCGATTCCGCAAGGGTCGCGGACTGGGACCTGCCCTTCGCGATAGACGCGAAACTCATCAGCCCCGGCGACGAAGCCTACTGGAGGCAGTACCGCACCGTGCCGAAAGCGTTCCTGCCGCTGGACGCCGTCCGGGGCTTCTGGCCCGGGATCCAGGAGAGCGAAGCGGCGTCAAAGTATGGAGGCCTTACGTCCGTCGCTTTGGCGCCGCCGGAAGGGATGTCGTTGAAGGCGGCTGCTGAGTGTTTCGAGAGCGCTTTCCGCCGCGGCCCCGCGTCCGATTTCGGCCTGGGCGTTCAGGCGGTGCGCGCCCAGGCGTTGGCGACCGCGAAGGGCACGACGGATTTCGGCGTGATCTTCCTCTCGATGAGTTTCTTCCTCGTGGCGGCCGCGGCGGGCATGGTCGGACTGCTGCTGCGGCTGGCCGTCGCGCGGCGCGCAAGCCAGTTCGGGATCATGTCGGCCGCCGGCTTTCCGGCTCGAAGCGCCGCGCGCGTTCTCACCGGCGAGGGATTCTTCCTCGGCGCGGCCGGCGTGCTGCTCGGCGTGCCCGCCGGCATCGGCTATGCGTGGCTGATCATCCGCGCGCTTCGGACCCGCTGGTCGGGGGCGGTTGGAGATTTAAGTCTTGCCCTGCACGTGACGCCGCTGAGCCTGGTGATCGGCTCGGTCGCGGGATTCCTTGTATCCGCGGCCGCCGTCATCTGGGCCGCGCGACTGCTGCGACTCACGCCGACCATGAGCCTACTGGCCGGCTGGCGCGCGATGGCCGCGCAGCCGCAGAAGCGCATCCGCCGGCGCGCGCTCGGAGTCGGCATCGTCGCCCTAGTCCTGGCGGCGGGATGGCTTGCGTGCGGGCTGCTGAAGACCGGTTCGGCCGAAGGCGCGTTCCTGGGCGGCGGCGCGTGGCTGCTCGTCGGGTTCCTGGCGCTGGCTTGCGCCGCATTCCAGAGGGCCGAGCGCGCGCCGGCCGAGAAAGTTTCGCTCGGGCGCCTGGCTTGGCGCGGCGCGTCGCGCGACTGGGTCCGGAGCCTGCTCACCGCCGGCCTCATCGCGTGCGCGAGCTTCATCATCGTCGTGGTGGCGGCGAACCAGAAAGACCTGTCCCGCGCGAACACCGCGGAACTTCGCTCCGGCGCGGGCGGATTTTCGCTTCTCGCGCAGAGCGATATTCCGATCATGGCCGACCTGAACACGGCCGCCGGTCGCGCGGCGCTCGGCCTGCCGCCCGAAACCGCCGGGGAATTCGACCGGACGAAATTCCTTTCGTTCCGCATGACCGCAGGGGACGACGCCAGTTGCCTGAACATCCAGCGGCCGGTCCAGCCGCGAGTCCTGGGCGTGCCGCACGAACTGGCGGCCCGGGGCGGCTTCACCTTCACGGCGTCGCAGCAGGGATCTGCGAACCCGTGGCCGCTCCTGGAGAGCGAAGAGCGCAGCGACGCCCCGATCCCGGCATTCGCGGACGCCACCAGCGCGCAGTGGGTGCTGCACGTCGGGCTGGGCGATGAAGTCCGCCTCACGGATGCGTCCGGCAACCCGGTTCGGCTGAAGATCGCCGGATTGCTGGCGGAGAGCGTCTTCGCCGGCGAACTGCTCATCAGCGACGCGCAATTCCGCCGCCATTTCGCAGACCGTCCGGGTTACAGGTTCTTCCTGGTCGAAACGCCGCCCGGCCAGGAGGCGGCGGTCGCCAAAGCGCTCAGAGAGAACCTGGGCGAACTGGGCTTCGACGTGCGCCGGACGGCGGACGTGCTGGCCGGTTACGCGCGGGTCCAGAACACCTATCTCGCGACGTTTGAGACCCTCGGCGGACTCGGCCTGCTGCTGGGCACGTTCGGCATCGTGACCGTGCTGCTGCGGAGCGTGGTCGAGCGGCGCGGCGAGCTGGCGATGCTGCTGGCGCTGGGTTTGCGGCGCCGGCAAGTCGTTGCTATGATAGTGATTGAGCACGGCATCCTTTTGCTTCTGGGTTTGGCGGTGGGGAGTTCAGCGGCGCTGGTGGCCGTCGTGCCACACGCCGTTTCGGCGCTCGCCGACGTGAATTGGCTGTCGCTGGGCGGGATGCTTTCCGCCTGCCTGATTGCCGGGTTACTCAGTTGTGCGTTCGCGGCGGCGATCTCCGTCCGAGGCGAGTTGCTGCCATCCCTGCGCTCCGAATGACGGCACCGCCGGGCGAAGGATCGTTAAGGAACGCACATTGTTCAGAACGTCGGCCGGAATTCCCGCCTTGCGAATCGCCCTGCTCTGCGCGGCGGCGTTGACCTGCCTGGCCGCGGACCGGGAGAAGCCCGCGCCGTGGCCGACGTTTCGCGGCAACGCCGCCCAGACCGGCGTCGCGGCCTGTCCGCTGCCGGACCGGTTGAAACTCCTGTGGACCTGCGAAGCCGGGGCGCCCATCGAATCCACCGCCGCGATCGAGGACGGCGTTGCTTATCTCGGCACGATGAAGGGCGACCTGCTGGCGATTAACCTGGCCACCGGCAAGTTGAAGTGGCGCTACAAGGCGCAAGGCGCAATCGAGGCGGCGCCGGGGATTCAGGACGGGAAGCTGTTCTTCGGCGCCGGCCAGGGCGTCTTCTACGCCGTCAGCGCTGCGACCGGCGAGAAGCTCTGGACCTTTGAGGCCTCCGGCCAGATCGTCAGTTCCGCGAACTTCACCGGCGGCAACGTCCTCTTCGGCTCTTACGACCACTTCCTCTACTGCCTCTCCCAGGAAACGGGCAAGGTCATCTGGAAGTTCCAGTCGGACGCCGAGCTTCACGCCAGCCCGTGCATCGCGGACGGCGCGGTGGTCATTGGCGGATGCGACGCCCAATTGCGCGTGATTGACGCGGCCGGCGGGGCCCAGCGCGGCATCTTGGGACTCAGCTTCAACGTCGCATCGTCGCCCGCTTTCGACGGCAAGCGCATCTTCGTCTCGGCCTACGACAACCACATGTTCTGCGCCGATCCTTCGGGCGTCCTCGGGCCGGGCGAGATGCATCCCCTCCGAAAGGTCTGGGACGTCAAGGTCGCCGAAGACATGCATTTCCGCGCTTCGCCCGCCCTCTCCGGCGACCGGGTGATTTTCGCCGGCCAGGACGGCGTCGTTCGCTGCATGACCACGGCCGAGGGCCGCGAGCTCTGGACGTTCCGGGCGCGCGACGAGATTGACTCGTCGCCGGTCATCGCCGGGGACCGCGTCTTCTTCGGGAGCAACGACGGAACGCTCTACGCCCTGAAGGTCGCCGACGGCGCGAAAATGTGGAGCTTCGAGGCCGGCGCGGAGATCGCGGCATCGCCCGCCATCGGCGAGGAACGGCTCGTGATCGGCACCCGCGACGGTGCGGTTTACTGCTTCGGCCCCGCCGGAGGTGCCGGATGAACGGGCGCAGGCTGGTCTTCATTCTGCCGGCCGGCATCGCGGCGGCCGGAGCGGCGGCGCTCGGCGTATGGCTCTACGCCACGCGCACGGAGAACGTCGAGCGGCGTCTTCCCGGCCAGGAGGAATCGCTCGGGTTTGAGACGAAGTCCGTCGCCGGTGCGGGGCCGATCAACACCGGCACGACCATCGCCGGTCCCGGCATTCCGTCGCTATTGACCGGAAGCTGGCCGCAGTTTAGAGGCGCGGACCGGACGAACATCGTCCGCGAGCCGCTCCGCCTGGCCCGCGCATGGCCGGCAGGCGGACCGAAAGTGCTGTGGAAACTGCCCGTCGGCGAAGGACACGCCGGCGCTGCAATCGCCAACGGCTGCGTTTACCTCATGGACTACGATGCCCAGAAAAAGGAAGACGCCATTCGCTGCCTGTCGCTCGACGACGCGCGCGAAATCTGGCGCTATACCTACTCGGTCAAGGTCCTGCGCAACCACGGCATGTCGCGCACCGTGCCCGCCGTCAACGACCGCTTCGTCGTCAGCCTCGGTCCGATGTGCCATGTGACGTGCCTCGAAGCCCGGACGGGAAAGCCGGTCTGGAAATTCGATCTCGTCAAGCAGTTCGGCGCGACCGTCCCGCCGTGGTACGCCGGCCAGTGCCCATTGATTGACGGCGACACCGTGATCCTGGCGCCCGGCGGCGATCCGCTGATGATGGCGGTGGATCTCGCCAGCGGGCGCGTCCTGTGGCGGACCCCGAACGCCGGCGGCTGGGGCATGACGCATTCCTCCATCATGCCGATGGATTACCACGGGCAGCGGCAGTACATTTATTGCACCACCGGCGGAGTGGTCGGCGTTTCCGCGAGTGACGGCAAGCTGCTCTGGCGCAAGCCGGACTGGAAGATCGCCCTGGCGATGGTGCCCTCGCCGCTGGTGATTGACGGCGAGCGCGTCTTCTTCTCCGGCGGCTACAATAACGGCAGCGTCATGGTGCGGATCAAGGGCGACGGCGACCGGCTCGAGACCGAAGAACTTTTCCGCCTGAAGTTCACCGTCTTCGGCGCCGACCAGCATACGCCGATCCTCTACGACGGGCACATCTACGGCATCACGCCGCCGGGAGAACTCGCCTGCCTCGACCTCGACGGCCGTCGTCTCTGGAGCAGCGCGCCGAGGCGGTTCGGGTTGGGGCCGTTCATCCTGGCGGACGGGTTGCTGCTCGCGCTGAGCGACGAGGACGGCACGCTGCATGTCGCCCCGGCGAGCCCTTCCGGCTACCAGGAACTCGCCTCCGCAAAATTGTTGGAAGGCAACGACGCGTGGGGCCCCATCGCCATCGCGTCAGGCCGGCTGATCCTGCGCGACCTGACGACGATGGTCTGCGTCGAGTTGCCGAGGGAGGCGTCATGAGCGGATTCCGGCTGACTCTGGTTGTGATAGTCGTTATCATTATCGTCCTCGCAATTCTCGTCTTCTTCTCGGTCAAATCGCCTGTGCGGCCCGGCTTTGTTTTCAGGTCAGGGCCGCCGGACGGGATGAATGCAAAAGCGCAGACGCCGTTCAACGCGGCCGAGAAATATGACCTCGTCGCAACGCGGGATGTCCAGGTGAAAAAGCTGAAAGGCATCGCGCTCGACGCGCAGGACAATCTCTACGCGGCCGGCGCCGACGGCGTCAAGGTCTGGACCGCCGACGGCAAGCTCCTCCACGAGTGGCGGACATCCGGTCCGGCGACCTGCATCGCGCTCGACGGCGAGGGCAACGTCTATGTCGGGCAGCAAACCAGGGTCGAGGTGGACAACCACGAAGGCCAGCCGCTGCGCTCCTGGGGAAAGGAAGGCCGCGGGCCCGGCGAGCTGAACTGGGTGACCGGCATCGCCGTTTTCCAGACGAACGTCCTCGTCGCCGACGCGGGCAACCGCTGCATCCACCGGTTCGACACGACCGGCGACTTCATTTCGGACATCGGCAAGCGCGATCCCGAAGCCAAACTGGACGGGCTCATCTGCCCGAGCCCATATTGTGGCCTCGCGGTGGACAAAACCGACGTGATTTACGTCACGAACCCGGGAATGACGCGCGTCGAACGCTACGGCCTTGACGGCAAGCTGCTCGGCTTCTGGGGCACAGGCGGCGCGAAGCCGGAGGAATTCTCCGGCTGCTGCAATCCGACGGACGTGGCGTTGCTCGGCGACGGGCGCGTTGTGACCGCTGAGAAAATCATCCCCCGCGTGAAGGTCTATGACGCGAAGGGCGAAATGCTGGCGTTCATCGGCCCGGAGTATTTCACGAAGGAAGCCGCCGGGCTCGGCCTGGCGATTGACTCGGCGGGACGATTGCTCGTCATGGACCCGGGCGACTGCAAAGTCCGTATCTTCCAGCAGAAAAAGTAGCGAAGAGAGTCATGGGACGTCAGAGCAGACGCGAGTTCCTCCGCACCGCCGCGCGCACAGCCGCCCTGTTCGGCCTGGGCGCCATCGCATGGATCGCGACGTCCGGATCGGGCCGCCGCGGGCCGGACGGAGCGAGGGCGCGTTTTCCCTGCGAGCGTTGCCCGGCGCTTCCGTCCTGTTCCCAGGCGGACAGCCTCCAGGCGCGCGACGCGCTCGGCCCCCGCGCGAGGACCGAAAATGCGCCCCGCGACATTCCGCCGCGCAGACTTTGCGTGGATCAATGAAGACCACGAAAACGTAAAAGAAAGTTTAGACCACGGATAAACACAGATGAACACGGATTTACAAAGTCAAAAAACCTACTATCTGCGCTTATCTGTGTCCATCTGTGGTTTCAAAGCTCTTTCCGTTGCCGTTTTCGAGATTGGAGTTGACGAGCGATGGACCTGAACGACCCGGCCTATCGGCCGCAATTCAAGACGACGCGCCGCGCCTTCCTGACCGGCGTCGGCCGCGCCGCGGCGCTTGTGGCGCTCGGCGGCGTCCTCGGCGCGCTCAGCGGGCGCTCCCGCCGCAAAAGGACCGTCTGGCAGATTGACCCGTGGAAGTGCACGGCTTGCGGGCTCTGCCAGACGAGCTGCGTGCTCGATCTTTCGGCGGCGAAGTGCGTCCACAACTTCCCGATGTGCGGCTACTGCAAACTGTGCTTCGGGTTCTTCCAGACCAATCCGCTCGCGCTCGACACCGGCGCGGAGAACCAGATGTGCCCCACCGGCGCCATCCGCCGCGCGTTCGTTCAGGACCCATATCACCAGTACACGATTGACGAGCCGCGCTGCAATGCCTGCGGCAAGTGCGTCAAGGGATGCGGCACCTTCGGCAACGGCTCGCTGTGCCTGCAGGTGCGCCATGACCGGTGCCTGAACTGCAACGAGTGCTCGATCGCCGCCGTCTGCCCGGCCGACGCGTTCATCCGCCTGCCGATAGACAGGCCCTACATCATCAAGCAACTGGGGCCGGAGCAATTGAAGAATGTGATCTAAGCCTCGTAATCGTGATCTTACTCGTAATCGTAATCTTACTCGTAATCGTAATCGCCGTTGCCGTCCCGGCCGGGCGAAGGCCGATTACGATTAGGATTATGATTACGATGAATGGAACAACACATGAGAATGCGCTCCATCGGAATACTCTTCGTCATCGTCGCGTGGCTGGCAGCCGACGCCGCCGCGGCGGCCGCGCCGCGCTTTCCGCCGCCGGACTTCGAATCGGGATATCAGTTGCCGACGGCGGCTTATCCGGACGCGCGCGCCTTCTGGAGGGACGCTGCGGATGTGGCTGTTCTGGCCGCGGCGCTCTCCGTCGCCGCGTGGCTGGCGCTGAAGAAGCGGAGCCGCAACGGAATGCTGGCCCTCTCGATCTTCTCGCTGGCTTACTTCGGGTTCTATCGCGGCGGTTGCATCTGCCCGATCGGCGCGATCGAGAACGTGACGCTAGCGCTGGCGACCAGCCGATATGCGGTGCCGGCGTCCGCCGTGCTGTTCTTCGTGCTGCCGCTTGCCTTCGCGCTGGCCTTCGGGCGCGTCTTCTGCGGCGGGGTCTGCCCGCTGGGCGCAATCCAGGACCTCGTCCTCATCAGGCCGGTGACTGTCCCGATGGCGCTGCAGAAGGCGCTGGCCGTGTTCCCGGCGGTTTACCTGGGCGCCGCGGTGCTCTTCGCCTGGCTCGACACGATGTATCTCATCTGCCGTTACGACCCGTTCGTCGCCTTCTTCCGGCTCAGCGGCCAGTTCGACATGCTGGCCGTGGGCGCAATCTTTCTGCTCGTGTCTCTCTTCGTCGGCCGGCCGTATTGCCGGTTCGCGTGCCCGTATCGCGTGCTGCTGGGCCTGTGCTCGCGGATCGCGTGGCGGCACGCGACCGTCACGCCCGACCAATGCGTCGTCTGCAGCCTCTGCGAGGGCGAATGTCCCTTCGGCGCCATCCGCAAGCCGACGCCGGAATCCGTGGCGGGTGAGGAATGAGGAAATTGCTCTGGCTGGCGACCCTCTGCGCGGCCGCGATCGGCGCCCTGCTCGGCTGGCGCGCCGGGGCGTTCTTCGCCCGAGGAAACCTGACCGTCCAGCTTGCCGCGCGCATCGCCTTCGAGGACGCGAGCGGGACGACCGAGCGCACGCTCGAGAGCGAAGCGTTCCGCGGCACAGACCGGCCCGCGGCGGAACTGTATGCCGAGGCGGCCCAAATCCAGCGACGGTTCCGGATCGGCAGCGCGCTGCTCGGCGCGTTCTGCGGCCTGGCTTTGGGAATCCAGTTGCTGGGGCAGACCCGCATCCCGCGCTCGCGCATTTACTTCATTGACCAGGATGACTGCGTCTCCTGCGCGCGCTGCTTCCTGGCCTGCCCGCGCGAGAGACTGCGGCTGAAGGAACTCGCCGGCCGCGCACCGGCCCCGGCCATCGCGGAGAAGGCAAGCTCGTGAACGAGAACGTTCAGAAAGACGCCCAAGCTCGACCGGATCCGGCGGCGGCCGAAAAGGCGCGGCGCCTCCGCTCGCTCGCCGTGTCGCTGCTGCTGACAACCGCCCTGTTCTCCGGCGTCGTCATGGGCGTGATGCTCGTCACGCGCCTCTCCGAACCGGCCGTCCCGCCCGACTCGCCGGCGCTCCAGTCGCTCCGCGCCGCGCTGGCGCAGGACTCGGAGAACGAGGGCCTCAAAGAAGCGATCCGCGAGGAGGACCAGCAGGCGCGGCAGAGTTTCTTCGCGCACCGGCGCCGCCTGGCGACCGGCGCGTACCTGCTGCTGGCCGGCCTAGCCGCCACGGTGATCTGCGCGCGGTGGTACGCTTCGCTCGAGCGGAAGACGCCCAGACCCACGCCGCCGGCCGAGCGCGAGGACGCGGATCGCTGGCTCGCCCGGCGCCGGCGAAATCTCATCGCCGTCGCCGTCGTCAGCGTCGCCGTTCTCCTCGGATTGTGGATCTTCGGATTCGTCGGCGGCCCGCCGATTCCGCCGGCGCCCTCCGCCGGACAGGCGCAGCCGAAAACCGTCCCGCCGTCCGTCGCGATATCGCCGCCCGCGGAGAGCGCCTTCAAGGAGAACGAGAGTGCGCCGATTACGGCGCACGACTGGCCGCGGTTCCGAGGGCCCGACGGCAACGGACTGGTCAAGGCCGGCGACTGGCCCCGGAAATGGGACGCCGCGACCGGTGACCATATCGTCTGGAAAACCCCGGTCCCCATGCCCGGCAACAGTTCGCCCGTGCTCTGGGGCGACCGGCTGTTCCTCACGGGCGCGAACGCCCATCAGCAGGAAGCCTTCTGCTTCTCGCGCGCCTCGGGCAAGCTGCTCTGGCAAACGCCGATCTTCGCGGCCCGCGGGAACGTGAAGCCGGAGGACATCAAGCCGTTGCCGGTCACCGGCTACGCCTCGCCGACGCCGGCGACGGACGGCGCGCGACTTTACGTGACGTACGCCAGCGCCGACATCGCGGCGGTGGATTACGACGGCAGGGTCATCTGGGCGCGCAACCTGGGAAAGCCGGAGAACGCCGAGGATAGCTCCTATGGCCGCGCCACTTCCCTGCTCCTCTACAAGGATAAGGTCATCGTCCAGTTCGACCGCGGCATGGAGCCGACAGACGGCTTGTCCGCGCTCCTGGCGCTGGACGCGAAGACCGGCAAGACGGTCTGGGGTACGCCGCGGCCGGTCCGCCGGTGCTGGTGCACCCCGATCCTCATCGCGGTCGCCGGCCGCGCCGAGTTGGTCGCCAACGGCAGCCCGTGGATCATCGCGTACGATCCGGAAAACGGCAAGGAACTCTGGCGGTGCGCCGGCATGAAGGAGGACGTCGCCGCATCGCCCACCTTCGCCGACGGGCTGGTTTACGTCACGAACGACCACGCCAAGGTCTTCGCGATCCGCCCCGCGCCGAACGAACAGGGCGATGTGACCGCGACAAACATCGTCTGGACCGCCGAGGAAGGCCTCTCCGACGCCCCGAGCCCGGTCTGCGACGGCAGGTTTTTCCTCCAGGCCAACAGCAGCGGCCTGCTGACCTGCTACGATGCGAAGAGCGGCAAACTGTTCTGGAAAGAGGTGCTTAATGGCGCAGTCTGGGCCTCGCCCACGCTGGCCGGCGGCTGGGCCTGCGTCCCAAGCGAGGACGGCAACGTGTACCTCTTCCCTCTCGCGGACCAGTTCGGCCCGGTGACGGCGTGCAAGCTCGGAGAGCCGCTGCTTTCAACGCCGGCATTCGCGGACGGCTGCATCTATTTCCGCGGCGAGAAGACTTTGTTCTGCGTCGGCGCGGCCGAGAGGAAGCCATGAGCGAACCGGAGATCGCCATAAAATCATCGCCGCCCGCGGCGGGCGCGCCGGAGAACGAACCGCTCGACCTCGGCGCGGTGGACCGAATCGTCGCGGAGATCGGCCGCGAGCGCCGCTGCGCCCTGCCGATCCTTCAGGCCGTGCAGGCGCAATATCATTATCTGCCGCTCCCGGCGCTGATCCGCGTCTGCGAGACCACCGAGATTTCGCCGGCGCAGATCGAGGGCGTCGCCACCTTCTACGCGCAGTTCCGCCGCATGCCGGTCGGCCGGCACCTCGTCAGCGTCTGTCACGGCACGGCGTGCCACGTCGCCGGCGCGGAGAAGGTGACCGAGGCGGTCCGCCGTCATTTGCGGCTCGAAGGCGAGGCGGACACCGATTCCGGCAGGCTCTTCACCGTGCAGAAGGTCGCCTGCCTCGGCTGCTGCTCGCTGGCGCCGGTCGTGCGCATTGACGACCGCGTTTACGGCCACGTCGCGGGCGAAACCGCCGGGCGTACGCTGGAGAAGTTCCTGCGCCAGGAAGAGGAACGGGCGCGCTCGAAAGCCGGGCCGCAGCGCCGCCGCCCGCGCAGGCGGCGCGCCGCTGAAGATGAGGTCGAGATCCGGATCGGGCTCGGCTCGTGCTGCATGGCCAGCGGCAGCGCCGAGGTGAAGGAGCGCATGGACGCCGCGCTGCGCGCCATGGGCGAGGACCTTGTCGTAAAATGCGGCGCGTGCATCGGCATGTGCCATCGCGTGCCGCTGGTGGAGTTCGTCCGCCCAGGCGGGCAAGCCGGCCCGCGCGGGCGGCGCGCCCGTTACGGCGGCGTCAAGCCCTCCGCCGTCCGCAATATCCTCGCCGAGCAACTCCGGCCGGCCGGGCTGCTGCGCCAGGCGCAGTTCGCGCTGCGCCGCGTCTCCGACCTTCTCACAACAGACTCCTCATGGCAGCCCGCCCAGGGCTATTCGCTCGACCCGCAGAGCGACCCGGTCCGCGCGTTCCTCGCCAAGCAGAAGGAAATCGTGCTCGAAGGGCGCGGCGAAATGGACCCGCTGGATATTGACGAATACCGCGCCCACGGCGGCTATGCGGCGCTCGAGAAGTGCCTTCGCGAGCTTTCACCCGACGCGGTCATCCAGATCGTGGAGGACTCCGGCCTCCGCGGCCGCGGCGGCGCGGGCTATCCGGCCGGCGCCAAGTGGGCCGCCGTCCGCCGCCATGCCGCGCCGAAGAAGTGCATCATTATGAACGGCGACGAGGGCGACCCCGGCGCGTTCATGGACCGCATGATGCTCGAATCGTACCCGCACCGCGTCCTCGAAGGCCTCGCCATCGCCGCGTACGCCGTCGGCGCGGGCGACGCCTTCCTCTACATCCGCGCCGAGTATCCGCTCGCCGTCCGGCGCGTGCGCGAGGCCATCCGCCAGGCCGCCGAACGCGGCTATTTCAACCTTGCGAAGGTTTGTACGAACCTTCGCAAGGCTGGCGGGGATCCCCGATCCGCTGCGGCGACAAGTTCCAACCTGCAACTCCATGTCATGGAGGGCGCCGGCGCCTTCGTCTGCGGCGAGGAGACCGGCCTGATCGCCTCGCTCGAAGGCCGGCGCGGCATGCCGCGTTTCCGCCCGCCCTATCCGGCCGAGTCCGGCCTCTGGGGAATGCCCACAAGCGTCAACAACGTCGAGACTTACGCGAACGTGCCCTGGATCATCCGCCACGGCGCGGAGGCGTTCGCGGCCGTCGGGACGGAGACGAGCAAGGGGACCAAGGTCTTCGCGCTCGCCGGCAAGGTCGTGCGCGGCGGGCTGATCGAGGTGCCGATGGGCATTACGATCGGCGAGATCGTCGAGGACATCGGCGGCGGCATCCGCCAAACCGATTCTCCTCATGGCGGCCCTGAGCTTGGTCGAATGGGAAGAGACGAACGCCAGTTCAAGGCCGTGCAAATCGGCGGCCCGTCGGGCGGCTGCATCCCGGCGTCGCTGCGCGACACGCGCATTGACTACGATGAACTGACGAAGCTCGGCGCGATGATGGGCTCCGGCGGACTGGTCGTGATGGACGACACCGCGTGCATGGTGGACATGGCGCGCTTCTTCCTGCAGTTCACGCAGAACGAGTCCTGCGGCAAGTGCACGTTCTGCCGCATCGGCACGAAGCGGATGCTGGAAATCCTCGACCGCCTCTGCGCGGGCGAAGGAAGGAGCGGCGACATCGAGCGGCTCGAAGAGCTCTGCGAGCAGATCCGCCGCACCAGCCTCTGCGGCCTCGGCCAGACCGCGCCGAACCCGGTGCGGACCACGCTGAAGTATTTCCGCGACGAGTACGAGGCGCACCTCAACGCCAGGCGCTGCCCCGCCAAACGCTGCCGCGCGCTGATCCGCTACAAGATCAACGACCGCTGCTTCTGGTGCACCCTCTGCGCCCAGCAATGCCCCGCCGACGCCATCGAGCCGCGCCCATACGAGCAGCACGAGATTGACCAGACCAAATGCATAAAATGCGGCACCTGCGCCGCCATCTGCCCGGCTAAGGCGGTGGATGTTCAGACCGGGCGATCTGAAAATTAGGCACTTGGCAGATTGGGTAATTTGGAGATTTGGTACTTGGGAGATTAGCAAATTGCTAAATGTGCCCAGGCGGTTGTATTAGCCTTTCAGCCATGTGCTGACGGACGTAGGGCATTGCTCGTATCTCTGCGGTACATCGCTTTCCATCCGTTCTGCCCTCTCCCCGCTTGATTCTGACGCGCTCTCGATCCGAGAATGAAGGGCAGCGCGTGTTAGAACCAGTTCAAAGCGCGCAT
>Ga0181533_1004244_pt1 | contig 14831 bp, 10 predicted proteins | sample PEATcosm2014_Bin_45_FD_119772 | JGI IMG/M metagenome (GOLD analysis project Ga0181533, IMG submission 119772) | Peatland microbial communities from MTU Mesocosm Facility, Houghton, MI, USA - PEATcosm2014_Bin11_60_metaG | ecosystem: Environmental > Terrestrial > Soil > Wetlands > Peat | place... | reverse complement strand
TTCGACATGATCGACTTATCTCCCCTGCACCTGAAAACAATGCCCCCCATCATTCCATGATAGTTTTTCGTAATCACATTATCATATGATATAGCCATAAATCTGGTTTTTATAAAACGTCGATAAAATTAATAAATACAAACGCACAATGCAATACCCAACTATCTTTTAGGTAAATTATTCCATTCTATTCCACTATATTCCATTTTCTTCTCACTTTTCATTTCTCACTTTTCACGAATTCCGCGTCACCCGTCCCTGATCATCCGTCCCATTTGACCCGCCTCATGAAATTTGCGTGAAGAAAATCGAGGAACGAGCGTTAAGAATTTCGGGCTGTCTGAGGAGCAAAGCGACGAGTTCCCGAAATTTAGCGAGTGACGCTGATTTTTAGCAAATTTTATGCAGCGGTGACTTTTCTTTGGTTACTTTCTTTTGGTGGTAGCAAAAGAAAGTAACAATATGTCCGCGTCACGTGTCACGATTTTTTCGCCATTTCACCATTTCGCAATTTCGCAATTTTTTTCAATGTTCTTTCCCCAAAACGTAGAAATATTTTTATAATACTATGAATTTGGCGTTTTTTTAGTACTTTTACTGGCTGTTAATTGTTTCACAGGTAAACAATTGTAAATATGAAAAAGTTCCGTTATGACCTTCTGCTGAAGTGGATTCTTTGGCTGGTTGCCATTCATTCCATCTGTTTTGGGATATCCCTTGTCATCCTTCCCATTAAGTATATTGAATTTTTTGGGTTTCAGTTGACCGAGAAGTTTTTTCCTGACCAGGGAGGAGTGTTCCACCTGGTAGTGGCTGTTATCTACATATGGGCAGCACTTGACCTGGAAAATTCATTTAAGCTGATCGTTCTATCTTGCACTGCTAAATATGTTGCTACCATCTTTCTCCTGTCTTACTTTTTCTTTGTTGATCATAAATTCATGGTGATCTTTTCCGGACTTGCTGATTTTCTGATGGGTCTGACCATTATGGTGCTTTACATCCTTTACAGGAAACAATATAATAAAATATGATCTTTTTTTTATTTCAATGATAAACCCCTCTTTTTCAACTAATAATCAGACTCTGCTATGAAAAATGATCCGCCAACCATCATCATTACCGGTGCTTCCGGGTTTATTGGCCGTTACTTTATGGATATTGTCAAGGAACACTACCAGATCATTGCTATTGCCCGGAGGTCTTCAAAAGAAGCGGGCATTCCATTTCATCCAAACATCCACTGGATCCAATGGGATATTGCCAGTAAAGTTCAACTTAAAGATGTCCTTGGAATTATTCAGGACAAGGGTGGTGCCGATTATCTTCTTCACCTGGCAGCATTCTATGATTTTGATTATTCTGACAACACTGCATATCAGCGTACAAACATAGAAGGTACGATAAATGTGGTGGAATTGGCACGGCAACTCAATATTAAGCGGTTCATCTTTGCCAGTTCACTGGCTGCATGTGTTTTTCCTCCTCCCGGGCAGGTAGTAAATGAAAAATCACCCCCCGATGCAGATTTCGCCTATGCGAAGACAAAGAAATTCGGAGAGGAATTATTGCGGAAAGCATCTCACGATTTCCCTTGCACTGTTGTGCGTTTCGCTGCAGTATTCAGTGACCTGTGTGAGTATCCCCCACTTTACAAATTCCTCGAAACCTGGCTGGCAAAGAAATATGATTCCCGGATTTTGGGTGGCAAAGGAAATTCGGCCGTTTCTTATATTCATATTCACGAACTGGCCAAATTGTTGCTGAGCATCATCCAGCAAAGCCATAAATTGCCTTCATACGACATCTATGCAGCCAGCCCGGATGGATCAACTTCACACCAGGAATTATTTGACATTGCAACCAAGGACTATTTTGGTGAACCGGTCAAGCCAATCCATCTCCCGAAATGGATTGCTTACCCGGGCGTCCTGCTGAGGACCATGCTGGGGAAGATGAAAGTAACTCCGCCGCCTTTTGAGAAACTGTGGATGCTGAAGTATGTTGATCTTAGACTCAATGTCGATTCCAGCTATACGAGAAAGACATTGGGATGGGAACCCTCCCCGCGGCATCTCATTGAACGCAGGTTGTTGTTCCTTTTAGCGCGCATGAAAAGTAACCCAATGGAATGGCATACAAAGAATGAAGCAGCTTTGAAGCACATCTCCATTCGGGTCAACCTGTTAATTTACGATATATTAATTACTGATAAAGAGAAGATCCTGTCCAAGATCAATGCCCGTATTCTTTCACTTGAAAATTCTGAGAAGTTTAAGAACTACCAGAACAAGCCGGTGGATGATTTCAGGTTGTTGACCAGTACTACTTACAACCTGATTGCCTCCACTGTTTATAATTCCGACCGCAGTCTCATGATTAATTACATGGAAGACGTGGCTGTCGCAAGGTTTAACGAGGGATTTCGTGCAAAAGAGATTGCTGACCTTCTTGATGTATTCAATGAAATTATAACTTCACATTTATTGGCTGGAAAGGATTATAAATTTTCACGCCAGGACATTTACGATTATATCGGAATTACGGTTCAGCTTGCAAAAGATGAAATCGAAGAAAAGTTTGAAGTCTTCGAGATCAATGCCTTACCTGTAGATATCACCCCTAAAGTCAGGTTGAAGCTTGATGGAATTGAGGTCAGGGTTGATGCAGGTATTTCTATCCTGGATGCGGCACGGCAATTCAACATCAACATCCCGACACTATGCTATCATAAAGATTTACAGATAGCCGGGAACTGTCGTGTTTGCCTGGTAGAGGAAAAGAAATCTAAGCAATTGATCGCATCCTGTGCTACACCTGTTGAAGAAGGCATGGATATCCTTACCAACAGTATTAAAGTGAGAAGTGCAAGAAGAACGATGATCGACCTGCTGCTTTCGGAACATAATGCGGATTGCACAAAATGCTATAAAAACGCAAAATGTGAATTGCAGGCGCTTGCATCAGAATTCAAGATCATTAAGCCAATGTTTATCGATCTTGTATCTGAGAAAAAATATACCATCGACGACCTTTCACCATCTATCATTAAGGATGACAGTAAATGTATCCGCTGCCAGCGATGCATCCGTACTTGCTCGCAGATCCAGGGTATCAGCGCTGTGAGCGCTGTTTATAAAGGTCCTGACATGAAGATATCTACTTATTTTGGAAGACCTTTGTTTGAAGTGATCTGCACTAACTGTGGACAGTGTATTGACCGTTGTCCCACTGGCGCCCTGGTAGAAAAAAATTATATTGAAGAGGTATGGAACGCCATCTTTGACCCTGCAAAACATGTGATTGTGCAAACAGCTCCGGCAGTGAGAATTGCCATCGGAGAGGATCTGAACATCGAACCGGGCAAGCGGGTGACAGGTAAACTGGTCTCGGCATTGCGGAAACTGGGGTTTGATTCGGTATTGGATACAGCATTCTCGGCCGACCTGACCATTATAGAAGAGGGGAATGAATTTTTAGATCGTTTAAAAAGGAAAATACTGTTTGAGGATCCTGATGTAGAACTTCCCATGACAACTTCCTGTTCTCCGGGTTGGATTAAATATCTGGAACAAACATTTCCTGAATATATTCCAAATGTTTCGACATGCAAGTCACCCCAGCAAATGTTTGGTGTCCTTGCCAAGACCTATTACGCTGAGAAGATGGGATTGAAACCGGAAAATATTGTGACGGTTTCAGTTATGCCCTGTACTGCGAAAAAATTTGAAGCTGACCGCCCTGAAATGAGAGCAAGCGGTTACAAGGATGTGGATTATGTTCTTACTACACGTGAGCTGGCTATTATGATCAACCAGGCTGGAATGGATTTTAAGTCTTTGCCCAACGATCATTATGATTCAATCATGGGAAAATCAACAGGTGCCGGAGTGGTTTTCGGGGCAACCGGGGGAGTGATGGAAGCAACGTTGAGGACCGTTTATGAAAAAATAACCGGACGTGAGATCCCATTTGAAAATCTTGTCATAACGCCTGTCAGAGGATTACAGGGGGTCAGGGAAGCATCGATATTAATCGAAAATCCTTTATCGGAATGGAGTTTTCTACATGGAGTAGAGCTAAAGGTTGCAGTTGCACATGGACTTGCAAATGCCAAGACTGTCATGCAGGGCCTCAGGGATGGAACCGTCAACTATCACTTCATTGAAATCATGGCTTGCCCGGGTGGATGTCTTGGCGGAGGTGGACAACCCATCCCGACCAATCCTGAGATCCGTGAAAAACGATTGCAGGCACTGTATGCCGAGGAGATGGGGATGGAACTCAGGAAATCACATGAAAATCCTGAAGTGATCAAGCTTTATGAAGAATTTCTGGAAGAGCCCCTCAGCGAAAAAGCCCACGGCCTTCTTCATACTCATTATCTGAAAAGAGCTGTTTATTAGAGCAGGTTCAAAAGTTTTTTACCTTCACCTGCAAATCTGATAATATGTATATTGTTGATTTGTCAACCTGTCCTGAATTCATTGCTGGAGATCATACAATTTTAAAGGAGTTGCTTCATCCGGATAAAGCCGGATTGGAACTTCGTTATAGCCTGGCTCATGCTACAGTGAAATCTGGCGATACTTCTTATGAGCATTATTTGATTACCTCAGAAGTATATTATATCCTCGAAGGTAAAGGAATCATGCGAATCGGGGAAGAAATTCAGGAAGTTTTTCCCGGCCAGGCCATATATATTCCTCCGAAAGCATGGCAATGTATCCATAATCCCGGTCCGGGCGATCTGAAATTTATATGTATCGTAGATCCTGCCTGGAGAAAAGAAGATGAAGTAGTCTCATCCAGCAGCGGGAAATAACTTGGAATATAGATGGTCGTGAACGTGTTCCAGGATTTCTGGATATTTTTCTTCCAGTTCAGGACTTAAGGAACGGCCGAACTCGAGATCTTCCACGATTTCAACAGCAATAATGTGAATGTTTTCCGGGATTGAAAGCTTAATTTTTTTTGCAAGTTCGATGGCCGTAATAAAATTTACATCATGCAAGTTGGAAAGATGCATAGTCTCGTGAAAGTCTGAAGGATTGAAATAATATACATCCCCCGGCATTCCTTCTTTGGTTTTAATGGCATCCAGGATCAGCACAGTATTATAGTCCCGGATCATCTCAAGGATCTCCAGCCCTCCCATAGAACTGGTTTTAAAACATATACCTTCGGGAAAGGTTTCTTTTTGAAGGTCTTTTACCAGCTTCGGACCTATTCCATCATCCTTAAGAATATCATTGCCGATCCCAAGGACCAGTATATTCCCACTCTTCTTATCCATGCTCTTTTTATCGTCCAATACTCCTGATGAGTTCTCCCTTAGAATTATAAAAGTTGACAACCATCCGCATTTGCCCGGGAAGTGAATGGGTAGCACAGGAAAAACATGGGTCGTAAGCACGGAATGCCATTTCAATCATATTAAGCGTACCTTCCGTTGCGGGGATTCCTTTTTTGATAAGGCCCTGCGCTGCTTTTTTCAGTGACATGCAGATTGCGGCATGGTTATTTGTGGTACCGACGATCAGGTTCACTTTTCTCACCATTCCCTTATCATCAGTCCAGTAATGATGAGTAAGAGTTCCCCGCTGGGCTTCTACAATTCCGACGCCTTCACCCACGATCTTTTCAATGGGGGCTCTTAATTCTTTACCGGTGATATCCGGATCTGTAGCCAGTTCATAGCAATGTTCGGCAGAATAGATAAGTTCCACCAGCCTGGCCCAGTGCATCGCAAGTGTCGCATGAACAGGTTTGCCACCCAGCGTTGAAAACATGTAATCATATTCCTGTTGTGCTATGGGGGTCGCCATTCCATCAGACGCATTCAGTCTGGATAGGGGAGTTGCCTGGTAAACGCCTGATTCCTGTCCGTCTACAAAACCCTTCCATCCTAATTTCTTCAGGTAAGGAAATTTCAGATAGGTCCATGGCTCCACTCTTTCTTCAACATAATCCATGTAATCCTTTGGGGTATAGCGGTAAAGTTGTTTTCCGTCAGTATCAACGACCCTCACGCTCCCGTCATAAAAGTTCACTTTGTTATTTTTATCCACCAGCCCCATAGAATGGAGTTTTAATGAGTAAGGTCCATTGAGGATGAGATCGACATAATCTTTGTTTCCCAGTACCACATCCTTAAAGAGCTTCATGGAGAATTTCGAGAATTCAATGAATCCTTCGGCTTTTTTGACGATGTCATCGCGTTCTTCTTCTGTCAGGCCTTTCTTCACCCCACCGGGGATGTTCATGACTACATGGGTCTGATGCCCGCCGAGCAGGGCCTGGATCTCCTGGGCAAGACGCCGTTGTTTTATCACCTCTGTTCCGATCTCAATACCGACTTTATTGATGACCCCGAGGATATTTCTTTCAGCCGGGCTGGCGGTTGGACCGACAACAAAATCAGGTGCGGCAAGTGCATAAAAATGGGCAATATGGCTGTGGACAAAATGGGCCATATAAAACAGTTCCCTTAGTTTCTTTGCAGTAGGAGAGGGGTCGACACCAAATACGGCATCTACGGCTTTTCCTGAAGCCATGTGGTGGCAACCAGGACATACGCCACAGATCTTGGTCACGATGGATGGAAGTTCTTCAACAGGTCTTCCTTCACAGAATTTCTCAAAGCCCCGTAATTCAGGAACCTGGAAGTAGACATTGTCAACCTCTCCCTCGTCATTGAGAAAGATCTCTATTTTTCCATGGCCTTCCAGCCGGGTGATAGGGTCTATAGTGATGGTTTTCATCTAGTTATTTATTTTTAGACAATTTTTCTTCCGAGGATTGAGGATGGGAGACTGAAACGGTAAAACAATCCGGCCGGGTCTACAATGGTGTCGATGATTTTATCAATTTCTTCGGGTGAATCTGCATCGATCATGGTCCCGATGGCTGACATCATTTTAGCGCCGGGATCAGAAACCATTGCAGGTGGTCCGTAACAGCCACGGCAGGGGGAATTACCAGTCACACACCGGACACCACATCCGCCACGTGTTGCAGGTCCCATACAGATCACGCCCTGTTCTAGAAAGCAGGTTTCTTTGTCATCCTGGATTTCCCAGGGGCGATAGAACCTCTTGATGACTTTGTTATCCGATTTTTTACGCTTGCATTCATCACAGTTGGTCTTTTCATTGGCGCCCACAACAGATCCTTTAGGAGGTAGTTCTGCACCAGTTGCAATAGCCGCGAAGACTTCCAGAAGACGCTCGCTCTGCGGCGGACAGCCGGGAATGAAATAATCCACTTCCACTACTTGGTTGAGCGTATAGACGTCGTTGAACATTTCCGGTATATCCAGGGTTCCTTCTTTTACTGCATATTCCGTTTGTGGCTTGATCTTTTCCGGATTCAGGGTCGATTCGCTTTCATCAAAGACCCTTTTAAAGATCTCGTTCTTTGTCGTGAAGTTTGCCAGTCCCGGAATTCCTCCCATATAAGCGCAGGCGCCATAAGCTACGAGTATCTTCGATTTTTTCCTCAGGACCTGGGCCATGTGCTTGTTTTCACTGTTCCTGACCGCCCCGTTAAAAAGAGTCAGATCTATGGATTTATCTGGCAAGGCTTCTACATCCTTATATTTTATATCCATGGCAATGGGCCAGAAAACCAGATCGGCTGCAGCTACAATATCCAATAGCTTTTCATGGGTGTCGAGCACCGAAACACAACAACCGCCACATGCGGCTCCCCAATAGATAGCCAGTTTCAGTTTGGGTTTTGGATTTGTCGGGTCTGAAGGCATCTTCTACGATTTTAAATGTTTGACTTCAAGTGTGCTTTTTACTTTGCTTGGGCCGGCATTCAGGATGGCTTTGGTCATCTCATTTACCAGTTCTGCAAATTGTTTTCCTTCGCTGGCGCTGATCCATTCCAGTTTAAGCCGTTCAGGCTCAATGCCCATCTGGGCGATATATTTTTCGATCAGTTTAAATCTGCGGAGGCATTTGTAATTGCCGGTCTGGTAATGACAATCTCCGGGATGGCAACCGCATACCAAAACTCCATCGGCACCCTGTTGGAAAGCGGTGAGAATGAAGGTTGGATCGATCCTTCCTGAACACATGACACGGATGATGCGGATATTTGGTGCATAGCGCATCCTGGATGTTCCTGCAAGATCGGCGCCCGTGTATGCGCACCAATTGCAGAGAAAAGCAACGATAGTTGGTCTGAAGTTCATGATCAGATTTCTTTGTATGACATTGACATTATACCTTCAATTTCTGAAAGGATCTGGTGATCTGTAAAATGTTTACTGGTGATGGCTCCTGATGGGCATGCCGAACCGCAAGTTCCACAGCCTTTGCAAAGCACCTCGTTCACTTCGGATACTTTTTTGACTTCATTAAATGAGATGGCCGTGTAAGGACAAACTTTAATGCAGGTCTGGCATCCGCAGCAGAAGGCTTCATTGACGAAAGCCGTCGTCACTTCTACTGCAACCGAGCCTTGTGCAATCGTGGCGAGGATCCTGGCTGCAGCTGCACGTGCCTGTGCTACCGAATCCGGGATATCCTTTGGCCCCTGGCAGGTGCCGACAATATAAACACCGCCGGTCGTTGTTGCCACAGGGTCTAATTTGGGATGTTTTTCAATAAAGAACTGGTTTCCGCAAAGACTTACCCCGATTGCATGAACGACTTCTTTTACATCTTCATGGGCTTCCATATTCACCATCAGGACAACCATATCCACCGGAACTTCGATGGATTCGCCCGACAGCTTTTCATCCATTTCGATGAGCATGTTGCAATTATCGCTTCTTTCGGCCTGCTTGATCACAGGAAGTTTCTCCTGTTGATCAAACATAAGAAAGATGATTTGGCGGTGCGTGGTTTCGGCATAAAATTCCTCGCATCCTTTCCCATAGGCACGCATATCGGCATAGATCTCATAAATGTTGCAGTCGGGAAGCCCGGCCCTGATCTGATTGATGAACTTCAGGGCTACCATACAGCATGTACGTGAGCAATATTCATGGTAAACCTTGCTCCGGCTGCCTACACAGTGAATGATGGCGATATTTCGCGGCTCTTTTCCATATTTTGTCAGCACCTTCCCGGCAGACAGCATCTCCTCAAACTCCATAGATGTTATCACGTCCGGGAACTTGCCGTATCCGTATTCAGCGATTTTCGAAGGGTCAAAAGGTTTTAGCCCTGTTGCAGCAATTATGTTACCGAATTTCAATTCAATTGGTTCCGGATGACCGTTCACGACAAGGGCATCAAAATTGCCAATATAACCATTTACATTACGGATCACCGATTGTTTGAAAACTTCAATGTTCGGATGATTTTCTACCCGTTGTATAATGGGCCGGATCATTTGTTTTGCACTGGAGAGATGCGGAAAAGTCAGATCAAATCTTGCAACATGTCCACCAAGGTGATCAGTTTTCTCCACCAGATATACCTTTTTTCCTGCATTGGCAATTTCAAGGGCAGCAACCATTCCCGAGATTCCACCGCCTATAACAAGGGTTGCAGGATCAACATTCACCGATCGTTTTTGAAGGGGTTCATGGAAACGTACGCGGTGAATGGCTGCAATGACAAGGTCGATAGCTTTTTTTGTGGCTTCTGAACGGTCGGTATGCACCCAGGAGTCCTGTTCGCGGATGTTGGCCATTTCAAACAGGTAGGGATTGATCCCTGCTTTTTCAACGGCATTGCGGAAAGTCAGTTCATGGATCCTTGGCGAGCATGCTGCAACGATGACCCTGTTCAAATGATGCCCGCGGATATCTTTTATGATCAAATCTTGTCCGGGATCAGAACACATATATTTGTAAGTCTTTGCAAGGACTACATTTGGTAAATTTCCCACTTCTGAGGCGACGGCTTCCACATCCACCATTTTTGCGATGTTTGTGCCGCACCAGCAGATGTATACGCCTATTCTTGGTTCTTCCATATTACAGATTTTTCAGGAGGAAAATGAAGATTATTTTGGGACCGCATATTTTTTTAATTGAGCAAAATAGACTGCAAAAGGACGGTAGGCAAGGTGCGACCATTTTGAGAAAGGTACTTCGATCAGGATCATTGGTACCAATACAGACATATGGGCAATATAACAGATATAGGTAGCAACCGGTAAGCCATTGATCCTGAATATATGGATCAGGATCCCTGTTAAGACTGTCAATGTGAGCATGATTACAAAAAGCCAATCGCTTACATGGGAGAATTGGAATTTTATATCTTTCTTTCTCAGACGCCCGACGATCGCCACCCCTAGTCCAAAGAGCAAACCCGCTGTTGCATAATATCCAAGCAAGCGTTGGGGATGCCATATAGGATAAATATTCTCAGTCTGAAACCATTTCAGGTAAACCACAATCACGATGAACATGATAGTGTATCCCGACATAAGGAACCAGTGCGAAACCCAATAGTTCTTGTCATCGCATTTGGAAAATTTGGGCTGAACAGCAAAATTGAAGATCAGCCGCCAGAATTCCCTGATATGTACCCATAGGGAAACTTTGGTCGTGCTCTTTCTCCATATGATCTGGTAATACATCCGGAGAATATTGGAAATGAGTAGTGACGCAACCACGGCGGCCATGATCCAGTCGAAGGTTTCAACGATATGGATTGGGGCGAATGAATTAATTCTTACGCCTTTGTCTGCGGTAAGTTCTTTTGTGAAATGAAACCCCATTGAAGGAAGGATGACCAGGAATGATATAACGACCAGGGCTGCAAATAGAAGGATAAATGCAAGTTCCCATACTTCAGAAGTATAGAATTTTTTAGAAAGACCGGTCCAGTCGTATTTAGAGGTAAGGTACCTTCGCAGTGACATCATCAGTTCCCCTGGGTTGGCATCACGGGGACAGGTTTTTGAGCAGTCGCCACAGTAATAGCAAAGCCACGGTTCCACACTTGATTCAAGCTGGTCTTTGAGTCCCATCTGCATCATGCGGATTTTTTTCCTTGGAAACAGGAACCCTTCTTCCGAGAGTGGGCAGATGGCAGTGCAGGTACCACAATGATAACAAGCGTTCCAGTCCCCGATCCCGTATTGGATCAACTGGTGACGCAATTCTGGTTGAAGACGGACAGGCATAATTTTACCTCCTTTATTATAGGGTGGGTGTAAGTTCAAGAATATGTTTTTCGATTTTTTCCGGATCGGGGTTATCGGTATCCCCGCTGACTTTACCTTTCAGGATGCTTTGAATCACTTTCGCAGCGGCTGCTGAGCCTTGGGCAACGGTATCTGGAATGTCTTTCGGCCCCTGGCAGGTTCCGGCGATCATGATTCCTCCTTTAATCGTACCGGTTGGACTGGTGTTGTAATTGGCCTCTTCCATCCATCCTCCTTCACTTTGAGGGATCCCCAGAATCTTGCAGAGTTTTTCAGTGTCTTCCGTAGGCTCTAATCCTACCGATAGTATGACCATATCTACCGGATTTTCTATGATCTTGGACAGAAGAATATCTTCACCCCTGATCTGCAGTTTCCCGTTCTTTGCTTCCACTTTGGCTGTCTTCCCCCGGATGATGGAAACACCTTCTTCCTTAATTCGTTCATAGAACTCTTCATAGCCTTTGCCAAACGCACGCATATCGATAAAATATTCATAAACCTGTGCATCTGGTAATTTATCAAGGATAAGGTGGGCAAATTTCAGAGAATACATACAGCAAACACGTGAACAATATTTATTGTAATTCTTATCACGGCTGCCGATACAATGTATAATAGCAATGCTTTCCGGTTTTTCTGATTCGGGAGTAAAAATCCAGTTCCCTTTTTTATCCTGTGAACGGAAAGTGATATTCCCGCCGGTAGGACCGGAAGCATTCAATAGCCGTTCAAATTCCAGAGAGGTAAGGACATTCGGGAAGACGCCGTATCCGAACTGGGGTATACGTTTCGCATCGAATACCTTGTATCCTGTAGCAACAATAATATTCCCCACTTCCACCGTCACTTCCTGATCCTTCTCATCAAGATTTATGCAGTCGGGCACAGGGCAGGCCTTGACACAGGCCCTGCATTTACCATTCTTAATATAGATGCAGGATTCCGCATCGATCAGGTACTTGTTTGGAACAGCCTGGGGGAAGGGGATGTAAATAGCCTTTCGCATTGATGTACCTGCATCGAATTCACTGGGTGCCTGTGCAGGACATTTCTCGGCACAGGTGCCGCATCCTATACAGGTAGACACATTGACCCTTCTTGCCCTCTTCAGGATCTTTACGGTGAATTTACCCGTTGTACCGCTAACATCCAGAACTTCGCAATAAGTCATCAGCCGGATGTTCGGGTTCTGGTTGACTTCCACCATTTTTGGAGTCAGGATACAGGCAGCACAGTCTAGTGTCGGGAATGTTTTATCGAATGTGGCCATCTTCCCGCCGATCGTACCGGTTTTTTCAAGAAGGTAAACTATATTGTTGCTGTTTGCAATTTCAAGGGCTGCCTGAATACCTGCTATCCCGCCACCAATCACTAATGTTGCAGGGTTTACTGGATACTCCTCTGGAATTGCTGTGATTTCATAAGGTATATCAAATAAAGAAGTTGCAAGCAAAGATTTTGCACGGGCAATGTCAGTCACTTTCCGGATTCCATATTCGGCAAAGCTGGCCAGAATGACATTTGCCGGATCTTTTCCTGAAAGGGACAAAACCTTTGAAAACAGAGTCTTCATTATTCCTGGTACCGGTCCGGCGATGATAATCCTGTCAAGCTGGTACATTTCAATCCTGGATAAAAGGTTTTCCTCATTCCACAGAAAATCATCAGCCTGCCAAACCTGCTTGACAAAAGGGAATTTTAGAACATATGAGGCAAGTTCATTGTAATCGATGGGATCAGGTACAGCACCCTTGGGATTGTAAAAGAAGACAGCTGTCGGTTGCATCTTTTCCATACTATTGTGAATTAATTCACAGCTAAAGTAAGCAGAACTAAAAGTCAAAAAAATGACATTTGTCAGTATTTGAGAAAAAAAGAAAAGTTAGTTTGATTCTATTTAAGGGTGGTATTAATATCTCCCCTTAACGGATTAGTGTGACTGTACCTACTGTCCCATATTTACCTTTTCCTATATCAGATCCCTCCCAGGTAGTTCCATCTATAAAGACGGCATGGATTTTCCATACGTACGTTCCTGATTGATATAGAACATTATTCGCATTTCGGCCGTTCCAGCCTTCAACCGGCCGCCCATAACTGTCTAAGAGGGAGGATTGCCAGAGTAATTGTCCCCAGGGGTCGTACACTTCGACCTGGTATTCTTTCAGATTGACACCCACTGGTTTGAACAAGTTGACTCCTTGGATATTGCTTTCCGGAGCAAAGGCATTCGGTACATATAATCCTTTGAAAAGCATGTCATACCTATAGAAGGTGGAATCTGCACAACCAAAATTATTATAGGCGACCAGCATGATTGTATAGGTCCCATCTTCCGTGAAATTGACGATTGGGTCCTCATCAGTAGAAGTTAATCCATTCCCAAAGTCCCAGTAATATCTATCGGCTCCTTCAGATTCATTCTGAAGCTGAATCTTCCCTGCCATGTTTGAGACACTATCAACAATGAGGAATGCACTTACAGGAGATGGGTGTATGGTGATAGTGGAATCAACAGTATCATAACAACCATGATAATCTTTTACGATCAGTTTTACATCATAGTCTCCTACTTTCTGGTAAACATAGGAGGGGTCCTTCAGCATGGACGTGTCTTTTTTCATGTCAGGCACGCCGAAATTCCAATGCCATCTTTCAATAGTCGTATCAATCGCGACTGACTGGTCAAAGAAATAAGTCGGGTGATCATTGCAAGCCATGGTATTATCAAATCTGGCCTCAGGAAGTGTAAATACCCTGGTTGGCTTCGTTAAGGAGTCTTTACATCCAAAAGTATTAATAATAACGAGTTTTACATCATATGTTCCTGCTCTAGGGTATTTGTGTGAAGGATTGGGCAGGGTCGAGAAATCGTTATTTCCTGAAGAAGGATCACCGAATGTCCATTTCCATTCTGCGATGTTTACCCCAAAAGTATTCGTCAGGTCATGAAATAGTGTTATCTTATTAAGACAAACCGGGTTAGCAGAGAATTGGGTTTCCGGTGCCTGGTTTATGGTCACCGTACTTTTTGCAGTATCCGTGAATATCTGTCCTGACACCACCGCACGGATTACAAGTTGAACAAGATAGGTTCCGGAATTTGTATAAGTGTGTCTGATCTTATTTGAATATCTTTGGTAAATCGTATCAGTTCCGTCACCAAATGTCCAATGCCACCCCTTGATCAGGGATACCGGCTGGGAATTGTCGGTGAATATGACCGGTGCGTTTGTGCATGCCCCGGATATACTTTGGATAAAGCTTGCAGAAATGCAGGAAGGTCTGGTAACGAGTTGAGACATGGTATCATTGCATCCGAAACTGTTGGTTACTTTCAAGACTACACGGTAAGTTCCCGGAACATCAAAGACATGTGTTGTATTACCTGATGCCGGTGGCACAATAGTTTGAATTGGAGATCCATCTCCAAAATCCCATGTCCAGCTGGAGATCACTCCGCTGCCGGGTGTAGAAAGATCCGTGAACTGCGTCAGGCTGTCACATGGTGGAGAGACATATGAATAATCCGGCTTCGGCAATGCATGAATGATCGTAGTCTTGTAAACACTGTCAGCACAGTCATCGGAATCCCATGCTTTCAATCTTACTGTGAATGTGCCTGGTGAGGAGAACACATGCGTCGGATCATAAAGCGTGGAGGTGTTGTTATTACCTGAATTAGGATCCCCAAAATCCCACTGGAG
>Ga0181533_1004242_pt1 | contig 14839 bp, 17 predicted proteins | sample PEATcosm2014_Bin_45_FD_119772 | JGI IMG/M metagenome (GOLD analysis project Ga0181533, IMG submission 119772) | Peatland microbial communities from MTU Mesocosm Facility, Houghton, MI, USA - PEATcosm2014_Bin11_60_metaG | ecosystem: Environmental > Terrestrial > Soil > Wetlands > Peat | place... | reverse complement strand
TCACGCCGCTTGTCCAAGGACTACGAACTGCTTCACACCACAGCCGAAACCATGATCTACGTTGCCTCCGCTCATCTGTTCTTGCGAAGGCATGCGTAGTTTTTAAACAGGTTCTAAGAGGGGGTCGCCGCAACGCGACCCCCAGTCCGAAGCACAACTGGTTGCGAGGAACGGACTCACTAGAAATTCGACAACGGACTTCTTCCCTATAGAACGAAACTGACCCGCGTTTCTGGTCTCCGATGCGAATTCAACATTGGAGCATTTCATGAATTACGAACCAATTGCAAAACTTGCAGAGCAAGGCTTCCTTTTCTCGCCGACGAGAATGGGAATGACTCGCTCACACCGTACCGCGTGGCAGGATACGCTGCTCACCATTTCTGCCGATGAGAACCGCCCTGACCCTACAACAAGGCACAAGAAACACGTTAAGTCTGCTCCGCCGACTTTTTCATACCCCGGTGGTAAGGCACGGATGGCAAAGACAATCGTTGCGATGGCACCGCCTTTGGGGAGGCTGTACGTCGAGCCATTCGCTGGTCGCGCCAATGTGTTCTGGAGGGCTGCGGGGGAATTGGCATACAAAAAATGGCATCTAAACGACATCAGGACGGCACCATGGCTTGAAAGCATCCGCGACCACGGGCATGAACTTGTCGTTCCCCCTTGTACACGAATGGAATACAACAAGCGTTTGGCTGACTCCAAAAACGGGTGCCCTTACGCACGGATGCTGGAACCGTTCTTTACCTACAGCGGTGCTGGCTTTGGTTCAGGAAGCTTTCGCTCCAATAAATACGGAGGCTCAACTCAAGGCGGCTTTCAACAATCCATACAGATGGCGCAACACATCCTCCACGCCACAGGTGCGACCATCACGTCAGTAGATTGGAAGGAAGCGTTAACCGGGTTGGGTGCTGACGATTTCGTTTATTTCGACCCACCTTACCTCGATTGCAATGTGACGGCGTACCGCCCCTCCGACCTTGACCATGAGGAGTTAGTGCAACATCTCCTTGAGGCTCCGTACCGCTGGATTCTAAGTGAATATGACCAGCCCCTTTATCGGGATGCGTTCGGGGTTCCCTGTGTGCAACAAAAGGCGACTACCCGCCATGGGGCTCCACGATTGGAATGCTTATGGAAAAACTTCTGAACCACACGGAGCCGGTCAGCCATGTATTAGGCTGGCTGGCGCGGCGATGTGGATTCCGGCATGTCGAGACGCTCCGGCTTGCGCTGAGCGCCATGCCGGGAACTCGTGCTGGGTCGGCGTACAAGTATGAGCAGGCCTTTGCATTCACGAAGGCGTAGTACCGTACTCTGACAGTTTCAAATGTACGGTAACCAAGACTTCGTGACCGGGCCGGTATGTGACCGGCCATCTTCCGCATCGACGCCGAGTTCGACCCGGCGACCCCATCAATCACAGGGGCTATCCGGCGACGAAATCACCAGAGCTAGATAGACGTGTCCGGTGCTCTACTCAAGAGCACTCTTGCAGTTAATCGGTTTGCAGTTTGCCTCAATTCGTCGCCACGTTGCTTCCCCGGCGATATTGACGCTGGGGTTGTCCGTTTTGTACAGCCAGCATTGGAACGATTCCACGGTTGTATGGTTTGTCGTGATAATGAGTTGCGATTGCGTCTCATCGACCGCGCATACGAGGTCGAAAAGCTTGTTGGCTTTGAATTCAGTGAGATGAGACTTGTCAATTTCCTCGATGGCGATGGTAGACTTCCGGCCCTTCTTCGCACTCCGGCGAATGAGGTCAGACAATGCGGGGTTGTCATCCTCGGGGTCAGAGTGGTTCTGGTAATCAAGCAGCGACTGTATGTAGGCGTCCCAATTCAAATAGTGAATCCAGAAGTTTTCATAAAACATGTAGCCCATGTTCGGACTGTAGATGGTTGTCTCCCAGTTCCGCTCCAAAGCGGCCCGTATGAGGGCTGCTGCAAAGGTCGTCTTGCTGGTGCCGGGTTCTCCGTAGAAGAGGTAACCGGAGGCCGCGTTGGCCTTCAAATGCTCAATGATGTTCGCTTGGCGGTTTACGCTCATCTTTGAGCGCTCTGAAGGCTCAATCGTTGCCAGATTGACCCGTTGATAGCGGGGAGGGAGCAGCGTTTCAATGTACCGACGCTTTACGCGGTACTTGTACACGTGGCGGCACTTCTCACTGAATTCACGGGTGATGCCATCGTCACCGAGTTGCTTTGTGACCATCACATAGCCAGTTCCGTTGCACGCAGGGCATGGTTCATCGCCGAAGAGAACAGCATCCCGCTGCTTAACAGGTATCCTGACGCTATCGCATGGATTGTGAACTGTGACCCATTCAGGCTTCTTTGGAGCCGGTTTGAACGTCCCATTCTTCATTGCGGCGGCGATGGACTCCAACGTGTCATCGCTCAACTCATCGAGGTCATCGAGTTCTTCTGTCTTCTTCATTTTCTCTCCTTATCGAATTCATCGGGTGTGTTGTTGGGCGGGAGAAGTGGTGCTGGGGACTTCTCGCGCCTAGAGTATTTCTTGCCCTTGGGGGTGACGGTTCCGCTCTTATGGCTCTTTCCGCTCTTCGACTGTTTCAGCGTAGCCAGTTCAGTCATGCGGTCAACGTTGAGCGTGTATTTGTTGGAGTTCCCATCTCCACGCTTGTCGATAGAAATAATCCGCATTCGAGCCAGCTTCTCTATCGAATACATAACTTGTCTGCGACTGACGAAGGCGCGTTTGGCGATTTCACCGTACCCCGGCCATGCTTTATCCGTTTCTTCTTGTTCGGCTGAACGGGCGCGATAGGCCAGCACGTAGAGTACGTCTCTGTCCGCACGGGTAAAGGTCAGAATGTCCTGCGTCTCGGCATCTGTAGTTTGGAACGCAGGGATGTCAAAGAGAATGTCTGTGTGAGTATGTGCCATGGTTGTCGTTGTTACTGTTGGCTCTCATCCGCTAACTTGGACAAGTCGGGATGGACGCCCTTGCGGCGGATGCCAGCAGCAAGGGCTATACGAGCTACGGTGGACTGGCTCACCCCTATCTTTAGCGCCACGGACAAATACCCTTCAGACGGGTGAGCCTTGATGTAATCGAGCACGCTCTGCTTTGTATCTTCTTGCATATTCTCCTCTGTGTCCGTTTGTGTGCGGACAATGAAGAGTCGGAAAGTCAGATTTCTCAATTCACTGACATTTGAATTTTCCATAAGTAGCTATTGCGACGTGGAAAAGGCCGCTCTACATAGTGTGGTGAAGTGAGTTCGCTAGTGAAATAGCTGCACTGTGCAGTGGTTGCAGTAAGGTGGTGCAGTGGTTGCACTGGGTGGTGAAGTGGCTGCACGGGGTGGTGAAGTTGCAAAGGCGTATATCGCTGAAACAAAGTGGTTACTGCACGGAATCGGTCATGAATCTGTCAAGGAATAGGTCATGAATCAGTCAGGCGCTTCGCGCCTACACGCGGAAAGACAAATACAAAAAGCAAAGACTCCTGTGTATTGAGTCGATGCGTTGAGTTCCCGTGCCAGTGTCTGTGCATCCCGTTTCAGAATCGAGTGTGGAGTTCCCGTCTCCATCTATAGTCCCTACCTCGATTTCCGTCTTGTGAATGGGAACCCACCCCCAAGCCCCGCCGCCCCTCCCTATCGCCTCGACTCTCCCACCGCACTCTGTCCCCGGTCCCATGTCCGCCATCCGGGTTAGGCATCAATCCGTGCGGACTGACGGTGCGTGTAAACGCACCCGCCGCCACGCCCACTGGCGAATCAAGTCCATCCGAGCCGCCGTCTTCCAATAGCTGGCTCACGAAAATCCTGTCGGTCTCCGCGTTTTCAAAATATCGAGTTCGTAGATAGAAGCTGCCATCACCAATTGGGCGGCTCAGGAAGGAATCAGATATATGCAGGACGGTAAATCAAAACTGCTTCAAGCTGCACGTCGCGTGCGGGACGAAATTTATTCCGCTGTGAAGGCGGAATTGCAAGATGACACGCGGACCTATCAAATGATTGCCGAGGCGAACTCGATTTCCGTCGCCACGGTTCAGCGAATCGCCGGGAGCCTCGGTATCACAAGGCCGGTCGGGCCACGCCCGAGGTCTTCATCCGTGGGGGTTTGCCATGGAGAGAAATGAGCGAGAAATCCCCCGGTACGTCTTTGAGGATTTGTTGTTTGAGAGGCGGCTCCATCGCACGCTCAATGAAGAGCAAGAGAGGCTGAATGCGCTGCTGGCTGAGCACGTCCGCCTTCTTGCAGAGCGGAGGGCACTGATGGCTGAGGTTCACGCCGCCGTGAAGGAACGTTGGGAGAAAGAAGAGCCAGCATCGGTCGCCGTCCAAATAGAACACACAAAAGAGGAGGCGAACCATGAATGAGCCGGAGAAGTTCATCGAGTTGCGACTTCCATGTGCGGGACTTCGCTATGTCGCCTATTTAGGGCGGCGTAATGGTGAGTACGGCTTCGAGCGTGCTTTCAATCCGTTCCGAGTCGGACGTATACGTTTGGAAGATGGCAGCAAGGAAGAGATTCATCACCTACCAGACGAGGATTTTGTGCATGAGATTCAACGTGTGGAGGACGGCAAGCTGGTTCAAAGGTATATCGCCACATTGAAGGGAGACCCCACTCTCCATCCCATTTGTCGCCGAGGAGCCGAAGTCTTCGCCAGCAGAATTCAACCCCTGCGTCAGGTGATTAAGGAGTATCCCGAAGTGCCCCAGTTGGAGAACTTCCTCGAAGAGGATGAATTAGGCTGACAGAGGTTCGTTTTGGGGTTAAGAACGGAAAAATGCGCCCCTCCCGCACTCCCCTCCGCAGAGCCCCTACAGCGCGGTCGGGCGGACGGGAAGGGGCGGTAGGGCTCCACAGGTGGTACGAACCCCAAGCGGGGTCTATTGACCGGCTGGCAAGCGCACTTGATGAGGGGTGGCGAGTTCTCGGTTGGGGAGAACGTAGGCTGTCCCGCCCAAGACGTATCTATCGCCGTCACACAGTTGGCACGGGAGCCATGGTTGCTGCTATTGCAATAAGGCTTTGGCTCCGTGGTCAAGTGCCATTTTGAGAATCTCCAGCGACAACGGAGCCCCGACCGACTTCACTTGTTGCTTTGCCTTTTCCCACAGCGATGGCTGTTTTGAAGCCTCAAGGAACTCATAACCGATATTTGTTATTCGCAGTAGGATGGCAGTGTCATTGTTCGTAGGCCCGATGAATCGAGCATCAATGTATCCGGCATCCTTAAGCAAACGCATGTGAGCAACGACTTCTTCGGTCGGATGGTCGAGCAACGGTTGTGCTGTCCACTGTTTGCTGACGGGCATTTCTTCTGCGGCTAAGAGAATCTCCCGAAATAAATCCATGTCTCTTTTCATACGGGCATTGTAAAGGCTGAGAATCAATTGTCGCCATGTCGTATGTGTTGGCGGGTGATGCCGGTGCCACTTCGTCATCCCAAAACCACGATGGTGCTTTTCACAATCGACTACCGGAGCACATCCCAACTGCTTCCACGACTCATAGCGCAAGGAGAGGCCGTCGCCGCTCTTCGCAATTCCGGCTTCCGAACCGACGAACCAGTAAGGTACGTCCCATCTGCCGTAGCCGAAGAAATGCTCGGCCATTTGGGCGAGTGCGGTGCCGCCGAAAAAGGAGACGTGCTCTGTCAGCTTCGATTTGTTCATTGCCGATTCACAAGCATCGGGCCTCTCGGGGCGAAAGAATTGCCATATGGCTTCACTTTCCCATAGGGCACGAACTCTCCCACGTGCATTCGTTCGGCCTCTGGAATCTCCTCCAAGAGGTCAACCTCCCAAAAGAGGAGCCAATCGCCGCCCTCGTTGTCGCCCGGATATTTCGCAGTCGAAGCCGGTCTGAACCTCATGCCGTTAGGATGTGCGCCATTGACTGCGCCAACGTACCCCAAGTAACGTGCGTGCCATGACACGTGGAAGTCGTATGCCCCGTTGCCGTAGGATTCGTAGATGTAGACATCTACAGGCTTTCCTCCGCGCTCTTGCTCCAGCTTGACGAAGACATCGTAGGCTCTGCTGCCAAATGCCACCTTACCCTTAGTCATGGTGGTCGTTATTCCATCCGCCAAGTGCTCCTTAGGTACTGGTGCAAGCAGGGCTATGTGGTCAGCGCAGGTAGAATGGTTCACCATTTCAGTTCGTCTCCACTGGAAACAATGTGTTCAGCATCATGGGTCTTCCGAGTCAGCCAGCCGCACGAAGGCTAATGAATGCAGCCCATAAAAAGCGTGTTGAGTCCTGTTGTTGCCTTGTTCACTTCGTCAGCCGGAACAGAAGAATGGATTGTCAATCCCCTACCGAGAGTCGATTTCCATGGCTCGTACGGGAACCCTTCATCTCTATCCGGTGTCTCTCCCCAATACAACGTCTTAAACTCGCAAACATAAACCAGCCAAGTTCACAGCCCTCATCCCCTGAAAGGGCGTACCCTTCCGAGAGTTCTTTAGAGAGTTCGATTTTCAGGTGGCGGTCGCGGTTTCCTAAATCGAGGTCGATTTGCAGTTTAGTGGCTCCGGCAATGAAGTCCGCAGCCTGAATAAGCTGTTCGCACTTCGAGTCCGCCTCACACAGCCCAACACAAGGTGGGTGATGCTGCGCTACTCGCTCCTTCATTTCCCTCCAGTTGGCGACTATGTTCTCATCGAAACGGAGTCGATAACCGTCGCAATTCTGTTCCGAGCAGTAACTCCGCGCCTGTTCGCAGATTGTCAATGCTGCATCATGCTTACTTCTTTCGTCCATAACGATAATTGCAAGACTGGAACTCGCTATCGGAACTAAAGCACGTCTCTGTGGAATGGTCAGGTTTTTCGAACTCCAACGTACCTCTTCATTTGTGGGAATTCCGAACTTCTGCCTCATGTTGTCCCACTCGGTTAAGACTCTCTCTTCATCATCGAAGGAAGCAGCAGCGAGGATAAAGTGTTTTCGTCCCGCTATGTCGCAGGTAGAGTCATCAACGTAGAAAGTTGGAAACTTGCTTTGCCTCATAAACTCGTCACCTTGGTCGCGCAACTCCTTATTTCTGCGTGGCAAATTAGTGAATATCTGGCTGGAGGCGTTGCACCGCCGCTGCCGCATCCTTATTTCCCCCCTTCGCAGACCTCATGTACCACATCAGCGCTGTTGAGAGATTCTTTTGAAATCCTAAACCATTTTCATACATGAATCCAAGGTTGTTCATGGCTCGTGCGTTGCCAAGGAAGATTGCTCTGCTGAGCCACTCTTGAGCCTTTTCGTAGTCCGGTTCTAAAGAGCCATGACGAAACATGTAGAAAGTTCCTAAGTTAGCCATACCGTCTGCCCCACCCGCGGCAGTCGCTCGTTCGTACCAGTCTTTCGCCGATTGATAGTCAGGATTCTTTAAGCAGAAACCGCGCTCATAAACCCACCCCAAATTGCTCATTGCGCCTTGGTCTCCCTGCGCTACAGCAGCCTTATACCAGCGCATCATCGCATCGCAATCCTGATTGATACCAAGGTCTCCTTCGTACATGCGTCCGAGCCCTCTCATTGCCCTTGCATTTCCAGCTTCCGCTGAAAGCATAAAAGCCTGAAAGGCGTGCTGATAATCTCCAGCACCCTCCTCAGTCTCAGCCTTCTCGACTTCGCTCTCGTCGTTGGAGCCAAAGTGAACGTCAAAGCTAATAACGCCCATTCGTGGCGCTGCATCTCCCACGAAGTCTATATATAACCTAAAGCGCCGTTCATTTATATCGTTCGGGCGCGGAAGCGAGAGTAGAAGTTGAAAGTCCTTCATCGTTTTCGTTGGGAGATTTGAGAACGGCAACCCCAACGCGTCTTGACCTCCAAATGGGTCGTCCGTGTCTGGCTCATCCGCCATTCCTAGTTTCATGCCAGCTACACTGTCTAGACCAATAGTAGGATTAGCCAGTCCATCGAGAGATGCGACCCTAAAGTTCACAGTTCCCGCGTGCAGCATGGCATCGCCGAAATTCGCAATCTGTGCCCTAATTACGAAGCTGCGGTCTTTGCTTCCGGCTATCACTGTGTGACTCGCCCGGAGTTCGGCGCTGTCAATTGTTCCCACAAGGCTACCCTCGCCGCCATTAGGATTGACAGCCGCTATGGCAATGTGTATCGCCGGTTTTCTATTTTCCTGTTCGACGGCGTTATTCAATTGTTTCTCTAAACTATTAGCGGCCCTAACAGAAGCATCAGCATTGACGGCCAAATCTTTCGACACTCTCGTGAGTTCTAAGGCCGTGTCTTGCATAAGAGCCGTTTGGCTCTTTGCAATGGATACTGATTGCCGGTTCATCTCTTCAGCTTCCTTCGTGCTTGCTTCTTGACTGTATGCACCATATAAAAGTGCAAACACCGCCAGCAGGAGCGAGAAGCCAGCAGCCAACTGCGAGAAATGTTCTATGCCCTTTAATAGGTTATATTTCAGTTTTCTGCGGCGATGGTATCGGACGATAAGCACTTGGCCTGTAATCGTCAAGGCCAAGAATGCCCCCGAAATAAGCAGAGCGAACCCCACAAGACTCATACACCACCCCTGAAAATGACTGGTTAGGGTCAGGATACCCGTTCTGAATTGCCTTCTTCGAATTCATTCAGGTACCAGACGACGCCAAGCCGAAGGCCAGAAGACGCAAGTGCGTTCAGCAACGTATATTTGCCGAAGTCCCCCACATCTCCTACGTACCTGTTTTGCATTTTTCACCCGGACTCAGCGCTTGACTTTCGCTTTATCGCTCAAGCGGTCGTAATAGCGTGTGACCACGCGGTCAACGTGCCCGACGCTTGGCAACTGTAATCGAGTCCGCAACACTTCAGCACATTCAAGCCAAGTGGAGTAGCAAGCAGGACTCGATGCGCTCATGCCATGGCTTTCCATTTTCAGATACTTCAAGAAGTGCTGGGTCTTGACATTGAACGGAGGGTAGGCGTCAGGCCGGTACCAATACAGCAACAGGCTCATTGCAGGTATTTGGAGCCCTTTCAAGAGCCCTTTCTCTTCAATTTCTTGGAGTCTATCGCGTACATCTTTGCCCTCATCGAGCAATGTGCAAAGACCTCTGAGCACGCTGGCGGCTGGTTGCGTCTCAAATCTCTTGTAGATAGCTCGATGTCCAGTCCAGCTTGCAAGCAAATCTGCCAGTTTCGAAATATCTGCACGATGAAGTTTTGGCTTAGCAATCGCTGCGCTGAGTTCGTCATGCTTCTTACGAAACTCTTTCGTCAAGTCAATTCCTTGGACCTGCTTTGCGAGTTTCATAACCAGAAGAGGCAGTTTCTTCGGCAGTGGTGGGATTGGGTTAGTTGTGTTCACCACTTGAATAGGCCATTTCTTGCGCTCTTTCTTGGCTCTTTCCAAATCGGCTTCTGAAATCGCCTTTGTTCTTGGCAGGTCATTCCAGAGCAGGTTGAACCAGTTGCCAACCTCCTTTATGAGCGTTTGGTCGGTCACTCGAATTGCTGCCTCGCACTGCGGAAGCCCCACACGTTCTGCCAAAGCAGGGTGAGACAAATTCGCTGAGCCGACAATTGCGCCAACTCCCGGTGCCAAATACACCTTGGTATGGAGTCCCGTTCGCTGCATCACAAATGAGTCCTTCCTCTTCATAAGCAATTTCACAGCATCGGGGTCTGTCGCGGGATGGCTTAGCCAGCAAATAGCCCTAATCGGGCCAAGGTAGTTTCCCAGCAAACGCTCCCACTCGGGACCGATGAATGCGACGGCTAGGTCGAGTCTCTTGGAATCTGACGCCAGACCATGAATCGCTTTTCGAATCGAGGCTGGGTCAGGAAGGAATTCGGTCTTTAGTCGGACGTTGCCTTTCACGTGAAACCCCTTCATCTAATACCTGATGGGTTGGTTGCCGCTGGGCAGCAATTTCTTCTGCTCTTCTTCAGTGACTCCAAACTGGGTCGCGAGTTCATTCACAGCGCCCCGTTTTGTATGGACTTTGCCGTCACCGGCAATCTTGAGCAGCGGCAACATCAGCGTTTGGTAGTCAGGTATCGGCATCGCTTCCTTGTTTTGAGGACATCCAGCTTGGCATCGAACTGAGTCTGTCGCCGGAACAGCCACACTGGCCGCATCCTCGATACGTGGCACTTGGTTCCCACAGTGAACGGTTGGAAGTCATTATGGCTCTTACGGTTCCCCCTGTCCAGAATGGCAAAGACCGCCGTTTCATTTCATGCCAACCGGAGCAATCCAGCGATTTCAACGACTTCCAAAAACCACGTTGACCAGTGCTACCCGCGAGACTACGCTAGGAGACTGAGAATCCATCACTTACGGGTGCAACGGGGAATATGGTCACAGCCGCCAAGTCCACCAAGAGACAGCCACGCACGAAGAAGGCCGACCAACCGCAGGTCACCACCTTCTCATTTCCTGCCATGGCGGAAGAGCACCTTGACATCCCCACCCTTGAGCAGTGGCTTTGGGATGCCGCCTGTGCCATCCGGGGGGCGGCGGACGCCCCCAAGTTCAAGGACTTCATCCTGCCGCTGGTCTTCTTCAAGCGGCTCTCAGACGTGTTTGACGACGAGTTCGCCGGGCAAGTGGCGGAATTCGGCGACGAGGAGGTCGCTCGTGAGGTCATCAAGGCCGACCACGAAGACGCCCTGAAGAACAACCGCAAGCCCATCGTCCGCTTCTTCATCCCGCACGAGTACCGTTGGGATGCCGTGCGGCACCATGCCGCTGACGGAACGCTCGGCCAGTTCGTCACCGACGCCATGCGTGACGTTGCCAAGCACAACCCGGAACTCCTCGGCGTTCTGGACATCAAGGACTACAACGAGCGGCAGAGCGGCCAGCGTACCCTCGATGACGACCGCCTTGCGGCCCTCATTGAGGTCATCAGCCGCCACCGGCTGGGACTGAAGAATGCCGAGCCTGACATCCTCGGCAGAGTCTACGAGTACCTGCTGCGGAAATTCGCCGAGGGGCAAGGCCAGTCGGCGGGTGAGTTCTACACGCCCAAAGAGGTCGGCTGGCTGATGGCACATCTGCTCGACCCCAAGCCCTACACTACCGTCTACGACCCGACCTGTGGCTCGGCTGGTCTGCTCATCAAGGCACGGCTCCTGTTCGAGCAGAAGAACCCGGCGCAGAAGAGCAAGGCTCCAAAGCTGTACGGGCAGGAGATGAACCCAGTCACCTTCGCCATGGCGAAGATGAACATGTTCCTGCACGACTACACGGATTCGCTCTTTGCCATCGGTGACACCTTTACCAAGCCGGGCTTCGCCGCCGAGGGTGCCGGGCTCAAGCGGTTCGATTACGTTGTCGCGAACCCGATGTGGAATCAGAAAAACTACAACGACTCCTTCTACGAGAACGACCAATGGAAGCGGTTCGAGTTGGGCTCCGCTCCCTCGTCTTCGGCGGACTGGGGATGGCTGCAACACATCGCGGCCTCGTTGAATGACTCAGGCCGCGCAGCCGTGGTGCTCGATACCGGAGCGGTCTCGCGTGGCTCGGGCAGCAAGTCCTCGGACAAAGAGAAGACCATCCGGCAAGCGTTCGTGGAGGCCGACCTCGTCGAGGCGGTTATTCTGCTTCCCGAAAACCTCTTTTACAACACCACTGCGCCGGGCATTGTCGTCGTGCTCAATCGCCACAAGAACAATGGCCGCAAAGGGCAGTTCCTGCTCATCAATGCGTCGGCGTTCTTCGCAAAGAAAAAGCCAAAGAATGAATTGACAGAGGAAGGCATCGCCGCCGCCGCTGAGGTCTTCCACAAGTGGGAGTCGCGAGAAAAGCTGAGCCGGGTCGTGACGTTGCAGGAGGTCCGCGAAGCGGACTTCAATCTGAGCCCGTCGATGTTTGTGGAAGTGAATGACAAAGTGGAGCACCGAATACTCTCGGCTATTGTGGCCGATTTGAATGCCGTTCAACGTAAGCGCGAATCTGCGGACAAGGAACTTCGCGAACTGCTGGATAAGCTTGGAATCTTGCAGCAGGAGATGACTGCATGAGCGGTCAAGGCTGGCTTTCAGCGACTCTTGGCGATAATGAAATCGCGTGTACAGCGAGTGGCGGAACTCCTGACCGCTCACACCCTGAATACTTTGGAGGACAGATTCCTTGGGTAAAATCAGGAGAACTGAACGACACCCGGATTTTCGCGACGGAAGAATCATTAACCAACCTTGGACTCGAACAATCTTCGGCAAGAGTGTTTCCTCACGGAACTCTGCTTATTGCGCTGTACGGAGCTACCGCTGGTAAGACAGGCATTCTTGACATTGATGCGAGTACAAACCAAGCTGTATGCGCGATATTTCCGCGAAACGGCTCGTTTGAGTCCGAGTTTCTCCAATACCAACTAATTCATCTCAGGCCAAAGATTCTGAATGCTCGGACCGGGGGAGCCCAACCGAACATTAGTCAGCGAGTACTTGCAACTCTTGAAGTGTTGTTGCCGCCTCTGCCCGAGCAAAGAGCGATAGTACGTGTCTTGCAGACGGTGCAGAATGCGAAGGAAGCACGACAGCGCGAACTGTCGCTGGAACGTGAACGCAAATCCGCTCTGATGGAACATCTCTTTACGCGCGGCACTCGCGGCGGGGCAACCAAGCAGACCCCGATTGGGGAAGTCCCGGAATCTTGGGGTCTCGCAACATTGGAATCGCTCTACGAAACGCAGTTGGGGAAGATGCTGTCGCAGAAGGCACATAGAGGAGCAAATCCGAAACCATACCTCCGAAATGCCAACGTGCAGTGGGGAGCTGTGGATGTGACCGACTTGTACGAGATGGATTTCAGCGAAGCAGAGCAAAAGAAGTTTCTCTTGAAGCAAGGAGACCTCTTAATTTGCGAAGGAGGCGAAATTGGAAGAACCGCGCTTTGGAAGGCTGAACTCCCCGAGTGCTATTTCCAGAAGGCCATTCACAGGGCGAGGCCACGCTCAACCGATGTCGTGCCAGAGTTTCTTCGCTATTGGATGGAATGGGGATTTCGACTCGCAGACGTTTATGGAGTAACGGGAACCCAAACGACAATCGCCCATCTGCCGCAGGAAAAACTGGCGCAATTGAAAATCCCTAATCCCCCAAAGTCAGTGCAAGAGGAGATTGCGACTGCATTGTCGGCCTCTGACACAGTGATATGTGCTGTGCAAGACGAAATTGCATTACTTGACGAATTCTTTGCGGCGATTCTTCAGGGGCTCATGACTGGAGATTTGCGATGTGATGCTTTACTCAACGGGGTAAGAATTCAATGAGTGAACGTTCTGCTGTTCAGAATCCGATGCTGAAGTACGCACAGGAGATTGGCTGGGAGTACGTCACTCCCGGCGATGCCCTCGCGTTGCGTGGCGGCGACACTGGCCTCTACTTCACCGGCATCCTCGAAGCACAGCTTATCCGGCTCAACACCGGCATCGTGGACTTGAGCCGCACGCCGGACATTCTCCGCCGCATGAATCTGCTGAAGCCGACCATCGAAGGCAACAAAGAAGCACACTCGTGGTTGCGTGGGGAGCAGTCCGTCTTTGTCCCTGAGGAGAACCGGGAACGTAACGTCAAGGTCATCGACTTCGAGCATCCCGAGAACAACGTCTACCACGTGACCGACGAATGGTGGCAAAAGGGCACGGTCTACAGTAACCGTGCGGATGTGGTCTTCCTGATAAACGGCATCCCGGTCGCCATCGCGGAACTGAAGAACGCCACCAAACAAGACGGCATCGCGCTCGGAGTTGACCAGATTCGCCGGTACCACAAGGAAACACCCGAAATGTTCGTCGCCACGCAGGTCTTCGAGGTCTCTCAGCTTCTCGACTTCTACTACGGCGTCACGTGGAGCACTGCCCGGAAAAACCTGTTCAACTGGCACGACGAGCAGCCGGGCAACTACGAGAACAAGGTGAAGGCGTTCTTCAGCCGCACACGATTCCTCAGGCTCGTCCGTGATTATGTCATTTTCATGACGGAGAACGACGAACTCACGAAGAAGATTCTTCGCCAGCACCAGACACGAGCCGTCGAGAAGGTCGTCCAGCGTGTGGCCGAACCGACCAAGCGGCGTGGACTTATCTGGCACACACAGGGCAGCGGCAAGACCCTGACCATGCTGACGGTAGCGGCCAAGCTTTTGCGCGAGGTTCGAGGCGCAGAGAAACCGACCGTACTCATGCTTATCGACCGGAACGAACTCGAAGGGCAGCTACTGAAGAACATTGACGGATACGGCATCAAGAGCGTGAAGGTCGCCGACAGTAAGCGAGAGCTACAGGACATTCTTGGCTCCGACTATCGCGGCCTTGTCGTCTCGATGATTCACAAGTTCGATGACATCCAGGCGGACATCAACATCCGCGAGACCGTCGTGGTGCTAGTGGACGAGGCGCACCGCACGACGGGCGGCGATTTGGGCAATTATCTGATGGGTGCTCTGCCGAACGCGACATATATCGGCTTCACAGGAACGCCCATTGACCGGCTCTCGCAAGGTCAGGGGACATTCAAGGTCTTCGGAAGCGATGACGAGGAGGGGTACCTCGACAAGTATTCCATCCGTGAATCCATCGAGGATGGCACCACGGTCAAACTGAACTACGCACTTGCTCCCTCTGACCTGATGGTAGACAAGGAAGTTCTTGAGAAGCGGTTCCTGAGTCTGGCTGAATCCGAAGGCGTCAGCGATATTGAAGAGTTGAACGCCATCCTCGACCGTGCGGTTGAGTTGAAGGAGATGATGAAGTCTCCCGACCGCGTGGCGAAGATTGCGGCGTTCGTCGCGGAGCACTTCCTCAAGAACGTGGAGCCGATGGGCTTCAAGGCGTTTCTCGTTGCCGTTGACCGCGAGGCATGTGCTCTCT
>Ga0181533_1004241_pt1 | contig 14841 bp, 14 predicted proteins | sample PEATcosm2014_Bin_45_FD_119772 | JGI IMG/M metagenome (GOLD analysis project Ga0181533, IMG submission 119772) | Peatland microbial communities from MTU Mesocosm Facility, Houghton, MI, USA - PEATcosm2014_Bin11_60_metaG | ecosystem: Environmental > Terrestrial > Soil > Wetlands > Peat | place... | reverse complement strand
GACAGGCAACCGACTTATGAAAACCGCAACCTCCTTCTCATTTACCGATCTTCCCTGTCCTAAACCCTTTCCTTACAGTGCGTCGACGATGGAGAACCGATTATTTTGGACAGCAGTGACTCAAAATAGCCGCCGCCGTCCGCATGCCATACAAGATAACCGGCGTTAGGGTAACCGAGGAAAAAGGCAACAATGGGCATGAACGTCAGGAAGATGATTCCTGCATGCTTGCGGTTTCGCAAGGCGGCAAGGGACCCGATGATGAAGCACAAACCGAGAAGCCCGATCCCGCCGACTGAAAACAGGCGAAGAAACCAGCCCCCGGTCCGGTCGCTTAAATCCACCCAGGCCATCCCGAATGTCGCCAGCGCCCACACTCCGACGACAAAGGCCAGCACAAGTGCAAGCCAACTGAGCGCGGATTTTATGCGTCGCATCGGAGCTGCCAAAGCCTCCTCGTGGCAGTGTTCTGCAATTGGTTCACCACTGATATAAGAGACGCCGATGGCGTCTGCCAGGTTCCATCAATGTCAACTTTTCTGAGTTACAATTTGTCCTTCGACAAGTCGGGGTTCTCGCGCTTTGGATGGCGCTCAAACCGTCCTTCCGTGCACGGTCTTTCCCTGCACATCGAAAAAGGTTTGGGGGCCGCGCGGGCAGCGCAGAGGGAGGGGGACGCTGACTTGCCCGCTTTCGCCCGCCGAATCTCTCCACCTCTCGAGGAGGGTATTTTGTCCGCTTTGTAGGTAGAATAATCTAGCCTCATTTTGTTGTTGACAAAGCCTATGAGTGTCTATATACTTATCTAGTTGGTAGAAGCTAGGAGCTAGCCCGGATGATTCACGAATTTCCTCGAGCGATGAAGGAAGGCAGTGCGTTCGCACAGAGGTCACCGAGGCAAGGCACAGAGATCACGGAGAGGTCTCCGTGGATTCCTCTGTGCACTCTGTGGTCACACGGTTCGGCAATTCCATCGATGAAGGGCTCCGTGAACTCTGTGTTAAATTTTCTTACTCTCATTTTCTCCGGATGTGCCGCCTTATCAATGGTTTCGGGAGAGTTTGGGAGGGGATCCTGCAAAAAAAGATGTTATAAGAAATACGTTCGAAGCTGTTATGTGTATGAAAACAAACAAATCTCGGACAAAATGCCTGGAACAAATTCGGGCATTTACAGCTTAGTTTCGGACATTTACGTCTAACCGACACGAGTTTTACAGAAATTCGGGGTGAATTTACGATGAAACGAAGGAATTTTCTGACCACCTTGACACGTGCTACACCCCCTCACCATAATGGCCTGCTTCCATTAGGGAGCTCGAGAGCATTTCCCATTTCCTTGCGAGCAAGAGTCTATGTCGAATCCATTCCTTAACTACATTGCCGGCCAGTGGGTGGAGTGCCAATCGGGAAAGACTTTTCCCAATATCAATCCCGCCAACACCGCGGAAACCGTCGGACACTTCCAAGCTTCCGGTGCGGAGGATGTGCAGGCGGCTTGCGAGGCGGCCGCGAAAGCGCAACCCACCTGGGCCACTGCGCCCGCGCCACGGCGCGGGGAGTATCTCTTCAAGGCGGCGGATCTCCTGGAGAGCCGCCTGGCGAAGATCAGTGAAGAGATGACGCGCGAAGAAGGCAAAACGCTGCCCGAAGCCAAAGGCGAGGTGAAGCGCGCCATCAACATTCTGCGCTACTTCGGCGGCGAGGGCGCGCGCCAGTTCAGCTACCAGATTCCTTCCGAGCGCGACAACGTTTTCTGCTACACCCTGCGCAAGCCCTTGGGCGTGGTGGCGCTCATCACTCCCTGGAACTTTCCCAGCGCCATTCCCGCCTGGAAAATGGCCCCCGCGCTGGTGGCCGGGAACACCGTAGTAATCAAGCCCGCGTCGCTGGCGCCGCTGAGTGCTTATCGAATCGTGGAAGCACTGCACGAAGCGGGAATCCCCGCCGGGGTGCTGAATTACGTGACGGGGGCGGGCGCCGCTGTGGGCAACACCCTCGTCGAGCACCCGGCCGTTCGCGCCGTCTCCTTCACCGGTTCGTGCGAAGTCGGCAATGCGCTTTATGAAAAAGTCACGCGGCGTAAGTTGCGCGTCCAACTGGAAATGGGCGGCAAGAACCCTACTGTGGTGCTCAAAGACGCCGACCTGGATTACGCTGCCGATGTCCTGGTGAATGGTGCATTCTTCTCCACCGGCCAAAAGTGCACCGCGTGCAGCCGCGCCATCATTGAAAAGTCCGTCTATGAACCCCTTCTCGAAAAGCTTGTTACCAAGACCAGTAAGCTGAAAGTGGGCAATGGGCTTGATCCCGGCGTGGAGATTGGCCCCGCTGTGGACGCCGCCCAACTTGAGACCGACCTGAAATACATCGAAATCGCCAAGAATGAAGGCGCCCAACTAGTCTGCGGCGGCAAGCGCTTGACGGGGGGAATCTACGATCTGGGTTACTTCGTTGAGCCGACGCTCTTCACCGGTGTGACCCCGGAAATGCGCATCGCGCAGGAGGAAGTCTTTGGGCCGGTGCTGGGCTTGATGGTGGCGGACGATTTCGAGGACGCCATGCGCTTGGCCAATGGCGTGAGGTTCGGGCTTTCGGCCTCGATCGTCTCCCGCGACCTCACGCGTGTTCATCAGTTTATTAACAGGATCGAGGCCGGGCTCATTACCGTCAACCTGCCCACGGCGGGCGTGGAATACCAGCTTCCCTTCGGTGGCACAAAGGAATCGAGCTTCGGCATGAGGGAACAAGGACCCGCCGCGCTCGATTTCTACACGGAGACACGAACGGTTTATATGAAGTATGCGTAGGAAGGACGTCCGTGGTCCGTTGTCCGTGGTCCGTTGCCAAGCGGTCGTTGCATGTTGGGGACAAGGTCGTGAAATCTAAAGGTTTTGAACCGGTGGCTCGGGCCGATGCTCGCGTGCTCATTCTGGGCAGCCTGCCCGGGAAGGTTGCTCTCGAACGCGGCGAGTATTATGCTCAACCACGAAACAAATTCTGGCCCATCATGGGGGAACTCGCTGGAGCATCGCCTAACCTGCCTTATCAAGACCGCTTGCGATTGGTCAAAGAAAAAGGCATTGCAATGTGGGACGTCTGTGCCTCGGCCGAGCGGCCCGGAAGCAGCGACTCAAAAATCCAGCTTTCGACCGTGGAGACGAACGATATGAGTCGGTTTCTTCGAACCCACACTGGCGTTGAATTAATCTGCTTCAATGGCAAAAAGGCCAAAGAGATTTATGACCGCAAGGTGCGGCGGGAGCCGCGCAGCCTTTTCGGGCATATGCGCTATGAGGTACTTCCTTCCACCAGCCCCGCCAATACCTCTATCCGCTATGATCAGAAGCTATCTCGCTGGCGCATCGTATTGGGCCAAGGCAACGCTTTACGGTCGTTGCGGAGCGGTACAACGGACAACTGACTACGGACAACGGACCTTTGACGACTAGGAGTAATTATGAAGAAGACCCAGCAATTTCTCGCCAAGCTCAAGCTGCCCACAGAAGACAACCACGCGTTGAAGCCCAGTGCGAAGCGCTTCAAGGACGCCGGGCAGTATCGCATTGAAATTCCCAGCGTCGAAGGGCCGCGGGTGTTTCGCGAAGTGCTGGAAGCCGCCAAGACCCACAAGGTGCCGATTCACCGCGTCAGCCAGGGTAGCGGCGTCATGCTGCTGACGCGCGACGAGATTCGCGAGATGGCCGAGATTGGCCACGGCGAAGGCATTGAAGTTTGCCTGTTCGTGGGCCCGCGCGCCACCTTTGAAACTGGCGCGCAAACGGCATCTGCGGCAGGCAAAGTCATCGGCCTCCAGCACCGCGGCGCCGATCAACTGGTCTATGCCATCGAGGACGTCCGGCGCGCCTGCGACCTCGGCATTCGCAGCATTCTCCCCGCCGACCTCGGACTCATCTGGGTGCTGTACGCCATGAAGCAGACGGGCGAGTTGCCAAAGAACCTGGTCATCAAGAGCTCCGTCACCCTGCCCGCCGCCAATCCCGCCACCGCCGTAATCTTTGAACAGTGCGGCGTGTCGACAATGAATATTCCCACTGACCTCAGCCCGGCGCAGATGGGCGCCATCCGGCAGGCCGTCGACATCCCCATTGATCTTTACATCGAAGTGCCCGACAACTTCGGCGGCTTCATCCGCTATTACGAAATGCCCAACATCATCCAGGTGGCCGCGCCTGTCTATTTCAAATTCGGTCTGCGCAATGCGCCCGACATCTATCCCTCAGGACTGCACCTTGAAGACCTTGCTATCAAAATGGCCCGCGAGCGCCTCCACCGTGCGCGCATCGCGCTGGATTTGCTGGAGGAATACGCGCCGGACGCTAAGATGTCGCCGCTAGGTTCGAAAGACTTGGGAATACCTGAACTGGGGTAGCACGCGATTACGCGAGCTGTTCTTCCACCATCTACCAGAAGACCCACTGGAGCAAGGCGAAAATTGCGAAGGAAATTACCGCCCAAAAGATGGGCCGCTTGAGCAGCGGCACGTGGCCTTCGCTGGGGATGACGGTGCAACCGTAGACGAGTCCCGTTAATTCATCGTCGGGTTTTGGGCGTGTCAAGAGACTCACGGCTACAAGGACGACCAAAGCGACAAGGCCTGACCAGAGTTCCCGGTACATATTCTCGGCCATGGGTTTGGCATGAACCGAAAGGGCGATCCACGCGAGCTTGGAGGGATCGAGCTTTACCAACAGCCACATTCCCAGCGAAGAGAGCGTCCCCACCAACAAACCCCAAAATCCCCCGGCGGGGGTGGCACGTTTCCACATCATCCCGAGAAAGACTGTCGCGAAAAGCGGCGTGATAAAAAAGCTAAAGACGGCCTGCGCGTAATCCATGATGCTGGCGAACTGCATCACCAGATACGCCGTGCCAATGCTGATGATCACTCCCAGGATCGTGCACCAGCGGCCCATCGACACATAGTGGGCGTCGGTGGCGGTCTTGCGAAGGAAAGGCCGATAGAGATCGTAGGTCCACACCGTCGCAAACGCGCTTACATTGCCCGCCATGCCCGACATGAACCCGGCGATGAGAGCGGTGATGCCGAGCCCCAGCAAGCCCGGTCCACAATAGCGCGCCAGCATCAGCGGCAGCACTTCGTTGTAACTGTGTTGGCCGGGCCCGACCGCGCTTTCCGGCACTAGTTTGAAGGGCAATAGGCCGAGCCCGAGCAGTCCGGGCAGGACCACGATCAGGGGCACGGCCATTTTGAAATAGGAGGCAATGACCGGCGCGAGCTTCGCGGAACGGAGGTCCTTGGCGGCAAGCGCCCGCTGGACCACCAGAAAATCGGTCGTCCAATAGCCCAGCGACCCCATGAGTAATCCAAAAGCGATGCCCGTCCAGTGGATGCCCATGGGGTTATCCGCAAAGTGGGCCATGGGCCGCCACAAGTGGGTATAGTCGCCTTGCGGAAAGTTCCGGTGAATGCGCGTGACCAAGGCCGACCAGCCCCCGGCTTCCACCATGCCGAGAATCGGAATCAACAGCGCGCCCAACCAAATCAGGAAAAACTGCAAAACCTCATTGAAGATCGCTGAAACCAACCCTCCTAATGCGACGTAGACCGCCACCGTCAGAGACGAAATCCAAATGCTCAGGTGAATATCCCAACCCAACATCACCTTCATGACCACGGCCATCGCGTACATGTTGATACCGGACATCAGGACGGTCAGGAAGACGAACGACAGCGCGCCCACCAGGCGGGTGGGTTCGCCAAAACGGAGTTGCAGATAGCCCGGCACAGAATGAGTCTTGCAGATGTAGTAGAAGGGCATCATGACAACGCCCAGGAAAAGCATGGCGGGAATCGCCCCAAACCAATAATAATGCGCGGCTAGAATTCCGTACTGGTACGCGGACGCAGCCCATCCCATCAGCTCCAGCGCGCCCAGATTGGCGCAAATGAAGCTAAGCCCGGCCACCCAGGCTGTCATATCGCGGCCCGCCATGAAAAAGTCTTCGCTGCTCTTAGTGTAGCGCTTCAGGTAGAAACCGATGGCGAGCACGACCACGAAATAAATAGCGATGATGAGGAAATCCACCGCGTGCGTAGAGAGGATCGCTTGGGCGTTGGGCGCGTTGGCGAAAAGCAAGGCGAGTGGAAAGCAAGTGGTCATCCGACGTTCTCCGCAGCGGCTTGCGGGGCGAAGCCAGATGTTTGCAGCCGGGCCCGTGCCCCCGCGCTCGTGGCGCGTTGACAAATTAGCGGTACCTGAGACCCTGCCGCCATGAAAGTGGGACGTCGTTCGCCGCCGCTCGCGCGCAAGGGGCAGCATCGGACAATCTGTCGGTGCTCAGGATTTCTTCGGCATGTAAAGATAGACATAAATACCGCCGATGACGGTCAGCAGCGCGCCCCACCACACCGCAGGATGCGTGCTCGCAAGCACTGTCGGCGGTGGGCTTTTGAACTCGTAGATGCCCGTACCCAAAATGATTAACCCGTAAATCAGGAGAATGACCCCCACGAAGAACCACACAGGAATCATGTGATGACCGCGGGGCTTGGAGTCTTCCCGATCGACGGCAACGCGATGCGTCCCACCGTCACCCCCCGAACGGAGGTCTTGCGGCTTCGCTTCCATGCTCACCCCCTACCAAAAGATCCACTGGAGGATCAAAAACAGCCCTGCGGAGATCGCCGCCCAGAAAATGGGCCGTTTCCATAGCGGCAGATCCCCTTCGCTGGGCAGTTCCGTGCACCCGTAGACCAAACCGGTCAACTCTCCCACGGGCTTGGGCGTGGTCATGTAGCTTACGGCCACGGTGACGATGACGCAAATCAGCCACGACCACAGGGCCCGATACATATTCTCGGCCATATCCTTGGCATCACTCGAAAGTGCAATGACGGCAAGCATGTTGTGATTGAATTTCACCAGCAGGAACATCGCCACGGAAGAAACGCTCCCGGCGAGCAGCCCCCAGAAGCCGCCGGCGGCCGTGGTGCGTTTCCACATCATGCCCAGCAACACAGTCCCGAACAGTGGTGCGATGAAAAAGCTGAAGAGCGCCTGGACGTAATCCATGATGCTACCGAAATGCATGACCAGGTAAGCGGTGCCGATGGAGATGATGACGCCGAGAATGGTGCACCAGCGTCCCATGCTGACGTAGTGATCGTCCAAGGCATCCTTGCGGATGAAGGGGCGATAAAGGTCGTAAGTCCACACCGTCGCGAAAGCGCTCACGTTCCCCGCCATTCCCGACATGAACCCGGCGATGAGGGCGGTGATTCCCAGTCCCAGCAGCCCGGGGCCACAATAGCGTGCCAGCATCAACGGCAGGACCTCGTTGTAACTGTGCTGGCCGACCCCCACGGCGCTTTCCGGAACCAACTTGAAGGGTAACAGGCCGAGCCCGAGCAATCCCGGCAGGATCACGATGAAGGGAACGGCCATCTTGAAATAGGAACCGATGATGGGCGCCATCTTGGCGGCGCGAATGTCCTTGGCAGCAAAGATGCGCTGCACCACCAGGAAATCGGTGTTCCAGTAGCCGAAAGAAATCACCCAACCCAGGCCGAGGACAATGCCGGTCCAGTGGATGCCCATGGGGTTGCCGGCGAAGTGGGCCATGGGCCGCCACAGGTGTGTGTAATCCCCTTGCGGAAAATTCTGGTGGATTCGCGCGATGAGCCCGTTCCAGCCTCCCGTTTCCACCAGGCCCAGGATGGGAATCAACAGCGCCCCAAACCAAATCAGGAAGAATTGCAGCACCTCGTTGAAAATCGCGGAGAAGAGCCCACCCAGGGCGACGTAAACCGCCACGGTGAGGGAAGACACCCAAATGCTGAAATGAATGTTCCAGCCCAGAACCACCTTCATCACCAAGGCCATTGCATACATATTAATGCCCGACATCAAAACAGTCATGAAGGCAAAGGAAATGGCGCTGAGAGCGCGCGTGGGTTCGCCGTAGCGGAGCTGGAGGTAACCCGGAACGGAATGGGTTTTGGAAATGTAATAGAACGGCATCAAGACGAGGCCCAGAAACAGGATGGCCGGGATGGCGCCAATCCAGTACCAGTGGGTTGCCAGGATGCCGTACTGGTAGCTCGCGGCCGCCCAGCCCATCAGTTCCAGCGCGCCGAGGTTGGCGGAGATAAAGCTCAGTCCCGCCACCCAAGCCGTCATCTCCCGGCCCGCCAGAAAGAAATCCTCGCCACTCTGCGTATAGCGTTTCAGGTAGAAGCCAATTCCCAACACCATCACGAAGTAGATGGCGATGATGGCCATGTCCACGGGATGCAGGAGAATGAGGCGCTCCCCGGCCTTGGCGAGATCGGGGGTGGCGAACCACAGCACCGCCGCCGGAATCGAGAGAGATAAGTTCATGAAATATCCTCAAAGTGCGAAATCATTCCGTGCGATTGGTAAACCCAAGGCGTCGTGGATTGAAATGTCAAGTACGCCGCTTTCGCTTGCCCATACGGGACGAGCCGCAGACCTACAGAACAGGTCCGCGCTACGCTTGCTCAGGCGGCCTGCTAGGCCATCCAGAGCCGCGTCCGGTTTGATTTTTCCGCCAGGACCTTCTTGGCAATCGCAACATTCTCAGCAACTTGGAAATCAAACATGCCGGCGCAGATGAAGTCGGCTCCACCCCGGAAGGCAAACCGGAAGGCCATTTCCGGGGGAATTGCTCCCGCCGCCATCACTTTAAAGGCAATCCAGGGTTTCTGGACGCTGGCCATCAGCTCACGGGTTGCTTCCGGCTTGATATCCCAGATGTTGTCGTGATTGTCGGGACTGCGTGCGTCCACGAGGAACTCAATGCGCTGCGCTCGAGGCGTGGCGGACCAATAGTCGTCCGGGTGGTAAGTCTTCATGAAGAAATCGGGCTTCATACCCGCCTTCAGGCAGGCCCTGGGGTTCTCCACCGAATGAGCCCCCAGGCCGGATGGTAGTCCTGTCTGTTTCATCAGTTCCAGGGTTTCACCCAACTCATCCAGCAGGCCCCGGTCGACGAAGGAATCGCAAACCCCACCTTGGACATATAAAGCATTTGGTTCATTGTCGATGACCTGCTTGAGGTGCTCCTTCAGGTCGGCCAGGCGGATATCGTAGTAATACTTGTGGGGATGGACCTCCGAGATCCATTGAATTTTCCCGCCCCGTTCCTTGCGATATCGCTTCATGAGCCGCACCGGTTTCTCGAAGGGGTCGGAAAGTAAGGTGTTGATGCCTTGTTCTTCGCATAATTGCCAGGTATTCAGGACCCGCTCGTCCGTCTGGTATTCCTGCATCAGGCGCCCCACATACTTCAAATCGCGGGAATGCGAATAACCGCTCACTTGGTTGCAGCCCAGGAACAAGCGTGTCACATTGAGAGTTCCGAGCTTGCCAGTGGCAAGGCCCTTATGAAAGGTCTGGGGCATGGTTACCGTTGACTCCCTGGCCGGCGTTGCATGGAGCTGATTCTCTCCTAAATTCAGGGCGGCGGCGCTCCCCAGGGTGGCCAGAGCCGAGGTTTTGAGGAAGTCGCGACGGTTATGAAGATCAGACATATTAAACCTCCGAGGAATCTAATTGGATGACGTAAGCAAAAAACTCGCACTGCTCACTGCTTCTTCTTTCCCGGCTGCCCATACCACGTATGGTATCGATCCCACCACTTTTTTACTTCCTCGGGTGGCAGCGCAGAGGGCTTGCCAAGGAGCAACGCCAAGTGAACGGTTTTGGCGACGTCTTCGAGCATCACCGCCGCTTTCAGCGCCGCGCGCGGTGTCGGCCCCCAGGCAAAGGCACCGTGATTACCCATGAGAATCGCTGGCGCCCTGTTCCTATATTGAACGATCGCTTGGCCGATATGGTCGGCCTGATTATCCACATACGGAGCGCAGGGAATTTCGTCGCCGAACTCGTCGGCAATGGCGGTCAAATACGCTGGAATCGACATGCGCAAGAGCGCGAAGCTGGTGGCGTAATTGGAATGAGTGTGGATAATGCCGCCGACTTCCGGGCAGTGCTTGTAGATGTAAAGGTGATCGGGCAAGTCCACGGAGGGGTTCCACTTGCCCCGCAGCTTGCGGCCCTGGAGGTCCGTCACCACCATGTCGACGGGCCGCATGCGGTCGTAGTCCATGCCACTCGGTTTGATCATCACCACGCCGCGCTTGCGGTCGATGCCGCTGGCATTGCCGCTGTGCATGGTCACCAAGCCCCCGCGCCAGACCCCGAGGTTGGCTTCGTAGACTTCGCGCCGGAGTTGTTCAAGTGCAGGCATAAGAAAATTGTCCGTTGTCAGTGGTCCGTGGTCAGTTGTCCGTTGTCCGTGGCAGCGGTGATTGGCGATTGGTGATTGGCGATTGGTGATTGCTTAGTGTGACCTCGCATTTTCCGTGACGCTGGAAAGAATCACAAATCACCGATCACCAATCACCAATAACTGACGACTGACAACGGACAACTGACAACGGACTACGGACAGCTTACTTCGCCGTCATTTCCCGTTTCAAAGCCTTGAGCCGCTTCATCACGTCGTTTCCGCCGCGGCCGAAGTAATCGTGCAACGTGTGGTATTCCGCATAAAGCTGGCCGTAGATGGCGTGGCACTTGGTGTGCGGCTTGAAGGTCAGCTTTTGCACCCGCGCCATCTGCTGGGCAGCTTCCACAATGGAATCGTAACCGCCGGCGGCGCGCCCCGCCACCACGGCTCCGTGCATGGCGGCTCCCAGCGCCGAGCAGGTTTGCAGGGGGTCGGCCAGCTTAATTTCCCGCCCCGTGACGTCCGCGTAAATCTGCATCAGGAGGTGGTTCTTCTCCGGCAAGCCGCCGCACGCCACCAGTTCGTTCACGGTAATGCCCTTTGACTCGAACGCCTCGATGATGGTGCGCGTGCCGAAGGCTGTGGCCTCGATCAGGGCGCGATAGATTTCCTCCGCGCGCGTGGCGAGCGTCATGCCCACGAGCACACCGGTCAAATCCACATCCACCAGAACTGAGCGGTTGCCGTTCCACCAGTCTAGCGCCACCAGGCCCGACTCACCCGGCTTGAGCGCGGCGGCGCGTTTTTCCAGCGCCACTTGGAACGGCGCCTTTGTCTTGCGTGCTTCATGATGAATGTAATCCGGCACCCCATGCTCGAAGAACCAGGCAAAGATATCACCCACGGCGGATTGCCCCGCCTCGTAACCCCACAGGCCCGGGACGATGCCGTCCTCGACGGTGCCGCACATCCCCTCAACCATCTGCCTTTCTTTGCCGAGCAGCATGTGGCAGATCGACGTGCCCATAATCATGACCAGCGAGCCGGGTTGCGTTACCGTGCAAGCCGGCACCGCCACATGGGCGTCAACATTGCCGGTGGCGACCGGCGTACCTTCCTTGAGGCCGGTCTTTTTCGCCCACAAAGCGGTGAGACCGCCGGCCTTGGCGCCCAGCGGAAAGTACTCTTCACCCACCTTTTCCGCGATGACATTCTCCATGCGCGGATGCAGCGCGCGGAAGAAATCGCTCGAGGGAAATCCCTGGCCTTTCACCCACATGGCTTTGTAACCGGCCGTACACGTGTTGCGCTTCTCTTCGCCGGTCAGTTGCCAAACCAGCCAGTCGCCGGCTTCAATGAAGCGGTCCATGGCGTCATAAACGCCGGGGGCTTCGTCGACCACTTGGAGGAGTTTTGAGAAAAACCACTCCGAGGAATACTTTCCGCCGTAAATGCGAATGAATTCCTCGTTGCGCTCGCGGCCGACTTCGTTAATGCGATTCGCTTCCGGTTGCGCGGCGTGGTGCTTCCACAGCTTGACGTAGGCGTGCGGCGTTTTGCGGTACTTCGGCACGGCTGAGAGCGGGGTGCCGTCAGCCTTGGCGGGCATAGGACTGGAAGCGGTGAAGTCCGTGCCAATTCCAATCACGTCCTCGGCTTTCACCTTGGCTTCCTTCAGGGCTTTGGGAACGGCTTTCTCCAGCACGTATAAATAGTCGAGGGGATTCTGGAGCGCCCAGTCGGGTTCCAGCTTGGGGCCGCCCGGCAGCCGTTCGTCAATGACGCCGTCCGGGTAAGGGACTACTGACGACGATAGGAGCTTTCCATCGCGCACACGCACGACTACGGCGCGGCCTGATTCCGTCCCGTAGTCAATTCCCAACGCAAACTTGTCTTTGGACATAAGGGCCTCCCAGAGCCGGTAGGCAGAAAGCAGTCAGCAGCCATTTTAACCAGGTTGCGCTTGCATCGCCTTTCCTGTGTATGCCCCCCACCGGCTATATGGACTGACCAGGGTCGCAAAAGCGGCCCGAGCCGCCGGTCGAACATCATCCCCGAGAGTGTGGCCGGGCGCAAGAGGGAAAAGAGTCGGGGTGTGCGACATGAATGAGAGGTGGCACGGGCGTCCCGCGCTACAAACTTCTCGCCCGCGCTCCTTCCACCTGGTGTTAGTATCCCATTTATCCACTAATTGGAGTTGCGCATGGAACTCTATTCCCACGTTTATCAAATCCAATCCCTGTTTGGAGGGAGGAACCTTTTTCAGTATCTCATGGTGGGCGATAACACCGTGCTGGTCGACACGGGCATCGCCGAAACCCCGGAAAAGGTCATCTTCCCTTACCTGGATTCACTCCGGCTCCCTCCAGAGCGTCTCACGCTCGCGGTGACGACGCACGCCGACACTGACCATCAGGGCGGCAACGACGCCATCAAGCGCGCGTCGCCCCGCACGTGGCTGAGTTGTGGCGCGGCCGACCGCGCCCTCGTGGAGGACCCCCGCGCTCTCTACGATATCCGCTATAACTTTCTCTGCGCCGACCACGACATGGGGTTCGACCCCGACCCCTCGCCCGACGCCGGCAAGGCCCGCCAAATGGACATCTGCTTCACCGGGGGGGAGGTCATTCGCTTGAGTGACGCCTGGCATCTCGAAGTCCTCCACGTGCCGGGCCACTCGCACGGCCACTTGGCGCTTTACGATCCGCTGCACAAGACGGCCTTTGTGGGCGACGCCATTCATGGTCGCGGTTGCCCGTACGCGACGGGAGGCATGGCCATCCCCGTGACTTACTACTACGTGGACATCTACCTTTCCACGCTCCGCTACTTTGAGCACTTGCCCATTGACACGCTCTACTCGGGCCACTGGCCCATCATGCATGGCGAAGAGATTCGTGACTTCATCGCCGAGTCGCGACAGACGGTGGAGTTTCTGGACCGCGTCATCCTGACCAGCCTGGGAAAAAACCGCGCCGGACTTACCATGAAAGAGTTGGTCGACGCCGTCGCGAACGCCGTAGGCGATTGGCCGCCCGAGTCCTGGCTGCTCGCGATGTTTCCGGTGAAGGGGCACATGGATCGCCTGGAGGAACAAGGCAAGGTCCGCGCCCTGCGTGGGACGCGGCCGGTGAAATATGAACTGGGGTAGGGACGACTCAGGGCTCGGGATTAGGGAGCGTGGGTCCAGGGAAGAACCGCCCCGATGCATCGGGGCGCTAGGCCTACTATTTGTGACCTCTCAACCATTCCATGAATGACAATAAGCGTGGCAGCGATTCCCGATCTTTCTGGCGATTCGCCGCTTGCTTGCTCCCGATGATGTCATCCATGCTCGCAATCGGAAAACCGTGTTTCTCCACTCGGCGCTTCCAAGCATCGTCAAACCGTTCGATCCCGTCAGGTGCGAAGATCAGGTCCACATCGAACGGGCCATTGCGGAGCTGAATGAAGTCTTTGCCCCGCCTGATCTCCTCTTGTTCCTTTTCCGTGAGCCGGAAACCAAGCTCCAAGAGGGCGGCTACGATCTTTTCGCAGTTGTCCCTCTGCTTATCAACATACAAATCGACATCCTGCGTGGTGTCTGAATAACCCAGCAGAATTGCCCCGGATTTACCAAAGAAAAGGTACTTGACGCCGTGCTGGTCAAATATGCGGCCAAGCTCTTGTGCGCTTCTGAATTCAAATACCGCCATGCCGCTACTCAGTCCCGGCTGTATCCCAGCCACTCCGGAAGGTTTTCTTTGCACCAGCGCCGATACTCTTCCATCGATTCGAACGAGCGGTATTCAGCATCGTCCAAAACGGGTTTATACGTGTGCACGAATGAGTTACGGATATGTTGTTCTATTGATCGCTTTGCCGCCGCCTCAAAGTCTTCCCAATCGGCGGGATTGCATTCGAGGTTCGCCATGGAACTTCCTAAATTATGAATGATGAATTATAAATTATAAATCTCTCTTCGGGGTGGGTTTTGATAATTCAGAATTCATAATTTAGCGGCAGCCTAACGATTGTATTTGGGGGTGACTCCGCGCAGGCGTTTCCAAACTGCATCGCAGCGCGCCAGGACGGATTTTTCCAGTGTTGGGCCTTCGGCGGCCTTCAGGTTTTCTGCAAGTTGCTCCACCCGCGAAGCTCCCAGAATGATGGAATCGACGACGGGTTGGGAGAGCAACCACTGAAGCGCCAGTTCCACCAGAGTTTTGCCCGCCTCAGTAGCGATGGAGCGCAGTTCTTCCACGACCGCGAAGTCGTCATCAAGCCAGTAGCGGTCTTGATACATTTTGTTGCCGTCGAAGCGCGTGCCGGGAGTCGGCCCGCTCTGCCGGGAGTGTTTGCCCGTCAACAACCCTCCCGCGAGCGGATTATAGGGAACCACCGATACGCCGAAGCGCCGGCAGAAGGGGAGGTATTCCCCTTCAATGCCCCTCGCGAGCAAGTTGTACATGGGCTGGGAAATAAAATAGGGATGGTAACCACGTTTGAACGAAGCCGCTGGGGCGGCGGACGCTTCGCGTGCGTGGAGTTGAACGTTTATCCTGATCAGGTAAGGTCGGGTCATAAGGAGGATCCCTATGACCCGTCTACGCCAAATGATGCT
>Ga0181533_1004240_pt1 | contig 14843 bp, 15 predicted proteins | sample PEATcosm2014_Bin_45_FD_119772 | JGI IMG/M metagenome (GOLD analysis project Ga0181533, IMG submission 119772) | Peatland microbial communities from MTU Mesocosm Facility, Houghton, MI, USA - PEATcosm2014_Bin11_60_metaG | ecosystem: Environmental > Terrestrial > Soil > Wetlands > Peat | place... | reverse complement strand
GACAGGCAACCGACTTATGAAAACCGCAACCTCCTTCTCATTTACCGATCTTCCCTGTCCTAAACCCTTTCCTTACAGTGCGTCGACGATGGAGAACCGATTATTTTGGACAGCAGTGAAGTGTTTGCGCCTGCTTTAGCAGGTCAGGAGAGTTGTCTGCTTTGAAGGCGAAATCAGTAGTAGATGTCGCGCGCCCAACACGTTGCGTGACGGCCCCGCCAAACAACTCCGTTGTCTCCAACCTAAATCCAGGGGGCTCAATGAATCCGTTCTCGAACGCGTCCTTTATCAGCCGTTCGGCAAGCTCCTCAGTCCTTGTTATGGCCTCAGGAGCCTCCGTCTCTTCAGCAGGTCCTAGCGTACGAGGTGTCGCTGGCGGACGAAGACCTTGGACTTCGAGCAAACTGCGGAATATCGCGTCTTTGAACTCCGACAAGTTCATCGCTTTTTCTTCAGCCTATCCTGTATGATCTTAAGAATCTTCTGGTCGGGAAGTCTGAAGAATTGCGTGGACAAAAGGCCAGGGCTCCCTCCATATAGTCCGTCGCCCTTTTTCGAGTAAGGAATGGAGGATTCTCCGCATTTGAAGAAACAGATCTGGGCGACCCTCATCCCCGGAAAGAGGGGGATAGGGACACGCCCCACGTTTTGCAGCTCGAACGTTAGGGCTCCCTCAAATCCTGGGTCAACAAACCCTGCGGTGGAGTGGATTTGCAACCCCACCCTTCCCCAGGTACTTTTTCCGTCAAGTCGGCCAGCAAGATCTGATGGGAGCATGAAGTACTCGAGCGTGGAGCCGAGAGCGAACTCTCCCGGATGGAGAACGAACTCCTCATCAGGTTGTACATGCACCTTTTCCATGTATCGCGCGACCATTGCCTTGGCCTTCTCGCTTTCGAGCACATTTAGACTCTCAAACAAAGCGCTTCTTATGAGAGCAAACTCCGTACCGAGACGCAGGTCAATAGAGGTCGGCTGAATCTGCTGGCGCAAACTTAGAATTGGCGTTACTACAAGTCGGCGATCGTCATCTCGAAGGAGCCTATCGATGATTTCCTTTTCATTCAAAAGAGATGGACGTGCTGTTTCGACATTGGGCCGTATTTCTCCGTCAATCGTTTTCTGACGGTTCGGCACCGAAGTCGAAGCGTCCGTCTCTTCTCGAGCGTTCTGTTCTGGTTCCGAGGCCTCCGAAACCTGGATCGAAGCTCCGGCCTCTTCTCGAGTCTTTTCCTCTTCAGCCAGTTCCCAGAGTTTGTGCAGCCTCGCAACTTCAATGGATTTCCGCAGGCGTGTTTCGAAACTGAGGAGCAGGGTCTTGTAGGTTTCGTATCTCTCGGCAAAGCCCGACTTGGAGGCCTTATACGTGTTCTTAAATTCCTCATCGTTCGCACTGAAAATCTTGATGAAGTCATCGAGACCCTTGCCGAGCTTCCATTCCCAGCCGGCGTTTATGATCGCGCAGGAGCAACTGGCTTCCTCTTGGATGACTCTGATGGCTGCGTAAAAGTCTTCCACGCTTTGAAATTCAGAGGATCTTAACCTCTCAACTAGCTCGCGAATCTGCTTGCTTGATGCTTTGCGTCGAGAAGAAACAGGAGTATATGCGTCAAGACCGGCCAGCATGCCCCTAGCTGCTAAAACATGATTATCGCAAGGTATGAGCTGATCATTGGCCGCTACGTTTGAAAAGGCCTCCTCGACCATGCGTCCTTGTGGAACTGCCAGGTCAATGGGTAGCTCAAGGAAGGTGCGAGACACATCCAAAAGAAAGCTCCATTTCTGCAACTGGCTCTGCCTCTGGAGGTGTTGCTTCATGGCAAACACCCGCTCCCTGGGGGGAGGGTGAGTCATGGGCTCAGCCCCGAGCGTCCGCGGATCGCGTGCAAGGTGCCAGGCTATGAATGCGCAGAGATAAGCTGGCCCCGCCAGTTTGATGGCGACTTGGTCAGCATAGAATTCCGACGCCCAGGCGATCGTCTTTTCTCTGTCACCGAGGATCGCCTTATGCTTGACGAAGAATTCGTCAGAGAAACTGTGAGTCGCATCGGGCGCATCGAGGGCATGGCCCATCTCGTGGATCAGGTTCGTCCACATAAGGGGATTACGGAATTCCACGTATGGCATGCGCAAAACGACTTGGGCTTCGCCCCCTGCCGTAAGGCTGAACATGTTAAGTTGTTCGAAGTTGTGGTCGGGAAAATACGTCACCACTGGTTGGATTTTCGCAAATGCAGGTGTTGGGAAGAAGTCTGCCAGGAGAATGTACACTTCGGGGGGGATAGAGGGCTGAACAGGGAAGAAACGGAAATCAAAATGGAGGTTCTGCATCCTGACTACGGCGTTTTGGTAAGCGGAAATATGCCCCTTCTCCCTCGAACCTCCAAGTTCTGCCTCGAGATCAATCTGCGCGAGCTCGGTAATCCCAGCAGCGAGGTCCCTCCGGATGGGGTCAAGTTGCTCTCTGAAGTATTGTACTAGCTCGCTTTCCGCATGTGAGCACAGGCCCGCCACCTCGTCCAAATACAGATCAAACCTGGCCGTGAGCTCAATTCCCTGTTGATAAAGAAACCAAAGATGCTTGCTTCGCATAGGTGCCCGATTTCATGCGCGGACGCCACTTGGTTTTAGATACACTTTTTCCTTATCGTCAAGTTCTTTGAACGCGGAGTCCGTATAGGCATCGCTCGCGTTTAGAACCTTCTCCAAAGACTTCTCTACTTCCCCCTTGCCGGGATTCTTGTCCTCAAGTATCGCGTTGATGGTGTCCACAATCTGGGTTATATCGCCGCCTTCAAGGATATGCGCCCCACCAGAAGGTTTGATCGGCTCCAGTGCGTTGACAGCCGCCAGCTGGTGTGCAGCTGTGATTCCATCGCTCGTGACCTGCTCTCCCTCCTGGAGCAGCAAGAAGAGCGCCTGGCCCTCTTTGAGGTACTCCTTGGTAGTCTTATCGGCCCTTTCCGTTCTGAGATACCTCTGCAAGCCAAACTGGGCTATGTTCGCCTTGCTTCCGAGTACAGCCCATTGTCGTACTCTGCTTGCAATTCGAATTGGGTCCTTTGCATCCCTGCGAATCGTATCCATTTCATCCTCCCCTTCTTCCCCTCCAGAAACCGCTAGGCGGTCTCGATGCTGAACTTTAGGTCCAACTGCTTTGGTGCTCTCAGGGCAAACCTCTTAGAAAGGAAAATCTCCATTGTGGTCTTAGAAACAAGGAAACGGTCGGCGAGTCTTTGACTAATTGTGTGTAGCTCCTGGCTCGTAAACTCGTAGACCCACCCTTCCATTTTGGCTATTTCTACAGCCGCATTAATCTGGTCAGAAATAGCGAGTAAGACAAGATTCATGGGCAAAAGAAGGTACGCCGAGAAGTAATTAGCCTCGCGCTCCCTCTCGGCAGGACACGAAACCGGACATCGCACCTCTCCGCTGGCTGTTCTATGCAAACAAAAATGACCCAGCTCATGTCCAATTGTGAATCTCTGTCGTGTAACAGGCTCACGCGAGTTTATCACGATCCGCTTATCAGCCACGAAAAGTTGACCTGAAGTGCCTTCTCCTAATTCAGTGCGGTCGATGACCAAACCAAATTGAACCTCGGCAATTTGCTCAACTGGGACCGGAATTGGGACTTCGCCCTTTCCGAACTTCCCTGCGTACTCCTGTAATTGAAAGAGAGCTTCTTGCCTCGCAAAGTCAACCCCGGCCATTCTCATCAATAATCCGTTGAATGCGCTGCCTCTGAGATGGGTTTAGTCCGCGGGCTTGTCGGAAGAAGTCCGCCACCAACGAGTCGTCCCGGATCTGCCTCGCGTACTCCGCAGGAACCCGGTTCCCCAAAATGAGGAGTTCTTCGGAGGCGCGGCCGAGAACATCAGCCAATTGCCTAACCACAACCTCCGCCGGGGCCGGGACTCTATTGTTCTCAATCTTGCTCAGATAAGTGACGTCAATCCCGATCCGATCTGCGACCTGCAGTTGGGATAACCGCTTCTCTAGTCGCAGCTGCCGGATTGTATCACCAAACGTTGCTTGACCAGGGTCGCCTGTGCGCATTGAATTTAAATTCAACTCAACTAGCGCTATGATTGACATTCCGCTATCGGTTTGTCAAGCGCTTTTTTCCCTGTGTCTTTTTTCCCTAGGGAAGAAGGGCAGTGACAAGCGACGAACAAGAAAGCAGGGGCTGGGGGGAGCTGCGCGGTTGCAGAGGGCGGATTTGAGATTTCAGACGCGGACGAGAGGCGCGGCGGCGAAAGCGGGCGCTTGGCGAATATCAAAAGAGCAGTGACCAGTGACAAGTGGCAAGTGACAAGATAAGGCAAAACGCGGGGCTCGCCAAGTTCGCTCGCTGTCTACTGCATTCTGCCTACTGCCTACTCTGCGGCATCGCGAATGCACGGCACTTCGTTCATGCGGGCAGGGCCAATCGAGGTGGGATTCCTGGAGTCCGGCCATTTTGAGAAGGTGCTTTACGAGGCCGAGCCTCAGGGGTTTGTTGCCGTGAATGGGAACCGAAAGCCTGACGAAGCTCCCGGCCTTTGCGGAGATGTGGGCTCCCACGCGGGATGAAACCTAAGGGGGTGGGATCTGCGCACAGGCGTTTGACCGACCACCACGCCGCCAGCTCCATGGAGTTCTGCGATGAGTCAGAGTTTTCTTTCCTGCCCCGAGGATTCCGTTACCGATTTCTCTTGACAAACAGCAGGAACGTAGACTAGAATTTATGGCTGACGGTTGGAGCCGACTCATCTCTCAGGTGGTCGGCAACGAAAGCGCGCCCGTGGCGCGGAAGAAGAAGGAATTTATGATACGGCTTTTTAAGCCTCAACACCCGCAAATTACATGGCGACTTTGTGTCCTCCAGTTGCGAGAACGCCCAAACCTGAGAACGTACTGAAAACAAAGGGTCGGAGAAGGGCTTTTTCCCCAAACGAACCTGAGAACATACTGAAAAAAAGCCACTTACCAAAAACTATAGGAATCCCCAAAAAGCATGACAAAATGTCCCATGGCGCCTGCCTCGCAGGCGGTCAGGCACGGAGGATGGAGCGCACGAGTTTGCGCGCTTCCATAACGAACTGTTCCATCTCCAGGAGGAAGCGGGCGGGTTCAGTTTTGGCGAGGATAGGATAATCCCTTGTCACAATCGCCCAGGAAGGATCTTCCTCCAGCTTCCAGTCGGGCGATTCGTTGAAGCCGTAGCCCAACTCGTGCGCTTGGCAGAGCCGATCTGACAAGCTGACCAAGGCGACCAGCACGGGATGGAGTTTTGCCTGCTGAACGTCGTGGTGATGTTCCACAACTTCCGTGATGTCCTCCGGCAGGCGCCAGTGTTCGGCGAGGATTTTCCCCGTGTCGCAGTGGGTGAAGCCCAGCGCGGAGCGCTCGGCTTGATGGAGCGGAATCTGTTCGGTGCGCGCCAGTTGAGCCGCGGCGCGAAACTCCTCCTGGAAGTACATCATATTCACCAGTTCACCCAGATCGTGCAGCAACCCGGCCAGATAAGCGCGCTCCGGTTCCTTGTAGCGGGCCTTGCGGGCACAGAAACGGCTGACCAGTCCACAACCCAGAGAATGCTCCCAGAAGACCAGCGGGTCAATGACCCAACTCTCTTTCGGCAAGAGATTGAGCAAGCTACAGGAAAGAAGTATCTCGCGGACTTGTCGCACGCCGAGCACGATGATGGCCCCGTGCACGGTCTTGACCTCACGGGAGCGGAAATACAGGGCGGAATTCGCCACCCGCAGGCACTGGGCAGAGATCGACTCGTCGCACATCACCAAGTCGACAATGCGTTGAACCTCCACTTGGTCCACCGGCCTTTCGAGATAGAACAGCAGCGGGCGGATGATGGCTGGAACCGTGGGGATGGAATTCAACCTTTCCACTCGTTCGCGAATCAGCTCTCGGAGTGTGGGCGTCATGGTCGACCTTGTTGTCCCTCTGCATCTTATCGGCAGCGGAGAGCCTCAACATGAGGCCGAAGTTCAGAAGGCAGTAAGCACTAGGCAGCGGGCAGTAGGCAGCAGATAGAGGGCAGATTTCATGAGCCTTTGACTCGCCACTTTGCATGAAAATAGACCACATTGCGTTTGTCGGTGTAGGGGTGAGGCGGCACCTCGCCCTTGGATTCCAAAGGGCTGCGGTGTATTTTCACGGGCAGTGGGCAGCAAGCGATATGGCAGTTGGCAGTCGGAAATGGGGATTTCCCTGCGGCTGCCAAGCTAATATTTCCCTCGGCCAGTGCCCACTGCCTACTGCTTACTGCCTTCTAGCCCTTCTGGGGCGGAGGCGAGCACGACGACATCCACCCGCCGGTTCTGGGCTCGGCCCTCGGCGGTCTGGTTGCTCACCGCAGGGTGATACTCCGCGTACCCGGCGGCGGAGAGGCGTGAGGCGGAGATGTTGTAACGGGTAATGAACAATCGGATCATCTCTGTAGCTCGGGCGGTAGAAAGCTCCCAGTTGGAAGCGAAGTGGGAGTTATGAATGGGCACATTGTCCGTATGGCCTTCAATGCGAATGTTGTTGGGCTGAGCGCTGAGCACCTCGGCAATGCGCTGCACCGCAGCTTCGGAAGTGGGCCGGAGCTCTGCCGACCCGCTATCGAAAAAGCCTATTTCCCGCAGGCTGATCACCAACCCTTCGCGATTCGCCTTCAGCACCACCTCGTGGCGCTGAAGCTCCGGTTTCAGGGCACTGGTGAGTTGTTTTTGCAAGGTTCCCATGTCTTTTTGAGAGGGGGGGAATCCCGTTATCTTTTCGAAAGGGGAGGCCATTTTCCCCCGGCCGGACATCCCTTTGGCGTCTTCGATAAGCTGTATATTTTCTGCCGGCAAGGGGTCGGCGGTCACCATGGGAGCGCGTGAGTTGGCCGCCTGGAAGATGCCCATTTGTTGAAAAGCCTCCTGAATCGCCATGGAGATTTTCCCTACCTTGCGCTTGTCCACCTGGGAGGAGGAGAAAAGGACCACGAAGAAGGCGAAGAGAAGCGTGATGAAGTCCGCGTAGGAGACCAGCCAACGGTCGTGGCTCACGTGCTCGGCAGCTTTTTTCTTTCGGCTCATGAGGAGGACTCCCGGGATTCCTCCGGCGGGGGAGCGTCGGCCAAAAAGCCCTGCAATTTGGTTTCGACCATGCGGGGGTTCAGGCCTTCCAAGATGGAGATCACGCCTTCCAGCATCATCTCCCGCATCTGGTGCTCGGTCTGAATGCGTATCTTGAGCTTTCCGGCAGAGGGCAGGAAGAACAAGTTGGCGGCCCCCACGCCATATATCGTAGCCACGAAGGCCACGGCGATGCCACGGCCCACTTCGTCAATGTTATCCAGGTGTTGCATGACTTGGATGAGGCCGAGGACCGCCCCGATAATGCCCACCGTGGGAGAGAATCCGCCGGCCGCCTCGAATACCTGGGGGATGCGCGCTTCGTGCTCGGCCTGATTATCGAGTTCAAGCTCCATCATCTTGCGAAGTTCCTGGGGTTCGGTGCCGTCCACAGCCAGCATCAGGGACTTGCGGAGAAAGGATTCTTTGACGTTCTCGAGCTCGCGGTCGAGGGACACAATGCCTTCCTTGCGAGCCTTATGCGCGAAGCCGACGATTTCTTTGATAAGCTCCTGCGGGTTCCCCTGCGAATCGAAGAAAACCTGGCCTAACCGTTTGAAGCTGGCGAGCACGATGGAAAGAGGAAACTGCAACATGACGGCGCCGAAGGTGCCGCCAAAAACGATCATGGCGGCTGTCGGCTGGATGATCTGGGCAAGCTTCCCGCCCTCCAGCAGCAGGCCGGCCATAATCCCTCCGACGGCAATCAGCACTCCACCTAAACTACTCTTGTCCAAGTTCAGGTCCCCTTACCCCTCGCATTCAGACGGCTCCTCCGGCTCTTCCGGCTTCTCCGGTTCCTCGGAATTCTCAAGTTGTCCGACCGGATTTTCTGCAGGGGGGACAACCAGCCGCGGGTCGCGAAGCCGCCGGCGGTATTCGACAATCCTGGTCATCACCTCTTCGGCGCTTTCCAGAACAACGATTTTTTCGCCCGTTACGAGAGTGATGACCGTGTCGGGCGCATTCTCGATGAACTTGATGAGCTCCGAATTGACCACCAACGGCCGGTTGTTGAGCCGGGTCAAACGAATCATAACTTGCGCGTCCTGTTCCCTCGGGAGCACCCAGACTCCCGCGCGTGAAAATGTCCCGTATGGCTACATCGGCATTTCCCCTCCAGGCTTGCGGGGAAATTGGGCGTTAGCCATGCTTATATCGGCCATCGCATGAAATGTCTTCGGTTTCGCCCGAGAAGGGGAGGGGTGGGATTCGATACGAAATGACGGGATTCGCGGCTGGAAGCCACCGCGTGTCGTCAGGGCAGAACTTGTTTACCTCGCCGGATGCGAAATTAAGAGGTTCTCATGTTTCAAGACTGCGGCTCTTCCCCCGCGGGGTCGTCCGGCCAGAAGCGGTTACCGCAATCCCCCCTGGTATTGAGGGGTCACAGGTGCGGAGCCATGGGCGAGGCGCTTCTGCGCAGAACCAAGCCGGCGTTATGGCGTTCAGGCCGAACATAATTACAGACGATGCCGTCAGCGGCGGCGAGGTCGAAGAGGTTCATTAGCCGGCGGAACCAGCCGGGTTGCATCACGATGTCGTTTTCAATAAGCCCCACATGGGGTTACTCATCGCATTCTCCTTCGGCACACGTGGCGGCGATTTCCTGGGGCGGGTCAGCCCACCCGGTCATTCACTCCCCAGGCGCGCTGGGTCAAGTGTCTTGCCCGTTGCGGCACTCGGGGTCGAGAGCCGTGGCCCGGTGGGATGATAAGTGCTATCTTCCACTCTGACGAACGGCGCTGGCACCCCCAGATTGACTTCACGCGGAACCCCCAGCATATTTAAAGAAGCAAGCGTCCCGTAGAGGTTATGGGCGACCCCGAAGAAGTTTTGCGGATTGAAGAGCCGCGGAGTGTGCCACCACAGGTTGTAGCCGATCCCCCATAACCATTCGATTAATTCCTGCGAACGGTCGACCCGGTCATTCTCCACATAGACCAAGGGCCGGGAGCGCTGGATCAAGGCGCAGCCTCCCTTCAGCACGCGCAATTCAAAACCCTCGACGTCTATCTTCAGCAGCCCTACGCGTTCGGAGGGCAGCATGTCATCCAGCCTAATGCAGGGCACTGGGACGCAAGTATCACCCGCCGCGGGGGCGGAGCTCGACATGGAGACGCCCCCGAAGTTCCCCGTTTTCAGATAGTCGGGTCGGGGAAAGGTGACGACGCCTTGCACCTCCCCACAGGCAAACGGCCAAGCGGTTACATTCATCAGGCCATTGAGTGCAAGGTTCGCGCAGAGCTGTTGGAAGACTACGGGTTGCGGTTCAAAGGCCACCAACTGCCTGCCCCTTTCCCGGAGGGCTTGGGCCAGGGGCACCGTGTGGATTCCCATATTGGCGCCGACCTCCACGACGAGGCCGGGATACTCGGCGAGAGCCAAGAGGACCGCCAGCTCCAGTTCATTGCATTCACCATAGGTTGCCATCGCCTTTCCCATATAGACGTCGTTCAAATTTGACAACATCCAGCCGTGGCGGGATCGCACCAGGCAATAAGGCGGGGCCACTTTCAATGTGTTCACGTCTTCACCGTTTCGTTTCCTGCCGCAAGGGCGGTTCTCGCTACGAACTCGCGCAGTTCCCGCTCGACACGGGTCACTACGTCCTGCCAATTCCCCAGCGTGGATTGGCGATAGAGGTGGGACGAGGGGTACCAAGGTGAATCCTCGCGGTCCAGCAACCAGCGCCAATCAGCCGATTTGGACAAAATGACCCAAACAGGTTTGCCCATGGCTCCGGCGAGATGGGCCACGGAGGTATCAATGGAAATCACCAGGTCGAGATTGGCGACAATCGCCGCCGTGTCGGCAAAGTCCTTCTGTTCGCCCCAGAGATCGATTAAATGCCCACGGGTTCCCAATTGTTTCACCTGCTCGGCCGGCGCGCCCATCTGCAACGAGTAAAAGGTAGTTCCTTCAATGTTTGTCAACGGCGCGAGCTGTTCTAAGGGGATGGAACGCCAGAGCTCATGCGGGTGAAGCGGGCTGCCAGCCCAGACTAGCCCGATGCGCAGAGAATTCCCCGGCAGTCGTTGCCGCCATGCCTCGACTTGGGCGGGGTCCGGACAAACGTAGGGGATCTCCGCAGGAATCGTGTTCAATTCCGTGCCCAATGCCAAGGGCAAACTCAGCAGCGGGCACTGCCAGTCGACCTCCGGAAGCGCCTCATGCCGGCAGATGACCTTCTCCGCTCCTGGGGTTAGCGCCAGCAGGCGATGCAAACGGGGTTGGACTTCCAGAACGACTTTTCCTCCCCGCGCGGCGACGAGAGGGACATAACGCACGAACTGGAGCGTGTCACCCATGCCTTGCTCGGCGTAAAGCAGAATTCGCGAACCCTCCAACGGTTCGCCTTTCCAGAGGGGTTGCGATAACTTCCGGCGAAAGCGAAAGCCGTACGGGGTACTCCAGCGGTCCTCATATTCGCTCAAGCCCAGCCGGAAACTGCCCTGCTTCAGATGAATAATGCCGAGAAAGGCGCGGGCCTCAGCGGAGTCCGGCGCCAATTTCAGAACCCACTCGAAACACTCGGCGGCTTCCCCCAAGTTGCCCTGTAAAAGTTGCGCAGACCCCAAATGAAGATGTCCCCCACTCAACTGGGGATCGAGCTTTATGGCATTCCGGTATGCGTCCGTGGCGGAAGCCAGATCCCCTTTACGCTCGAAAATGTAACCCAGACTCGAGACCGCCGGGGCGGAATCAGGCTTGAGGGCGAGGGCGCGCCGGAGAGCCTCCACCGCCGCGCCATAGTTTCCCAGGTCGGTGAGAGCATTTCCAAGCTGGGTGAGGATCTCGGGCCGGTGGGGATCCAACGCCAAGGCGCACCGGCAGGACTCCACCGCTTCTCCGTAAGCCCCCTGCTTGGATTGCAGCCTTGCCAAGCTACCGTAAAGGTCAGGCGAATCCGGCTGAAGGGCCAGGGCGCGCCGATAGGATTCCCTAGCGCCTTCCCAATCCCCCAGGCGTTCCTGCGTCTTGCCCCGCCGGTGATGGGCCTCCGCCGATTGCGGAAGAAGTTCGGTCAAGCGCTGGTAGCAATGGCCCGCCGGTTGGATTTGGCCTTGGCCAAAGTACGACTCCGCCAGGCTGTTCAGCGTGTCCGGATCGTCGGGATGGAGGGCCAGCGCCCGCTCCAGCCAGCGGATGGATTCCTCATATTGATCGGCTTGCTTCGCTAACAAGCCCATCAAGTGGAGCGCCTGCGGGCACCGGGGGTCGGCCTTAAGACTCCGGCGGTAGCACGATTCGGCCTCTCTCCTGCGCCCCGCCTGGTGGTGCATGATACCTTTCTTCAGAAGCTTCCGGACTCGCGGGTCAAGTGACAGTGGCTTGGACACGGAATGACCTCACGCCAAAATGTGAAGTAGGGGCGGTTCGCGAACCGCCCCTACAAGATCCCGCGTAGCCGGTCGAACAGGCACGTCTTGTGCCAACCCAAGGTTAAGATTTTCTTTCTTGACCCGCCAGCCAAAGGCTCCACCATTTCCTAAACGACTGATGTTCAGGGAGATACTTTTTGAGCCGGCGGCTTGAGAGCTGTGCTGGACGGGGAGAGTCGTTTCGTCATCGCCGGGATCCCGCAAAAAGAGGGAGGTTGTCAATTTGGATCAGATTAAGACGGCGTTATGAAATGCGGAATTGTTAATCTGGATGGACCGTCGTTAGTGGCACGGGCAGCCTACCCCGATTTATCGGGGTCCCGCCCGTGAGTCGCCACGGCCAAGATGGCCGTGCCACATCCGCCCATGAGCAGCACAGGCGCGGAGGAGCCGCGAAGGAAAACCAAAAGAAGTGTAACGCAAGTAGGGGCGGTTCGCCAACCGCCCCTACAAGATCCCGCGCGACTCCTCCGGCAATCTGTGCGATACGCGATTCTGCCCGGCGCCGGCTTGGGGAATTCCTAGTGGTACAGAATATAGGCTAGTTTGCCGTCATCCGGCGATATGCTGCCAAAGCCGCAAAAAAAACACGGCGCCCTTTAAGGTTTTAGAACGAGTGCCGATAGGGGTTAATGGACTGAGAAACGGTTCCGTCAGTTGGAAAGAAGAACCACCGGCCCCTGAAAAGGCGCTCCTTATGGCCCAGGGTTCTGCGGCCCAAGACGGAAACCAAAACTGAGAGGAGATCTCCAATGGGACTTAGTATCTTAAGCAACATCCCTTCCTTGGTAGCGCAGAACCAGTTGTCAATGACCAACGCGAATTTGCAGAAGACCCTGTTCCAATTGTCTTCGGGTTCCAAGATCAATTCCGGCGCGGATGATCCCGCCGGCTTGTCGATTGCGGACGGTTTGCAAGCCAACATCTCGGCGCTCACGCAATCCGCCCAGAACGTCACGGACGGTGTCGGCATGTTACAGACCGCCGATGGCGCCCTGAGCCAAGTGACCACCCTGCTCAACCGTGCTGTGACCCTGGCGACGGAGGCCGGCAACTCGGGGCTTTCAGAGGCGCAGCAAACGGCCCTGAACAATGAATTCTCTTCGATCACGAACGAAATCAACCAAATCGGAACGAACACCACCTACAACAACACCCCGATATTCACGGGAAATCCCCTGTCGGTGTTCCTGAGTGACGGTTCAACGACCGATGCCGTCAATCCCACGATTTCGGTCAACATGCCCAGCCTGACCGCCACCAGCATTGGCCTGGGTACCTTTGCCGCGGGCACATTCACTCTGACCGCTCAGCCCGTGGCCACCAAGACCGTGACCATTGGCGCCACAACCTACACGTTTGTGGGCGCGCTCACGGGCGCTGCCGACGAAGTGCTGATCGGCGGCGCGACCGGGTCAGCCGGCATTACGCAGACCCTGCAGAATTTGGAAGCGGCTGTCAACGGTGGCGCGGGCGCGGGCGTTACTTACGGCACAGGAACGACCGCCAATGCTTCGGCGCAAGTCACAGGGGTTATGGGCGGTTCCGCAACCGTGCAATCTCTCACCGCGGGCGCGGGCGGACCGGCAGTAGTTGGGCCTCCCGCTGTCCCCGCTGAAGGCAACTCCATCGTCGCCACCACCACCAGTGCTGGCGTTTGGACTAACCCAACCGGGGTGGCCGGAACCCTGACCGGTGGTTCGGGGGCCGCCGTCGATTTGAATAGCGCCGCTGACGCGCGATCGGGGCTCACGGCAATCGAAGGCGCGATTGCTAGCGTGGCGGCGGATCGAGGCGCGATCGGTTCGGGCATCAATCAGATGAATGCCGCGGTCAACGTCATAAACAACACCTCGCAGAACCTGTCCTCCTCCCTGAGCGGCATCCAGGACGCGAATATGGGGCAGGTCGTGGCGAACATGTCCAAGTTCCAGGTCCTGGAACAGACGGGTATTGCCGCCCTGGCGCAATCCAACACCAATGAGCAAGCGGTCCTGAAGCTGCTCCAGTAATTCCCACGGGCGATTTTCTGATGGAGGGGGCCCTCCCGGCCCTCTCCGCAGTTTTCATCTTGGGTGATTAGCCATGAGCATCTCCCCAGCCCAAATGATCCTGCAAGTCGCCAGCGCAGAGAGCCCCGCACTGTCGAGACGCTCCACCCAAGCCTCGGTTCCCGCGCCCGCCATGGCGGTAGGATCCATCGACGAATCCCCGGCGCCTGCGCCGGTCGATTTGTCCCCCGCCTCGCTCACCACCGACATGCGGATCGATGACCAGCACCAGTTTTACTACGAGTTTGTCGATGATCGTACCGGCGACGTGTTGTTTGAGATTCCCCCCGAGGCGCTTCGCGCGATTGGTGAGAGTCTTAACGTGCCCCTGGAAGGGGATTCAAGTGCTCACAGCGTTGATGTGAAGTCGTAGGCTCAAGGAAATTTCCAATTTGCCGATAAGATAGCTGGCCAGCCCTCCGCCGCCTGAGCCGCGCGCCGCGAGGTGCAAAGGAGAAGGGGAATGAGTACCAGTTCCATCAATTCGCTCCTGTCCAGCTTAGATACCAGTGCCACCAACGAGTCGCTGGCCCAGCTTCTGGGGAAATCCAGCTCTTCCAGTACCACTTCAACGAGTTCGAGCGCCACAGAAGCGATCCAGAACGCCGTGAATGCCATCCTGAACTCCGCCACCAACACTTCCGGGAGTGGCATTGATGTGACCTCGACCGTCGACGCCATTCTGCAACTCGACGCTGCCCCGGAGGAGACATTGGACGCCCAGGTGGCCGCGGACAATGCTCAGACTTCCGTCTTGCAAGGCCTCCAAAGCGATATTACAGCTTTTCAGAGCAGCCTCGAGGCCCTGACCGATTTCACCGGGGATTTCGGGGCGTTGTCCGTAAGTTCCTCGAACAATGATGTGGTCAGCGCCACGGCGGCCAACGGCACGGCCGCGGGAACGCACACCGTCACGGTCACCAATCTCGCCACGACTTCCGCAGATTATACCGCCTCCTTTTCGTCGGCGACCGCCGCACTCCCCACGGGGCAGTTTACCCTTCAGGTTGGGACGAATGCCGCGGTGACCATCCCCGTGGACAGCGCCGACAGCACCGACACCCTGAACGGCTTGGCGACTTACCTCAACAATCAAAATCTGGGTGTCAACGCCTCGGTCATCACGGACAGTTTGGGATCCCGTCTGGCCTTAGTCAGCCAGACCTCCGGTGCGGCGGGCGAGATAATCCTCTCGAACGACACCACGTCGGCGGACTATTCCGCTGACTTCGCCTCGGGATCGGCACGGCTCCCCACCGGGTCATTTGATCTTCAGGTTGGCGCGAACACGGCGG
>Ga0181533_1004239_pt1 | contig 14843 bp, 10 predicted proteins | sample PEATcosm2014_Bin_45_FD_119772 | JGI IMG/M metagenome (GOLD analysis project Ga0181533, IMG submission 119772) | Peatland microbial communities from MTU Mesocosm Facility, Houghton, MI, USA - PEATcosm2014_Bin11_60_metaG | ecosystem: Environmental > Terrestrial > Soil > Wetlands > Peat | place... | reverse complement strand
TGACGCCCTGCTGGAAGAGATCCTGAAGCCCATTCCGGAAGACAACGAAGAGAAGCTGGCCTTCACCAAGCGGGCCTTCGAGCGGCTGCGTGAAGAGATCTTCCGCGACGAAGTTCTTAAGGCGCGGCGGCGTCCCGATGGCCGCGCGTTCGACCAAATTCGCCAGATCACTTGCGAAGTCGGCCTACTGCCTCGCGTGCACGGCTCGGCGCTCTTCACCCGCGGTGAAACCCAGGCCCTCGCCACATTGACCCTTGGCACCAAGGAAGATATGCAGCGCCTCGACTTGCTCTTTGAGCAGGACACCTTCAAGCGCTTCATGCTGCACTACAATTTCCCGCCCTTCAGCGTCGGCGAAGTGAAAATGCTACGCGGTGCGGGCCGCCGTGAAATCGGCCACGGTGCGCTGGCGGAACGCGCGCTTGCCAACCTGCTGCCGCCCGAAATTGATTTTCCCTACGCCATGCGCGTGGTCAGCGACATCCTGGAGTCCAACGGCTCTTCTTCCATGGCCACCGTTTGCGGCGCTTCCCTGGCTCTGATGGACGCGGGCGTGCCCATGAAAGCGGCCTGCGCTGGCATCGCCATGGGTCTCGTCGTCGGTGATAACGGCACCTACTCCATCCTCACGGACATTGCCGGCGCAGAAGATCACTACGGCGATATGGACTTCAAGGTTACCGGCACCCGCGAAGGCATCACCGCCCTCCAGATGGACATCAAGGTCACCAGCATCAGCATCCAGATGATGCGCGAAGCTCTGGCGCAAGCCAAAAAAGCCCGCTTGCAGATTCTCGACACCATGGAGAGTACTCTCGGCGCGCACCGCGAATCCATTTCGGCTTACGCCCCGCGCCTCTACAAGTTGAGCATCCCCACGGACAAGATCCGCGACCTCATCGGCCCGGGCGGCAAGAAGATCAAGTCCATCATCGAGCAGACCGGCGTCAAGATCGACGTCATGGAAGACGGCACCGTGCACATCTTCTCCACCAGCGGAGCCGGCGGCGATCAGGCCCTGCAGATGGTCCGTGATGTCACCGCCAGCGCCGAAATGGGTAAGACCTACCTCGGCAAAGTCGTCCGCCTGGCGGAATTTGGCGCCTTCGTGGAACTCTTCCCCGGCACCGACGGCCTCCTGCACATCAGCGAAATCTCTGAGCATCGCATCCGTGACGTTCGCGACGAACTCAAGCTGGGCGACCAGGTTCTCGTCAAAGTCCTGGCCATCGAGGGCAACAAAATCCGCCTCTCCCGCAAAGCTCTCATCAAGGAAGCCCGCGAGAAGCAGGCCCACAAGAGTGTCGTGCCCGGCGGCGGTGCGCCTCCACCAGCCCCCACCACCGAAGGCAATTAACCAGGATTAGCTAACCGAAATCACCTCAAAAAAAAGGCCCCCGCAAGGGGGCCTTTTTGTTTGAAGGGGCACAGCATGCTATGTCCCAAGTCCGCAGGATCTCCGCGCATCGGTCAGTTTGGAGTGCGGCGGCTCGCCCCAGTGGCACAGTCATTCCTGACTGTGCTCTTGGGCCTGTTCCCGTAGCGGCCGCCTTCTGAGGCGGGCGCCTTATCTTAACTTGTAGGGGCGCAGCATGCTGCGCCCCATATCGGCAAAATATCTAGTTCTACTCCGCTCCGCTTTTCTCTTTGTTAACCGCGGAATTTCCTATGCGTGCGCGCAATGCACCGCGTCCAGCGCACCCCATAGCGCATCCAGCGCCTCATTCGTCGTCGCCAGGATCTCTTCCTCGTCTCCGTGGGCGTGCTCTTCAAGCCAACCACGCCACGCGGCACGATGTAACTTGTCGGCTTCTTCGTGAACCGTAAAATAAGCCAAACCCTTCACCGAATCCACTCCGTAGAACTTCTTCAATCCATCAATCTTTGTCGCCGCGATCTCCGGCACCTGCGCTTCGTAGGCATACAGCGCCGCGACCGCTTCCGCCACTGGACGGTCCCCCACGATCTCGCGGAAAGTCTCCACCACCGTCTGGGTTCCAGGCAGCGCCGGGCAGCACGTGATGTCCTCTTCATTTACGCCCAGTGTCGCCGCAAAATCGCGCCAGAGCTTCGGGTGCGGCCGCGAAGGATTTTCCTCTTCCGCCAGGTTTTCCACCACGATGTCGCGGAGCGGGCCTTCGGTGCGCGCCGCCAGCACGCGCAAGTGCCTCGGGAACGCTTCGACATGCCGGTAATATTGCACCGCATACAGTTGCAGGTCCTCGCGGCTCAACTTGCCCGCCTGCCAATCCTGATAGAACGGATGCTTCAGAAGGCTTTTCTCGGCGATAGCGGCATCGATTTTCTCAAGCAGTTCGGTGTTCCGCATGGTCGGTGCCTCCCGTTGGTCTCCCGTGTCGCTTCACAATTGCCCTGCTCCTGGGTGCAAAGCAATTGGCGGATTGTACCAGAGATTGAGAGAATTCGCCGTGCTATTCCTCGCGCTGTTGGCCATCCCGCTCTAGATGGGGCACTTGGCAAACGCGCCCGACCATCTTGGACTGCGGCGGCTTGCCGCCGCTTTTACGGTGTAAGCAGCTCCGCCAGAGTCTCTTACTCTACAGGATGTCCCGGCTGCCTTTTTGCCCAGCTTGCCCTGATCCACGAGCAGAAGGTAGCAAAGGGCTGAGGCGGGCGCCTCGACTCGCCGCCCGTTCTTCGCGCGTCAGGCTTACCCGTCCTTGCTGTGCAGCCGCTCGATGTCCGCTCCCACGGCCTGCAGCTTTTCCACGATCCTCTCGTACCCGCGGTCAATGTGATACACGCGGTCAATGATCGTCTCTCCCGACGCCACCAGTCCCGCCAGCACCAATCCCGCGCTCGCTCGCAGGTCGGGTGCCTGTACCGTTGTCCCCGTCAGCTTGGCCGGTCCGCGCACCACCGCTCGCCGCCCCTCGATAGAAATGTTCGCGCCCATGCGCATCATTTCGCTCGCATGCAGGAAGCGATTCTCGAAAATTGTCTCCGTAATGACCGAAGTGCCTTCCGCCTGCGTGGCCAGCGCCATGTATTGCGCCTGCATGTCGGTAGCGAAGCCGGGATACTCTTCGGTGGTTACATCCGCCGCAGCCAGCGCCTTCGTGCCTCGCACTCGCAGTGTTGTCGCATTCGGCGTTTCGATGGGTGCGCCTGCCTTTTCCAGCTTGGCAATCACCGCGCCCAGGTGTGCCGGCGCGCAGTTCGTGATCGTCAGATCGCCGCCGGTGATGGCTCCAGCCACCAGAAAAGTGCCTGCCTCGATGCGGTCCGGAATCACGGAATGAATTGCGCCATGAAGCTTTTCCACGCCGCGAATCCGCAGCGTCGAAGTATCGTCCCCGTGAATTTCTGCCCCCATTTTCCGCAGGAGGTGGATCAAGTCCGTCACTTCCGGCTCGCGCGCGCAATTCTCCAGGTTCGTTTCGCCCTCGGCCAGCGTCGCCGCCATCAAAAGATTTTCCGTTCCCGTCACCGTAATCTTTTCAAAGATGATATGCGCGCCCTTCAACCGGCCATTTCCAGGCGCCTTTGCGCGGATGTACCCGTGGTCCGTGCTGATCTCCGCACCCATCTTTGCCAGCGCCGCCACATGCAGATCCACGGGCCGTGCGCCGATCGAGCAGCCTCCCGGCAACGAAACGTGCGCAATCCCGGCACGCGCCACCGCCGGCCCCAGCGTCAGGATGGATGCCCGCATCGTCTTCACCAGTTCGTACGGCGCCACCGCGCCATTCAGCGTTGCCGCCTCGATGGTGTAGTCCGCCGCGGGGAAGTCCGTCGTCGTCACCCTCGCGGACATGAACGCCAGCAGCCTGGCCATGGTGATGATGTCCCGCACCATCGGGATGTTATGAAGTGTCACGGGCTCTGCGGTCAGCAGTGCCGCGGCCATCGCCGGCAGCGCGGAGTTCTTCGCACCGCTGATCGTCACCGTTCCGTGCAGCGGCTTACCCCCGCGAATTTGAAATCTGTCCATGCCCCATTTTCCTTGTTATTCGCCCAACGCCCGGCGCAGATGGCCCCTGGCTGCCGCCAGGCGCTTCTTCGCCTGTTCCGCCGAAATGTTCCGCTTCAGCATGACCAGCGCGAGGCGCAGGTTGTGTTTGCTCTGACGCAGAGCGTGTTCCACAGCAGACACATCCCTCCTGCTCGCTTCCATCAAGATCCGCTTCTCCCTGTCCCGAAGCTTCTCATTTGTCCGCGCAACATCAATCATCAGGTTGTCATACAGATGGCCCAAGCGCACCATCGTTGCGGTTGAGAGCATGTTCAGGACCAGTTTCTGCGCTGTCCCCGCCTTCAACCTCGTCGAGCCCGCAATCACCTCGGGTCCTACTTCCGGCGCGATGGCGATCCGGGCCGCCCGCGCCAGGGGCGATCTCCGGTTCGACGTGATCGCAATCGTCAGCACCTTGCGCCTCTTTGCGAAGGCCAGCGCCGCCAGCACGTACGGTGTCGTTCCACTTGCCGCAATTCCCACGACGGCGTCTGCACCCGTCAACCGTATCCGCTTCAAATCCCGCACCGCGTCGCCCCGGCTGTCTTCCGCGCCTTCCACCGCCTGCGTCATCGCTTTCTTGCCGCCGGCGATCTGCGCCTGCACCAATTCCGGGGGCGTCCCGAACGTTGGCGGACACTCCGAAGCATCCAGCGCCGCGATGCGCCCGCTCGATCCCGCTCCCACATAGATCAACCTGCCACCGTTTTCAATCCTTTGTACGATCGCCTCCACGGCCCGCGCGATCGCGGGCAACTCCCGCGCCACCGCCACCGCCACCTTGCGGTCCTCGCGGTTCATCAGCCGCACGATCTGTATCGCCGTCATGCGGTCGAGATTCCTCGAGCCTGGGTTCCTTTGTTCTGTCTGCCGGCGTTTCGCCAGCCTGCGCTTCTTGCCTGGGATGGACATTCCTAAATTATAGCTGTCGTTGGAGTAGCCAGTCGGCCCTTACTGGAACGACGTTACTCCGAATTAACGCCCACGACATCTTCCCACGTTCCTCAGCGTCCGAGTCTCCAGAATCATCTATGATGGAAAAGCACGCACCCAGCCGGCTTGCAATACGGAATTACCGGAACTCGTGTCTATGGACGTCCTCAAGAAACTCTTCGAGCAACATTTTCACGCACCCCCCGCGCGCATACAGCCGGTACAGGGAGACCTCGGCGGCTCCGGGCGCAAGATCATCCGCCTTGCCAATGAAAACGTCAGCGCCATCGGGATTCTCTACGGCGTTCGCGAGGAAAACGTCGCCTTTCTCGAATTCTCCCGGCACTTCCGCAGACATGGCCTGCCGGTGCCGGAGATTTATGCCGAGGATCTGGACCGCGGCGCGTATCTCGAAGAAGACCTGGGAGACACCACGCTTTTCGAGTTTCTCTCGATGAATCGCGATGGCGCGAACATCGCCGCCCCAGTGGTTGAAGTCTACCGCAAAGTCGTCGCCGTTCTGCCGCGTTTCCAGGTCGAAGCCGGCCGCGATTTGAACTATTCCGCCAGCTATCCTTGCGCCAGTTTCGACCGCCAATCCATCGCCTGGGATTTGAACTATTTCAAATACTATTTTCTCCGGCTGGCCGCTATTCCTTTCAGCGAACAGCGCCTGGAAAACGATTTCAGCCGCCTTACCGATTTCCTCTTGAGCGCGCCCCGCGATTACTTCCTCTATCGCGATTTCCAGTCCCGTAACGTGATGTTGCGAAATGGCCAGCCATTCTTCGTTGATTATCAGGGCGGCCGCAAAGGGGCCCTGCAATATGACATCGCTTCTCTGTTGTTCGATGCCAAAGCGGATCTGCCGCCGGAACTCCGCCAGCAACTCCTGGATGCGTATCTCGACCGGCTGTCCGCATTTCTCGATTTGGACCGCGATGCCTTCCTGCACTTTTACTATGCCTACGTCCACGTCCGCCTCATGCAGGCCTTGGGCGCTTACGGTTTCCGCGGCTTTTACGAGCGCAAAACGCATTTCCTGCAGAGCGTGCCCTACGCCCTGAAAAACCTGCGTTGGCTGCTTCACAACACAAAATTACCCATCGAGCTGCCCACGCTCATGGAAGCGTTTCAGGGCATGCTGGCCTCGGAGAAACTCAATGGCCTCGCTTCCGAAGCGCAGAATCTTGTCGTGCGCATCTTCAGCTTTTCCTTCCATCGCGGTTCACCGCAGGATGAAACCGGAAATGGCGGGGGCTTCGTGTTTGATGGCCGCAGCTTGCCGAATCCCGGCCGCGAGGAGCGCTTCAAAACTCTCACCGGCAAAGACGCCCCCGTGATCGAATACCTCAACCAGCAGGAAAGCGTGCACCAGTTCCTTGCGGGGGTGCTTTCGCTGGTCGATGCCAGCGTGACCAGCTACCAGCAGCGCGGCTTCAAGAATCTGATGGTTTCCTTCGGATGCACGGGCGGCCAGCATCGCTCCGTCTTTCTGGCGGAGCAGTTGGCCAAGCGCTTGCGCATCAGAAACGGGCTGGAAGTCGTCGTGCGCCATCTTGAACTAGAAAAGATGGGCCAATGAAAGCGCCCACAGTCAGGTCGGAGGAATCTTTTGCGGTTCTCTTTAGGAGGCCGGGGCTTCAGCCCCGGCGTAAAGCTCCCAAAACCCATGGGCTTCAGCCCCTGAAGAAATGTTTCCCGTTGCCTTTCCGCAGCCACTCCGCCCTTGCCGTAACTCTAGATGAAGGCCCCGTATGAAAGCCATGATCCTGGCGGCGGGGCTCGGCACGCGCCTCCGCCCGCTCACCGACACTCGCCCCAAGGCCCTCGTGGAAGTCTCCGGTCGCACCCTCCTCGAAATCACTCTCTCCCGCCTCAGTTCCTTCGGCGTTCGCGACGTCATCATCAACGTCCACCACTTCCCGGACATGATCCTCGATTACCTGAAGGCCCACAACAATTTCGGCCTGCACATCGAAATCTCTCGCGAAGAGCGCTTGCTCGACACCGGCGGCGGCCTGAAAAAGGCCTCCTGGTTTTTCCTTCAGGATCCCGCGCATTCCGAAGAACCGTTCATCCTGCACAACGTGGACGTGATCAGCACAATTGATCTCCACCGCATGCTCGAATTCCACAATGAGAAGCAGGCGATAGCCACGCTGGCAGTCCAGCACCGCAAAAGCTCCCGCCAATTATTGTTCGACGCCGATCTCCGCCTCTGCGGCCGCCGCGCCGGCTTTGATCAAGTGCCCGAATTGGTTCGAAGCCATCCCACGGATGCGATGCAGGAGGGCACGGTGCAACCTGTCCTGAGCCCAGCCGAGGGTGCCACACCGATCCGCGTGGAAGGGGAGGGCACGGCCTCACAACCCGCCGAAACGAGCCCGCATTGTCATTCCGAGCGAAGCGAGGAATCTGCTTCTTGCGAATCACAGGCAGGGCGCTCACAGCCGCCGCAGCCGTTCGCCTTCTCCGGTATCCACATCATTTCCCCGCGTCTCCTCCGCCTGATGCAAGAAGACGGCGTCTTCTCCATCATCGATACCTATCTACATCTGTCAGCCCGCGGAGAAAACATCCTCGCCTTTCCAGCCGACGATGCCTATTGGCGCGACCTAGGCAAGCCCGCCGACCTCGTCCACGCCGCCGAAGATCTAAAACAAAACCTCTTCTGTTAAAATGCTCGTCAAGGCCACGATGACGCATCCAATCTGTAGTAACATTCGCCACATGCGATGGATTGTCGTTTTTTGTTTTGCACTTGTTTCACTCTTTCCCGCCAGAGGACAAACGCCACCTGCCCCTAGCTCTTTTCCAGAACAATTCGAAATTGGACGGCGTACTTTCTTCGATTTTGGTCCGCCTTTTGATTACTACGAGATTTTTGTCGTCCGACCGATGACTGATGGCTCATCTGTCATAAGAATTTTGCTTACTCCACCAGCCGATGCCTGCAACGCGCCAGCAAGAGTCGAAATTTCCTCGGCCACGTTGGGCGAATCTATCCCGGCGCTGTTAGGAAAAACCAATCCTTGTTCTATTCCTGAAAAGGAGCTTCGCCATGAGCTGAAACGCTGCAAGCACTGTTTGGTATTCAGCGGCGCAGAGGTAACTATGCGTGTTCCGTGTGGAGCGAATTCCCGCTTTATCCGCTCGGATATCCTCGACAGAGATATGTTCGACCCAAATTCTCATACGCCTGAGCACACTTCGTGGACGATGAAATTGTTAGCGCGCCTGGACAAAGCGATTGGACCTGGCGTCATGGAAAAGCCGATGTTTGCGCTGCCTGGCAACGACCAGCCGACCACAGAAATTCTCAGTGACAAACTCCGGAAGGAACTTGACTCAGGAGCATACGACCAACTGTTCCCCTCTACAAAGCAAAAGCCCTCGGAGCTATATCTCGCAGCGCAGGCTCATCACCCGCCTCCGACCACCCGGTTGCTGGACATCGCCCCCTTCAGGCCGCAGGAGCTTGTTCTCCCAGAATATCCGGCCATTGCGAGAGCAGCTCACATCGAGGGGATTGTGTCTTTTAGCCTAGTTTTGGACGCAGATGGCAACCCAACCACACCCAGTTTTGCCCAAGGGCACCCGTTGCTTCTTGAAGCTGTTAAAAGGGCCGTCGCTCAGTGGAATTTCCCAAAGGACGCAGCGGGCCAACAGATACAGGCGACAATCGAATTCGCATTGAACTGTCCGGAACCCTCGAAGTAGAAACCGCCTCTGCCAACTAGGACTTCGGCCGAACTGCACGTTGCTACCTGGCTGGGGAATCGTTGGTTGCCAATCCCAACGCCTTCATCACGGCGTCGTGCACCGCGGGCCGCACTTCGGCAATCTTGTGATTCTCGCGCGTCGGGTTGACGCGGTTCGTCAGCAGCACCACAAACAATTGCCGGTCTGGATCGATCCAAATCGTCGTGCCCGTAAACCCCGTATGCCCGTAACTGTGCGCCGAAAAATAGCGCCCGCTCGAGCTACCTTCGGTCGGCACCACCCAGCCCAGCGTGCGCGTATTTTTCGCCAGCGCCTGCGGCACCGTGAATTCCGCGATCGTCGCGCGTTTCAGCAGTCGCTTGTGCCCGTACACCCCGCCATTCAGCAGCATCTGGCAAAATGCCGCCAAATCCGGCGCAGTGCTGAACACCCCGGCGTGCCCCGAAACTCCCCCCATCACGAACGCATTTTCATCGTGGACTTCGCCCTGCACCAACCGGTGGCGCAACTCGTTGTCCACCTCCGTCGGCGCAATCTCCGGCCACAAATTCTTTGGCGGGAGGTACATCGTGGTTTTCATTCCCAGCGGTCCAAAAATCAACGAGCGTGCCAATTCGTCCAGCGGCCTTCCCGTTAGTCGCTGAATAATCTCCGCCATCAGGATGATGCCCAAGTCCGAATACTCCACCTTTGTTCCGGGCTCGTACTCCAGCGGCTCCGCGAATATCATGCGCAGCGTTTCGGCCTTCCCCTTCGATGTGCGCCAGTACTCCTTGAACGGCGGCAGCCCCGAAGTGTGCGTCATCAGATGCCGCACCGTCACTTTGTGCCGCCACGCAATTTGCCGCTCGCCCGGCCAATTAGCGAGCTCGCGCAAATCCCGCACGACGATTTTGTGCGGGCCCTCTACCTGCGGTCCGTCAATCCATTCCGGAAGATACCGCTCGATGGGAGCGTCGAGATCAAGCGGAGAAGGGAAGTCGCCTTCCACCAGCATCTCGACAAGCGTGGTCGTCACCACCACCTTTGTCAGCGAGGCAATGTCATACATCGTATCGATCTTCGTGGCCGTCGAGTTCGCGTCATAGCTCAGTTTCCCAAACGCGTGCAGCGATACCTTTCCGCGATAGCCCACCGCCATCGTCGCTCCGGGGAACGCCTTGTCCGCGATGGCCTTTTCTACTTCGGCAAACGCCGGCCGCAGTTGCGCTTCTCCGCGCACGTCCATCGGCTGCAGCGTCATCGGATTGGCCGCCACTTCGATACCGAAACCAGCCTTCAATTCCACGCCCGGAATTGTCACCGGCAAATGTCCTTGCACTGGGATTTGCCCAAAGAGCGCGCGCGCAATCGAAATTTGTGCCACGTCGCTGATCCCGAACGCGGAAAGCCAAGTCTCTGCCTGCGAAAATCGCTCGATCAGATAAGGGCTGCCCATTCCGACCGTGATCACCGGCTTGCCCGCCTTGTAAATCTGGTTGATCACGGGCAATTGGTCCGCTGGCACGTCCACATCGCCCTTGCGATCGCTTACGCGCACAAACAACGCGAGGATGGCCACGTCATATTGATCCGGCGAAGGCAATTTAAGCGTGTCCGCCTTCACAAATTTCGTGTCCGCGCGCAGCGCAATCAGCGCATCGAAGCGCGAGCGCAGCTCCCGTTCCAGGTCTTCCCCCGGATAAGGCTCCGGATCCGCGTAAAGCGAAACCAGCAGCGCGCGCAGCGGCTTTGTTCCGTCGAGCGGCAACCGGTGCGGTGTATCCCGCAGCAGCGTGATCCCGCGGTCCGAAATTTCCTGGGCCTCCGCCTGATACGCGGCGCTGCCAAACTTCGCGTTCAACGCATCCAGATCCACCAGCCGGTTGCTGCTCAACCCCAGCCTTGCCTTGGCCAGCAGAATGCGCCGCACCGAAGCGTCTAGCCGCTCCTCGGTGATCTGCCCAGACTGGGCCGCGGCCAGTAGCGCATCGTACGCCGCATCCGGCACCGGCGGCATCAGCAACGCGTCCGCGCCCGCAAGAAATGCGCGCACCGCCGCATCTCCCGGCGCAAAGCGAACCGTGATCCCGCCCATGTCCATGGCGTCCGTCACGACCAACCCTTCAAATCCCAATTGTTTGCGCAAAAGATCCGTAAGAATTCGCGAAGAAAGCGTCGCCGGCGTATTCGCATCGGGTTCCAGCGCCGGCACGGAGAGGTGCCCGGTCATGATGCTCCCAACGCCCGCCGCAATCGCCGCACGAAACGGCACAAATTCCAGATGCTCCAGGCGCTCCCGGTCCGCCTTGATCACCGGCAAATCAATATGCGAATCCCCCGCCGTGTCGCCATGCCCGGGGAAATGTTTTGCAGTTGCCAGCCCGCCGTTCTCTTGCACCCCGCGAATGAATTCGCTCACAAATTCCGATACCCGCGCGGGGTTTTCTCCGAACGACCGCGTATTGATAATTGGATTTCCCGGATTATTGTTTACATCCGCGTCCGGCGCGTAGATCCACTGAATGCCCACGGCCCGCGCCTCCAGCGCCGTGATCTTCCCCATGGTGTACGCATCCTTGGGATTCCCCGCGGCCGCCAGCGCCATCGCCATCGGGAACGATGTCCCTTCATCCAACCGCATCGCCGTGCCGCGCTCAAAATCCGCTCCAATCAGCAGCGGCAGTTTCGATTTGGATTGCAGTTGGTTCGTCAGCATCGCTGTGGGGTAGGCCTGGCTCTTCACGATTCCCAGCGGCGATCCGTGCGTGATGTTGATGAATCCCCCGACGTGCAATTCGTTCACGTCGTGCATCATTTGCGCGTACGCTTCGGAATCCGTGGGCGTGAAGCTGCCGTGATACGTCGTGAAGAGAACCTGCCCGACCTTTTCCTGCAGGCTCATTTGCAGGAGCGTTGTCTCGGCCCATTTCTCCTGTTCGGCCGTGGCTTTGCCCGCGATGGCGCTCTGGGCGGCGCGCTTTTCACTTGCCGTGGCTTTCGCGGATTCTGCGATTCGTAAGTCGCTGCGAGCGTTCAGTGTCATAAGCAATAGAAGTAAAAATGGCAGAAACAATAATCCGGCAGCACGCCTGTTCATGTTCCGATGATCCCCCGGTCGCCTGCCCGCCGCCTCGACTGTATATAGCACGCGCACTCCATGCTCACAATGAACGTGCAGACGCCGCGTTCCAGAATATCATTGGAAGCTATGGAACCCATCGGCCGTCTGAACCACTCCCTCCGCCAACTACGCGTCGCGCTTGTGTTTTCGCTTCTGGCTGGCGTTTTAATGGCGCACTTCACTGTCGCAGCGCAACAGCACCCGAAACCCCAGCGGAGCCACGTTGGCCGCGTTCAGACGGGCCTGGACGTTCTCGAATCGGAGAAATTCGCTTCGCTGCGCGGTAAGCACGTCGGCCTCATCACCAATCACACCGGCGTGGATTTTCAGGGGCGCTCCACCGTGGAGGTCCTCGCGAAGGCGCCCGGAGTCCAGTTGGTCGCGCTGTTCAGCCCCGAGCACGGTATCGCCGGCCACGCCGTTGACAAGGTCTCCTCCTCCAAAGATCCCTCGACCGGGCTTCCCATCTACAGCCTCTATGGCGAGCAACTGCGCCCCACCGACGACATGTTGAAAGATATTGATGCGCTCGTTTTCGACGTCCAGGATGCCGGCGTTCGCTTCTATACCTACACCACCACGATGGCCTACTGCATGGAAGAAGCCGCGAAACACGGCATTGCCTTCTATGTGCTCGACCGCCCCAATCCCTTGAGCGGTGATATCCTCGAAGGGCCCATGCTCGATGCGGACAAAATCAGTTTCGTCGCCTACTATCCCATCCCCGTGCGTTACGCGCTCACCATCGGCGAACTCGCGCAATTCTACAACTCCGAAAATCACATCAACGCCGATCTCCGCGTCATCAAGATGAAAAACTGGCACCGCAATTATTTTTTTGAAAGCACCGGCAGCCGCTGGATTCCCCCCTCGCCCAATCTCCGCACGCTGAAAGGCTCCATCCTCTATCCCGGCCTGGAAATTCTCCAGAGCGCCGGCGTTTCCGTGGGCCGCGGCACGGAGGCTCCTTTCGAGGAGTTCGGCGCGCCCTGGATGAATGGTGACGACATTGCCGCGGAATTGAACGCGAAGAATCTTCCCGGCCTGCGCTTTTCCAACCAGCCCTTCATTCCCGTCAGCGGTCTCTACGCCGGACAGCGCTGTGGCGGCGTCGGCGTCAAGGTCACGGATCGCGCGGCTGCGCGTTCCATGCGCATGGGCTTGGAAATAGCCTCTATTCTGCAAAAGAAATATCCGCAGCAGTTCGATTCCTCCAAAATCCTGCAACTCATCGGCAATGACCAGGCCGTGCGCGATCTCCAAGCCGGCGTTTCCCCGGAGCAAATCGTCCGCAGTTGGGCCGAGGCGCTCGCGGCCTTCGATCAAGTCCGCCGTAAGTATTTGCTGTATCCGTGAGCAGTCGCCCCCGGCGGTACCTTCGTACAATTGACAAATGCGCCGTTATATATAAGAATCTTATATGTAAGAGGACACGCCATGATTCGCACCGAACTGAAGCGCGGCACTGCCGAAATTGCCATACTCAGCGTCCTGGAGCGGCAACCCCTCCACGGCTACGAAATCTCTCGCCGCATCGAGCAGGATTCAGGGGGCGCTCTCCGCTTCACGCTCGCCGCGCTCTATCCCCTCCTCTATCGCATGGAAAATCGCGGCTGGGTGCGTGGCGAGTGGGAAACCAGCGATAATGGCCGCCGTCGCCGCTGCTATAAATTGCTCCCGCGCGGCCGAAAGATGCTGGCGCCACTCCGCGCCGAGTGGGCTGACCTCTTCCGCGCCATGCGCCGCGTCGCCAAGGTGAACCATGCCTGACTGGCTCGCTTATGTGAACCACCGCCTCGGCCGTTTACCTCTTTCGGAGGCGGAGGCGCTGCAGGTGCGGGAAGAGCTCGCCGAGCATCTCGAAGACACCCATCTTTCCCTGCGGGCACAAGGCGTTCCTGAATCGGAGGCCGTTCGTCTGACCTGTGATCAGGTTTCCAGTTGGCAGGAACTTCGCCGCGACATTCTCTCGGCAAAATCGGAGGCTTTCATGCAAAACCGTGTCTCGCAGTTGTGGATTCCCGGGCTCGTCACGCTATTCTCTGCGTATGTCCTCTTGGCGCTGATGCAGTTTGCCGGCTTGCGGGCAATGACCTCTCACCCCGGTGAGCCGCGTGGAATCGTCCTTTATCTTCCGTGGATGCTGAGCTTGCCCTTGATCGGAGCGATCGGTGCGTATCTCTCCCGGCGGGCGCAGGCAACAGGCTGGCGCGTTTATTTCGCGGTTTCTTTTCCCGCATTGGTTCTCGGAGCGTTTTTCTTGCTGCTTTTTCCCTTGGCCTTCCTGCTTGACCCGCAAGTCTCCCTGTCGATCAAGGCAACTGCGCTCGCCGCTGCCATCGTCAATTGGGTAGTCCTCCCGGGCATTGCCCTATGCCTGGGTGTTGCCTTGCAGAGCCTGCGCAAGATGAGTGTAGCGCGCTCCTAGTGTGCCGTCCCGGAAGTTCCTTGCATTTTTCCTTAGGAGGCTGGGGCTTCAGCCCCGGCGTAAAGCCCGTAGAATGAATTGGGCTTCAGCCCCTGAAGACTCTGCACTTTTGCACGATATTCTCGGGACACAATACTAGCTTCGCGCGTCGGCGGCTCTCCTCGTCCACCACCGGTAAAACGGCAACCCTGCAAGTATCAGCAGCAATCCGATTGTCGAGCGGCCCGGCCGATCCAGCCACAAATTCACGGTGAGCGCCAGCGCGCCCAGAACGAATATCCCGGGAATCCACGGATAGCCCCAGCAGCGGTACGGCCGCTCCATTTCCGGTTCCGTCCGGCGCAACCGGAACAGCGCCACCACCGCCAACCCGTAAAAAATCCAGCCCGCGAAAATGAACAAGTTCGTCAGCTCCTCGAATGTTCCACTCAGCGCCAGCACGCTTGCCAGCGCTCCCTGAAAAAGCAGCGCCCGCGCAGGCGTGCGGTATTTCGGATGTATGCCATCGGCGATCTTGAAAAAAATTCCATCGCGCGCCATCGCGTAGGGCACGCGCGCGCCGCTCAGAATCGAGGAATTCATCGACCCCAACGCGGAAATCAGCATCGCCAAAGTTACCCACGCAGCCGCGCCATGCCCGACAACTCGCGCGACCACGTCCGACGCCACGTGCGACG
>Ga0181533_1004234_pt1 | contig 14861 bp, 14 predicted proteins | sample PEATcosm2014_Bin_45_FD_119772 | JGI IMG/M metagenome (GOLD analysis project Ga0181533, IMG submission 119772) | Peatland microbial communities from MTU Mesocosm Facility, Houghton, MI, USA - PEATcosm2014_Bin11_60_metaG | ecosystem: Environmental > Terrestrial > Soil > Wetlands > Peat | place... | reverse complement strand
TCCCAAGCGTCGCCTCGGCGGGGCCAACCCCCTTTTCTCCTGCCAGCCCCCCGGCCGGCGTCTGGAGATTGGCCATCAACGATGGGCCCTCCTGGCCCGGCCTGCCACTCGGCGGACGGCGGTGTCCGCACCGCTCCAAACGGTCCGCCCCAAAATCCAGGCACCCAGATAACCCCTGTTTCAGATGTTCACACCCGAAATCGACTAACATAATCGGTAGGAGGTCCCCTGTCGTGCCTACCGACTTCGCTTCCATCCTGCGTGAAAAACTCTCCCGCCGGAATGCACTCGTGGTGCCCGGCTGCCACGATGCGCTGAGCGCCCGCATCATCGAGAGCGCCGGCTTCGAAGCCATCCAGGTCAGCGGCTTCGGCCTGGCCGGCAGCCTGCTCGCCAAGCCCGATGTCGGCCTGGTCGAAATGAAAGACGTCCTGGACCAGACCTGGCGCATCGCCCGCGCGGTCAACATCCCGTTGATGGCCGACATCGACACCGGCGGCGGCAACGCCGTGAACGCCGCCGACATCACCGAACGCCTGATTGCCATGGGTGTGGCCGGCGTCAATATCGAAGACCAGATATTCCCCAAGCGCTGCGGCCATATGGAAGGCAAACAGGTGATCGACGCCGAAGAGATGGCCGGCAAAGTCCGCGCCATGGCCGCCGCACGCGACCGCGCAGGCTCCGCGCTGGTGATCAACGCGCGCACCGACGCCTGCGCCGTCTACGGCCTCAGCACAGCCATTCACCGATGCAATCTGTACCTCGCGGCCGGGGCCGACCTGGCCTTCATCGACGGCATCCGCACGCGCGCCGATATCGAGCGCGCCGTCAATGAGGTGAACGGCCTGCTCTCGGTCAACTTAATGGACGCCGTCACCGGCGTGAAGACCGAGCTGATCCCCATTCCGGAACTGGCCCGCATGGGAGTCGCGCGCGTGAGCATCCCGGTAGCGTCTATCATGGTGGCGCACCGCGCCCTGCGCGAATTCTTCGAAGCGCTGCACCGCTCGCCCACCGGCATTCTCGAAGGCCAGAGCCAGTGGGTTTCCAGCTTCGGCGAATATACATCGTTCGTAGGTCTGAAGGAATACCGGCGGATGGAAGACGAGTATCTGCCGGAATCGGTCCGGGAGGCCAAGTATGCCATGTGCTGATGCCACGCCAATGACCTTGGCGGAAAAGATCCTGGCCCGCGCTTGCGGGCGCGCATCGGTTTCGCCCGACCAGATCGTGGTGGCGTCCATCGACCTGGCCCTGTCGCACGAAAACGCCGACCTGGTGCGCAAGAGCTTTCGCGAAATCGGCGTCAGCCGCGTGTGGGACCCGGAGCGCATCGTGATCGTCCTCGATCACCGCATTCCCGCCGAGTCCGAGAAGACGGCCACCACCCACAAGGCCATCCGCGAGTTCGTGGCCGAACAGGGCATCCGCCATTTTTACGATGTGGGCCGCGGCGGCATCTGCCACCAGGTGCTGGCGGAGAACGGTCACGTGCTGCCCGGCATGGTGGTGGTGGGCACGGATTCGCACACCACCACGCACGGCGCGTTCGGCGCATTTGCCACGGGCATCGGCGCCACCGAAATGGCGGGCGTATGGACCGAAGGCAAGCTGTGGTTCAAGGTGCCCGCAACCCTGCGCATTGAGGTCGGCGGCGCGCTGCCCCAGTGGGTCTCGGCGAAGGATTTGATCCTGTATATCATCGGGCAGATCCACAGCGATGGCGCGGATTATCAGGCGGTGGAATTCGATGGACCGGCCGTCCGTCACATGACCGTGGCGTCGCGCATGGTGCTCGCCAACCTGTCCATGGAAATGGGCGCCAAAGTGGCCTTCACGCCCGTCGACGATCAGTTGCTCAGCTTCCTGCATCGGCACACACACACCGATGTTTCCGCCCACGCCGCATGGCGGCCCGATCCCGGCGCGCACTATGCCAAAATGCTGCGCTTCGATGCGGGTACGGTCTTGCTGGAGCCGCAGGTGGCCTGCCCGCACGCCGTCGATAACGTCAAGCCCGTCTCCGCCGTCGGCAGCGTTGAGGTCAACCAGGCGGTCCTGGGAAGCTGCACCAACGGCCGGCTGGAAGATCTGGAGATGGCCGCCTACGTTCTCACCGGCCGGCACGTGCATCCGCGCACCCGCCTGCTGATCGTTCCGGCGTCGCAGCAGGTTTATCTGGAAGCCATGCGGATGGGCTACCTGGAGACGCTGGTCACTGCCGGCGCCATCGTGAACCCGCCGGGCTGCGGGCCCTGCGTGGGCGTGCATCAGGGAATCCTGGCCGCAGGCGAGGTGTGCATCTCCAGCACCAACCGCAACTTCATCGGACGCATGGGCAGCAAGGATTCCGAGGTCTACCTGGCGTCGCCGGCGGTGGTGGCCGCCTCCGCGGTGGCCGGCCACATCGTGCATCCCAAGGAGGTGGTGGCATGACGAAACTGCTGTTGAAAGGGCGGGTGGCCGCCGTACTGCCCGAGAACACTGACACCGACGTGATCTATCCGGGACGGTATTTGAACATCACCGACCGCGACCAAACGGCCGAGCATCTGTTCGAGCTGGCCTACCCGGACGTGCGCGCGCGCATCCAGCCGGGCGACTTCCTGGTGGGCGGCCGGAATTTCGGCTGCGGCTCGAGCCGCGAGCAGGCCGCCGCCGCCGTCAAGTATGCGGGCGTTGGCGCGGTGATCGCGGTCTCCTTCGCGCGCATCTTTTATCGCAATGCCATCAATCTGGGATTGCCCGCCATCGTGGCGGAGGTGGAAGCAGCCGAAGGCGACGAACTGGCCATCGATCTGGAAGCAGGCCGCATCGAGAACCTGACGCAAGGCCTCGAGTTCAAAGCCGCGGCGCTGGACCCGCGCGCGGTTGAATTGCTCGAAGCGGGCGGGCTCATCCCGTATCTGAAGAGGAAGGTGGAGGGCGGACTTTAGTCCGCGCGGGACTTCAGTCCCGCCGAGGAGGCTCTTATGTATCGCATAGCCTGGCTCCCGGGCGACGGCATCGGCCCGGAAGTGTGCGCGGCAGCGCGCACTGTCCTGGATGCGGCCGGATTCGAGGCCGAATACATCCACGGCGACATCGGCTGGGAATTCTGGCGCAGCGAGGGCGAGGCCCTGCCACAGCGCACCGTGGACCTGTTGCGCTCCACCGATTGCGCGTTCTTCGGCGCCATCACTTCCAAGCCCGCCAAAGATGCGGAGCGTGAACTGCCGCCGCACCTGCAAGGCCAGAGCCGGGCTTACCGCAGCCCCATCGTGCGCATGCGCCAGATGCTGGACCTGTACACCTGCCTGCGTCCGGCCAAGGCATTCGCGCGCAATCCGCTCAATTACCGCGAAGGCATCGACCTGGTGGTCTTCCGCGAGAACACCGAAGGCATGTACATCGGCGTGGAGTTTGCGCGCGTGCCCGGACTGTTCTATCAGGAGCCGGCCATGGACCGTATTCCGCCCGATGCGGCCATTTCCATCCGCAGCATCACGCGCGAAGGGTCACGCCGCATCGTGCGCGCCGCCTTCGAATACGCCGTGCTCCAGGGCCGCCGCAAGGTGACTGCCGTTCACAAAGCCAATGTACTGCGCGCGACCGACGGCGTCTTCCTGGAAGCCGCGCAGGAAGTCGCCGCAGAGTATCCGCGCATCCAGTTCGACACGGCCAACGTGGATGCCATCTGCATGTGGCTGCTCAAAAACCCGGCGAACTACGACGTCATCGTCACCACCAACCTGTTCGGCGATATCCTCTCCGACCTCTGCGCGCAGCTTGTGGGCGGCATGGGCTTCGGGTACAGCGGCAACATCGGCGACCACTACGCCGTGTTCGAGCCGACGCACGGCTCCGCGCCCAAGTATGCCGGACAGAACAAGGTCAACCCGCTGGCCACCATCCTGGCGGCCAAGATGATGCTGGAGTGGCTTGGCGAAAAGGACAAAGCGGCGGAGATCGAAGGGGCCGTGGCGGCTGTGGTGGCCGAAGGCGCGGTACGCACCTACGACCTGGGCGGCCGCGCCACCACCGCGGAGATGGCGCAAGCGGTCTGCGCGCGGATCGGCCAACCGGCGCTGGCAGTGAGATAAACTGACGGCATGTCCGATCCCGTCCCACTGACCGATTTCTACTGTCCAAATTGCGCCAAGGCCGTCTCCGACCCGCTGGTCTGCGGCGATTGCCACGCCGTCATCTGCCGCCGGTGCGGTACGGTTTTAGAGCGGATCGACGAACTGGGAATCGGCTGAGTTTCCGCAGCTCGCTGGCTTTGGCGTACGGAGCGAAACTATGCGAAGTCAGATGAGTCTCAGACTAAGAATATTCCTCGCGTTTTCTCTTGGCGTGATCTTCTTCGCCGCAATGTTGTTTATTCCCGCAGGCACGTTGAAGTTCTGGCCGGGATGGGTCTTTATGGCCGTCCTTTTCATGCCCGCCATCTCTTTTTATCTCTATTTCGCTAAACACGATCCTCAATTGATCGAGCGTCGGCTACAGAGCAAAGAGAAGACCAGCGAACAGCAACGCCTAAGGAGATTCGGGAAGCCGGTCGTCTTTGCCGCCCTTCTGCTTCCCGGCCTCGATTACCGACTGGGCTGGTCGCGCACGTATTTGGGCGCGGTGCCGCTGTGGCTCATGCTGATTTCTCAGGCCATGGTTCTCGGTAGTATTCTTTTGGTGACTTGGATCATCAACGTCAATCGTTTCGCCTCGCGCACCATTCAGGTCGAAGCCGGCCAGAGAGTCATTTCTACCGGCCCGTACGCTATCGTTCGGCACCCTATGTATTTCGCATTCGTCGTGATGGGGCTTTTTACGCCTTTGGCGCTGGGATCGTATTTCGCCTTGCCTGCCTTTGGCCTCTCCATCCCGTTTTACGTTTACCGCCTGCTCCACGAGGAGAAGGTCCTCCGCCGGGAACTGCCTGGTTACTCCGAATACTGCCTCCGAACCCGCTTCCGGCTCGTCCCTTTCGTCTGGTAGGACCGTGACCCGCGGCGGCGCCGCCCAATGGCGCTCACTTCTCCACGATTGGAATCTCAAAATACAGCAATTCCCGGCCCGACTCCGCCTCGCGCAGCCCGCTCAGGTAGAGGCTCGCATGGCGCTGATATCCTGTCTGGAAATAGAAGAAGCCGCTGGCCGACTGGCCCGGCGGCAGCACCTGGGCGGCGAAAGCGCGACCCTCGATCTCCCAAGTGTCCAGCGGATTCTTGTGCCCGGTGACTCTGGGCGGCATCCCCGGCACGGGCATCGCGTTGGGCCGGCTCGGCCCGTTCAGGTAGCGAACGTCCTTGGCGGGTGTAGCCTCGACCTTGTCGCCGTTCGGCCCCACCCACACCGCCTGCAGAGATTGCACCCTGATGGTCTTGGCGCTGTCGTTCTGGATGACCACCAGCACCGGCAGCACGCCATAAGTGTAGGGATTGTGTTTGCCGAACACGGGGCGCGCGTCCTCGTCGTTGAAATACGGAAGCACCCCAATCGTGACCTTCTCGCTGGTCTGGTGCGACGCGTAGCTGGCCGCCGCGCCCGGCGTGAACCTCTCGTCCTCTTTCTTGTTCGGCAACGCCTTGTCTGGCGCGAGCACCATCGCTATACTCGTGAGGAGAGCCAACCGTTTGAAAATAAAAGGCATCTATTTACTCTACCGCTTCCTTCAGGCGCTCGGCTTGCCCATCGTTCTGCTCTACCTCCTGTGGCGCGGCCTGCGCCGGCGCGCCTACTTCGGTTCCTTGGGGCAGCGCTGCGGTTTCCTGCCCGCCTCCTTTAGACAGACCGTCCCCGGCGCGATTTGGTTGCACGCCGTTTCCGTAGGCGAAGCTATTGCGGCCGTGGAACTGGTGCGGCAACTGCGCCTAAGCCTGCCGCGCTCGCCGGTCTTCGTCTCCGTCTCCACCCTGGCCGGATACGAAACCGCGATCCAAAAGCTGCGCGATTCGGCGAGCGTCTTCTACGCGCCGGTCGATTACGTCTTCGCCGTGCGGCGCGTGCTGCGGACGCTGCGGCCGTCCCTGGCGATCGTCATGGAAACCGAAATCTGGCCCAACCTGTTTCGGGAGACCAAGCGCGCCGGTACAGGCCTGCTGCTGATCAACGGCCGCATCTCCAGCCGCGCCCTCGGCCGCTATCGCGCCTTGCGCTGGTTCTTCAGTGGTGTACTCACGCAAGCAGATCTCCTGTTGGCGCAGAGCGAAGACATGCGGCAGCGCTGGATTCAAATCGGCGCCCCGCCCGATAAGGTGCACGTCGGCGGCAATCTCAAATACGATTTCCGACCGCGCGAGGCTGCGCCGGAATCCGCGGTCTGCCGCTTCCTCGAACGGCTCAGTCCGCGCGCCGTATGGATCGCGGCCAGCACCATGCCGCCCGCCGCTGCCGGCGATCCGGATGAAGACGCCGCCGTGATTGCAGCCTTTCAGCAGGTGTCCGCCCACCAGCCGGGCTTGCTCCTGCTGCTCGCCCCCCGCAAGCCGGAGCGCTTCGATGCGGCCGCGCAGTCGCTCGCTCGCGCCGGGATCCCGTTCGTCCGCCGCTCCGGCCTGACCGGCTCCGAGGAACTGCCGCTGCCTGGAGCGCTGCTGCTCGATTCCATCGGCGAGCTCGGCAGCCTGTTCCCGCTGGCGGACGTGGTGTTCATGGGCGGCACGCTGGCAGCCCGCGGCGGTCACAACATCCTGGAGCCGGCGCTGGCCGCGCGCCCCATCGTGGCGGGTCCGCATATGGAAAACTTCGCCGAAATCGCGGCCGATTTCCGCGCGGCCGGCGCGCTGGTCGAAGTGCACGATCCGGCTACCCTGGCTGCTGCTGTCACGGACATCCTGGAAAACCCCGCACGCGCCGCGGACCTCGGCGCAAAAGCGGCATCCTGCGCGCGCGCCCGGCAGGGAGCCACCGCCCGCGCGGTCTGCCATGCGCACGAGATTTTTGCCCGGCATGTGCCCCGGTACCGCCCGGCTCAGCCCGGCTTTGCCTTTCTTTGGATGCTCTCGCGGCTCTGGATTTGGGGCGGCAAGCTCTATCGCGCCCGCGCCCTCGCGCGCCGCCATCGCCTGAAAGCGCCGGTCATCAGTGTTGGCAATATCACGGTGGGCGGCACCGGCAAGACTCCCATGGTTCTGCATCTTACCCGCCGGCTGAAAGAGGCCGGTTGGAATCCCGGCATCCTCACGCGCGGGTACGGCCGCCACTCGCTCGATCCGCAACAAGCCTTAGCAGCCGGCGCGCACGTTCCGGTCAGCCAATCCGGCGACGAGCCGCAACTGTTCCTGCGCGCGGGCGTGGCGCCGGTGGGCATCGGCGCGGACCGGTGGCGCGTGGGTCAACTGCTGGAACGCGAATTCGGCGTCGACGTGGTCCTCCTGGACGATGGCTTTCAACACGTGCGCCTCGATCGCCGGCTCGACATCGTGCTGGTGGATGCGCTCGATCCCTTCGGCGGCGGCTATCCTTTGCCGCTGGGCCGCTTGCGCGAGCCTATGGCCGGCTTGTTCCGCGCGGATATCTTCGTCGTCACGCGCAGCGAGTCCGGCCGCGTAGCCCAAGCCGCCGAATATTTCCTGCGGCGCCGGAATCCGCGCGCGCCGGTCTTCCACGCGCGCTCGCAGCCGGAGGCCTGGGTCTCCGCGGCCACCGGCGATACCATGCCCGCCGATGCGCTGCCCTACGCGCGCGTCGCCGCCTTCTGCGGACTGGGCAACCCCGAGTATTTCTGGTGGACGCTCGCGGCCCTCGGACTCCACGTGGCGGCGCGCATCGAATTCGAGGATCACCACGCCTACAGGCCGCACGAACTGCGTTACATGGGCCGCCAGTTCCGCGACGAGGGCATCGAGGCAGTCGTCACTACCGAGAAGGACTTGGTCAACCTATGTGAAGACCCCGATCACTTGCTCGCGCCGCTCCCGCTTTACTGGCTGCGCATCGGGGTGTGCCTGGACCGCGAAGACGAGTTTCTGGACGCGATCTCGCAGCGGCTAAGGTGACGCTCCGCCTTAGATCTCGCCGCTCCCGCTTAGAAAGCCTTCAATCACCCGGAGCAGTTCCGGAACGTCGCGCGTGGCCACCAGCCAAACACGCTCCAAATCCAGATTGGGGTAGTCGTGGATCAGGACGTCGCGTAAACCCGCGATCTGCCTCCAAGGCAGCTCTGCCAGTTGGGTGCGCAGCTCTGGGGAGACGCGCTTGGCAGCTTCTCCCATGATTTCGAGATTCCGCATCACCGCGTCCTGGTAGACAACATTGCTAAAGAACTCGTCCCGGCCTGCACGGACACAGTCTCCGACCCGTTGACATCGCTCGCGAATATGATGCAGATATAGGAGCTCGCTTTTCATAGCGGCACGGCTTCGCGCAGAACTTCGTCCCGAATGAACCAGTGGAGGCCCCGTTCGGAGCCTATGTCAACGGTGACCCCGAGCAGATCTTCCAGATCCTGCTTGAGGCCCACGACATCCAGGAGGCTGCGGTCGGAGTCCCACTCAACGAGCAGATCCAGGTCGCTGGCGTCCGTAGCCTGGCCCCTGGCCACCGAACCGTACACCCGGATGCTGCGGGCGCCATGGCGGCGCGCCGCATCGAGGATGGCTACCCGCTTTTCATGGCGCAAATCGTCCAATGACACCATACCCTACAGTATCTATCAAACCACCGGCCACAGCGCGCAAAGCGGGCCGTGTTACCCTGGAATTTCCCTATGAGTAACATCCAGATTACCCTGCCCGACGGCAGTCAACAGTCAGTCGAGGCGGGGAGCCGGCCCATCGATATCGCCCGCGGCATCAGCCCCCGCCTGGCCGACGCCGCCATCGTCGCCAAGGTCGACGGCGAGTTATACGATCTGACTCGTCCGCTGGAGGCCGACGCGGCCCTCCAAATCCTCACCGCCAAGGATCCTGCCGCGCTCACGGTCTACCGCCATTCCACCGCGCACCTGCTCGCCGCGGCCGTGCTGGAGCTGTTCCCGGAAACCAAGCTGGGCATCGGTCCGCCTATCGACACCGGCTTCTATTACGATTTCGACCGGCCCACCGCCTTCACTCCCGAAGACCTGGAAAAGATCGAGAAGCGCATGTGGGAAATCCAGGCGCGCGACCTGCCCTACGAGCGCATCCTCACCCCCAAAGACGAAGGCCTGCGCGAGTACGCCGACGACTGGATGAAGAGGGAACTTATCGAAGAGCGCGCCGGCGACGTCTTCAGCCAATACACCCTCGGTCCGCACTTCATCGACTTCTGCCGCGGCCCGCACCTGCCCTCCACGTCCAAGGTCAAGGCGTTCAAGCTGCTCTCCATTGCTGGCGCCTACTGGAAAGGCGACGAAAAAAACAAGCAGTTGCAGCGCATCTACGGCACCGCGTTCTTCAGCAAGAAGGAGCTCGACGAGTATCTCGCCAAGCTCGAAGAAGCCAAGAAGCGCGACCACCGCAAGCTCGGCAAAGAGCTCGACCTCTTCAGCATCCAGGAACTCGCCGGACCCGGCCTCATCTTCTTCCATCCCAAGGGCGGCGTGGTGCGCCGCCAGATCGAAGACTGGATGCGCGACCAGTACGTCAAGCGCGGCTACTCGCTGGTCTACACGCCGCATGTGATGCGCTCCGAGTTGTGGAAGACCTCCGGCCATTACAATTTCTACGGTGACAACAAGTTCAAGCGCATGGAGCTGGATGACGCCGAATACCAGCTCAAGCCCATGAACTGCCCCGGCCACATCCTCATCTATCGCGACAAGCCCCACAGCTACCGCGACCTGCCCGTGCGGCTCGGCGAGCTGGGCACCGTGTACCGCTACGAGCGCTCGGGTGTTATGCACGGCCTGCTGCGCGTGCGCGGCTTTACCCAGGACGACGCGCACATCTTCTGCGCACCCGAGCAAATCGAAGACGAGATCGTCGACTGTCTCCAGTTCGCCATAGATACGCTCCACACCTACGGCTTCGACGAATATGAAGCGGAGCTTTCCACCTGGGACAACGGCGCGAGCGGCAAGTACGATGGCTCGCCCGAGCAGTGGAAGCTAGCCGAAGACGCGCTGGCGAAAGCCACCGCGCGGCTCGATATGAAGGTGAAGGTGATGCCCGACGAAGCCGCCTTCTACGGACCCAAGATCGATGTGAAGCTGGTGGACGCCATCGGCCGGCTCTGGCAGCTATCGACCGTGCAGTTCGATTTCACCCTGCCGCGCCGCTTCGGCCTGGAGTACATCGCAGAGGATGGCAAGGCGCATCAGCCGCTAATGGTGCACCGCGCCCTGTACGGTTCGGTGGAGCGTTTCTTCGGCATCCTGTTGGAGCATTACGCCGGCGCGTTTCCCGTGTGGCTGGCGCCCGTGCAAGCCATCGTGCTGCCCATCACCGACCGCCAGTCGGATTACGCCGGTTCCGTCCGCGACCAGTTGGATGCGGCCGGCATCCGCACCACGGTGGACGACCGCAGCGAGAAGATCAACCTGAAGATCCGCGAAGCGCAGTTGCAGAAGATCCCCTACATGTTGGTCGTCGGCGGCCGCGAGGCGGAGAGCGGGCAAGTCGCCGTGCGTCATCGGAAGCACGGCGATCAGGGAGCCAAGCCTGTTGCCGATTGCATCGCGGAGATTCGGGGGTTGATCGACTCCAAGGCCGTCACGGAGTAAACCCGCGTGCGCTAGGTGCAGCGTGCGTCTGCAGCCAGGTACGCTCCCCCCTTCCCGCTCCACCCTGCGCTTATACTAGGCAGGTGAGAATGCCGCGGGCGCTTCGAATGGAACGGCCGGAAGGCTGCCGCGAACATACGGAAACACGACGTGTCATTCGATGAAGCTGCCAGCGTGTTCTTCGACTCGCTTTCAACAACTGGTAATGACCCGGATCACTCGTTCGGCGAAAGACGTTTCGTGACGTTCGGCGTGTCATCTGCTGGGCGATTGCTGGTCGTTTCACACGTGGAGGATGGGGACGTTATTCGAATCATCACGGCACGCGAGGCAACCCGGGAGAGAAAGATTTATGAAGAAGAAGACTAAAGAACCTGCTCCCGACGAACTCCGGACCGAATACAGACGTTCTGACTTTCCAACGTTGGTGCGAGGCAAATACATCAACCGCTTAAAAGACAGTTCGAACGTGGTGGTTATCGATCCGGAGCTGGCCGATTTCTTCCCAAACGGTCAGGCAGTCAACGCCGCCTTGCGATCCTTGGCGGAGATCGCGAAGCGGACAGGCCCGCCACGGGCCGGATCGCGCTGAACCAAGCGTATCAACCCAGGTTATTGCGGCTATCCCCGGCCGCAGGCTTGGATGTTTGGATCAGTTCGGGGGGCAAACGTACCGCCAAGGTCAGCCCCAGGAGATTCAATACCTACCTGCCAGCCGGTGGGCGAAGCGCACAGCGGGCAGGTGGCCGTGCGGCACCGCAAGGGCGGGGACAAAGGGGCGAAACCCGTGGCCGATTATATCGCGGAAATCCGGGGGTTGATCGACTCTAACGCCGTTACCGAGTAAACTCGCAAACCCGCCACCCAGACGCGCTGTAGATCTGTTATGCTGATCGGCGAAAATGCCTAAACCAACCAAACCCCCTGTCCGCGCCAAACGCGCCAAGACCGAAATACAGGAAGAATTCGCCGGGATCCGGCAGCAGACCGAGGCCGCCCGCGAGTCGGCCGATGCGAAGGCCGAGGAGGCCGCCCGCCTGCGCGCGGCCGAGGTCCGGCAAGCCGTCGAGGGCACCACGGTGGAAGGCGTGGTGCAGCGGATCTCCGGCCTGGGCCTGGAGATTTCCAAGGCGCTTGCGGACGTGTCCGGGAAGCTGGTGGAGGAAGTCGAGCGGCTTTCCGCAGTGCGCGAGGCCGTCCACCTGGAGCGCGCCGAACTGGAGCGGTTGCACAAGATCGATGTGGCCGCCACGGCGCTCGACCAGATGGTGCAGGATCACGCCCGCGAGAAAGAGCGGCTGGAGGCCGAGATCGCGGAGCAGCGGGCGGCCTGGGAGGCGGAATCCCGCGATGGCGAGCGCGAGCGCAAGGAGCAGGAAGAGAATCTGAAGAAGGCGCGCGCGCGGGAGATCGAGGAGTACGAATACAAGAAGAACCTGGAGCGCAAGAAGGCGCAGGACAAGTACGAAGAGGACCAGCGGCTGCAGGAGAAGAAGAACAAGGAGCGGCAGGAGACGCTTGAAAAGAGCTGGCAGCAGCGCGAGACCGCGTTGAAGGAGCAGGAGCAGGAATTGTTGCGGCTGCGCAAGGAAGCGCAGGATTTCCCCGAGGCCGTGAAGACGGAATCCGAAAAGGCGGCGGCGCTGGCGGCCAAGGCGGCGGAGCAGAAATTCGCGCAGGAGATCCTGCTGCTGAAGAAGGAAGCCGACACGGAGAAGCGCCTGTCGAGCCTGCAGGTGAAGACGCTGGAAGACACCATCGCGCGGCAGGCGGCGCAGATCGAGGCGCTGCAGAAGCAGATGGAGGAGGCCAAGCAGCAGGTGCAGGATATCGCGGTGAAGGCCATCGAAGGGGCGTCGGGGGCCAAGGCGCTGGCGCACATCAATCAGATTGCGATGGAGCAGGCCAAGCGCCCGCAGCAGTGAGGGGGCGGCGGACTCATATCATAGTCTCACCCGGGAAATCGCGCGCGGATCGCACGGCCGGCGCGGAACGAGTCGCCCAACAAATCCGGCTTGCGGCGAGCTGGAACTTCGGGTTTGTCAAGGATTTTGTGTAAATGTTTCTCCGCCGCTAATTGGTTGATTGTCTGCCCCCGCCGCTCGGTGCGGGCGCTGAATGTCATATCGGTCAGTTCGCGTCGATTCTTTGCCTCCCTTCCGCTCCCGGAAGGACTTGCCGGATCTGATCTGCTGTCATCTGGTCCGGCTGCACACCTGGCGGTAGCAGCAGCTCGGTGACTGACGACGCCGACGCCAGACTGCCGGCGATCTGGGCCGTGGCGGCACGGCCCGTTGCATCGCCGTCGAGCAGCAACACGATCTTGGAAAATCGGCCGGTCAACAGTTCCTGCTGGGTCCTCGAAAGGCGGGCGCCCATCAACGCCACCACGCCGGGAAACCCCGCTTGGTGGACGCGCATGCAGTCGAAAAAGCCTTCCACTACGATCACCTGATCGCCCGCCGCGCTAGGCGCCCGATGATAATTGAACAGCACCAGCGATTTCTGAAAGCCCGCCGGAAACCTGTAGCGCGGATCGCCTCCCTCCACCGTGCGGCCGCAATAAGCTACTAGCCGGCCCCGGCCGTCGTGGATCGGAATCGCGATCCGCCCGCGCATCAATCCACGGCCACTGAAATACCCCACGCCGAAGTGGGCAGCCGTGGCGTCCTCTATCCCGCGCCGGGCCAGGTAAGGATGCCGGCGGTCCACCTCCAGCCAGAAGCCCAGCGGCGGGTTGCCTTCTCTTTTTTTCGTAACCAGTTTCCTCCCCGCCGCGCCGCACGCCGTCGCCGCGGCCATGCCGGCGGCAGCCTGAGATCCCTGCAACCGTAATGCGGCTTCGCGGATCGAGCAGCCTTCCATCGCCGCTACCAGGTCCAGCACATTGCCTCCGGCGCCACAAGCAAAGCAGTGAAACACACCGCGTTCCAGATGGACATGGAAGGCCTCCCTTCCCTGGCCCCGGTGAATCGGACAGCGCCCCCGATATTGACCGAGGCCACTGCGCCGCAGCCAGTCCACGTGATAGGAGCGCAGCACCTGCGCCAGCGTTACCCGGCGTTTGATTTCCGCAAAGCTGACCCAATTTCTCACGCCGCCGCCCCTCTCTGCGCCGCGCGAATCCGATCCCCCACAGCACCTCGAACTGGTTCAGCGCCTGCTTGAAATGCTGCACCGTTTCCCACTTGGCAATAATGTTCTGCAGCGCCAGATACAGCAGCTTCATTGCCGCTTCCTCACTCGGAAACGATCCCCGGTTCTTGATGATCTTCCGCAGCCCGCGATGTAAAGCCTCCACCGCGTTGGTGGTGTAGATCACCTTGCGCACTTCCTCCGGAAACTCGAAGAACGGAATCACCCGTTCCCAGTTTTCCTTCCACAGCTTGCCGATCGCCTTGTATTTGTGGCCCCACGTGGCGATAAACTGGTCCAGGTTCATCTCGGCCTCTACCGCCGTCGCCGCCCGATAGATGGGCTTCAGGTCCGCCGCCACCTGCTTGCGCTCTTTCCAGTTCACGTAGTTCAAACTGGCCCGCACCAGGTGCACGATGCACAACTGCACCTGCGCCAAGGGGAAGACCGCTTCGATAGCTTGCGGAAAGCCTTTCAGCCCATCCACGCAAACGATCAGCATGTCCTTCACCCCGCGGTTCTTCAGATCTGTCAGCACCGACAGCCAGAACTTGGCGCCTTCGTTGGCGCTGCACCACAGCCCCAACACATCCTTCTGCCCCTCCAGGTCCACTCCGATGGCCACATAATACGGCGCGGTTTTCCACCCGCCCTTCATGCCGCATCTTCACATACAGGGCGTCCAGGTACACGATCCCATAGATCGGTTCCAAGGCCCGGCTCTGCCAGCGCTTGACCTCCTCGTTCACCGCCTCGGTGACTTGCGAGACCAGCGCCGGACTGACCTCCACCCCGTAGATCTCTTTTAAGTGGCCCTCGATTTCGCGCGTGGTCATGCCGCGCGCGTACAGCGAGATGATCTTGTCGTCAAAGCCCGTGAAGCGCGTCTGGTGCTTAGGTAGGATCTGCGGCTCGAACGTGCTGGCGCGGTCGCGCGGCACTTCCAGTTCCAGTTGGCCGAACTCCCCTTTGACCGTCTTACCTGAATTCGGCGCATTCGACGACCTGAGAAGTGCGCTGAAGGCCCGGCTCAAGGGGCTGCCGCGTGGGTTGTGATAGTCTGAGCCTTACCTCACTTTTGGTTAGGTAAGGCTCGAAATGC
>Ga0181533_1004233_pt1 | contig 14862 bp, 8 predicted proteins | sample PEATcosm2014_Bin_45_FD_119772 | JGI IMG/M metagenome (GOLD analysis project Ga0181533, IMG submission 119772) | Peatland microbial communities from MTU Mesocosm Facility, Houghton, MI, USA - PEATcosm2014_Bin11_60_metaG | ecosystem: Environmental > Terrestrial > Soil > Wetlands > Peat | place... | reverse complement strand
CTGCTGCGTCCCAGGAAGCATGGCCTGAAGCAGAACCAGAGGGACGAGAGTCCCTTCGGCACAGAGCCGCGGTGGGACGCCGACAGGCGTGCGCGCGACGCTTTCGCGCGCGCCGCATCCGATCGATGCGGAGGTGAAGACATGCGTCTGTCGGCGTTCCGCTTCCCTTTCGTTTTCTTCGTCATTGCCGGACTTGATCCGGCAATCCATCGGGCGGCGAGGCTTATCAAGAGTTTCCGATAGGCCGCCGTCGCCGCTCTTCAGCATGGACCACCGGGTCAAGCCCGGTGGTGACGAGGGGAAATTAGCGTCGCAAAACTCGGGCGCGCAGGCGTCGCGAGATTGCGTACGTATGCGGGGAGAGGCGATCACGGCACGGCCCTTGCACGCCCATTCATGTCTTGGCCCCTCGGGCCATACATGGCATTTTGCGGCTATGACGGCTCCCGAACCCCTGTCCTTGGCCGGCGATTTCCGCGCCGCCTCGCGCGACGCATGGCGCAAGCTCGTTGCCGCCGTGCTCAAAGGCGCGCCGTTCGAGCGATTGGCAAGCCGCACCTATGACGGCTTGACCATCGAACCGCTCTATGACCGCGCCGCGGGAGCGCAATCCATTGCCGGCCGAAAACCCGGCGCCCCCTGGACGCTGCTGCAGCGCGTCGATCATCCCGATCCGGCCGCGGCCAACGCCCAGGCGCTCGACGACCTCGAAAACGGCGCGACCGGGCTCGTTCTGGTGTTTGCCGGATCGATCAGCGCCAATGGCTACGGGCTCGAGGCCTCGACTTCCGCTCTGACCCGCGCGCTCGAGGGCGTCGAACTCGAGCTCATTGCCGTCGACCTCAACCTCAGCCCGTCGTCGCGCCACATCGTCCGCGACTTCGCCGCTCTGGTCAAAAGCCGCGGGCTAAAAGCTTCGTCGGTCGATGTGCGTTTCAGCATCAATCCGATCGGCGGCTTTGCCGCGGCGGGCAAGAGCCCGCGCAGCTGGAACGCGCTGGCGCCCGATTTCGCGGCCATGGTCGGCGCGCTTTCGGGCGACGGCTTCCGCGGACCGTTCGCCGTCGCGGACGGGCGCATCATCCACAATGCCGGCGGTTCGCATGCGCAGGAACTCGCTTTCGTGCTGGCAAGCGGGGTTGCCTATCTGCGCGCGCTCGAAGCCCATGGTACGGCAAATGGCATGGCGCTCGAAGCGGCGCGCGATGCGATCTATCTGCGGCTTGCGGCGGATGCCGACCAGTTCCTGACCATGGCGAAATTCCGCGCCGCGCGGAAACTCTGGGCCCGCGTCGAGTCGGTCTGCGGGCTCGCGCCCAAACCGCCGATCGTCGCCGCCGAGACCGCGTGGCGGATGATGACCCGGCGCGACGCTTACGTGAACATGCTGCGCACCGCGATCGCCGTCGCCGCCGCCGGCCTCGGCGGCGCCGACGCGATTACCGCAGTCCCCCATACCGCGCCGCTCGGCCTGCCGGATGCATTGGCCCGCCGGGTCGCGCGCAACACCCAGCTCGTTCTGCTGGAGGAATCGAACCTGGCGCGGGTCGCCGATCCGGCCGCCGGCTCCGGCGCGCTCGAAGCCATGACCGATGGACTGTGCGGCGCGGCGTGGCAGGCTTTCCAGGAGATCGAGACGGCGGGCGGCGTGTGGAAGGCGCTCGAAGCCGGACTGATCCAGAACAAAGTCGCCGCGGTGCGCGCCGAGCGGGAAAAGGCGATAGCCCGCGGCAAAGATGTGCTGACCGGCACCAATGCCTACCCCAATATCCACGAAACCGTTCCCGCCGTTCTCGACATCGCAGCGCAGCCGTCGCCGGACGAAGGCACACTGGCCATATCGACCGCACCGCTGCCGCGGCTTCGTCTCGCCGAGCCGTTCGAACACTTGCGCGATGCGTCGGACGGCATTCTGGCCGCGACCGGGATACGGCCGAAAGTCTTCCTGGCCAATCTCGGCACGCTTGCCGAATTCACCGCGCGCGCCAGCTTCGCCAAGAATTTCTTCGAGGCGGGCGGCCTCGAAGCGGTCGGCAGCGACGGCTATTCGCCGTCCGACCTAGCGTCGGCCTTCAAAACGGCCGGCACGCCGCTCGTCTGTCTTTGCTCGTCGGACAAAGTCTATGAGAAAGACGCGCTCGCCGCCGCCGAAGCGCTCAAGGCCGCGGGCGCGCTCCTGATCCATCTCGCCGGCCGGCCGGGCGAGCGCGAAGCCGCGTTGCGCAACGCCGGCGTCCAGTCGTTCGTTTACGACGGCTGCGACGCGCTTTCGACTTTGCGCGCGGCATACGATATTCTTAAGGGCGCTCGGGCAGCCGCAACAACCGGTGGCGCAACAACGGGTGGCACATGAGCCGGATCCCGGACTTTTCGCAAGTTCACTTCGCAGCGAGCGCCGTACCGGCAAGCCCGGCAGCGCCGCCGTGGCAGACGCCGGAAGGCATCGCGGTCAAGAGCGGCTATGGCGCAGCCGACCTCGACGGCCTCGATGGCCTCGATGGCTATCCCGGCATCGCGCCTTATCTGCGCGGCCCCTACCCCACGATGTACGTCACCCAGCCCTGGACCATCCGGCAATATGCCGGTTTCTCCACGGCGGAGGATTCCAACGCCTTCTACCGGCGCAATCTCGCCGCCGGGCAGAAGGGCCTGTCGATCGCCTTCGACCTCGCCACCCATCGCGGCTACGACAGCGATCATCCGCGCGTCTCCGGCGATGTCGGCATGGCGGGCGTCGCGATCGATTCGATCTACGACATGCGCACGCTGTTTTCCGGCATCCCGCTCGATCGGATGTCGGTGTCGATGACCATGAACGGCGCGGTGCTGCCGGTGCTGGCGCTCTACATCGTCGCCGCCGAAGAGCAAGGCGTGGCGCCGGAAAAGCTCGCCGGCACCATTCAGAACGACATCCTCAAAGAATTCATGGTGCGCAACACTTATATCTATCCGCCGAAGCCGTCGTTGCGCATCATCTCCGATATCTTTTCCTACACTTCGGCGCATATGCCGAAATTCAATTCGATCTCGATCTCCGGCTATCACATGCAGGAAGCCGGCGCGACCGCCGATCTCGAGCTCGCCTATACGCTCGCCGACGGCGTCGAATATGTCCGCGCCGGGCGAGCGGCCAATCTCGCGGTCGACCGTTTCGCGCCGCGGCTGTCGTTCTTCTTCGGCATCGGCATGAATTATTTCATGGAGATCGCGAAGCTGCGCGCCGCGCGCGTGCTGTGGGCGAAGCTGATGAAACAGTTCGATCCGCAGGACGAGCGTTCGCTGTCGCTGCGCACGCATTGCCAGACCTCGGGCTGGTCGCTCACGGCACAAGACGTGTTCAACAATGTCACGCGCACGGCGATCGAGGCCATGGCGGCGACGCAAGGCGCCACCCAGTCGCTGCACACCAATGCGCTCGACGAGGCGCTCGCTTTGCCGACCGATTTCTCCGCCCGCATCGCCCGCAACACCCAGATCGTGCTGGCGCGCGAGAGCGGCACGACCCGCACCATCGATCCGTGGGGCGGCTCGTTCTATGTCGAGCGGCTGACCGCCGATCTCGCCGCCAAGGCTTATGCCCATATCCGCGAAGTCGAAGAAATGGGCGGCATGACGCGCGCCATCGAGGCGAGCCTGCCGAAGCTGCGCATCGAGGAAGCCGCCGCCCGGACGCAAGCGCGCATCGATTCCGGCAACCAGGCGGTGATCGGCGTCAACAAATACCGGCCGCGCGACGAGGCGCCGATCGACGTGCTCAAGGTCGACAACGCGGCGGTGCGGCAGTTGCAGGTCGACAAACTCGGCAGGCTCAAGCGCGAACGCGATCCCAAGGCGGTCGCCGATGCGCTCGAAACGCTGACGCGCAACGCCGCCGGCGGCAACGGCAATCTTTTGGCCTTGGCGATCGACGCGGCGCGCGCCAAGGCGACGGTCGGCGAGATTTCACTGGCGCTGGAAAAAGTGTTCGGCCGCCATCAGGCCGAGATCAAGGCGATTTCCGGCGTCTACAGGCGGGAGGTCGGCATGACGGACGCCGTCGCGCGGGTGCAGAAACTCGTCGCCGCATTCGAAGACGACGAAGGCCGCCGGCCGCGCATCCTGGTCGCCAAGATCGGCCAGGACGGCCACGACCGCGGCCAGAAAGTGATCGCGAGCGCCTTTGCCGATCTCGGCTTCGACGTCGATATCGGCGCGCTGTTCGCGACCCCCGAGGAAGCCGCCCGCCAGGCGGTCGAGAACGACGTGCATATTTTGGGCGTCTCCTCGCTCGCCGCAGCGCACCTGACGCTGGTGCCGGAACTCAAGGCCGAGCTCGTCAAGCAAGGCCGCGGCGACATTATGATTGTCGTCGGCGGCGTGGTGCCGCCGCAGGATTACGAAGCGCTGAAATCAGCCGGCGCCGAGGCGATCTTCCCGCCCGGCACGGTGATCGCCGAAGCGGCCGAGGGGCTTTTACATTCGCTCAATCGAAAGCTCGGGCACAGCAAGGCCGCGGCGGAGTGAACCCGCAACGACAGTGACCAATCGGATCAAAACCGGCCTGTTCCTGTTCTGCGCGCTGCTGTTGCCGCTGCCGGCGCGGGCCGGCGAGGTGCTGGATCATATCCATGCGGCAGGCCAACTGCGGGTCGGCACCACCGGCGACTACACGCCGTTCAGCCTGCGCGAGCCGGACGGCGCCTATGTCGGCGCCGATACCGAGATGGCGCAACGACTGGCGGGCAAGCTCGGCGTCGCGATCGTATTCGTTCCGACGACCTGGAGCGAGCTTTCGCGCGACTACGCCGCAGGAAGCTTCGACATGGCCGTGGGCGGCATCACCAAACTGCCGGCGCGCGAGGCTTTGGGCCCGTTCACTCACTCGGTCCATGTCGACGGCAAGCGGCCGATCGCGCGCTGCGCCGACCGTGATCGCTACGTCTCGCTCGCTACGTTGAACCGGCCCGATGTGCATCTCGTCGTCAATCCGGGCGGCAGCAACGAAGCTTTCGCGCGGAGCAATCTCGGCGCTGCGCAATTGACCGTCCACGGCGACAACGCAACCGTATTCGATGAAATCGCCGCCGGCCGCGCCGACGCCATGGTGACCGACGGCATCGAGGTCGATCGCCAGTCCTTCGTCCATGCCGGCGTCCTATGTCCGGCGCATGTCGAAGCGCCTTTCACCCACGACGAAAAGGCCTATTGGCTACGGCCGGATGCGGAATTCCTTGAGTTCACCAATGCCTGGCTCGACGAGGAAATCGTCTCCGGCGCCTGGCAGCGCACGCTGGATGCAGCGCTTGCACGGCATTGAGCCGCCGGCCGCATCGTCGCCATTGCGAGGAGCCGAAGCGGTGCAGCACCAGAATCGCGTCGCCGCGCTTTATAGCTTCGCTCGCAATGACGCTGGACGACTAACCTGCCACCGCCGCCCAATTCTTCGCCAAATTCTCCGCCCCGCGCAGCGACAGCGCGAAGATGGTGTAGGTCGGGTTCGGCGCGCCGCTGGTCGGGAAAATGCCGGGTCCGGCGATCCAGAGATTCCCGATCTCGTGGGTCTGGCCGTAGCTGTTGGTCACCGAGTCATTGGCGCCATGGCCCATGATGGTGCCGCCCATCAGATGGATGGTCGGCATCGGCCCCTTGTTCGGCCACACCTCCTTGGCGTCGGTCGCTTTCGCGATCGCCATGCCCTGCTCGAAATTGGCGTTGAACAGCGCCACCGCTTCGTCGTTGAAGCCGTGGGTGATCTTGCCCAGCGGCATGCCGAATTCGTCCTTGTCGCTCGCCAGTTCGACACGGTTTTCGAGCGCCGGCATTTCCTCGCCGAACATGGTGATGCGGGTATAGCCGCGCGCCGCGCGCTTCATGAAGGCGGCCAAGTCGGCGCCGAACAGGTCGAGCCTCGCATTGGCGACGCCGCCGAGCGCGCTGTAGCGCTGCGCCGCGCCGGCGACGATGAAGGTCGAGCCGAACGCGCCTTTGTCCTTGTAGGAGTTCTTGTCGTAGCGATCGTAGGAGAAATACTGCCCGGCGATGGTGCCCATATAGGGCTGCAAGTCCTCGTCGAACAGCGCCGAGGTGTTCGAGGCGAAATGCGCGATCATGTATTTGCCGAGGAGCCCGCTCGCATTGGCAAGACCGTTGGCATGCTTGTCCGTGGCGGAGTTCAGCATCAGGCGCGGATTCTGCGCCGCCCAGGCGGCCAGCACGACGACGCTTGCCTCCTGCACCTGCTTTTCTTTCTTCACGTCGTAATATTCGACGCCGGTGACCTTCTTGCCGTCGGCGCCGGTGAGCACCCGCGTCACAGTGGAATGCGCGCGCACCTCCGCGCCGGCCGCCCGCGCTTCGGCGAGATAGGTGACGAGCGGGTTCGACAAAGCGCCGATCGGACAGCCGACATGACACCAGCCGTCATAGATGCAGGCCGGTCGGCCCTTGTATTCGGTCGAATTGATGCCGACCGCGGCGGGCAGGAGCCGCATGCCCGCGGCCGCGAAGCCTTTCTTCCAGACATCGCCGCCGGGAAAGGTCTTCATCGGCGGCATCGGATAGGGTTTGCCGGCCGGCCGCCAGACTTCCTCGGCCTTGGCATCGCCGGAGACGCCGACATCGTCGGCGACCTTGTCGAAATAAGGCGCGATGTCGGCATAATCGATCGGCCAATCGAGCCCCTTACCGTAGGTGCTCTTGACCTTGAAGTCGTTCTCCAGAAGCCGCGGGAAATTGGCGAAATAGTGCAGCGCCGCGCCGCCCACGCCCCAGCCGGACTGATAGACATAGCCATAGGGATTCTTGCCTTCCAACAGGAACGGCGGGCCGGCCGGCTTGACGCGGCGGCCCCAGAAATCCGAACTGATCAGATCGCCGAGCTGCCAGTCGGGCCCGGATTCCAACAGCACGACTTTCTTGCCGGCTTTGGCCAGCACCGAAGCGAATACCGATCCCGAGGCGCCGGCGCCGACGATCACGACATCGACTTTTTCGTTTGCTGCGTTGGCCATGTCACCAGCTCCTGGTCGGCGCGATATGCGGTTGATACGGCACGCCGAGATGCGCGTAGCCTTCCATGGTGCCGTAGACCACGTCGACCGCATCGGTACGCAGCAGGAAATAGACGAAGGGCGAGCCGGGGCCCTTCCAGCCATCGAGCTTGTTCTGCCGCATCAGATCGATGAAATCGTGCTGTTCGGCGGGGCTGAGCTTGGCGAAGCCGCGGCCGTCATATTTGGTGCCGCTCGCTCCGTCGATGGCGCCGAGCGCGGCGCGGTAGAAGTTCGCAAACGGCGGCCGCACGTTCATGATGCGGGCTTCGAGCAAGGCGTCTTCCGCCGGGATCGAGATCTGCTGGTCGACGAAATTGACGATGCCGGCCGCCTTGGCGCCGGGAACGAGCGCTTCGCCCATCGCATCGAGCGTTGCCGCCTGGTCGGGGTTTAGCGTCCGCAAGGGAACGTTCTGGGCTTGCGCCTGGCGCGGCGTCAGCATCACTTCGACGCCGCCGACCGTGAAGGCGAGCGCGCCGATCCCCGCGCCCTTGATAAAGGCGCGCCGTTGCATGTCGTCCATGGCTTTCCCTCCCCGAGACGCTTTTTCCTTCGCGAGATTTCATCTCGCGCGGCTCGACCGGCGTTATCGCCGCCGTTTCGAGCGGGACGAATTCAACGCCGAAGCGGGGAAGGAATCAAGCGGGGTGACTTGCTGCCTGCGAGCGGGGCACGACTTTATTTATTCCACCCGCGCCTCGTGCGCCTTGACCTCGGGGCTCGCCACCGGAGTCGCGCCGCGCGGCAAGGGCGGCAGGCGCGGCAGCGAGTTGAGGAAGGAGCGGAACACGGTGTTGTTCTTCAGCGCTTCGCGGCCGGCATTGATGAGAAGGTCGACCTGATCCGGCGGCAGCTTGAATCGCGTCTCGACCGCATTGAGCGCCGCGGCGCGCTCCGGACCGAGTTGATCGAACGAGATTTTGCCGATGAAGAACTTCAGGTCCTTGCAATTCCAGCCCGGCGGCGCGCCGTAGCGGTGGCGCTCGGCCTCCGACAGCCCGCAGCGCCAGCGGATCAAATCCTCCTGCCAGTCGCCCATGGTGTCGTCGAACGACGAATAACTGCCCATCGCGCCGGCGTCGGTCGCGGTATCGGAGGTCGCCATGATCAGGTCGACGCCGGAGGGTCCGGCGACCGTCTGCACCCATTTGCCCTGGGGGGCGCGGCCGGAGTCGACCACGAGGAACAAAAAGCGCCTGAGCTTGACCGCTTCCTGCGGCGCCAGCGGACCGTCGGGCGTATTGGAGGCGAGCCGCGCGATGGTGAAGCCGGCAAGGCCGTAATTGTCGACCAGTCCGCCGTCGAGCAGCTTGACATATTTGAGCTCGCCCGAACGATAGCGGTCGAGCGCACTGGCATAGGACTTGATGAGCGGGGCTGCATCCGGATCGTCGCGCACGCGCGCCACCCATGGCGGCAGACCGGTCGGGCAGTTGCCGGTATAGTTCTGGATCACGATCGGCGCGAACACGACCGGCACCGCGGCCGAAGCCGCAACCGCGAGCGAGACCGGATAATCGGCAAGATCGCTGCACAGCGCGCTGAAGGTGACGGGGGCGAAGATAAAGGCGGTCCGGTTGTAGATATCCGACGCGTTGATCCAGACCCGCGGCCGCGGCCGGCTGAGCAGATCCTTAAACGTCGCGCGGTTGAACAAATGCGCGTCGAGCCAGACCGGAAACTGCGTCGTGTCGTTGACACCGCCCTGCAAGCCGCGCGCGATATTGCCGAGGCTGAGCGTGGTCTGCAGCCCCTCCTCGGCATCGGTCAGGAGGAAGCGTTGCTTGAAATCGGCAAGACCTGAGCGGCCGCGCAACCCGTAATAGGCCGCCAGCACCGAGCCGCCGGACACGCCGGAGAGAAAGTCGAGCCGATCGAGGAGCGAGGACGGCCCCGCCCTGGTCGGCACGCGGGTCTCGTCGAAGCCGGTCAGCACGCCGTAGGAAAAGGCCGCCGCGCGCATGCCGCCGCCGGAAAACGACAGCGCCACCACCATATCGTCGGTGTTGGCTTCGACCTCGGGAGTGAGCGCGGAATCCACCTGCCGGGGATTGGCGGTAAGCGGCAGATTGACGGGATCGTTGTGGATCGCTTGGGTGCAGCCGACGATTAGGGCGGCACCGGCAAAAACGCCACCGAAGCGGATCGCACGCTGGAACAAAGCCCCGAACATTTACAAGAACTTATTGGCGGACCCCACTGCACAGTCAAGAACACGTGAGCGGACGCCGACGCTAAGACTTTCTTAAGGTTAATGCGAGCGAGACCAGCCGGTCGCGCCGAAAAACCTCGCCCGCGCTCCGCCTCGAGCCCGGCGGCTTGCGCCGCAGGATTCGGCACCGTGCGGGCGCAGCCGAGTCCCTTCAGGAATTCAAGAGCTTAGAGGGGACGCCCTGGCCCGCAAATGGGCAAAAAGCGCGTTTTGCGGGCGTTTTCACTCAGAATCAGCCGAAAAAGCCCGTCATTGCGTGACAGCGCCGTGACAAAGCCGGCCGTATTAAATTACCAGAGCCCCTCCTCCCCGTTCGCAGCAAGGTATCATGAGGCGCGGCGCATGCAGGGCCGGCACCGATACCAACGGTAAAATAGACGACGGCAACCGCATGACCCTTCCGGATTCCCTACGAATCTCCGATACTTGCGGCTTCCCCGAGCGATTCTTCCCCACTATCCCCACATTTAGTGGTTCATTCAGGATTTCATACTAAGTCTTGACGGGCGCGCGGGGCTTGGCCTAGCCTTATCAAGTTCGGCGCGCGGGTAACGAAGTCGGCCGGGCTCTCCAAACAGGGTTTGCGGGACTGCTCCGCGCCGAGGCCGGCACGGGCGTGGGCATCGCTGGCCCCAAGGGTCGGTCCGGAAGCGCCAAAACAAAACCGGCTGGCAAAGCCGGGCGATGCGGGTGGCAGACAGAGGCATAGGGGTGAGGTCGACGCGGCGGAGCACGCGCTCTGTCACGTCGCGAGGAAACTGTCGACGTCCTATATTCAACCTGTAGGCCGCCGATACCCAGGAAATCGAAATCAAGAGGCAGAGAATGCGGATCGATCGGCGCTACACCAAAGAGGGACAATCGCCTTACGCGGAGATCGTCTTCCGTCTCACCACGAGCGAAATCCGCAATCCGGACGGTTCCGTCGTGTTCCACGCCGAGAATGTCGAAGTTCCGGAACAATGGTCGCAAGTCGCCTCCGACGTGCTGGCGCAGAAATATTTCCGCAAGGCCGGCGTCCCCTCCCGCCTGAACAAGGTCGAAGAGGAGAGCGTACCGTCGTGGCTGTGGCGCAGCACGGCCGATGAAAGAGCGCTTGCCGCGCTGCCCGAGGCCGAACGCTTCGTTGGCGAAGTCTCCGCCAAGCAGGTGTTCGACCGGCTCGCCGGCACCTGGACCTATTGGGGCTGGAAGGGCGGCTATTTCTCCACCGAGCGCGATGCCCAAGCCTTCTTCGACGAACACCGCTACATGCTGGCGAAGCAGATGGTGGCGCCGAATTCGCCGCAATGGTTCAACACCGGCCTGCACTGGGCCTACGGCATCGACGGCCCGAGCCAGGGCCATTTCTACGTCGATTACAAGACCGGCAAGCTGGTGCAGTCGGCGACCGCCTACGAGCATCCGCAGCCGCATGCCTGCTTCATCCAGTCGATCGCCGACGACCTAGTCAACGAGGGCGGCATCATGGACCTGTGGGTGCGCGAAGCGCGCCTGTTCAAATACGGCTCCGGCACCGGCTCGAATTTCTCCCGCCTGCGCGGCGAAGGCGAAAGGCTGTCCGGCGGCGGCAAGTCGTCCGGCCTGATGAGCTTCCTCAAGATCGGCGACCGCGCCGCGGGCGCCATCAAATCCGGCGGCACCACGCGCCGCGCCGCCAAGATGGTGATCCTCGATGTCGACCATCCCGATATCGAGCAGTTCATCGACTGGAAGGTGATCGAGGAGCAGAAAGTCGCCAACCTCGTCACCGGCTCGAAAATCAACCAGCGGCACCTGCGCTCGATCCTGAAAGCTTGCGTGAATTGCCAGGGCTCGGGCGACGATTGCTTCGATCCGGAGAAAAATCCGGTGCTGCGCCGCGAGATCAAGGCGGCGCGCCGCAACCACGTGCCGGACAATTACATCCGCCGCGTCATCCAGTTCGCCCACCAAGGCTACACCGACATCAACTTCCCGACCTACGACACCGATTGGGATTCGGAAGCCTATCTGACCGTGTCGGGGCAGAACTCCAACAACACCGTGCGCATCACCGACGAATTCCTCAAAGCGGTCGAGGCCGATCGCGACTGGGATCTGTTCTGGCGTACCAAGCCCGGCAAGATTTCCAAGACCGTGAAGGCGCGCGATCTGTGGGAGAAGATCGGCTACGCCGCCTGGGCCAGCGCCGATCCCGGCCTGCAATTCCACACCACCATCAACGACTGGCACACCTGCGCGGCGTCGGGGCCGATCATCGCCTCCAATCCGTGCTCGGAATACATGTTCCTCGACGACACCGCCTGCAATCTCGCCTCGCTGAACCTGCTCGCCTTCCACACCCCGGCGCTCGCCGCGGTGGCGAACGGCGAAAAGCTCAAGAGCGAGCTTTACGACGTCGAGGGCTACGAGCACGCGGTGCGGCTGTGGACCATCGTGCTCGAAATCTCGGTGCTGATGGCGCAATTCCCGTCGAAGGAAATCGCGCAGCGTTCCTACGATTTCCGCACCCTCGGGCTGGGCTACGCCAATGTCGGCGGACTGTTGATGTCGTCCGGCATTCCCTACGATTCGGAAGCCGGCCGCGCGCTGTGCGCGGCGCTGTCCGCGATCATGACCGGCGTCGCCTATGCGACCTCGGCCGAAATGGCGGCCGAGCTTGGCGCCTTCCCGCGCTTTGCCGAGAACCGCGATCATATGCTGCGCGTCATGCGCAATCATCGCCGCGCCGCTCACGGCGAGCGCACCGGCTATGAAGCGATGACGACGCCGCCGGTGCCGCTCGACCACAAGGCCTGTCCGGACTTGAAGCTCGGCGAGCATGCCAAGCGCGCCTGGGACCGCGCGATCGCGCTCGGCGAAGCGCACGGCTATCGCAATGCGCAGGCGAGCGTGGTGGCGCCGACCGGCACCATCGGCCTCGTCATGGATTGCGACACCACCGGCATCGAGCCCGACTTCGCGCTGGTGAAGTTCAAAAAGCTCGCCGGCGGCGGCTATTTCAAGATCATCAACCGCGCGGTGCCGGAGGCTTTGCGCGTGCTCGGCTACGGCGAAAGCGACATCGCCGAGATCGAGGCCTATGCGGTCGGCCACGGCACGCTAGGCAATGGTTCGCTTAAGGATGCGCCGGGCATCAACCACACCACGCTGAAAGCCAAGGGCTTCACGCCGGAAGCGATCGAGAAAGTGGAAAAGGCGCTGCCGACCGCCTTCGACATCAAATTTGCTTTCAACAAATGGACGTTCGGCGTCGACTTCCTGCGCGACGAGATCGGCGTCGACACGGACGACCTCGCTCAACCCAATTTCGACCTCCTCGCCTGGCTCGGCTTCACCAAGCGCGAGATCGAGGCGGCCAATATCCATGTCTGCGGCGCCATGACGGTCGAAGGCGCGCCGCATTTGCGACCCGAGCACTATGCCGTGTTCGACTGCGCCAATCCGTGCGGCCGCACCGGCAAGCGCTATCTCTCGGTCGACAGCCATATCCGCATGCTGGCGGCGGCGCAGCCGTTCATCTCCGGCGCCATTTCCAAGACCATCAATATGCCGAACGAGGCCACCGTCGCCGACTGCAAGGCGGCCTATATCCTGTCCTGGAAGTTGGGGCTCAAAGCCAACGCGCTCTACCGCGACGGCTCGAAACTGTCGCAGCCGCTGCAGAGCCAGCTCCTCGCCGACGAGGAGGCGGACGACGACGTCATCGAAGCGTTCCTCGACAAGCCCGCCGCGGCGCGCGCGGCGGGGCTTGCCGAAAAGATCGTCGAGAAAGTCGTCGAGCGCATCGTCGTCATGCGCGAGCGCGAGCGCATGCCCGACCGCCGCAAGGGCTACACGCAAAAAGCCGTGGTCGGCGGCCACAAAGTCTATCTGCGCACCGGCGAATACGACGACGGCCGGCTCGGCGAAATCTTCATCGACATGCACAAGGAGGGCGCGGCGCTGCGCTCGCTCCTCAACAATTTCGCCATCGCGGTGTCGCTCGGCCTGCAATACGGCGTGCCGCTCGACGAATATGTCGATGCCTTCACCTTCACCCGCTTCGACCCCTCGGGCCCGGTGCAGGGCAACGACTCGATCAAATACGCGACTTCGATCCTCGACTATGTGTTCCGCGAGTTGGCGGTGAGCTACCTGTCGCGCTTCGATCTCGCCCATGTCGACACCAGCGGCGAAGGTTTCGATGCGCTCGGCAAGGGCGTCGAAGAAGGCCGCCCCGCCGCCGAAACGCGCTTCGTCTCGAAGGGCCTGACCCGCTCGCGCACCGACCGGCTAAAGGTCATGCAAGGCGGCGCCGACGCCTCACCCTCCCCTGCAGGGGGAGGGTCGGCCGGTGAAACCGGCCGGGGTGGGGCCGGCAGCAAAGTTACCGCGCTCACCTCCTCAGCCCCGCGCGGCGAAATCGCGGGCTCGACCGCACTCAAAACCGAGCCCGAACAAAAACTCTCACCCGCGCAGGCGCTCGAACAGATGAACTGGACCGACGCCCGCGTCCACGCCAAGCACGCCGCCGCCGAAAAACGCGCCGAAGCCCGCGCCAAGGGCTACGAGGGCGAAGCCTGCGGCGAGTGCGGGAATTTCACGCTGGTGCGGAACGGGACGTGCATGAAGTGCGATACGTGTGGGTCGACGACGGGGTGTTCGTAAGCTATATCGAAACTTCCAGGCTTCAGAAAGATTCATTGCAGCAACGGTAGCACACCTAAAGGGAGAAAATGGCGTCAAACCAGTGAGGATCAAATGGCGAAATTCGAAGAAGAGGATTTAGAAGCCGCCGCTGACACAACGCGGCTTAAACTTGCTATACATGATCAACTAAGGCCCGATATGATGACCGTCATTGTCAAGATGAAGCATCTTGGCATGATTAAGAACTATCGGCGCGTCCCCGACGACAAGATGCCATACGACGAGGCAATCTTCGATGCGATCGATGGGGTTCTCATCATCCCCGAGCGAACGTTTTCTGCCATGAATCGGGGCGAACCTAGAGCCGTGATGACAATTGCGGAGGAAGTTGGTCACATCGCCCTCGGTCACAGCGGCGTTAGGCACCGCACAACTGGCGATCCCGCAGACCGTCGCCCTGACCCAGAAAAGCTTGATCCAAAGATTCGACGCGAAGAAGCTCAGGCGCGAAGATTTGCTGCCGCGTTTTTGGCCCCTCGCGAACTTGCCGGTGTTGTCACGGATAGCTCCGCCGCCGACCTTGCAAAGAGATTCAATCTTTCTGCGCAAGCGGCAAGGATACGGAAAGACGAGATCGATCGACTCCACCGTCGCAAACATGGCATTAAAAGGTCACCGCCACACGGGGTGGAGAAGTTCTTGCGCGAGGCCAAAGCAAAAGGTCACCGGATAACAAGCATCGAGGACGAGAACTGAACTTGCCAAACTCAGGGATGGATTGAGCGAGCGTAGCCCGGATGGAGCGGAGCGCAATCCGGGAACGGCGTTGCAGCCCGTGAGGCTTACCCGGATTACGCTTCGCTCCATCCGGGCTACAATCTGGCGCGTAGTTTAGTTACGCTGGGGGATGGTTCGTTACCGGCGAAATTTCATGCCCGGCGGCACGTTTTTCTTTACCGCGACGCTTTCCGACCACCGATCATCCGCGCTTGTCGAAAACATCGG